>VOFC01000784.1_pt1 | contig 119718 bp, 172 predicted proteins | sample 5384161 | NCBI WGS metagenome assembly VOFC01 (sample SAMN12384722, study PRJNA508395) | human gut metagenome | isolation source: healthy gut B | host: Homo sapiens
GCCTCTTTTATGCATCTCCGAAAGCATGCGGTCAAAATCCTCCATTGTTCCGAATTCCTGCATGATTGCCTGGTAATCGCTGATATCATATCCATTGTCATCGTTTGGTGACTGGTACACCGGAGACAGCCAGATAACATCCACGCCAAGATCCTTCAGATAATCCAGACGGGATGTGATACCATTTAAATCGCCGACACCATCTCCGTTGCTGTCCATAAAGCTGCGCGGATAGATCTGATACACTACGGCTTCTTTCCACCATTTTTTGTCCATTTTTTACCTCCTTTATTTCATCCCCAGAACGTGTCTGGTTCTTTGATTCCGTCGTTTGCAAGCACAGTTTACCATACCTCACGGTGATTTTTCAATAGTTTTGCGCAAAACCAGCAGTTTCTACAAGAGTTTTTCTGTAATTTTGGTAACTATTTACTTCGTCAGATCTCTTACCGACTCCCTCTCCACCAGCGTTGTCGGCAATGGCGGAATATCTTTTTGTACCGGCTCATCCTGGATCAGGTGCATCAGGACCTCTACGGCACGGCGTGCTTTTCCATCCACCATCTGATGCACGGTAGTCAGCTTCGGCCGCGCAAGTGTCGCATAAGTAACATCATCAAAGCCCGCAATTGAAATTTCCTCCGGAACCTTTATTCCCCTGTTCTGCAGAAAGTTGGATGCTTCAAGTGCATAGTAATCCGATGAAAAAAAGAGCGCTGTCTGTTTTTTGAAGAACGGAAGCATCTCCTCATATGCCTTCTCCCTCTGCTCCGGATTCCACGGGATCACAATATGGCGGCTTTCAAAGTCCTCAATTCCCGCCTCCTCCATTGCCTGACGCACACCGAGCCACCGATAGTGGTCAACACCGAGATCGCAGTCGGATAAAAAGAGAAATTTTTTATGTCCCTTTCCAATCAGGTACTGACTCATCTGGTACGCACCGCCGCGGTCATCCATCGTAATGGAGCGGACTCCAAGTTCCGGCGGGAGATACTGATCAATGGTTACCAGCGGTTTTCCGAGACGTTCCGAGAGCTCTGCAATCTCCTTTTCCTTCAGAGCCATCGCAATCATGCCGTCAAAATTCCAGCCGAGCGCCTGCTGCATAAGATCGTCCTGCTCATGGCGCGCAACCAGCATCATATAGTAGCCGTGTTCCCGGATCTGATACTCCAGATTTCCGAGCATTGCCGACACAAAGGGATCCTCAAAGGAAGATGCATTTCCTTTCTTCATGAAACCAAGCGCCACACCAATGAGACCGGAGCTGTTATTCGCCAGCATGCGCGCGCTGATACTCGGCACGTACTCCATCTCCTTTAAAATCCGGTTGATTTTCTCGACCGTCGCCTTTGAGACGCGCCCTGTCTTTCCGTGTATTACATTCGAAACCGTCGTCGGGCTGACCCCTGCGCGGTCTGCAATATCTTTGATTCTAATCATCGGTTCTCTGCCTTTCCTTTTTCTTCACAATTTTCTGAATTCTGTTATGTTTATTTTACCAAGACGGCAAAATGTTTACAACTACTTTGCATCGGCAAACACTACAAAATTATTACATTTTCTTAAACGATATGTAAGAAAATCTCCATCCCTCCTTCATTTACTTTCCGCCGGTTCCGTGGTAAGATAGGATGACAGAAAAAGTTCACCTTTTTTCTGTAAGAAAGGACCTACACATCATATGCGGCTTGCATTTACAAATTTTTCGATAAAATCTCCCACCGGCAAGAAATCCGGCCGGTTTTTTCTTGCCCTTTTTCTGGGCATTTTTTCTCTTTCTGACTCACCCCATGCTCTGCCAGGCTGGTTTTGCCTCAGTACGCCGTTTACCGGTGCCTCCTGGGAACTGGTCGGGGAATATCCGATTCTCGGCAGCAACGGCGCGGTGCAGTCCGTCTGTGCGACGGAAGATTATATCATCTGCATCGAAAATTTTAATGATCTGACGACAGAGCCGGACGTAGTCTCTGCCTACTATAAAAATGATACAGACGCAGACGGAAATCCCGTTACGCAGTATTCCCTCGCGCATCAGGTAAGGGACGCAGACTTTGCTCACGCAAACGGTATGGCATACAATCCCGTCACACATGAAATCCTCGTGAGCGGCTACAGCAGCCCGGATGCTTCCAATTACGGATGTATCTTCCGCCTCGACCCGGATACTCTCGAGCAGAAAGAGCGGATCCAGCTCTCGACAAGCTACAATATTCTCGGTATTGATTATCTTCCCTCCACCGGCGGCTATCTGATCCAGACCGATGCGGACGGCGGCTACGGCTTTAAACTCCTCGATGTCTCACTTCAGGTGGTGGATGACTGGGGCACGTATCCCTTCGATTTTTACATGGAAAACTTTCAGGATCTCTGTGTTTCCGGCGATCTCTTTTTTTTTTTCCGCTGACGATGCATCTCGGAATCGGAAACTTTATCCAGACATACTCGCTCGCAGAAAACACTGCTTGCGGACGACACGGTTGATTTTGGCTTTTTCCGACGATATCACCATCAATGAACCAGAGGGCCTCTGCGAGACAAATCCTGGGGAATTTATTGCGATTGTAAACGTAACAAAGGCAGATGGTGGACGGTACGTGCAGTTCTACCGCACCCGGGTGCCGTATCTGTTCACGGTTTCCACTTCCGCGGCGGAGCATGGCTCGGTGTCCGAGGGCGGGAAGTTTCCCGCGGAGAGGAAAAAAACCGTTTCCTACACGGCAGACGAAGGCTTCCGGCTCGCGAAGCTCTCGGTGGACGGCTTGTATCTGCCGGTGACGGAATATCCGGACAGCTACACATTTTCCGATATCCAGAAGGATCATACCCTTGCCGTAACGTTTGAACCGGTTCCGACGGCGACACCGACGCCGACTGCCACTGCGACGCCGACCGAAACACCGGCCATAACCCAGACACCGGAACCGGCCGTTTCCAAAGCACCGGCATCATCCACGGTTTCCTTCTCATCTGTGGCTTCCCATTTCGCAGCGTTCTGGAAAGGCACTGTGCATGCCGCTTCCTGGTTCCGCCATCTTGCCTCGGCCGGTGCATCCCTTTTGCCCGTATCCGGAAGGCAGATCCTGTTTTTCTGGCGATGCCGTTTGTCCTTCTCGTTCTGATTCTGCTCTTTGTCCTCCGTCTGCGGTATGTCCGCCGCATCCGGCGGGAGCGGTCGCGGAAAGCGCTGGAACACAGAAGAAGAACGTACGAAGAACTGGTCAGAGAATTTACGGAAGATCCGAAGGACGAAAAGGTTTCCATCGATGAGCTGCTGCTTACAATTGACGAACTGCAGAAGGAAGAACAGAAAAACACTTAAATGAAACGTATTCACCAGATCAGGAATTGATCTTCTCGGCACAAAAAAGTATCCCGTTCCTTTTGGGGAAGCGGGATACTTTTTATTTACGCGGGCAACGAGCTAGAGCGTGTCTGAAAAAGGCTTTTTTCGTGAGCTGCGAGTCCCAGTTTGTGGATTTTATCCGAATGCAGACAAAGGTGACTTTCTGCTCATCCAGTGCAAAGTCTTCAAAAAAGTCTCTGACTTCTTTCATCGTTACTTTATTTTCATGGTCTCTGGCGTATGACAGCAATTCGGAGAGCTTCTCCTGGAACTTTTTCTGTTCGTCCTGCATCTTTTTACCCTCTCTTTCTTCCGTTTCACGATTCCATTTCTTCGTACATTTTTTTTTCAATTTGTCCATTGCTTTTTCTGCTTTGAAAAGCTACTATAAAAGCAAACGAAAAACCACATTCAAGTGGAAAGGAGAATCCTTATGAAACAATTTTTTCAGGATGTGAAAAACAGTTTCCTGCTTTCAGCCGCTGTCTCTATTATACTAGGTATCGTGCTGATCGTCTACCCCGTAAAAACGAGTTTGCTGATCTGTTATATCGCCGGAGCACTGCTCCTGTTTGGCGGCGTTGTTGCGTTGATCCGCTACATTGCAAGCCGCGGCGAACCGTTTTTCTTCCGCTACGATCTGTTCGTTGCCCTGGTACTGATTCTGTTCGGCTGCTTCGTTATCTTTGAAAGTGACCTTGTAATCGCATTCATCCCGGTTGTCATCGGTATCATCCTTCTGGCAAACGGACTGCTCAGCATTCAGAAGGCGTTCAACCTCAAAAAACAGGGCTGGAAAAATGGTGGCTTGAGTTCCTGCTGGCTCTTTTAACCAGCGTTCTCGGCATCATCATCTGTACCAATCCGTTTGATGCCGTTGCAACCACAAACATTTTCATCGGTATCTGCCTTGTCTACAGCGGCATTTCCGATCTTGTCACCACCTACTACATGGGCCGCGCAAAACGCCGGATCAAAAACGTCATCAGACCGAGATCAACCAGCAGAAAATCCTGCACGATGACAATGTGATTGATGTGGATGAGGACGAGCTTCACTAAAAAACAGCTTCTTCCATAAAAATCTTCTTTCATACGAAAAACCGGAACCCGGCACCGCTTTCAAACAGCGGCTCCCGGGTTCCGTTTTTCTCTGTATTTTTTTTATTTATTCCTCGTGTTTGCTCAGTACTTCCATGCCTTCTCTTAACTTCAGGCGGATCTTTCCAAGCTCCAGACCATTTGCGCCGAAGTACAGCTTCTGGTAGTGGTTCGGGCCGAAGAAGAAGCCAAGGTCTCTCGTCTCTTTGATCCACTCACCTTTTGTTCCGCGGATGCTGATCATAGTTTTCACGATATTGTCGATGTACACGGTTACCGGCAGCTGTGCGAGGTCTTCCAGATCGGATTTCATCTCGATTTCGATATCGTACGTTCCCATCTTGTCAGCCAGAATCGTAACACCGCATACTTCACTGTTTCCTTTTTTCGTGTTCCATGCGGATGCGTCAATCACAACATCTCCCGTTGCCGGATCTGCCTCGTATGTTACAAGATCTGCTGCAACGAAATCGTTGTCGCCCATCTGCTCCTGTGCTTCTTTCTCTTCCTCGCTGATGCGGTCCAGGAACCGTAAGATGCTTGGAGTTCCAAGGATGAAATGCAGGACATTCATCGCATTTCTCTGCAGGTCGCCTCTTGTGATCTCGCCGTTTTCCAGTGCCTCTTTCACATCGTCCTGTCCCATATCGGAGCAGTCGGTGCATACCATGAAGACATCGTTTCCGGCAGATACCATCGGTGCATGGGTTGTTTTGGTTGCTTCATATCCCTCACGGTTTGACATTGCCCACCAGTCAGTCATAACGAAGCCGTCGTAGTTCCACTCGCCGCGCAGAATCGTGGTCAGAAGATCGTAATTTCCTGCAGTCCAGATGCCGTTGACCGGTCCGTAAGTTCTCATGATGGATCTTGCGCCGCCTTCTTTGACTGCGATTTCATATCCCTTCAGATAGATTTCACGCAGGGCACGCTCGGAAACAACGGCGTCCACATGATGTCGGTTAGACTCCTGGTTATTTGCACAGAAATGTTTGATGGTTCCGGTTACATCGGATTTTTCCATACCAAGAATCTGTACGGCACTGATCCATCCGGTCAGGTACGGATCCTCGGAGATATACTCAAAGTTACGGCCGTTCAGCGGGTTTCTGTGAATATTCATACCAGGTCCGAGCAGGGCATCGACACGGTTCTGTCTCATCTCGCGTCCTGCCATCTCGTACAGATCTTCTACCAGCGGAAGGTCAAACGTACAGCCAAGCAGGGTTCCGTTCGGCATGGAGAAGGCTCTCGTTCCGCAGTCAAAGCGGAGTCCGGACGGGCCGTCGGTACAGCAGGCTGCCGGAATACCGAATTCCTGCAGTTCCGGTGTCAGGCCGCCGAATGCTGCTGCGGTTCCCGGAGTAACCTTCGGGCTGCACATGCCCTCGCCGCGGAAGATGCAGATCAGATCTTCATCGGAAAGCTGTGCCACGAACTCTTCCATCGTTACTTTCTTATCCAGGACATCACCGAGCTTGTAGCCTTTGTCACCGGTATAGGTGATCGGCTCCATGCGGTTTTCTTTCATGCGCTCGATCGGATCTACGGTGCGCAGAGGAGCTGCCTCATATCCCGGTTTTAACGTTCCGTCTTCGCCCGGAACAGCTTTCATGCGCTCAAATGCTTCTACCGGAGCCATAGCCTCGGTCAGGATCTCAACCACTTTGAACGGCTGCTCGTATGCACCGGCAAAGGCTGCGCTTCTGACATCGCTTCCGACGTAGAACTCATAACTGCCCTCTTCGAGTACGTAGCAGGATTTGTGGCCGGTTGCACCGCTGTCATCGTAGGATGCAAAGCTCTCTTTGGTCACATCGATCGTCAGCGTCTCTTTTTGCGCCTGGTGCAAGAACACCGGTCTTTGCAAAACCGACGAGTGCGCGGGATGGTTTTCCAAGAACACCCTGCGGAGCTTTTTACATAAACCTGAACAACCTCTTTACCATCCGTTTTGCCGGTATTTTCAACGGTTGCCGTCACGGTTACATTGTCAACATCTTTCTCTTTGGCCTCTGCGGTCACGGCAAATGTCGTATAGGAAGACCAAAACCGAACGGATACAATACTTTCTCTTTTGCAAAGGTCTCAAAGTAGCGGTATCCGACGTAGATATCCTCTTTGTACTCATTGCAGGTCAGATCGCCGAAGCAGCTTTGGGACGGATAGTCCTCGATATTCTCTGCAATCGTGTCGGTCAGCTTACCGCACGGATTGACTCTTCCCATCAGTACATCGGCAACACCGTTTCCGCCTTCCTGACCACCCTGCCATACATAGAGAACAGCTGCCGGATTGCACTCTTTCACCCATTTCATGTCGATAATGTTTCCGACGTTCAGCACAACGATTGTTCTTGCAAATGCTTTGCTGACTTTTTCTACCATCTCTTTTTCAGTATCGGTTAAGAGATAGCTGCCTGCCTCATTTTTGTTGTCCTGATCCTCACCTGCGGTACGGCCTACAACAACGATGGCTGCATCGGCGCCTTTTGCACTCTCCACGATCTCGTCGGTCAGCTCCATCTCTTTTTGGGACCACGGCACCTTTTTCCCCAGCCCTGTCCTTCGTCGTACGGATTTTTCTCGATCCATTTTTCGTATGTTCCAAGAAGATTCTCGTCGAGTGTAATGTCTTTTTCTTCTTTTAAGGCATCCAGAATACCGACAACGTATTTCGTATTGACAAGACCGCCGGAGCCAAGTCCGCTCTTATAATAGTGGAATGCAATTCTTCCGAAAACAGCCACTTTGTCTCCTTTTCGAAGCGGGAGTGCCTCATTTTCGTTTTTCAGAAGTACACAGCCTTCTGCCGCTGCCTGACGGGCCAGTGCTGCATATTTGTTGAAATCCAGTGGTGTAAATTTTCCCATTTTGTTCCCCTTTCTCCTGTATCCTTTCTGATCCGACAAGTGCCGGGACACCTGATACTTCCGGGTCCCGGCACCTGTTCTGGTCTCTTGTCTTTTATTATCTCGTATTCCTGGCTTTTTTTCCAGTTCTTTTCTTATCTTTTTTTTTCGTCTGATATTGACCTTTTTTGTTCCTGTCTTATCCGATCAGTCCCTGGACAATTAATACCAGAAGCAGCAACGGCAGAATATAAGAAAGATAAACCCGTACCCAGTCCGGCACTTTCAGGCCCCCGCCCTTATTTGCCTCTGCCTGGTAGTTTTTGAAGCCCCAGCCCCATTTTGAAGTACAGAACAGAAGGTAAATCAGAGAGCCGACCGGCAGCAGAAGGTTGCTGACGATAAAGTCCTCAAGATCAAGAACGGTGCTTCCTGCGCCGAGCGGCTGGAATCCGGACCACACATTGTAGCCGAGTGCACACGGCAGGGATCCTAAGATCACCAGAATGCAGTTGATGATGGCTGACTGTTTTCTGGAAACGCCGAAAATCTCAGAAAAACAGCACATGATATTCTCAAATACAGCAATGATGGTAGACAGCGCCGCAAAGAACAGGAACAGGAAGAAGAAGCTTCCGAAAATCCGTCCGCCCTTCATCGAGGTGAAAATGTGCGGCAGCGTCATAAAGATCAGCTTCGGGCCGCTGTCCGGCTGTACGTTGTAGGAGAAGCACGCCGGGAAAATGATGAGGCCTGCGGTAATCGCTACAAACGTATCGAGCGCTGCAATGCTGACTGCCTCGCCGAGCAGGGATTTTCCGCCGTTTAAGTAGCTGCCGAAAATCAGCATCGCGCCGATACCAAGGCTCAGCGTAAAAATGCCTGGCTCATCGCGTTTGTGATAATGTGGAACAGTCCCACCTGTTCGATCTGCTGCATATCCGGCACCAGATAGAATTTCAGTCCCTCTTTGGCACCCGGCATCGTAAAGCTGTAAACCGCAAGGAAAATCATGATGACCATCAACACGATCATCATCACCTTTGTAACACGCTCCACGCCGTTCTGCAGACCCACCGAACAGATCAGAAAGCCTGCAATTGTAATAATCAGCATGGTAATGACAAGAATCGACGGAGATGAAAGCATCTCGTTGAATTTTCCGGTTACGGCGTCGCCTGTCAGGCCGCTGAATTTTCCGATTAAAAAGCTGTAGAAATAGTACAGCATCCAGCCTGCAACGACGGTGTAGAACATCATCAGCAGATAGTTTCCGATGAGGGCAACGTATCCGTGGATATGCCACTTCTGCCCTTTCTTCTCCAGTTCCCCATACGCGCGCACGGTACTTTTTTGCTTCCTCTTCCGATGGCAAGCTCCATCGACAGAATCGGAACTCCCATAATGGCAAGGAACAGCAGGTAAAACAGCACGAAAATGCCGCCTCCGTTGTTTCCTACCATATACGGAAATTTCCATACATTTCCGATGCCGATGGCACATCCTGCCGAAAGCAGAAGAAAGCCAAGGCGCGATTGGAATGTTTCTCGTTCCATTTGTTTTGTTTCCTCCCTTTATTTCTTCGTACAAAACCAAGATTTCAGACGGCACCGTTCTGCCGTTCTTTCCGGTATGCCGACGGCGAGATTCCCATATGATGACGGAAAACTTTTCCGGGGGCTCATCTCATACGTTTTTCCGTTTTTTTCAAACCATCCGGTTCCCGAAAGCGTATACTGCATCAACCATCCGGAATATGTTCCGCGGTCTGTATTATGAAATGCATACGGTTCCTTCCATCTCTTTTCCACCCCGCCGTCCAGCAGCAAAAACGGAGCGTTCGGCCAGTGATCCAGATCCAGGATTCCATATACTCCGATCAGATCTTCCATCAAAAAATTACCTCTTTTATCCGGTTTGTCTTCTTGTTTTGCACTATGTCCTTTATTATACTTTTCTTATCAGAAAAAAACAAGCAATTGCTGCGGCGAAAAGCTCACTTTAAACGGCAGTTTCTCTGCAGCGCTTGCTCCGCATGCCTGCACCGTATGCCGGTTTGAGACACGGTAACCCTTTTTAACCGATGACCGACAATGCCCTGCCCGGGCAGAAACCTTTTTGTTTCCTCCGGGCAGGGCATATTTTTCTATTCTCAATTCCTATTTATTCTCTATTCATACCGCGCAATCTCTTTCCGCAGCCGCTTCATAATCCGTTTTTCCAGCCGCGAGATATACGACTGGGAAATCCCGAGAAGATCCGCGACTTCTTTCTGCGTTTTCTCCCGCCCCTCTGGCATATTGATGCCGAACCGGAGCTTCACAATCACCTGCTCCCGCTCAGAGAGCTTGCTGATTGCGCTTCCGAGCACGCGGTGTTCCGCCTCCTGCTCGAGACCCTGGTAGATCACATCCTCCTCGGTGCCAAGGATATCCGACAAGAGCAGTTCATTTCCATCCCAGTCCACATTGAGCGGCTCATCAATCGAAACTTCCATGCGCGTCTTGTTGTTTCTCCGCAGATACATCAGAATCTCGTTCTCGATGCACCGGGACGCGTACGTGGCGAGCTTGATCTTTTCTCCGGATTGAACGTGTTGATCGCCTTGATGAGGCCGATCGTCCCAATCGAGATCAGATCCTCCACACCGACTCCCGTGTTGTCAAATTTCTGTGCAATGTAGACGACAAGCGCAGATTGTGTTCGATCAGCTCGCTCCTTGCCGTCTCGTTTTCCGGATCGGAAAGCCCGGCGATCGCGTCCGCCTCCGCCTGGCCCTCCAGAGGCGCCGGGAGAACGTCTGCGCCTCCGATATAGAAAATCTCTCCTGTCTGACGAAATACAGCCGGTACGGACCGCGGCAGCATACGAAGCCGGAATCCGTTTGGCAGTGCAGCCTGCAGCATACTTCATTCCTCCTGTCCTTCCATGAGATCTGGATGCAAAATTATTTCATAGCCCCTGGGAGATGAACTATTTTCTCCGCCAAGCGCAATCAGCGGTCCGCTTATGTGCCTGGCTGTATGTTCTGTCACAAGAATCATTTCCGAGATCCGGATCACCGGCAGAAAGCCCCCGCCTTCCAGTCCGCGAAACGGTATGTAACGGGGCTGCAGCGCAAGAAGCTGTTCCGGCTCCGGCACCGTCTCGTGCCTTGCAAGCGCCGCAATCCCTGTCCGCATTTCGTCCGGGAACAATTCGAGTATCACAGTGTACGGTACGACCGAGACCGGCTTTTTGGTTGTGGCATCCCGCAAAGTATTGCCCGTGTCGTACAGTCCTTTTACTTTTTTCCATTTCCCATTCTGCACAAGCTGTACCGTAACCTGCCTGGCGTGTTCCAGGAGCATCTCCTTTCGGATCTTCAGCAGGAGGAGCGTTCCCGCATATGCGGCACTCCCGGAAAGAAGAAAAAGAAAATTCCCCTTCCCGGCATCAGCTCCCGGAACAGGCGGTATGCACTGCCGATCAGAAAACCGGACAGTATATAGCCTGCCATTCCCACCGCAAGATCCCGTACTGTCGTGATTCTGCAGCCAGATTTCACCATCCCTGTTGTAATTCCGATTCCGACCAGGGCGAGCAGCGCACCTGGCAGATACCGTGCAAGCACGGCATACAGCACCGCATAACCGGCGCCGAGCGCGGCTGCCGCAAAACTCCCTTCTTCGCGTGGCAGATCGTTTCAGAAGAAAGGAGGAAAGGCGCAGAATAGTATAATTCAGCAGAAGATTCTCTGCAAAGAGAAGATCCAAAAGATCTCATAGTGCAAAAAAACACCCCCTGCGCCTTTTGCATGGTCTGAATTTCTAACAGACCCTATTATAGACGGAAGGGGGTGAATTTTTTGTCGTTTTCGGAAGAATGACCTTCTTTTTTGATCAACAAACTTCGACACGCCGCAACATTTTCGGTCTGCGGCGTGTCGAGGTAAATTCGTTATTTGCTTATTATTCTTTGCTTATCTGCGGTTTCTTAAGAAATCCGGGATCTGGATGTCCTTTTTCGGAACATTGCTTGTCATGGTCTGCTGAGCCTGTACCTGCGGCTGCACCTGAACCTGTGGCTGCGGCTGTACCGGAGCGGAAGCTTTCGGAGCAGTGTGTACCGGAGTGGCTGCCTGTGCAGAGAAGCTGCTGCTGGAAAATGCGCTCTTTCTTGCATCTGCCGGCTCTTTGCGGGATACGCTCGTTGAGGCCTGTTGCGATAACGGTGATCTTCGCTGTATCGGTAACAGAATCATCATACATAGCACCGAAGATAATGTTTGCATCATCACCGGCAAGCTCCTGTACATAGCTTGCTGCTTCATTTGCATCAATCAGGGAAATATCTCCGGAAATATTGATGATGACATGAGTTGCACCCCTCGATGGTGGTCTCAAGCAGCGGACTGGAAACAGCCTGCTGTACAGCCTCGAGCGCTTTGTCGTCACCCTTGGCCTCACCGATACCAATGTGTGCGATGCCCTTATCCTTCATAACGGTCTGTACATCTGCAAAGTCCAGATTGATCAGGGCCGGCAGATTGATCAGGTCTGTAATTCCCTGGACAGCCTGCTGCAGTACTTCATCAGCTTTGCGAAGTGCTTCCGGCATAGTAGTACGACGGTCTACGATCTCGAGCAGCTTGTCGTTCGGAATCACGATCAATGTATCTACGTTTTCCTCGAGTTTTTCGATTCCCATCAGCGCATTGCTCATACGGGTTCTTGCCTCAAACTTGAACGGTTTGGTCACAACGCCGACAGTCAGGATGCCCATCTCTTTTGCAATACCTGCAACTACCGGGGAAGCACCTGTTCCGGTACCGCCGCCCATACCACAGGTAACGAATACCATATCAGCGCCTTCCATGATCTGTTTGAGCTCTTCGATGCTCTCCTCGGCTGCTTTCTCTCCAACCTCAGGTTTTGCTCCTGCGCCCAGTCCCTTAGTCAGCTTCTCGCCGATCTGGAGAATGGTAGGTGCCTTACAGAGGGTCAGCGCCTGTTTATCGGTGTTGATTCCAACGAATTCAACGCCGCCGATGGATTCCTCCACCATTCTATTTACAGCGTTATTTCCCGCGCCGCCTACACCGACTACGATGATCTTTGCAGATGATTCTGCCTCATTTGTCATGATCTCTAACAATTTCAACTTCCTCCTTTTGATTATGAACTGCTGTCTATCTCAAAATAATCTGATATTCTGATGGTCATACATAAAGATATAATATAATTTCTTCGGAAAATAATCAACTGTTTTTTTTCGTATTTCATAAAAAATTCAGGATTATTGCGTTTTTTTGACGGCTTTCCTTTCCTCTTATACATCTTTCGAGAAGACAAAGCTGCTGTCGCCGTCCTTGTAATCCTCCATATGGAGTTCTCCGGAAAAACCGGAAAGGCTCGGCAGGATTGCTGCTACGCGCGTCATCTTTTCTTCTAACGCCGTATCGGTTCCAAGCAGAATCCGCACGGTATCATAGTAATGCAGAATAATTTCGCTGTTCTCATTAAATTCCACACTGTCCGGCGTGATATTGTATTTCTCCGTCATTCTCGTAAGTGCGAGCATGGTGCGGAAAACTGCCGGTTTTTCAACCGGGAGCTGCTCGTTCACGGTCACATAGTCAAACGTAAGTCCTGTTACAAGCGGAACATCGGAAAGGGTCGGCTGAAAGTCTGTCGTTGTCACACGTGCACTTTTAATCGTATCCGCCGAGAGCGCACCGTCGGATGTACTGCTTTTTCGGATGCTGTGCCATCGGATGATACGCTTTCGGATGCAAGCGGCTCACTCGTAAGGGATCCATCCGCACTCGTTCCATCGGAGGCGGTTCCGTCGGAAGACTCACCCGCCGCAGGTGTTTCCTGCTCCTCGTCCACGCACTCCAGCACGATGCCGTTCTTGTCAAAATAGACCTTCTGGCCTTCGTACTCGACATAACCGACCACTTTTTTTTCTCATTTACCTGGATGCAGATGGTGTCATAGCTTACAAACGTAAACTCCACGGAGTTCATAAAAGGAATATCGCTCATATCAACCTTCGAATGAAACGTCGTAAGAAGCACCGTGTTTTTCATCCACTTGTCGTCCGCGACCATCTCTTTGATTTCATCTTTTTGTATACCGGGTGTTCCCCGCCACCTGGATATTGCGGATTTTGAACACATTAAAAAACAAAGGCACCTGCAAGGCCGGCGCCAAGCACCACCCCGGTCAGAATCCGTATTTTTCTGTTTTTCTTCTCTTTTCTGTTTTTTTTTCTGTCTCATATTTCTTTTTCTACGATAATCTTGGCTCCGAGTTCCCGGAGCGTTTCTGAAACCGTTCATACCCCCGCTCAATCAGTTCTGTCTGCCGGATTGTGGAAAATCCTTCTGCGGCAAGCGCCGCCGATACGAGTGCCGCGCCGCCCCGAAGATCCTGGGAAACAACTTCTGCACCGTGCAGACGGCTTTTTTCGGCCGTCAGCCATTTTCCGCAGATCTGCAGCGTACCGCCCATTTTCTGCAGCTCCTCTGCCGTCCGGAGGCGGTCCTCAAATACATTTTCACAGATACAGCTCTTTCCTTCCAGCGTCATCGCTGCCGCCAGATACAGCGACTGCAGATCCGTCGGAAAACCGGGATATTCCTCTGTCTCCACGTACGGAACAGCATGCTGCACGTTTTTGCTGTCTGCTACCAGTGTACCACTCTTCCTTGTATATTGTCCACCTATTTTCTGATAGAGGGACAGAACCGCCCCATTTCGTCCAGCGGCGCGCCGGAAAGCGTCAGGTGCCCCGCGTCGCCGCGCCCATCAGAAGATACGTCCCTGCCGCGATCCGGTCCCCGGAACACGATACCGGCAGCCGGACAGCAGTCTCTTTCCCTGCCTTCCGTAAACGGTAATCTGCTCCGTCCCTCGCCGGTAATCTCCGCTCCCATGGCCTTAAGAAAACGGCAGAGATGAACCACTTCCGGCTCCCGCGCACAGTGCTCCAGCCTTGTTGCACCTTCCGCTCCGACAGCAAAAAGAACCGCATTTTCCGTCGCCCCGACGCTCTTTTTCGGAAAGCAGAGCACGGCTCCTTTCGGATGATCTGCCTTTGCCCGAATGGTGCCGTCCTCCTCGAAGACCTCGGCTCCCCAGAAGCTCCATTGCCCTCTGATGCAGGTCCGTCGGCCGCTTTCCGATCCGGCAGCCGCCGCCCCTGACAAGGTATGCCTCCCCTGTCCTTGCAAGAAGACTTCCCAGAAACAAAAGAGAGGCGCGCAGTCTCTTCGAAAGCGCCCTCCACACGGTTCTTTTTTCGATCTTTTTCACAGTTCATGTGGAGCGCATTCCTCTCCCACCAGACTGTTCCGCCAAGGCTTACTTACAATCTCCGCCATATCCTCCACATCGGAAATCTTCGGGCAGCCTTCCAGCACGATCTCCTCTTTTGTCAGAACCGCCGCCGCGATCATGGGAAGAACGGCATTTTTGGAACCCTGGACTGTTACCGTTCCGCAAAGCCGCCTTCCGCCGAGAATCTGATATACTCCCACCTGTTCTCTCCCATCCGGCCTCTCTTTTTTACGGTATGCATTACACTCCGTTTTGTTCCCGTTCTGCAGCGCTTTTCCGCCTTTTTAATCGGTGTCCCTCGAGACCGACAGGGCAAGCCCCATCTCGCCGAGCAGAAACAGCACGGAGGTGCCGCCGTAACTGATAAAAGGCAGCGTAATGCCGGTATTCGGAATCGTATTTGTCACAACCGCGATGTTCAGGATCACCTGAAGCGCAATATGCCCCATAATTCCGCCCGCAATCAGTGCTCCGCCAAGATCCCGCGCATGGATCGAAATGACCATCAAGCGCCAGATCAGCACCGCAAACACGGCGATCACCAGGCAGGCGCCGAACAGTCCGCCCTCCTCACAGATAATCGAAAAGATCATATCATTCTGCGCTTCCGGCACAAAGCCAAGCTTCTGCAGGCCTTTTCAAGCCCGCAGCCAAAGATTCTCCGCTGCCGATCGCATAGAGTCCCTGAATGGTCTGGAACCCCTTCTCGTACGCTTCCGGGTTGCGCCAGATGGCAAGGCGTTCGAGGCGGTAGCTCTCCATCATCAGAAAAACGGCAATAAACCCGATGCCGGCGCCTCCGATTCCGAAAAACGGCAGGTAGCCCGGATGTGAAATAAAGATTAGAAATGCACAGATTCCGAGCAAAATAATCGCCGTACTTAAGTTATTGCTTCCGACAAGCGCTGCAATCGGCAGGGTGCACAGCACAGCCTTTGTCATAAACCAGAGACTGTCGGACCGGCCTTTCGTGTGCTCCATCACCCAGGGCAGGAAGAGAATCACCGCCATCTTGGCAAATTCCGAGGGCTGGAACGATAAGGGGCCAAGCTTTAACCACCGCTTCGAGCCGTTGTACTCACTTCCGAAAAAGAGCACCGCCGTCGAGAGCGCAAGGGAAGCCGCATAAAACCACGGTGCCAGTGCAAACAGCCGCCGGTAATCTATTTTGCAACCGCATACATACCGATCACACCGAGCGCACTTGCAAAGAGCTGCTTCTTGAAATAATAAGCCGGGTCATGGAATCTGACCCGGCCGTTATACGCGCTGGCGCTGTACAGAATCACAAGGCCAAGGCCAAGCAGAATCCATACCGTCACCAGCAGCGTCCCATCTATTTTTTTTCTCTTTTTCCTTCCGCATCCGCGCCACACCCGCCGTTCGCTCTTTTTTTTCAGCTTATGCGGGATAGTTTCCTGATATGACGTTTTTAGTTACAGTTCTTACGCAGTAAAACAGCAAGTGTTTTACTGCTGAATGAACAGTAACCATTTTTACAGTGCTCTTACGTACTCCTTAAACAGCTCACCGCGCTGCTCATAGCTCTTAAACTGATCCCAGCTTGCGCAGGCCGGGGAAAGAAGAACCGCATCCCCTGCATTTGCCTTGTCGTGGCAGATCTGTACGGCTTCTTTTAAGTTGTCTGCCATGATAATGTCGTTGAATCCGACGTTTCTTGCCGCTTTTGCGATCTTCTCTTTCGTATCTCCGATCAAAACCAGGAAACGTACCTTTCCATCGAATGCCTGAATCCACTCTTCGTAGGTGGACTGCTTGTCGTAGCCGCCGCCGATCAGCAGAGTCGGGCGGTTCATCGCCTGGATGCCTTTGATGGCCGCATCCGGATTCGTTCCTGGAATCGTTGTAATATGCCACGCCGTCCTTCTCGCAGACATACTCGATGCGGTGCTCTACCCCTGCAAACTCCTGAATGACTTTGCGGACAGTTTCCATCGGCACGCCTGCATGAAGTGCCATCGCAGAAGCAACCATGACGTTTTCAAAATTATGTAGGCCGAGCAGTTTTAAGTCGTCGGTTCTGGTCAGAAGCTCCGTCTCGCCGTTCTTTGCAATGCGGATTTCACCGTCCTGATAATAGATGCCGTCCTTTAACGCACGCAGACTCGAGAAGTACATCACCTGTACTTTCTTCTCTGCCATCAGTTTCTCGCCGAACGGGCGCAGGATTTCGTCCTCATAATTCAGCACACAGAGATCATCCATCGTCTGATTTTCGGTGATACACTCTTTCACGCGGATATACTCTTCCATCGTGTGATGGCGGTTCAGATGATCCTCGGTAATGTTTGTGATCGCACTTGCCGCCGGATGGAACTCTTTGATGGTTTCCAGCTGGAAGCTGCTGATCTCGGCAACCGTTACGGTATCATCTGTCGTGTCGAGTGCTGCGGATGTGTACGGGGTTCCGATGTTTCCGACCACTTTTACTTCCGGCTGATATGCTTTCATGATCTCGCCGAGCAGCGATGTTGTGGTGGTCTTTCCGTTGGTACCGGTAATCGCAAGCACTTTTCCGCGGCTTACCTGATACGCCAGCTCCACTTCACCGATGACCGGGATCTCTTTTTTCTTTCATTTTAAGGACAACCGGCAGATCCGTCGGAACGCCCGGGCTTAAAACGACAAGATCAAGGCTGTCGAGCATCTCCTCCGGGAGCTCGCCTAAGACAACTTCCACGCTGTCACGGCTCTCTAATTTTTTAAGATTTCTTCTTTTTCGAGTTTGTCATTTCCATCGTAAAGAACGACAGAAGCACCTTTCTTGTGCAGCAGCTCCTCCGCTGCAATTCCACTCTTTCCGGTTCCGAAAACCAGTACTTTTTTTTTTTCCTGCGAAAATCATGTTTGATTACCTCCATATTTTAAAGCCCCATCAATGCGATCAGGCATAATATCGCTGTGATTGTAGCAAACACCGTCACAATCTGTGTCTCCGACCAGCCCATCAGCTCGAAATGGTGATGGATCGGCGTCATCTTGAAGATCCGTTTTCCCTTCGTCAGTTTGAAGAATGACACCTGCAGGATCACAGAGAGAATCTCCATCATATAAATGAATCCCACAAGCGGCAGAAATAAGGGGAGACGTAAGAAACACGCCATTCCCGAGACGAAACCGCCGAGTGCCAGACTTCCGGTATCGCCCATAAAGACGCGGGCAGGAAATACATGGAATACCAGAAACCCCAGCAGACTCCCGATAACCGCAAGCGGAGACGGGGAAACACCGTTTCCGAGGCCGATCGATGCCACGGAAAAAGGAAAACAGCATTTAAAATCGTCACACTCGCCGCCAGCCCGTCAAGGCCGTCGGTAAAGTTGACACCGTTGACCGTTCCAAGAATCACAAAGGCGAGAAACGGAATCGTAAAAATCCCTGCGTCCAGCTCTTTGCCTGGAAGGAACGGAATGCGCATCCGGAGGGAAATTCCGGAAAACGCGCCAAATACCACAGAAAGACTGCTGTAATCACTGCCTGCAGTGCCATTTTCTGCTTCGGGTACAGCCCGTCGCTGCGGTGCAGCACGACTTTCAGATAGTCATCGAGAAAGCCGATCAGGCCAAAACCAAGCGTCAGAAACAGCACCGGAACCACTTCCGCCCTCTTTCCGGAAAAGGAGGGAAACTGCGGTAAACGCCGCCAGAAACATCACGCCGCCCATCGTCGGGGTTCCCGCTTTTTCTGGTGGCTCGGCACACCCCTCTTCCCGCTCCTTCTGCCCCGCTTTGACTTTTCGCAGAAACGGGATCAGAACCGGCCCCAGCGCCAGGCTGATGCCAAAGGAAAGAAGAACCGGCAGGATCATTTCTCTTTTTCATAGACGCACCTCTTCCTTTTTGTACGGATTGTGTACGGAACAGGCATGTCAAAATATTTTCTCCAGCCTATTCAGTATATAGCTTTTTGTTCTGTTTCGCAACCTTCTTTTATAATCCAAGTTACGGTTCGCTCAGCAGTGAAACACTCGCTGTTTCGCTGCGTAAGAAAGTGATTCAGGTGTGAGCAGCCCTCCTTTTGCGAAGCAAAACTTTAAATGAGGGGCTGCGAAGGACACAATTCTCAGGTTTCCTGAGAATTGTGTCCAATACCGAGATACGGAAGTACATTGGAAAAGATATCGCGGATCACCGGCGCGCAGATCGTTCCGCCGTAGTAGACGCCCTGCGGATTGCGGATAATGCAAAGCCCCAGCACCGTCGGATGCTCCGCCGGGGTGAAGCCGAGGAATGAGGAAATATAGCGGTTGGCGCTCCGCGGAAGTGTCTGCGAAGTTGCCGTCTTTCCGCCGATGGAATATCCCTCGAGGTACGCATTCTTTCCAGACCCTTCTGAAACGACGCTTTCCAGAATTTCGCGCACCGTCCTGGAAGTTTCTTCCGAAAGAACCCCTTCTTTTTCCGGAAAATTCAGATGCTTTACAACATTTCCTTCTTCATCGAGCACATCCGTTGCGACATGCGGCGTCACCATTTTTCCGCCGTTGACGAGCGCAGAGACCGTCGCCGCCAGGCGGATCGGCGTGATCTGGAAAGACTGGCCGAATGCCATCGTCGCAAGCTCAACCTCTCCGATGTTTTCCTCCTTGTGCATAATCGTCGATGCCTCGCCCGGCAGATCGATCTCCGTCTTTTCCATCAGACCGAAATTCCGGAAGTAATCACAGAACTTTTCCACACCGAGCCGCAGCCCCACTTCAATGAACACCGGGTTGCACGAGTTCTGCGCGCCCTGCACGAAGTTTTCGGCTCCGTGTCCCGTCCGCTTGTGGCAGTGGATCCGGCGGTCCTCCACGATTTTGTAGCCGGGACAGAAAAACGAATCGTTCGGCGACACAACGCCCTCCGAAAGTCCCGCCGACATCGTGATGATCTTAAAGGTAGATCCCGGCTCGTACGTATCGTTGATGCAGGCATTCCGCCACATCTGGTTCAGCAGATCCTGAATTTTTTCCGAAAGTCCCGTTGTATCCTGCTGCAGCGTGAACGGATCGTTGAGGTCGAACTCCGGCACGTTGACACAGGCATAGATTTCTCCGTTTTGCGGATTCATAAGAAGAATCGAGACGCTGTCCGCCTGTTTTTCTGCCATCGCCTTTTCCGCTGCCTGCTGACAGTACGCCTGGATATTGACATCCAGGCTGACCTTTAAGTCCCTTCCCGCCACCGGCTCCTGGCGGCTCTCCCCGATGCCGTTCTGCTCAATCCCGCGCGCATCCGTTGTCGTCAGGATTTTTCCGTTGATTCCTTTTAAAATTTCCTCATATTCCACCTCCAGTCCGATGATGCCCTGATTATCGCCTCCGGTGAAGCCGATAACGCGCGACGCCAGCTTCCCTTTGGGGTAATACCGCTTGAAATCCTCATCCACTTTTACCCCCGCGTATCCGTACGACCGGATGGTATCACCCGTCTCCTTGTCCACATTCGTCTTGACACGCTCGATTGAAGACCGCTTCTCCACGCGTTTCCGCGCCGTCTCCTCCGAAATTCCAAGTTCTTTTACCAGCATCGCAATCACCGCCTCCGGCTCCTCGATCTGGCTGTGGATCACGGAAATCGTACAGACCGTGCGGTTTGCCGCGAGAACTTCCCCGTTTGCATCAAGAATCCGGCCGCGCGCCGCCTTGATCCCGCGCTCCCGCTCGTGCAGATCATCCGCCTTCTCGGAATAATAGACGGACCGGAACACACACAGATACACCAGCCGCCCGGCAAGTCCGACCATCATTCCCATGCAGAGTACCCACAGAAGAACCGTCTTTTTTCCGGTGATACGTTTTGTTTTTACGCATAGAATACCCCCATAGCCGAATCCATTATGATAACACTATATGGAAACTGCTATGGGGTTATGTCTTTGTTTTTTATGTTTTTTTACTCTTCATTGATGAGATCCAGCTCGGCGTTTGTCAGACCGCCGTTCTCGATATTGCTGTTTTCAGCACTGTTTTCCGTATCGTCTTCCTGTACCGGTGCCGCTACGTTTGGATCATCCGTTCCGGTCTCGGAGCCTTCGCCCGTCACACCGTCCGTATCATCCGGGAATACGTTCAAATACGGCAGCAGTTCTGTGTAGATCTCTTTTACGATCTCCTGTGCCAGCACACTGTTCGCCTGATTTTCTACATCCGGCTCGTCCACAATCGCGTAAACAACGGCTTTCGGGTTTTCTACCGGTGCAAATCCGATAAAGGAAACGAGATATTTTCCATTGCCTCGCGGATACTTCTGTGCAGTACCTGTTTTTCCTCCCATCGTGTAACCGGCAACCTTTGCACTCTGGCCGCTTCCATCGGTCACGACTCCCTGGAGGAAACTTCTCATTTTATCGCTGATTTCCGCGGAAACCGTCTGACGCACCAGATTCGGCTCATTGCTCTCAACAACAGCTCCTGTGCTGTCCGTGATCGTCTTCATCACATGCGGCTGGTAATAATTGCCTCCGTTGATCAGAGAGGAAAACGCAGCTGCCTGCTGTACCATCGTCACGGTATAGCCCTGTCCGAATGTACTCGTTGCAAGCTCGGTCGGTCCCATGGTATCCTCCGTGTGAACCAGGCCGTACGCCTCACCCGGCAGGTCAATTCCTGTCAGACTGCCGAAACCGAAAATATCCTGATAGCGGAGAAATTCCGCTGCTCCCATCTTCTGTCCGATCTGCATCATACCAGCGTTGCAGGAGTTTTTCAGTACATCGGCCGGTGTCTGTACGCCATGTGTTCCCGGATAAGCTCCGCAGCGGATCATCTGCCCTGCAATCGTCTCAAACCCCTCACAGTCAAACAGGGTATCATCATCGATTACATCGAGGGAATATGCCGCCGCCACGTTCATCGGTTTTGCCGTGGAACCTGGCTCATATGCATCGGAAATACAGTAGTTTTTCCAGATGGCACTCAAAGCCTCCATTGTCTCGTTATCGTTCATCGCATCAATTTCTTCCTTCGAATAGAACGGTGTCAGATCTCTTGGATTGTTCAGGTCATACCAGTCGGAAGAATCCATACCAAGAATCTCTCCATTGTTCGGATCCATCACGACAACGCCGATATTCTTTGCTGCTTTTGTCTGACGGTTCGTCTCAGTGTCCGATTCGTCCGCGCCGTTCTGGACATGAATCCGCTCATTGTAATTCTCAATCGCCGTGCGGATGATCTTCTGAATATTTACATCAATCGTCGTAACCACGTTTTTGCCCGGCTGCGCCTCGATGATCGTCTGTTCCATATCCGCATCTTCGTTGTAATAGCCGAACTGGCGGCCATTCACGCCATTTAAGATACTGGAATAATACCCTTCGACTCCCCAGTCTGCCGTGTCTCCTGAATACGTAAAGCCGATCAGATCGCAGGCAAGTGAATTTAACGGATACGTTCTGTGGTAGGATTCCTCGAACCAGACGCCGCGGATGTTGGCACGGTATGCTTTTTTCCGCCTGCTCGTTCTCATCGAGCTCCTTGTTCTTTTTGTCCGCGTACTCGTCCACATAGGCCTCAAACGCTTTTTTCGCGTCCATCGAGACCTCTCTGGCGAGAACCTGGTACTGGCTTTCTTTTGTCGTTTCGCCGGTCAGACGATCCCGGATATCCGTCTCATCGAGTCCGAAGTATTCGACCAGTGCTGCTACGGTCGGATCGACGTACGGATGGGTATCGTTCTTTTCTTCATCTTTTACCGTCGTATTGGCAAGTTTACAGTCGAGAATAACGTTGTAAACCTTCTCACTCGTTGCCAGAATCGTTCCGTTCCGGTCGGTGATACTTCCCCGCTGGAATGGAATTGTCCTGCTGTCGTAGGACTGCTGCGTCTGGCTTAAAACCTGTCTTTCGTATTTTTCTCCCTTTGTGGCATTCACATACGTAATGTCAATCGCTAAAGCAACAAAAACCAGCATCACTCCCAAAAAAGAGTGCTACCAGTTTTCTGCTCATACACCCACTTGTCTTCCGTCTCCGGAATGCCCCGCTTCGTTTTTTATTCTGTTTCTGTTTACTCACGTTTTCACCTATTTCGCATCCGGAACATCCTGATACTGTCTCACATAGCTGTTTTCTGAATCATTGAAATAAATTACCTGGGACTCATCTGCATATTTCATGCCGAGCCGGTTCTGTGCTGCTTCTTTGACTGCCTCAAGATCTTCGGAGGCAACCGTTGTATTGTAATAGGCGTCATTGTCCGCCTTCAGATCGCTCAATTCTTTTTCTTTGCTGGTAATGTCTTCCGCCTGCGTGGTAACCACGGTCTGCAACTTGACATACGCAACACACGCCGCGATACACAGTGTGCAGACAATGGCAAGAAAAACAGCGTAGCCCGCGCTGATCTGTGTCGCCCGTGCCCGGTTTCTTCTTGTCTGGCTGCTCACACCCGATTTCAGAGGCCGTGCTTCTTTTGGTACTTCCTGCGGCTGTGCTGCAACACGCCGTACCGCACTTCCGTCCTCAAACGTATCTGGCGTATAACGTTTCGTTCTATCTGTCGAATTTACCCTTCCATCTGCCCGTCTGGCCATAACTTCTCTGTCTCCTTCGTGCCGAGCCGTCACACTTTTCGTTCAAAGACGCGCAGTTTTGCGCTCTTGGAACGGGGATTTGTTTCCATTTCCTCTTCTCCCGGCAAGATCGGTTTCCGAGTTACTACGGTTCCCTTGGACTTCTTTCCGCATACGCAGACCGGAAATTCCGGCGGACACGTACATGGATGCTCGTTTTTTCTGAAAATGTTTTTACGATACGGTCTTCCAGAGAATGAAAGGTGATGACACAAAGTCTTCCACCGTCATTTAAGAGATCAATCATGCCGTCCAGTGACTCCGACAGAACGGTAAGTTCCTGGTTCACTTCGATACGGATTGCCTGAAAGGTTCTCTTGGCCGGATGGCCGCCCGTCGCCCTTATTTTTTGCCGGAATCGAGCGCTTGATGATTTCGATTAACTCCCCAGTTGTTCGAATCGGCGCCTGCTGCCGGCTTACGCATATATTGTGTGCAATTTTTCTTGCAAAAACGCTCTTCTCCATATTCATGGAGAATACGCGAAAGATTCTCTTCACTGTAATCGTTCACGACTTCGTACGCGGAAAGAGCATTTCTCTGATCCATCCGCATATCCAGCGGAACATCCTCACGGTATGTGAATCCACGCTCTGCATTATCCAGCTGATAGGATGAAACTCCAAGATCCAGCAGGATTCCGTCTACCCCGGTGACTCCGATTTCGGCAAGACGCGGAACCATATCGCAATAATTGCTGCGGATAATCGTGACCTGGTTCTGAAATGGTTCCAGGCGTTTACCCGCAGCAGCTATCGCAGCTTCGTCCTGATCTATGCCTATTAATCTCCCCGTGGCAGATAAGCGCTCACATATATGACTGGAATGTCCAGCGCCTCCCAACGTCCCGTCCACGTAGATTCCGTCCGGTTTTATCTTAAGGTTTTCAATGGTTTCATTCAGTAATACTGATGTATGCGAAAATTCCATGGTCATCTCCTGTATCCCAACGAAACAGATCAGATCACAATGCCCATCTCTTCCATTGATTCGGCGATGGCATCCATATCATCATAATTGCTGTTTTCGTTCCATTTTTTTCCTTGCTCCAGATTTCAATCCGGTTGATATTTCCGGTAAGGACTACATCTTTTTCCAGACCAGCAAATTCCCGCAGCGTTGCCGGTACGAGAATCCTCCCTGCTTGTCCAGTTCACATGACGTAGCACCTGCTACAAAGAAACGGGAAAAAGTTCTGGCGTTTTTGTTTGTAAGTGGTAAGGCTCTCAGCTTCTCTTCAAAGGCAGCCCATTCGTCGTTTGGGTAAATGGAAAGGCATCGTCCAATCCCTTCGTCAGTACGAACTCTTCTCCCAGCTGTTCTCTGAACTTGGACGGTATGATCAATCTTCCCTTCGCGTCAATCGTATGACTGTACTCTCCCATGAACATAATGAAAACCCTCTTATCACCTGAAATGGCGGTCTCCCCACGCACCACTTCATGTATCGCGCCGCAGCCGGACTGCCACATCCGCTCCACAACGCACCACTTTTCACCACTTTCTACCACTTATATTTTTATTCTATATCAACTCAGGGAAAATAGCAAGGTCTTTTTTTCTATTTCATTTTTAAGATTTTCCCCAAAATGCAACATTTTTATGCGCATTTTCCGCCTTTTTATACCAATTTTGTATCAAAAAAAGAGAAAACCTTTTTGCCGGTTTTCCCTTTTTCTGTATTTTTATTCTGTTTTTTTCACTGGTTTTATCCTTAAGAATGGGCTGTCTCCCCACCGGATGATAATTTTTTCGTTTCCATACCACCAGGATGGTACATCCCACCACAAGGCACCCCGAAAGGAGCTGGGAAACCGGAAGTCCCACCACTGGAAGCAGAAGCTGGTCGGTGCGGAGTCCCTCGACCCAGATTCTTCCAAGGCCGTATCCTATCAGATACATCAGGAACACTTCGCCGTTAAATTTTTTTCTTTTCCGAAACCAGAAAAGAAAAAGCAGGACACCCACATTCCATAAACTTTCATATAAAAAGGTGGGATGCACCTGAATATACTCGACGCCGTTTACCGTCACCACATGATCCCACATTTTCTGTGTGATTTCATTGGCACGGACCGCGGAAACCGGAAGCTGCATTGCAAACAGGTTGTTAGTGTAGTCACCGAATGCCTCACGGTTAAAGAAGTTTCCCCACCGTCCCATAATCTGACCGAACACGATGCTCATGCTCGCGGTATCCATCAGAAGGCCGAAGTTCTGTTTCTTCTTTCTGCTGTAAATCACCACCGCAATGCAGGCACCGATGATGCCGCCGTAGATGGCAAGTCCGCCTTGGCGGATGTTGAAAATACTCAAAAGATCATCCTTATAATAGTCCCAGGCAAATATAACGTAGTAAATCCGCGCCCCGAGAATACCGGCTGCGATGCCGATCATCGCAAGATCGAGGTACTGCTCCGGGTTCTGCCCCGTCCGCTTTGCCTCTCTTTGGGCAATCCAGATCGCAATCATCATACCGGTTACGATCACGATGCCGTAATAGGCAATGGAAAATCCGAAAATACTGATGTTTTTCCCACATAATCGAGATAAATCCCGAGATTGGGAAAATTAATTTCCATATCCATAACTTATATTCTCTCTGATTTTCAGTTCATTGTTTCAACTCACAGTCGGTATTTTCACGGAGTCTGACATGTCGAAAATAGTTCGACTGTGACCTGCCTCATGTCAGTGGAGGATACCGATTTTTCTCCGCCCGCCACTGCCGTTATGTTTCTTTTTAACAATTCATCCCACTGCTTTAGAAGCACTTCTTGTCTACTGGTGTTAAACGTTGAAACGGAACAGGATGACATCGCCGTCGCGGACAATGTAATCTTTTCCTTCCATACGCACAAGGCCTTTCTCTCTTGCTCCTGCGTAGGAACCGCAGTCGAGCAGATCCTGATAATTGACAACCTCGGCTTTGATGAATCCTCGCTCGAAATCGGTGTGGATTTTTCCGGCTGCCTGCGGTGCTTTTGTTCCGACTTTGATGGTCCATGCACGGGTCTCATCCTCTCCTGCTGTAAGGAAGCTCATGAGGCCGAGCAGACGGTAGCTTGCTGCGATCAGTTTTTCCAGACCGGACTCGGTAAGGCCAAGATCCTCGAGAAAATTTTTTTCTCATCCTCTTCGAGTTCGGAGATTTCTGCCTCGATCTCGGCGCAGATGACGAATACTTCGCTGTTGTGCTCTTTTTGCATATTCGCGGACGGACTGTACATAGGAGTTGTTTGCACCGTCGTCAGCGAGATCATCCTCTGCTATTTGCTGCGTAGATGACCGGTTTACTGGTCAGAAGGTTGTACTCTGCGATCCATTTTTCCTCGTCCTCGTTCTGCAGCTCCATCAGGATGGCATCTTTTCCGTCCTCGAGCAGTTTTTTCAGACGCTCCTGGAATTCGAGCTCTTTTGCTGCCTCTTTGTCCATTCTTGCAGATTTTGCAGTTTTGGAAATACGGCGCTCGAGTACCTCAAGGTCGGCGAAGATCAGCTCAAGGTCGATGGTCTCGATATCACGGAGCGGATCAATGCTGCCGTCTACGTGGATAACGTTTGGGTCCTCGAAGCATCGGACAACGTGAACGATGGCATCCACCTCACGGATATTCGCGAGGAACTGGTTTCCAAGACCCTCACCTTTGATGCACCCTTTACGAGACCTGCGATATCTACGAACTCGATGACAGCCGGTGTTACTTTCTTGGACTGATAGAAATCTCCGAGCTGCTGCAGACGCTTGTCCGGAACCGGCACGATGCCGACATTCGGGTCAATGGTACAGAACGGATAGTTTGCGCTCTCTGCTCCTGCTTTGGTCAGGGAATTGAAAAGTGTACTTTTTTTCCGACGTTCGGAAGGCCCACGATACCTAATTTCATAGTAATCTATATCTCCTTTGTTTTTATTTTTCGCTTCTTTTTCTGTTCGGGTTCTTTTTATGCACAAAAAGAGCCCAATGCAACTATAAATTATAGCACACGGGCTCTTTGATTTCAATGGATTTTAATCTCTTGACTGTACCATCAGAAGAATGCCGCCCTCGTACGATACATGCGCGGTCTCCTCGACGATCTCATTGCTCACGCACAGACCACCCGAAGTATTCGGCAGATAGTGATGGTCGAGCGGGTAGGCGAAGCCCTCCAGGGTGATGGATGCGACTTCCTTTTCCAGCGGGAAGAACGAAACGTACTTTCCGAACTGCTCTTCTTTCCGGATTTCAAACGAAGTTTCCACCGGAATCGTAATCAGATTGCGGCTGCCACGATGTAAGCCGGAATTTTCTTCTCCCATGCCGTTTTCAGGTTCTGCACAATACTTAAGAAATGGTCGAGTCTTCCTCCTGTTGCTCCGAGGATCGTGATTTCACTGCTTCCCAGAACAATCGCCTGCTGAAATGCGATGTCCGTGTCCGTATTGTCCTTCATGGGATTAAATTCCCGGATCGGTGCGACATGGTTCTCCTTGTAATAATTTAAAATCTCCGGAGATAAACTGTCAAAATCTCCCAGAATATACGTCGGCATAATCTGGTAATGGTAGCAGAACTCCAGTCCCCGGTCTGCTGCCAGGATAATATCAAACTGCTGTTTCTGAAGATATGGGAAGGCAAAATCCGGTTCGATCATCCCTCCCGAAATAATACATGTTCTCACGTTTCCCTGCCTCTTTTTTCTGTCTTTTGTATCTTATTCTGCCTTTTTGCTGTATGAAGAAATTTTTTCCTGCAGCTCGCGCACGTTCTGCTCGATGTTGCTGCCAAATACAGCAGAGCCTGCCACGATGATGTTGGCACCTGCCGCAAGGACTTCATCGATGGTCGCGCGGTTGATGCCGCCATCGACCTGAATGTGCACATGCTCCAGTCCCTTTTCATCCAGCATTCTGCGGAGCGTACGGATCCTCTCCGTCGACTCCGGGATATACTTCTGGCCGCCGAAGCCAGGATAAACGCTCATAATCAGAATCATTTCTACCTGATCCATCACGTCCGTAACCGCAGAAAGCGGCGTATCTGGATTTACGGCAACTCCGGCATCTGCGCCTGTTTCATGAATCTTTTTCACGGTTTCTGCCAGATCGCGGCATGCCTCCGCGTGAACCGTGATCATATCCGCCCCGCAGCTTTGAAATTCTTCTACGTACCGCTCCGGGTCCTTTACCATCATATGAACATCAAAATACAGACTGCTTTCTTTTCGGATCGACTTTACCACCGGCATTCCAAACGAAATGGATGGTACAAACATTCCATCCATAATATCGATATGAAGCCACCGGCACTCTGCTTTCTCTACCCTTTGGATCTGTTCTCCGAGACGGTTGAAGTCTGCGGATAAAATAGAAGGTGCCAACTGATATACTCGGCTCATGCTAGTATCTCCTCTTTTCCTGTTCTTTCAGTTCTTCATAGAACATGGTATAATTTTCAAATCTTTCTTTGCTGATATTTCCCTGTTCCAGTGCCTCTTTGACGGCACAGCCCGGCTCTTTTCCGTGGATGCAGCCGAGGAAACGGCATTTTCCTTCGTACGGATGAAATTCCGGGAAAAAGTTTTTCAGCTCCTCTTTTTCCATATCGGTTGTATAAAGCGAGCTGAACCCCGGCGTATCGCACAGATACGTCTCATGGTCGATCGGGATCATCTGAGAATGGCGCGTCGTGTGTTTTCCTTTTTTCAGCTTTTTGCTGATCTCTCCGGTCTCCATCTGGATTTCTTTCTGCATCCGGTTTGTGATCGAAGATTTTCCGACGCCGGACGGACCGGCTACCACCGTTGTTTTCCCTTTCAGGTATGCTTCCACTTCCTGCATGCCCTGCTCTTTCGCTGCACTCACCGTAAAGACACGGTAACCGCAGTTCTCATAGACGCTTCGCAGATGGTCTGTGTAATCTTCCCCCGCAAGATCTCTTTTATTGAAACAGATTGCCGTCGGAACGTTCTGCTGTTCCATCATCACAAGAAAACGGTCCAGAAGCGTCAGGTTCGGGGTCGGATTTTCCAGAGCAAAAATCACAAGCGCCTGATCGATATTGGCCACTGCCGGACGGATCAGTTCATTTTTTTCGCGGCAGAATCCGGGTCATATTTCCTGTTTTTTCCACTTCATCCAGAATCTCGATTTCCACAAGATCTCCGACGAGCGGTTTCTGGCCTTCCTTTCGGAAAATTCCTTTTGCTTTGCACTCATAAATGCCGGATTCTTCTACGTCTACGTAGTAGAATCCGGCAATTCCTTTCATAATCTTTCCTGTCATACAACCTTCACTCAACGGAACCGATTGGTACTGTGCAATTGCCTGATAACTTCCGCTCGAATCCATCTCATAGAAGACGATTCTTCCGGTAGAAGAAGCAGACGATGAAGCACTCCAGTTGGTGTTGACAGAATACGGCCAGCTCGTAATGGCCTGTCCGTCCATGATGGTGATGGAGGTCTCGTTTCCGTTTCCATCATCCTGGATCAGCTCAATTTTTGCAATACCACCCTGATACTGATCCGGCGCACTTAAGGTCTGGCTGCAGGACCAGGTAACATCCGTAGCGGTATTTGCGCCCGGCTCTGCCGGTGTCGGGGTCGGTGTATTCTCATCCGGCGTCGTTGGCTGTGCACTCGGGCTATTGACATAAATCGTAACGTCAGAACCTTTCTTTACTTTGGTTCCGATTGCCGGGTCAACCTCCATGACTTCGCCCTCGGCCACCTTGCTGCTGGTTCCTGTTTTCACAATAATATTGAAATCGCTCAGGATTGATTTTGCTGTCTCCTCATCCAGGCCGATTACATCACGGATTGCAATCTCTTCTGCATCCTGTGATCCCTTGCTGATCACCAGCGTAACGGTAGATTCCGGCGCAACCTGACTTCCCGCTGACGGGTCAACGGAAATAACCAAGCCTTCTGCAACGGTATCGCTGAAATCCTCTGTTGTGGAAACCTGCAGTCCCAGCTGAGTCAGTGCAGCACTTGCAGCGTCTTTCTGTGTTCCAACAATGCCGGTCGGAATGGTTACGGTTTCTTTTCCGGAGCTTACATAATACGTAATCGTTGCATTTTTATCGACTTTCGTTCCCGGTTTCAGATCCTGGCGGCAGATCTTTCCTGCCTCAATGACATCCGATGCCTCGGTTCCGCCGTTGACTACACCAAGGTTCAGGCTGTTTGCCAGATCGACGGCATCTGCCTCGGTTTTGTTGGTCAGATCCGGAACGGTTACTTTTTCCTCTTCTTTGCTGCTGGAAGAAACAACTTCCGTGCTGCTCGAAGATGATGCGGAACTGGAAGAAGCTGCGGTCGGTCCTTTGCCTCCGACAATACCGGCTGCCTGTGCGATAAAGTAGATCAGCATACAGATGATGATCGCTGCAATCGCAAAACCACCGATGGTGATGATTTTTTCGAGTTTGTTTCCGGCTTTGTCATCGTCGTCGTCATCGTCGTAGTAGGAATCGTCGTCATCCTCATCGTAGGAATCGCGGTCATCCTCTTCTTCGTCCTCATCCTCGTCTTCTTCGTCCTCGTAGCTGTAATCTTCGTCCTCTTCCTCATCCTCGATCTTGCTGTAGCGCTTGCGGGCCGGCTCCTCTGCCGTCTGCGCATTTGCCTTTGCTGCTGCGCCGGAACGGATCTGGCTTAACTCCTCTGCGGATACCATAACAGTCTCGGCGTGAGAACTTAACGGAGTTACTTTTACGAAATTGCCCTGCGGCTCCATCAGCGAATGCTTCAAGTCGTCGATCAGCTCCGCCATGTTATTGTAACGGCGGTCCGGGCTCTTCTGGGTACATTTTAAGATGATCTGCTCCAGTGCGAACGGAAGGTTCGGGGTATATTTGGATGGAGATTCAATCTCCTCCTGCAGATGCTTGATTGCGATGGCAACGGTGGTATCGCCGTCAAACGGCACTCTTCCGGTTACCATCTCGTACATGGTGATGCCAAGGGAATAAATATCACTCTTATAGTCCGAATATCCGCCGCGCACCTGCTCCGGAGAACTGTAATGTACGCTTCCCATAACGTTCGAACTGATCGTATTGGAAGAAGTTGCCTTTGCAATACCAAAGTCGGAAAGTTTTACTTTTCCGTCTGTGGAAATGATGATGTTCTGCGGTTTGACATCGCGGTGTACAATATTGCGGTTGTGTGCTGCTTCAAGACCAAGGGAAACCTGAATGGCGATGCTGGTTGCCTCTTTTACGCTCAGTTTCCCTTTGCGGTCAATGTAATCCTTCAGAGTAATTCCCTCGACAAGCTCCATGACGATATAGTAAACGCCGCGGTCCTCCCCGACATCGTACACGTTTACAATATTCGGATGGGACAGTCCTGCTGCGGCCTGTGCCTCCGTGCGGAACTTGCGGATAAAGGTTTTATCCTCCCGGAATTCCGGTTTTAAAACCTTGACGGCCACCATGCGGTTCAGCTTGTGGTCTTTTGCTTTGTAGACATCAGCCATACCGCCGGAACCGATCCGGCTTATGATCTCATATCGTTCTCCTAAAATAACGCCCTCTTTTAACATTCTTTCACCTCGTTTGTAAATGGTTCAACGACAATGACTGCGATATTGTCTCTGCCGCCATTTGCATTTGCTTTATCAATTAAACGTTTCGCCTTGTCCTCACCGTCTTCTCGGCAGATGAGTTCGAAAATCTCCTCATCCGTTACCATGTTGGAAAGGCCGTCCGAGCACATCACCAATTGATTGCCCTCTTCAAGCTGAATGTCAAAGAAATCAATCTTTACGGTATCCTGTGTGCCTACTGCTCTGGTAATAATGTTTTTGTCCGGGTGATTCCGCGCCTGCTCGGGAGTGAGTTCTCCAAGGCGCACCATCTCTGCGATCAGGGAATGGTCCTGCGTCACCTGGTCAAACGTGCCATCTGCTGCCAGATACAGCCTGCTGTCTCCTACGTTTGCAACGTAGGCATAGTTGCCGACAACCGTAGCTACTACCATCGTCGTACCCATGCCTTCCATGGATATATCTCGTTTTGCCTGCTCAAAAATCTGGCTGTTTGCTGCTTCAATTCCATGCCGAATAATCCGCACCGGGTTGAAATTCGTATCTCTTTTTACAGATTCCACCAGTACAGAAACACCGTAACGCGAAGCAAAATCGCCCGCGTTATGGCCTCCCATGCCGTCTGCAACGACAAAGAGGTTCGGAAGGTTTCCGACCGGAGAGGCGGAGGCAAACACAAAATCCTGGTTCATCGTCCGTTTCTGTCCGATATCGGTTGCAGAAAATACCTTCATGCTTTTTTTCTCCTGTATTGACAGCCGCTTTTTACGGCTGTTCGTTTGATTTATCGATAAAACTTTTTTCTTAACTGTCCACAGGCTCCGTCAATATCGGCGCCCATTTCCCTTCTAATAGTAACATTAATTCCGTATTTTTCAAGTTTATTTTTGAAATTCTCTACGACTTTTTTCGTTGATTTCACGTAATCGCGCTCTTTGATCGGGTTGACCGGGATCAGATTTACATGACAGTTGATATCCGAAATCCGCGCGGAAAGCTCTTTTGCATCGGCTTCGCTGTCATTTTTCCCGCCAACGAGAGAGTACTCAAATGTAATCCGACGGCCTGTTTTTGCAAAGTAATTGCGGCATGCATCGAGAATTTCATCAATGGAATATTTATTGGCAATCGGCATCAGCTCGCGGCGCTTTTCATCGTTCGGCGCATGAAGGAAAGTGCCAGGGTGATCTGGAGTCCCTCATCTGCCAATTTGTACATATTCGGTACGATTCCGCAGGTGGAAACGGTGATGTTTCTCTGGCTGATGTTGAGTCCTTCCTGGCTCGAAAGCAGCCGCACGAAGCGCACCAGATTGTCGTAGTTGTCCATCGGCTCACCCGTTCCCATGACAACCAGATTGGAGACCCGCTCCCCGGTGTCCTCCTGAATCCGGTAAATCTGGTCGAGCATCTCCGACGGAGTCAGGCACCGCACGAGTCCGCCGATTGTGGACGCGCAGAAGCGGCAGCCCATCCGGCAACCGACCTGGGATGAGATGCAGACGGAATTTCCGTGGTGGTACTTCATCCAGACGCTCTCGATCACGTTGCCGTCGCTAAGGCGGAACAGGTATTTTCTCGTTCCGTCGATTTTGGACTCCTGCACCTGCACTTTTTCGAGACAGGTAAGCGGATACTGTTCCTTTAATTTTTTCCCGGAAGGCAAGCGAGAGATTCGTCATCTCATCGTAGCTGCCCGCCAGACGATGATGCATCCAGTCGTATAACTGTTTGGCACGGAACGGCTTTTCTCCCATCTGCTGGCAGGCGTCCTTTAATTCGTCTAAGGTCATTGATTTAATATCCATCTGTTACGCCCGTCCTTTCTCTGTTTTCCGGAATTTTGCAAGGAAAAATCCGTCTGTCTTGTGTACCCCCGGGATCAGCTGCAGCTGTCCTTTGGCCGTTTCTCCGCTTTTCAGCTCATCCGGCAGCAGTTCATCCAGACTGACTGCTTCAAACGGGAACTGTTCCAGAAACCATGCGGCATTCTCGCTGTTTTCTTTTCTGTTGACGGTACATGTGCTGTACAGCAGTGTGCCGCCCGGCTTTACGTACGATGCGGCATTTGCAAGGATTGCCCGCTGAATCCGTACCAGCTCCTCTTCTTTTTCTTTTGAAGCGTAATATTTGATATCCGGCTTTCTGCCGATGACGCCGTATCCGGTGCACGGCAGGTCCGCAATCACAACGTCCGCTTTTCCGATCCATTCCGCATCGAGCTGTTCCGCATCTTTTACCTTCGGCACGACGCAGGAAACACCTGCTCTCTGCACATTTTCCCGGATCAGATCGACCTTGTATTCGGTGAGATCACGCGCTTCCACGCATCCCTGATTTCTCATTTTATCTGCTGCATGGAGGCTCTTTCCACCCGGTGCCGCGCAGAGATCCAGCACCTGGTCACCCGGCTTTGGATCCGCCAGATGCGCCGCCATCATGGAGCTCACATCCTGAATCTGGAACCGGCCTTCCTGGAAGGCATTCAGTGATGCGATCGTCTCAAAGTTTTTCAGATAGAACGCCTCGCCAAGATACGGCGCTTTTTCCAGCTCTGCCTCCTGGCTTTCCAGGCTTTTCTTCGTCTCCTCGATCGTATTGTTCCAGCGGTTGATACGGATCGTCACCTGTTTTTCTTTTAGGAAATCCGCCATCATCGTTTCTGCCGTTTCTTTTCCGTACTGGGATACGAACTCCTCAACCAGAAATTCCGGCATGGAGTATTTCACGGAAAGATACTGCGTAGTATTGTTCTCCTTCGGCATCGGCAGATGATCTTTCTCCCGCACGATCGTGCGCAGAACGCCGTTGACAAAGCCCTTTAAGTTGTAAAAATGCTTCTTTTCCGCCAGTTTCACCGCCTCATTGACGACTGCCGAATCCGGTACTGCGTCAAGAAAACGGATCTGGTACACCGACATCCGTAAGATCGCACGAATCACCGGCTTGCATTTGTTGATCTTGATTTTGGAATACTGATTGATGATGTAGTCATTCTGGATGCCGTATTCCACGGTTCCCTCGCAGACCCGCTTGATAAACGCACGGTCCTGCCGCGGCAGGAACTGGTATTTATCGAGGGCATCCCCTTACAGCAAGATGGCAGGGCGTTTTCTCCCTGTCCATCTCAAGCAGAATGTTCATAATCAGCTCTCTTGTATTGATTGTATCAGTCATCATTTCTCCTAAATGCTCCGGATAAAATCAGCAGCCGGAGCAGCTGCAGCAGAGAACCGATCACCGCTGCCACGTATGTCATGGCTGCAGCCCAGAGTACTTTCTTGACTCCGTCGTGTTCCGTCTCTGTCACCATACCGCCCTCAGTGAGCATTTTTAATGCTCTTCTCGACGCATCGAACTCGACCGGAAGTGTTACCACCTGGAATGCCAGTGCCAGCACAAACAGCCAGATACCGGCTTTCACCAGCATCGGAAGGCTGAAAATCAGTCCGATCAGAAACAGCGGCCAGAAAAGCTGGGATCCAAGATTCGCTGCCGGAACAATGGCGCTTCTTACTTTCAGCGGCACGTAATCCGTATTGTGCTGTACGGCATGGCCGCACTCATGCGCTGCGACACCGATCGCTGCGACCGAGGTTGAATCGTAAACCGCATCCGATAAATTCACGGTTTTTGTCCGCGGATCATAGTGATCGGTCAGTTTACCGGATACGTGGCGGACGGTCACATCGTAGATGCCGGCCTGATGCAGAATGCGCATCGCCGCCTCGCGTCCCGTCATGCCGCTGTACGAGCGGACGGTCTGATATTTGCTGAAAATCGTGTTCATGCGGACGGATACCGCCATGGAAATCAGTGCGGCAAGAATCACCAGCAGATACGTACTGTCATAAAAAAGTCCCATATCGTTTTTCTCCTTTTTTCTCAGGCACAGCAGCCATCACACCGCTGTGCCGTTCCCGCCTCAACTTCAGGTTGCTTTTTTCTCTTTTATTCGCCAAGTCTGGTACCCGGCTCGATCGCATAGCCGCGCAGGAAATCGGCGGTTTTCATCCGTTTCTTTCCTTCGAGCTGCAGCTCCTCGATCACCAGAATGCCGTCTCCCGTCTTTACATGGAGGCCTGTCTCATCTGCCACCCAGACTTTTCCGGCACTCTTCGTCGGATTCTGTCCCGGAATTTTCGAGAACAGATCGCCGCCGAACATGGCAATGACTTTGGCATCCCAGATTTTCAGGTTCTTTCCGTTTACTTTTGTAAAAGCACTCGGCCACGGGCTCATCGCACGGATCTGACGTTCGATCTCAACGGCACTCTTCGTCCAGTCGATCTTTCCGTCTTCTTTTTTGATCATCCGCGCATACTCTGTGGTGCTTATCTCCGGCTGTTTTTCCGGTGTCACTTCGCCTTTTTCAAGTTTTGGAAGTGTCTCCACCAGAAGTTTTGCTCCGGCTGCGGCGAGCTTGTCAAAGAGACTGCCGCCGGTCTCATCTGCTGCAAGCGGAACTTCCACTTTCGTCAGCATATCGCCTGTGTCGAGGCCTTCATCCATCTTCATAATGGTTACGCCGCTCACTTCATCGCCGTTCATGACAGCCCACTGGATCGGCGCTGCTCCCGCGGTAAGCCGGAAGCAGGGATGCATGAACGTTGATGCATCCGTATTTCGGCATGTCCAAAATCTCTTTTGGAATAATCTGGCCGAATGCAACGACAACGATCACATCCGGCTCCATTTTCCGGATCTCCTCGATCGCCTCTGCATCCCGCACGCGGCGCGGCTGATAGACCGGAAGGCCGTGTTTTCGGCTGCCTCTTTCACCGGTGTCGGCATCATCTGTTTTCCGCGGCCCTTCGGTTTGTCCGGCTGGGTCACAACGCCTGTGATCTCATAACCGGCCTCCACGAGTGCCTCAAGTGTTCCCACGGAGAAATCCGGGGTTCCCATAAATACCACTTTCATCTGAAGTCATCTCCTTTATTTTAAGACTTACTCTTCGTCCTCGTACTCCTCATACTCATCGTACGTGTTGTCCCAGAGTTCGCCTTCTACTTTTTCTGTATACATATGTCCGTCGAGGTGATCACACTCGTGGCAGATGCAGCGGGCAAGAAGTTCGGTTCCCTCCAGTTCAAACGGCTGCATGTCGCGGTCCAGTGCTCTTACCTTTACGTAATTCGGACGGGTTACTGTACCGGATTTTCCCGGAAGGCTTAAGCAGCCTTCTGCTCCTGTCTGGCTTCCGGAAGTCTCCAGGATTTCCGGATTGATCAGAAGATGTGGGGTTCCATCCACATCCATGACTACGATTCTTTTTAAGATGCCGACCTGCGGTGCGGCAAGGCCGACACCGACACCGTTTGCCTCATACATGGTGTCAAACATGTCGTCGATCAGCTCGCTGATTCTTGGTGTCATCTTCTCCACCGGTCTGCATTTTTTTTCGTTAATACGCGGTCGCCTACGACTCTGATTTCTCTGATTGCCATAATTCTTTTCCTTTCTTTTGCTCTTCTATTATAAATAATCTATGTGTAAATAGTATGAAAAAACTAATACTTTCTGCTGAAGTCAAACTGTAAATAAACGGTACGGAAGCCTTTGTTAATCTCGATATACCGCTCCAGTTTTTCCCGCAGCTCTGCCAGCACCTCTTCCTGCGGCGCGCGTACATACACGGCCATGCGGTACAGGTCATTGATTTTCGACACTGCCTCACTTGCCGGGCCGATGATCTGGACTTCGCGGTTTCCCCGGATGCGGATGAGATATCTGCGAATGTATTCCATCGCCTGCGTCAGATGCGCTTCATCCTCCCCGGCTCCGTGGATCGCCAGAAGCTCCGCCGCCGGGGGATATCCCATCAGACGGCGGTAGTCCATTTCTTTCTCATAAAATGTCCCGTAATCCTGCTCTGCCGCCGTCTGAATGCTGTAATGTTCGGGATGGTACGTCTGAATGACTGCCATTCCCGGCTTTTCGCCTCTTCCGGCGCGGCCGACTGCCTGCGTCAGCAGCTGGAACGTACGCTCCCCGGCACGATAATCGACTGCATTCAGGGAGAGATCCGCCGCCAGCGCTCCCACCAGCGTGACATTCGGGAAATCGTGGCCTTTTACGATCATCTGGGTTCCAATCAGGATATCGGCCTCCCCCGCCGCAAATGAGGACAGGATTTCTTCATAACTGTTTTTCGTTTTTGTCGTGTCGCCGTCCATCCTAAGAACGCGTGCCTTTGGAAACAGCTTTTTCACGTTCTGCTCAATCTGCTGGTACCGGCACGGAAGCCGCCGATATACGGGGAGCCGCACGACGGGCACGCATGTACCTGCGGTGTTTCATAACCGCAGTAATGGCAGACGAGCTTTCCGTTATTGTGTGCTGTCAGTGATACATCGCAGTGCGGGCATTTCATCACATAACCGCATGCACGGCATGAGACGAAGCCCGCATAGCCTCTGCGGTTCAGAAACAGTACAACCTGTTCCTTTTTTTTTTCAAGCCGTTTTTCGATCTCTTCCCGCAGTTTTCCGGACAGAATCGAACGGTTTCCCATCTGTAATTCTTCCCGCATATCCGCGATCCATACGGACGGAAGTGCTGCATTTCCGTACCGCGCATCCATCCGGAACAGCGCGTACGCTCCCGTCTCGCAGGCGTAAGAAGCATCCACCGACGGCGTTGCCGAACCCATCACCACATGGGCATGCTCCAGCCCGGCACGGCGCACGGCGGTCTCCCTTGCATGGTAGCGCGGCGTCACTTCACTTTTTATAGGAGGTTTCATGCTCCTCATCGATTACGATCAGCCCCAGATCCGGAAACGGTGCAAAGAGTGCGGAACGCGGACCGATCATAATACTGACCTCCCGCGCCGCGCGCGCTCCATCTGGTCGGCGCGCTCGGACGGTGTCATCCGCGAGTTGACCACCGTGACCCTTGTTCCAAACCGTGCGCAGAACCGCTCCACGTTCTGATACGTCAGCGCAATCTCCGGAATCAGGACGATCACCTGTTTTCCTTCCTTCAGCACTCGCTCCATCAGCTCCATATAGACGAGCGTTTTGCCGCTTCCCGTCACACCGCGGATCAGGCAGGGGCGGTTCTGCCCTTCCCATTCCTTTCGAATGCCGTCCACCACGGCCTGCTGCTGTTCGTTTGGTTTTCCCGCAGTTGTTCTTCCTGCCGCATCAGATACCGGATTTCTCCAGGTGCTCGTACGGCGGATTTCCAACACGCCCTGCTCTTCCATCACGTGCAGCGTATCTGCCGTGATTTTCAGTTCCTTGCTCACAACCGGCCCTGGAAGAACCGGCTGGGCCAGCAGCGCGTTTAAGAGACGGATTCTCGCTTTATAATTTTTCTTTCTGTAGTTTTCCAGCAGCTCCTCACATCTCTGCGGGATCTGCAAGAAGCGCAATTTCGCGGGTTTCTTTCCCGCGCGCCTTTATCTTTGACCGGAAGCACCGTCTTTAACGCCTGGATCATCGTCGATCCGTACGTATGACGCATCCACGCGGCGAGCGCGATGAGCTTCGTCTCTACAGTCGCCGCATCCTTTTTGTACCGCAAGGATGGCCTTCATCCGGTCCTGCGGATATTTCGGCTCGTTTCCGACGGAAAGCACATAGCCGGTGATCGTACGGTTTCCGTTTCCAAACGGAATCTGTACCGCCGTTCCCGGACCGATCTCCCCTGTCAGTTCCGGCGGAACCTTGTACTGAAAGGTCCGGTCCAGTTTTTCATTTGTGATATCTACGATTACATCAGCGTAAACGCTGCTCATACATTCCCCTTACTTTCTTCCAGTATTTCCCGGATCAGCACGCGCTCATCCATCTCGTACCGTTTTCCCCTTCCGGATCTGATACGTTTCGTGGCCTTTTCCCGCGAGCACCACGAGATCGCCCGGCTACCGGTTTTCGATCACATACCGGATCGCCTCCTTACGGTCTGCAATCTCAACGAAAGCGCCTTCTGTTTTCCCGATTCCCGTCCGGATATCGTCCAGAATCGCCTGTGGTTCCTCATCCCGCGGATTGTCCGAGGTGATGACGGTCAGATCCGCCAGACGCCCCGACACCTCTCCCATCTGGAATCTCCGGTCCCGCGCGCGGTTTCCGCCGCAGCCGAAGAGACAGATCAGGCGCTTCGGATGGTATTTCCGCAGTGTCTTTAACAGGCTTTCGAGGCTCATCGCATTGTGTGCGTAGTCAATGAGAAGCGTCATTTCCGGATACACCGGAACTGCCTCACACCGCCCACGGACGCGGACTGCGGAAAGTGCCTCCTGCATCGCCTTTTCCGGGATTCCCATCTGCGCGCAGACCGCAATGGCGGCAAGCGAGTTGGAAACGGAAAACAGACCCGGCAGATCTACCCGTATCGGAAAATCCGCTGCGCCCTGCACCCGGTATGAGACACCGAGCACGCCGGGCGCCTGATCGAGTGCTGCATCTGCTGCCATAAAATCAGCTTTTTCCCTGCATCCGAATGTCACCAGACGGCAGGTGCTCTGCCTTATGATCTCCGGAAACCTTTTGTCATCCCGGTTTACAATTCCGGTTCTGCAGGTGCGAAGCAGCTTCTTTTTGCAGGACAGGTATTCTGCAAACGATGCATGCTCCCCGGCGCCGATGTGGTCGTTTCCAATGTTGGTGAACACACCGTAATCAAACGTAAATCCATCACACCGGTGCTGTTTTTCCGCCTGCGAGGAAACCTCCATCACAACATGGGTGCAGCCCTCCCGCATCATTTCAGAAAACAGCTTCTGCAGCACAACAGGCTCCGGCGTTGTATTTTCTGACGGAATGCTTTTTTCCCCGATCCTCGTCTCGATCGTTCCGATGAGTCCTGCGCGGATCCCTGCTTTTCGCAGGATTTCGTAAATCATATATGCAGTCGTCGTCTTTCCCTTCGTGCCGGTCACTCCGATTGTCACAAGGTGCTGCGCCGGATCGTCCTCCCAGGCACAGGAAAGCTGTGCGAGTGCTTCTCTGCTGTCCTTTACTACGAGTACGGTTACCTTTTCCGGAATCCCTTCCAGTTCCCTCTCCGCAACCAGGACAGCAGCGCCCCTCTCGACTGCTTCTTCTGCATATACGTGCCCGTCCATCCTGTTTCCGCGGATGCAGACAAACACGTTCTGCGGCTGTACTTTTCTGCTGTCGCATGTGATTCCTGTAACTTCCGCATCCAGACTGCCCTGCTGGAGCTGATATGCGATCCGTTTTGTAACGTGCGCATGTTTTTCATGCCGGGACCTCCCTTTCACGTTTCAAATCCCTACGACTCAGATAATTTTATAGAATACGATAGTCCGAAAAACATTTCAATGTGCGCAATGTCGGTTTCTTCTTGATTTTTGCCTCCATAAACTTTATAATAGTTTTATATTGATGCCTGGTTTTTTCGTATCAAAATCTATGAACTGCAAAGAGAGGTATCTTCCAATGAAAAGAAAAAAATAGTTGTTGCACTGGGACACAAAGCTCTTGGAACGACGCTGCCGGAACAGAAAGCAGCCGTAAAACGTTCCGCAAAAGTAATCGCAGATCTCGTTGCTGCCGGCGCTGATGTTGTCATCACCCACAGCAACGCACCTCAGGTCGGCATGATCCACACGGCTATGAATGAATTCGGCAAAATGCACACCGACTACAGCGCAGCCCCGATGTCTGTCTGCTCCGCTATGAGCGAAGGCTACATCGGCTACGACCTGCAGAACGCCATCCGTGCTGAGCTTCTCCGCAGAGGAATCTTCAAAACCATCCACGATTCTTACACAGGTTGAAGTAGATCCGTACGACGATGCCTTCAACAATCCGGTCAAACTGATCGGCCGTACACTTACCAAGGAGGAGGCTGACGCAGAGGAGAAGAAAAAGGAAACTACGTAACGAAAACCGAGGACGGCTACCGCCGAATCGTTGCTGCTCCGAAGCCGCAGGATATCGTAGAGATCGACTCCATCCGTCTTCTTCTCGATGCCGGACAGGTTGTCATCGCAGCAGGCGGCGGCGGAATCCCGGTTCTCCCGCAGAATGAAGAGTTAAAGGGTGCATCCGCAGTCATCGAAAAAAAAGACCTCACCAGCGGCCTGATGGCAGAAATGCTGAACGCAGACATGCTGATGATCCTGACCAGCGTGGAAAACGTTTCCATCAACTACGGTACCCCGGACGAAAAACCGCTGGAGCACATCGCCGTTGCTGACGCGAAGAAATACATCGCAGAAGGCCAGTTCGGGGAAAACTCCATGCTGCCGAAGATGGAAGCAGCTGTTTCTTTCCTCGAGAAAGGCATCGGCCGTACCGCAGTCATCACTTCCATTGATTCTGCACTCGCCGGATTCCAGGGAAAAACAGGTACGATTATCGAGTAATACAAAGTATACAAAAAAGGATTCCCGCGAGTGGGAATCCTTTTTTCTACTCTTTTTTCCGGACTAAAAAGCCAGATTAGAAAGTAAATTTATCTGCAAAGTAAGCATCGAGATCCTCAATTTTAATTCTCTCCTGCTCCATGGTGTCACGGTCACGGACGGTAACAGCACCATCGGTCTCGGAATCGAAGTCGTAGGTGACGCAGAACGGAGTTCCGATCTCGTCCTGTCTGCGGTACCGTTTACCGATATTGCCGCGGTCATCAAACTCGCAGTTGTATCGCTTGGACAGCTCGGCAAATACCTTCTCCGCGCCCTCGTTCAGCTTCTTGGACAGCGGAAGCACACCGATTTTAACCGGTGCCAGTGCCGGATGGAAATGCATCACGGTACGAACATCATTCTTTTCTGCGTCGAGAACTTCCTCGTCATAAGCGCTGCACAGGAATGCCAGAACGACACGGTCAGCACCAAGAGACGGCTCGATAACATACGGGATGTATTTCTCGTTCTTCTCTGGATCGAAATAGGTCATATCCTGTCCGGATACATTCTGATGCTGTGTCAGGTCGTAATCGGTACGGTCAGCGATACCCCAGAGCTCGCCCCAGCCGAACGGGAACAGGAACTCGATATCGGTTGTTCCCTTGCTGTAGAAGCACAGCTCTTCCGGAGAATGGTCTCTTGCACGCATCTCTTCGTCTTTCATGCCGAGGCTCTTCAACCAGTTGATGCAGAAGCCTCGCCAGTACTGGAACCACTCCAGGTCAGTGCCCGGCTCGCAGAAGAACTCAAGCTCCATCTGCTCAAACTCACGGGTACGGAAAGTAAAGTTACCCGGTGTGATCTCGTTACGGAAAGATTTACCGATCTGACCGATTCCGAACGGGATTTTCTTTCTGGAAGTACGCTGTACGTTCTTGAAGTTTACGAAAATACCCTGCGCGGTTTCGGGACGCAGATATACCGTATTCTTTGCATCCTCAGTAACGCCCTGGAATGTCTTGAACATCAGGTTGAACTGACGGATATCTGTAAAGTTGTGCTTGCCGCAGCTAGGACAGGGAACCTGGTTCTCCTCAATAAAGTTTTTCATCTCCTCCTGAGACCATGCGTCTACACTGCCGCCTTCGATTTCAATGCCTTTTTCCTCACAGAACTCCTCGATCAGTTTATCGGCACGAAAACGCTCATGGCATTCCTTACAGTCCATCAGCGGATCGGAGAAACCGCCCAGATGTCCGGAAGCTACCCATGTCTGCGGGTTCATCAGGATCGCACAGTCAACACCTACGTTGTGCGGGCTCTCCATTACGAATTTCTGCCACCATGCTTTTTTCACGTTGTTTTTCAGTTCTACACCGAGCGGGCCGTAATCCCATGTATTTGCCAGTCCACCGTAAATCTCGGAACCCGGATATACAAACCCTCTCGCTTTTGCCAGCGATACAATTTTGTCCATTGTCTTTTCCATAGTTAGTTACTCCTCTATTTTATTTGTTTACTTACCATAAACAACAATAACAGGACTGGCAAGAAGAACGTCCTGCTCATATTCCTGCTCTGTTTCTTCTGTCTTAGTCTGCTCTGATGATGACGCAGAAGCACTCTCTGTGGACTTTGTGGTCCACTCGCCGGCCGTATCCACCGTGTTTTTTCCTTTGATCACGGCTGTACCGGAAACGCAGAGCACCGGATCTTCCGTTACGATTTCCAGCGGCTCCTCGCAGACAATCACGCGTACATGCTTAACGCCTTTGACCGCATCTTCGACTGAAACCTCATTGCCTTTAGAATCGACAAAGGAAGCGGAAAAATCATATCCCGCTTCTTCTGCCTCATCCAGCGTGCCTGCGAAAAAATTCTGCTCCGTGATAATCCGCGTAGGACTGGTAATCTCCGTATTCCATCCGGATCTCCACCTTGTCCTCTTTGATCTGGCATTTTTCCAGCTTCACGGAATCCGCATCGCCGCGCTCCTCTGTGAATTTTTTGATGTCATCCTCCACAAAGACCTTCAGTTCGTCTTCCGTGTAATCATCGTCTTTGCTGTAATCTTCCACAATGGCTTCTGTCACAACACCATTTTTGCTCACATAGACAGATGTCGTTGTCACATCTTTTAACTTCTCACAGCCCGACAGCAGCACGGAAGCCGCTGTCAGAACTGCGAGAAGCTGTCCTGCTTTTTTTCATAAAAATCCTCTAAAAACCGCCTAAATTATTTGTTGCGGTAAATGATATCGTCTCTTCCCGGTCCGTTGGAAATCATGGTGATCGGGAATCCGATTTCTTTCTCTACAAACTCGATGTAGTTTCTGCAGTTCTCCGGCAGATCCTCGTATTTCTTGATGCCGCGGATATCGCATTTCCATCCCGGAAGGGTTTTCAGAACCGGTTTTGCTTTCTCAAGAATGCTGGTGTTCGGGAAATCGTGGATTTCTTTTCCGTCTACTTCGTATGCTACGCAAACCGGAATCTCGTCCAGATATCCGAGAACGTCAAGTACGGTAAATGCTACATCGGTCGTACCCTGCATTCTGCAGCCGTAGCGGGAAGCAACACAGTCGAGCCATCCCATACGTCTTGGACGGCCTGTCGTTGCACCAAATTCTCCGCCGTCGCCGCCGCGTCTTCTCAGCTCGTCTGCTTCATCTCCAAAAATCTCAGAAACAAAAGCACCTGCTCCTACTGCGCTGGAGTAAGCCTTTGCATACGGTTACGATTTTCTTGATTTCATATGGCGGAACACCTGCTCCTACTGCGCCGTAGCCGGCCAGTGTGGAAGAAGAAGTTACCATCGGGTAAATTCCGTGATCCAGGTCTTTTAAGGAACCAAGCTGACCCTCAAGCAGGATCTCCTTGCCTTCCTGAATCGCGTTCCACAGGAATGCGGAAGTATCGCATACGTATGGCTCAACCATTTTTTTGTATTCCATCAGCTCTGCATAGATCTCATCCGGATTTAACTGCGGTTTGTGATACAGATGCTCGAGCAGAATGTTCTTGGTTTCGCATACGGATTTCAGTTTCTCTTTCAGGTGCTCATCGTCGAACAGCTCGTTTACCTGGAAACCGATTTTGGCATATTTATCAGAATAGAAAGGTGCAATACCGGATTTGGTGGAACCAAAGGATTTTCCGCCCAGACGCTCTTCCTCGTACTGATCAAACAGAATGTGGTAAGACATTACCATCTGTGCACGGTCGGAAATTTTGATCTTCGGTGCCGGCACTCCCTTCGAAATGATCTCATTTAACTCTTTGATCAGAACCGGAATATTGAGTGCAACACCGTTTCCGATTACGCTGGTTGTGTGGCTGTAAAATACGCCGGATGGAAGGGTATGAAGTGCAAACTTTCCATAGTTGTTTACGATGGTATGTCCTGCATTCGCTCCACCCTGGAAACGAACGATAATGTCCGCTTCTTTAGCCAGCATATCGGTAATCTTACCTTTTCCTTCATCTCCCCAGTTTGCTCCTACTACTGCCTTAATCATGTGACATCCTCCTAATTCAACGTATACTTGCGGCCTCTTTGTTTCGGCCGTTCATGCATAGTATACCATGTTTTTCCTCATAAGCGAAACTTATTATTACTTATAAAATCTGTTTTTTTTATTATTTCTGTTTATCAAACGGATCAGACGTTGATTTCCGCTGTCATGCCAAGTGCGTCTTTGTTTGCCTCAAGCACCGGATTGACTACGTTTTTCAGGAATGCGTCAACCTGTACAGATGCGCGGCCTGTGTATTTGGACGGATCCATCGTCTTTTCCAGTTCTTCCTTGGTCAGATGGAACATCTCATCTGCTGCGATCAGATCGAGAAGATCATTATCGCGTCCTTCCTCTTTGACATGTTTTCCGGCGATCATGGAAAGCTCGCGGATTCTCTCATGAAGCTCCTGGCGGTCACCACCAGCTTTTACAGCATCCATCATAATATTTTCAGTTGCCATAAACGGAAGCTCTGCCATCATGTGTTTTAAGATAACCTTCGGATAAACCACCAGACCGTCTACGACGTTCATGCAAAGATCCAGAATGCCGTCGATTGCAAGGAAGCCTTCCGGAATGGAAAGACGCTTGTTTGCAGAGTCATCAAGAGTTCTCTCAAACCACTGTACAGAAGAGGTGATGGCCGGATTTAATGCATCGGTGATCACATAACGGGACAGGGATGCGATACGCTCACTTCTCATCGGATTTCTCTTGTATGCCATGGCGGAAGATCCGATCTGTCCTTTCTCGAACGGCTCCTCAACTTCTTTTAAGTGCTGCAGAAGACGGATGTCGTTGGAGAATTTTGTTGCGCTTGCCGCAATGCCTGCCAGAACGTTTAATACTCTCGTATCGACTTTTCTGGAATACGTCTGTCCGGAAACAGGATAGCAGTTCTTGAAGCCCATTTTCTCAGCGATCATCGGATCGATCTTGTCGATGGTCTCCTGATCTCCGTCGAACAGCTCTAAAAAGCTTGCCTGTGTGCCTGTTGTTCCTTTTGAACCGAGCAGCTTTAAGGTGCTCTGTACGTACTCGAGATCTTCAAGGTCCATTAAGAACTCCTGCATCCACAGGGTTGCACGTTTTCCGACGGTGGTCGGCTGTGCCGGCTGGAAGTGGGTGAAGGCAAGGGTCGGCTGGTCTTTGTAGGTATCCGCAAATTTTGCCAGCTCAGCGATAACGTTCACCAGTTTTTTCTTCACCAGCTTTAAGGCTTCGTTCATGACAATGATATCGGTATTGTCGCCTACGTAGCAGCTGGTTGCTCCCAGATGGATAATTCCTTTTGCTTTCGGACACTGTACGCCGTAGGCATACACATGGGACATTACGTCATGACGGCAGACTTTCTCTCTTTCTTTTTGCCACATCGTAGTTGATGTTCTCGGCATTTGCTTTCAGTTCTTCGATCTGCTCATCTGTAATAGAAAGTCCCAGTTCTTTTTTTCTGTCTCAGCCAGCGCAATCCATAACTTTCTCCAGGTACGGAATTTCATGTCCTGAGAGAAAATGTACTGCATCTCCTTGCTTGCATAACGTTCGGAAAGAGGGCTTACATATCTGTCAGTTCCGCTCATAGACACGATTCTCCTTTTCTTGTCAAAATGTGTATTCGGTTTCTCTTTTTATCCCCGCTCTTTTTCATCCCCAAAAACAGAACGGGACGTATAAAGAGCGTGTTTGAAATACGTTTCAACCACGCTCTAGTATAACGCATGTTGTTTTTTAGGCAAGTGCAACGTCGTTACTTCTCACGAAATTTTCCCAAAAAACCCTGCATTCTGGCATTTTCGGAATCGAAGACTTCGTCCGGTGTTCCCTCCACGGCGATCACACCCTGGTCCATAAAGATGACGCGGTCGGAAATTTCCCGGGCAAAATTCATCTCGTGGGTAACGATCACCATCGTCATGTTCATCTCCGCAAGAGATTTGATGACCTTTAAAACTTCGCCTGTCAGCTCCGGATCGAGTGCCGATGTCGGCTCATCAGAAAAAGAGCACCTTCGGGTTCAGCATCAGCGCGCGCGCAATCGCAACTCTCTGACACTGGCCGCCGGAAAGCTGACACGGATACGCCTTTTCCTTTCCGGTCAGACCCATTTTTCCAAGCAGCTCTTCCGCCTGTGCTTCCACCTCCGCGCGGTTTCGCTTCTGTACATGGATCGGCGCATCGCAGAGATTTTTCATAACATTATAATGAGGAAACAGATGGAAACTCTGGAATACCATTCCAAAATTCTCCTGTATTTTCCGTAGTACGGCAGGCTTCGCATAGACGGATTTTCCGTTTTCCATTGTAACTGCCTGCTTGCCAAGGTACGCCAGATCACCGCCGTCCATCGTTTCAAGCATTGCCGCGCACCGCAGCAGTGTCGATTTTCCCGATCCCGACGGGCCGATAATCGAGAGCACCTCGCCCTCTTCTACTTTGAGGGAAATATCTTTTAACACTTCGAGATCCCCAAAGCTCTTTCTTACATGGTTCATTTCCAGATAAATCATATCGTTTTCCGCTCTCTTCTATAGTTAATGATAATAAGAAAATTTCTTTTCCAAAAGTTCCATCACCCACGCCACGACAAAATTGAAGATGTAGTAGAAAATACCGGCGGCGACGAACGGAACCATCGTGGTCTTGGCCGCCGCGATCTGTTTTGCGATCGTGAACATTTCCACATAGGAAATGGAAAAGGCCAGCGACGTATCCTTGACCAGCGTAATCACCTCATTGGTGATCGCCGGCAGAATCCGTTTCACAACCTGCGGCAGAATAATGCGGACAAACGTCTGTCCCTTCGAATAACCAAGAAGCTTTGCTGCCTCGTACTGTCCACGATCCATTGAAACGATGCCGGAGCGGTAGATTTCTGCAAAATAGGCGCCGTAGTTTAAGGCAAATCCGGTGATAATCGCCGGAAAGCGCCATTTTCCTATGTTCATACCGAACAGATAGAACGGTCCGAAGTAAACCACCATGAGCTGCAGCATCAGAGGCGTGCCGCGCATCAGGGGAGATATAGAGCCGGAAAATTCCGCTCACAATCCGGTTTTTCGACATACGCCCGAAGGCGATCAGCAGACCGAGCGGCAGGAAAAAATACGAGCGTCAGGACAAATATCGAGATCGTTCCCGCCATTCCGGTACTAAGCTGTGATAGAATCATGGACAACTTCATGCTGCTTTACTCTCCTTTTTTCTCCAGACACACCATGTCTGCGATTCCGTATTTTTGCCTGCGAGCTTGTCGAATGTTCCGTCGGCCAGAACCTGCTGCAGGCCTTCGTTTACTTTATCGCAGAGCTCGGTATTTCCTTTTTTGAATCCGATCGCATATTTCTCAGAGTTCAGGTGCTCGTCGAGGATTTTGTATCCTTCTCCGCGGCTTTCCAGCTGATATTTGGCAACGCCGATATCCATGGCAACCGCATCGATGGAACCTGCCTGAAGCTCTACAAACGCATTGTTGTAATCCGGGAACTGCTGCAGAGCGGCGAAAGTATCGGCGAGTTCTTTCTGACCGCCTTCTTCCTCACTCTGTAAAAAGATCGAGTGCTGCGGATGCTGCCTGCACACCAACCGTCTTTCCTGCCAGATCGGACAGGCTGTTGATGCCGGAATTCTCAGATACGACCATCACCTGGCTGTTGTCCACGTACGGATCGGACCAGGTGTAATCGTCCTCTCTGCCGTTCATGGTAAAGCCGTTCCAGATGCAGTCAATCGCACCAGAATTCAGCTCGGTATCTTTCGCATCCCAGTTGATCGGGGTTTTTACCAGCTTCCAGCCGTAAATCTCGCAGACTGCCTCGGCGAGCTCCAGGTCAAATCCGGTGTAATCGCCGGTCTCATCGTCCATGTAGCCGTACGGCGGGTATTCTGCATCGAAGCCCACGGTAAAGGTTGTCGTTCCGTCTGCGGAAGAGGATGCTGCTCCTGCTGATGAGGCAGATGTTTTTGCTGTGTCTGCAGAGCCGCAGCCAGCCAGCAGGGCAGATGCACAAAAGGCTGCTGTCAAAATGCTAACCATTTTTTTTTCATAATAATCTTCTCCTTTTCTACGTGATCATGTTATCACTGTACTACGCTAAACTAATTGGTATCCTACCATAATCCGGCACCTCCTGTCAACCCGCACCGGTTAAATAATCCAGAAAACCTGTTCCAACACAAAAAGTCTCCGAAACGGTCAGCAGATTCTGCTTTTTTCCGTCTTCGGAGACTTTGATTTTTCTATTTTGGATAACTATTTATAAACCCTTGTTACACGGCTGCTGATATCGCAGAGCATCTCGTAATCGAAACGTGCCGCCGGGTTGGCGATCTCTTCGATCGTGATGGTCTCATCCCCGTCGGTTCCGACAAGCGTTACAACGTCCTCCACCTGCACATCCGGGATGTCGGTCACGTCCACCATCATCTGATCCATACAGATTCTTCCGATGATCGGTGCTTTTTTCCCGTGGATCAGCACACAGCCCTGGTTCGAGAGAGCTCTCGGATAGCCGTCTGCATAGCCGGCTGAAACAGTTGCGATCCGTGTCATCGGTTTCTCGGTCACATACGTGGCACCGTAGCTGACGCCGATGCCCGGGCCGACTTCCTTCACATGGATGACATGGCTCTTCCAGGAAAGCGCCGGGATCAGATCGAGGCGCTCTTTTTACCTCCTCGGATGGGTAAATGCCGTAGGTGATGATACCGGAACGCACCATCTCAAAGCGGTGATCGTCAAATTCCATGATTCCGGCGGGGGTGCAGATATGGCGAAGCGGAATCGTCACGCCGCGCTCTGCTAAAAGTGCCGTCATCTTATCATATTTTTTTCCATCTGCATCGAACAGTACGTCTTGTCTTCCTGATCGGCGCAGGAGAAATGCGTAAACATACCTTCCAGCTCGATGTGCGGAAGATCCGCGATTTTTGCCGCCTCATCCGCATCGTGCTCCGTCACCTGGAAGCCGATCCGCGTCATGCCGGTATCGACCGCAAGGTGTGCTTTTTGCTTTCCGGTTCTGGCGTGCTGCCTCTTTTTCGAGGGCAAGCGCCTGTGCGTAGCTGTCGATCGTCTGAGTGATGTCGTATTCCACAAGATCGCCGTACTGGGACGGGGACACGTAGCCGAGAATCAGGATCGGCGCGGAAATGCCGTTTTCTCTGAGCTCGACAGCCTCCTCGATGGTTGCGGTTGCAAAATAATCAACCTGGTTTTCCAGATAGGATGCTACCGGAACGGCACCGTGGCCGTAGGCGTTCGCTTTTACAACGCCAAGGAGTTTCACGCCCTCCGGCAGTCTTTTTTCACTTCTCTGATGTTATGCCCGATCGCTTCGAGTGAAATCTCTGCATAACAGCGTAAGTATCTGTTCACTTTTTCCTTCTTTCTTTCCGTACTTTTTCTGAGACGCCAAAACGTGCCTGAAAACTCTTTCGGATTATTTTCAGACACGCTCTCGTATCAGATTCCGGCTGTGCCGGTTTTTATTTGTCCGGTCTGCGGATGGCGGAATAGATATTTTTTACATTTTTCAGCACTACATGCGTTCTTGTCGCATCGACGCCCGGAAGGCTCATCACCTGGCGGTGGATTTCTTCGAGTTCGTCGGATGAGTGACAGGAAATGCGGATAATCAAATCAAAATCTCCGGTCTGATAATAGCAGGATACGATGTACTCCAGTTTCTGGATCGCATCTGCAAAACTGTCAAAGAACTTCGGATGCTCCAGGCTGACTTCCATCAGCGCGGTCATCTCATTTCCCGTTTTCTTTTCGTCTACAATAATGGTGTATTCTTTAATCACTCCGGTTTCTTCCATTTTACGGATTCTCTCGATGACTGCAGAAACCGATAAATGAATCTCTTTGCTGATATTGGAAGCCGTCTCGCGGGCATTTTTCTGCAATATCTTCAGAATCTTATAATCAATGGCATCCATGTATTTTTTCCTCCCATAAGAATTGACAGGGTTCTTCTTTCCAGATTTTAGCATAAAATTTCCCTGTCACTGCCTTTCTATTATATCAAATTTTTCAGATAAGTCCAGTTTTTCCCAAAATATTTTATAGAAAGATTAGAATTTTTCTTTAAATTGCACAGATGCCGGTTTTTCTATTCTTCGAAGGTTTCTGCAATATCCTGCATCAGAATACCGATCCCGAGGTGCTGCTCCATTCTCCTGCATAGGGAAGTTCCCCCTTTTTCTTTGTTTTTCGTTTTTTTATTATAGTACACTTTCCTTCCCGGAACAAGACTGATATTTACGTGCTATTCACCGGACGTTCACTCGCGCCATTTGCCCTGAATTTTCACCTTTTTCAGTATTTTTTAAAATTTTTTTCAATTTTTTTTAAAAAAGGGGTTGACTTTTCTCCGGCTTTCCTGTAGAATACGTTTTGTCAGTGAGGCACGGCAGTCAACAAGACAGAGAAAAAAATCAGTGCCAATCATCTGCGGGTGTAGTTCAATGGTAGAACACCAGCCTTCCAAGCTGGATACGTGGGTTCGATTCCCATCACCCGCTTCATCCTAAAGGATGAATATGCGCGAGTGGCTCAGGGGTGGAGTACAACCTTGCCAAGGTTGGGGTCGCGGGTTCGAATCCCGTCTCGCGCTCTTTTTATTACCGAAATTTCTTCACAGGAATTTCGGTTTTTGTTTTTCCAAAAACTTTTTACTAAAGAAAGGAGTTCTTATGATTCAGGACATTGCTCCGCATAAATATTATGTAGATTACCAGCCTTCTGTTCCGAACGATACGGATCTTGTTTTAATTTACGGTCATCACACAATTCTGTGCAATTTCGAAGATCCCGAGATCCGCTACCCTTCCATTGCGGAAATTGCAGCTGTTTTTCCGGAGATTAAAGAAAAGGCAAAATTTCTGTTCCGCATTGATGAGACGGACTATTATGAACTGCGCAGTCCGCAGCTTCCGGAATTTGGCATCTGGAAATACGAAAATACACTAATTCTTCGCAGCGCCGTTCCGGGATGGCTCGGGTTTGCCGGTATCACCGGTTACCAGATCCACACCTGGTACACCGACCACACCTACTGCGGCCGCTGCGGAACGAAGATGCATGCGCCTGGAAATGAACGCGCGATGCAGTGCCCTTCCTGCGGCGCACTCTCCTATCCGGTCATCTGCCCGAGCGTCATCGTTGCCATCACCGACGGTGACCGTCTGCTGCTCACGAAGTACGCACCTTCCCACAGCAGCCACCGCCAGTACGCCCTCGTGGCCGGCTATACCGAGGTCGGTGAGACGCCGGAACAGACGGTGCACCGTGAAGTCATGGAAGAAGTCGGATTAAAGGTCAAAAATCTGAGATACTATAAGAGTCAGCCGTGGTCCTTCAGCGGCTCGCTGCTCGCCGGATTTTACTGCGATGTGGACGGCGATCCGTCCATTACCCTCGACCGCGAGGAACTCTCCGTTGCCGAATGGTTTGACCGTGCTTCCCTCCCGGAGACCCCGAACCTCATCAGCCTGACCGGCGAGATGATCGAATGCTTCCGCCAGGGGAAAGAACCGAAACAGCACTGAGAAATCACTTTGTGACTTAGTCACAGAACTTCCCGTTCTGCTGTGATATTCTACAGTCACAACAGAAAAACAGTTACCGGGAATTACCCGTACAATAAAAAGGAGGACTTCTATTATGTCATTAATTTATGTTACATCCAAAAACTTCGAAAAAGCTCTGCAGGCAGCACCTGGCGTTGCCGTTGTTGATTTCTTTTGCTACCTGGTGCGGACCGTGCAAAATGCTCGCCCCGGTCATCGAAGAGGCAGCTGAGGATATGCCGGAGATCCAGTTCTACAAAGTAGACGTTGACGAAGCACCGGAGCTGGCAAGCTCCTTTAAAGTCATGAGCGTTCCGACCCTCGCTTTCTTCAAAAACGGCGAGCTCGTAAAGAAAAACGTCGGCGCCGTTTCCTATGAGGAGCTGGAAGAGCTGATTAACTCTGTAAAATAAGCAGCGTAATATCGGAAATGCAGAAAAAACGTATCGGCACAAAAACCGATACGTTTTTTCTTGCATTTCTTTCTATTCTTTTCTATCATGGAAGAAACGGCTGCTGCCGTAGTTTACAAAAGAACGTTCTTCTTCCGAAAGGAGTTTTATTTATGTCATCTTTTCTGGAATCCTGTTTTCAGGAGCATTATCCATTTTATTCAAAGCTTACCGCCGATGAACAGCAGACACTCGTGCTCTCTTCCGTCCTGACGACGTATCAGCGCGGCGATTTTCTCTACAGCTGTGACGATGACTGTCTCGGCGTTCTGCTTGTCCTCTCCGGCAAGCTCCGCATCTTTATCCAGTCCGGCGAGCAGCGGGAAATTACCCTGTTTACCACCGGTCCCGGCGAAGTCTGCACGCTGTCTGCCTCCTGTGCGATGCAGGAAATCAGCTTTGATATTCTGATTGAGGCCGAGGAGGAGACGAAAGTTCTCATCACTCCGGCCAGCACGTTCCGCAGACTGTTAAATCAGAATATTTACGTTGAAAACTACATTTACCGGGAAACAACGGAGCATTTTTCCGAAGTCATGTGGGCGATGGGCCAGCTTCTCTTTACGCGGCTTGACCAGCGCCTTGCCGGATATCTCGAGGATGAACGCATCCGCACCGGTTCCCCGGTGCTCTCCACCACGCACGAGCAGATCGCGCGGAACCTCGGCAGTGCCAGAGAGGTCGTTTCCCGCACCTTAAAGTCGTTCGAGAAAGACGGCATCGTCGCACTCTCCCGCGGCACGGTCACGATTCTCGATGTCAAAAAGCTCCGCGGCATCTGCCGGATGCGCCGATAGTTCTTCTACGCGCGCAAACATTTTCCCACAGGCTCTGCCCTGCCGCTCGAGAAAATATTTTTCAAAAGCGTTCTAACGGCACTCCATCTTAATTTCAATCTCATTTCCTTCCACGGCCACCTTCGCATAACTTCCGACGATCAGCGGCATCGCCGGATGAAGGTGTCCGATGTCGAGATCCATCACGATCGGCACGTTGTATTTTCCAAGCAGATCCGTCACGGCGCGGTACTGGTCGAGTTCCCCGAATTTCTGTCCGAACTGCAGCGGGCGGCCAATCAGAAAGCCTTTCACATATTGGAACCAGCCGGCGTGCTCCATCTGCCAGATTGCGCGGCGGATCGCAAAGACGTTCAGATCGCACGCTTCCAGAAACCAGACAAAACCGTCCTCTTTATATTTTTCCACAAAATCAACCGTTCCGTCGTACTTCGTTCCAAGAATATTGACGAGACAGTCGAGACAGCCGCCGATGAGTCGTCCCTCAAATGCACTGTCCGCATCCGGGAAGCGGCGCAGAACGCGCAGTTCTGTAATCTGGTACGGCAGATACGGATTTTCCTCGCTTCTGCCCTTCACATCGTCTCTTTCCCATCCCTCATAGCCGCGGACGGTACGCACTTCTCCCGTCAGTACGCCAAACGCATCCGCTACGGATTTATGCCACGGCTCCATGCCGAAATCACTCGCACACGGACCGTAAACAGCCGCCGTATCGCAGAGGGTCGGCAGAAGATACGTAAAATGCGTATTGTCAGAATAGCCGAGATACCATTTCGCCGGTGCCTTTCTGATCTTTTCAAAATCCACGTAATCGAGATCCTCGCACATCAGCTCTCCGCCGCCGCAGGATATCAGACAGTCATTCTTCTCACTGATATAATATTCCGTCAGTTCTTTTCCGCACTCCTCCGGCGCCGCACTGATGCCGATGCCGTGGTCCGCATAGCAGTTTGGCCCAAGATCCAGCTGATATCCCATCTCTTTCCATTTTTTCTGCGCATTTGCAAACGCGGACTTGTATGGCTCTGTTGTGCATCCAAACGATGGTGCACAAAGCCGATCGTTCCGCCCTTTTTCAGATTTTCCGGAAACCTCATGTCGTATCCTCCTTTATCCTAATTCTTCTGCCTCCAGATTCTTATACTGCGTCAGCGCATCCCCGAAGATCAGCTCTCCGTCGTTCTGCGCAAAGTACAGCTCCTCTTCTTTTTTCCAGTTTTGCCTTTCCGTTCGTCCCCTCGGTAATCTCCGCGCAGAGACGGTCCACCTCCGTTTTCGGAACGAGAACGCGGATTTTCACCTGATCGGTGTACTCGGATTCCAGAATCGGAATCCCCCGCTGGCCGAGCAGATACTGGATTTTACCGATGCCGTTGTAATCCGTCTCAATCAACAGCCGCACGCCGCAGATCTCGTCAATCAGAACACTGTTTGCCAGCCCCTCCTGCACCGCCTGCGAGTACGCGCGCACCAGGCCGCCCGTTCCCAGCAGCGTACCGCCGAAATACCGCGTCACCACAACAAGCACATTGCGGAGGCCTGCTCCCTGTACCCATCGAGCATCGGCCGCCCTGCCGTGCCGGAAGGCTCCCCGTCGTCGCTGCAGCGCACCGTCTCCTGATTTTCTCCAATAATATACACAAAACAGTTATGCCGCGCATCCCAGTATTTTTTCCGCAGAGCTTCCAGGCAGGAAAGTGCCTCCTCCTCAGATTCCACCAGACGCACCGTCGAAATAAAACGTGATTTCTTCTCCACGATTTCCCCGGTTCCACCCCGGTAAACCGTCCGAAACTGATCGATCATATGTCCTTACTCCTTCATCCAAATATGTACCTATCTTACCATATCATTTCTGAAAAATCAGCATTCTTTTCAGAAATACTTTTATTCCAGCCCTTTGTTTGGTATAATAAAATAAGTATACCCTGCTTTTTGCAGGGCAGGAACACCATTAATTACTGAACTGAATCAGTTTTGCAGGAACATGACATAAGGAGGATTTTCTATATGCACTTTGGAAAAAGTCATCTGGAAGACAAACGTGAAGATCTGCGGTCCCATTACGGAAAGATTGAAAAGACGGCCGGCGTGACGGCGCTGCGCATCGCGTTCTGTCTTCTTCTTGTCGTTCTCGTCTGCGGTGCCGGGCTTGTGATCGGCGCTGTCCGCGGCGTGATTGACAGTGCCCCTGATATCTCGGAGGCAAATATCATGCCGCTCGGCAACGCGTCGTTTATCTACGATGCTGACGGCAACCAGGTACAGAAGCTGACCGGGGCTCAGGGAAACCGTGTCTCGATTTCGATTGAGGAGATTCCGCTCGATATGCAGCACGCGATCGTCGCGGTTGAGGATGCCCGTTTTTATGAGCACAACGGCATCGATCCAAGCGGTATCATCCGTGCTTTCGTTGTCGGCGTCAGCCACGGCTTTCATTTTACCGAGGGCGCCAGCACGATCACACAGCAGCTCTTAAAAAACAATGTTTTCACCGACTGGATGGAAGAGACGCGGATGCAGAGCTTCAAGCGGAAGATCCAGGAACAGTACCTGGCGCTGAAGCTGGAAAAAACACTAACCGCAGAGGGTGAAAACGCCAAAGACGTTATTCTGGAAAATTATCTGAATACGATCAACTTAGGTTCCGGCTGCTACGGTGTCCAGACGGCAGCGCAGACGTATTTCGGAAAGGATGCAAAAGATCTGACGCTCTCTGAATGCGCCGTTCTTGCCGCAATTCCAAAGGCGCCGACGGCATATAATCCGAAAAACCACCCGGAGAAAAACCAGCAGCGCCGCGACAAGATCCTGAACAACATGAAAGAGCAGGGCTACATCACCGAAGAAGAATACACCATTGCCATGAACGACAATGTTTACGACCGCATCGCCATGCACACGCAGTCCCAGGCGGAGAGCGCGCCGTACTCCTACTTTATCGATGAAGTCATCACCAACCTGATCAACGATCTGATGGTACAGAAAGGCTACACCGAAGTGCAGGCAAAGAACGTTGTCTACAGCGGCGGCCTCAAAATCTATACCACACAGGATTCCTACATGCAGTCGATTCTCGATACGGAATTCCAGAATCCGGAGAACTTCCCCGGCGAACACGCAGATCGGTCTCGACTGGGCGCTCACCGTAGAGCAGGCAGATGGCGAGGTACAGAACTACAGCAAAGAGATGCTGCAGCTCTACTTCCGCAACAGCGATCCGAATTTCGATCTGCTCTTTGACTCCCAGGAGGAGGCACAGAGCTATATCGACCAGTACAAAGCCGCTATCATGCAGGAGGGCGATACGATTGTTGCCGAGCGCAGCAGCTTCACCCCGCAGCCGCAGGCGTGCATGACCGTTATGGATCAGCGCACCGGCTACGTGAAAGCCATCGTCGGCGGACGCGGCGAAAAAACAGCAAGTCTTACCTTCAACCGCGCAACCGATAATTATTCCCAGCCGGGTTCCACGTTTAAGATTCTTTCCGCGTACGGACCGGCGCTCGACCTTGGAAAGATTACACTCGCTACGGTAATTAAGGATGAGCCGTTCAACTACAGCGACGGCACACCGCTGCAGAACTCGGATCTTACCTACCATGGTGATGTTACCGTCCGCCAGGCGATCATCAATTCCATCAATATCCCGGCCGTCAAAGTACTGACCGAGCTTACGCCGAAGGTCGGCTTTGATTATCTGAAGAAGCTTGGTTTTTCCAAACTCTCCGAGGAATACGATGTGATCCAGCCGCTGGCTCTCGGCGGTATCACCTACGGTGTCAGTGATCTCGAACTGACGGCAGCCTACGCGGCAATCGCAGACGGCGGCCAGTACCGCAAGCCGGTGTTCTACACAAAGGTTACCGACAGCAAGGGAAATGTTTTAATTGACAACACAGAAAACAAGGCAACGCAGGTCTTCAAGGCAAGCACTGCCTCCCTCCTCACCAATGCCATGGAGGATGTTCTGGAAAAAGGTACCGGTGTTGCCGCCCGCCTCGACAATATGCACGCAGCCGGAAAAACCGGTACGACGAACGAGGCCAAGGATCTCGTCTTTGCAGGCTTCACACCATATTATACCGCTGCCATCTGGGCAACGTATGATACACACGCGGAGTTTCCGGAGAGCGACCGTGAATTCCACAAACGTCTCTGGGCAAAGGTCATGAATGAAATCCACGAAGGCCTTGCCGATATGGATTTCGAAACTTCCGCAACAGTACAGGAGGCAACGATCTGTACGAAGACCGGCCTGCTCGCCCGCTCAAGCTGCCCGTCCATCACCGAATACTTTGCGGTATCCGATCTGCCGACCGAGCGTTGCAAGGGCCACTACACCGCGCCGACCTCAACACCGACGCCGACCAGAACCCCTTCTGCAGCATCAACTCCGCAGGCAACCCCGACACCGACGGAGGCACCGCAGGAAACTCCGGCTCCGCCCGAAACACCTGCCGATCCGCCTTCTAATACACCAGAAACTCCCGACACACCGGATACCCCTGATGCACCGTCAGAACCGGATACCCCGGCGGAGACATCGAAGTACAGCCGCAGTCCGAAGAGAGCGGCTCTTCCGAATAGCTTTTTCAGTCAGTCTATGCAAAAAACCGGCCCTCTGGCATATGCCAGCAGGACCGGTTTTTCTATACTTCTTTTCCATCTGAATCAATTAGTCAATCAGCATTTTTGCTGCGCCGTAGATACCAGCATCGTTTCCAAGGGAAGCGAGTACGATCGGGGTATCTTTGCATGCGATGAATGCTGCTTCACGGTAGTATTTAGCTACGCCGTCGATCAGGATCTGGCCTGCTTTGGATACACCGCCGCCGACTACGATAACTTCCGGGTCAACAACGCATGCGAATACTGCAAGTGCTCTTCCGAGGTACGCGGAGAACTCCTGAACGATTGCTTCTGCTGCTGCATCGCCTTCTTTTAATGCATCAAAGACAGCTTTTTGCACTGATGGACTCTCCTCTTTCTCTTAAAGAAGACGGAGTATCATGGGATGCCAGATATTTCTTTGCCAGACGAACGATACCGGTTGCAGATGTCATCTGCTCGAGGCATCCGTGGTTTCCGCAGTTGCAGACCGCTTCTTCTTCCGGATCAACACATGCATGACCAACCTCGCCGCCTGCGCCGTGAGCACCTGCTACGATCTTGCCGTCCACGATGATTCCGCCGCCGACACCGGTTCCAAGGGTAACCATAACCAGGTTCTTGCTTCCCTTTCCGCCGCCTGCCCACATCTCACCGAGAGCTGCTGCGTTTGCGTCGTTTGCTGCTTTTACTGCCATTCCGCCGAGTTCGTTGGAAAGCTCTTTTACGATATTTTTATATCCCCAGTTCAGGTTGACTGCGATGGAAAGCTCACCTTTGTCATTAACCGGGCCAGGTACGTCGATGCCGACACCGGCAACATCATCTGCTGCGATGCCCTTCTCACCCATTTTTGCTTTTACGCTTTTTGCGATATCCGGCAGAATTTCGCTTCCGCCGTTTTCGGTGCGGGTCGGGATTTCCCATTTTTCCAACAGTTCCGTCTGTCTGGAACAGTCCGCATTTTACTGAAGTACCCCCAACATCGATTCCAAATACATAGTTTGCCATTTTCTTACTTCTCCTCTCTTTTTTTTCACTAAGTTAGCCTGTACACGGCGGTACAGCTCCTGAGCCGCATTGTAACCCATCTTCTTCTGGCGGTGGTTGACTGCCGCTGCCTCAACGATGATGGCCAGGTTCCGGCCCGGACGGATCGGCAGAGAATGGCAGACTACCTTATTTCCAAGGAACTCAATATACTCTTCTTTCAGTCCCAGACGGTCGTATTCTTTCTCTTTGTCCCACTCTTCAAGCTTGATAACAAGGTCGATAGACTGGGTATCCTTAACGCTCTCAACACCGAACAGTGTTTTTACATCGATGATACCGATACCACGAAGTTCGATAAAGTGACGTGTGATATCCGGTGCCGTTCCGACCAGCGTAATGTCGCTGACACGGCTGATTTCAACCACATCATCGCTGACGAGACGATGGCCTCGTTTGATCAGCTCCAGTGCAGCCTCACTCTTTACCGATACCGCTCTCGCCCATAATCAGCACACCCTCGCCGTATACGTCTACCAGCACGCCATGGATGGAGATCATCGGGGCAAGCTGGACATTCAGCCAGCGGATGATTTCAGCCATGAAAACGGAAGTCGATTTGTCTACCGCAAAGGCCGGTACCTGATAACGATTGCACAGCTCCAGAATTTCCGGTCCCGGAATCATCTTCGTGGTGAAAATGACACATGGGATCTTGCGGCTTACAAACTCTTCAAACGCGCGGACGCGCTCGCCCTCTTCAAGATGCTGCAGATACGTGAACTCTACATAACCGATGATCTGCACACGCTCATTGGCAAAATGCTCATAGTAACCGGTCAGCTGCAGTGCAGGACGGTTGATATCCGGTGTGGCAATGACAAGATCTGTCATATCAACCTCTGGTGTCAGGTTGCGGAGATCCATTTCCTCCACCATTTTGGTCATTTCAATTTCTTTCATTTTCCTCTCCTCCGACTTCATTCGACGTCTTTTTTAAATCCGTCTCTTCTATAATTTTAGCACAATAAAGCATCACGGGCAACCTGGAAATTTAACTATTTTGACGAATCCTCATTTTCCTCCTGTGCAGGTGCGTGAAAGAATGTGTAAACCTGCTCCGCCGCCTTTTTATTCATGCCCGGAAGTCCGGAAAGTTCTTCCACGGTTGCCGCCTTGATATCATCAATTCCCTGAAAATGACGCATCAGTTCTTTCCTTCTTGTCGGCCCGATGCCCGGGATGTCGTCGAGAATCGAGTGGACCTGGCCTTTGCTCCGCAGCAGGCGGTGGTATTCGATTGCAAAGCGGTGCGCCTCGTCCTGCACGCGTGTGATCAGTTTGAAGCCCTCGCTGTTCCGGTCGATCGGGATTTCCACGTTTCGGAAATACAGACCCCTCGTGCGGTGCTTGTCGTCCTTTACCATACCGCAGACCGGAATCGCAAGATCCATTTCTTCAAGCACCTCAAGCGCAATGTTAACCTGGCCGCGTCCGCCGTCCATCATGATCAGGTCCGGCAGCCGCTCGAAACCGCTGTCCTCCTGGATGCCGCGCAGAAAACGGCGGCTTAAGACCTCTTTCATACTGGCGTAATCGTTCGGTCCCTCGACGGATTTGATCTTGAATTTTCGGTAATCGGCGCGCTTTGGCTTTCCTTTCTCGTAGACGATCATCGAGCCGACCGACTGGAAACCGCTGATATTGGAGATATCGTACGCCTCGATGCGGTCGATCGACGGCAGGTTCAGCCATCTGGCGATCTCTTTTACGGCACCGACCGTCCGACCCTCTTCCCGCTTGATCCGCTCGCGGTCCTGGTCGAGAACAATCTGTGCGTTCCGCTCTGCCAGTTCCACCATTTTTTCCTTGCTGCCCTTTTTCGGCACGCGGATGCGGACCTTCTGGCCCCGTTTGCTGCTTAAATACTCTTCCATCAGCTCCTGCTCGGCAATCTCCTCGGAAATCATGATTTCCCGCGGGATGAACGGCGTGCCGGAATAGAACTGTTTCATAAACGTGAGCAGCACCTCGCTTTTCTGCTCCTCCTCGCCGATCCGCAGATAATAATGCTCCCTGCCCGATCAGCTTTCCGTTCCGGATAAAGAAGACCTGCGCCACCGCATCCTCTTTGTCCATCGCAAGCGCAATGACATCCTTGTCCTCGCCGTCACTGTTCGTAATCTTCTGCCGCTCGCCGATCCTGCGCACGCTGTCGATCAGATCACGGTACTCCGCCGCCTGCTCGAACCGCATCTCCTCAGCCGCCTCCGTCATTTTTCCAGTCAGCTCTTTGATAATGTCATTGTAATTTCCATTCAGAAAACTGATCGCCTTTTTGATCTGCTCGCCGTACTCTTCTTTGGAAATGTATCCCTGGCACGGCGCCTTACACTGGTGGATGTGATAGTAAAGACACGGGCGGTCCTTGCCGATCTCCTTTGGCAGGCTCTTATTGCAGGAACGGATATCGTACAGCTTCCGCAACAGTTCGATCGTATCTTTCACAGCTCCGGCGCTCGTGTACGGGCCGAAATATTTCGCCTTGTCCTTCTTCATCTGATGGGAAAACAGAATGCGTGGAAAATCCTCGTTCACGGTCACCTTAATGTACGGGTACGCCTTGTCATCTTTCAGCATCGTATTGTATTTCGGACGGTGCTCCTTGATCAGGTTGCACTCCAGCACGAGCGCCTCCAGTTCGGAATCCGTCACAATATACTCAAAGCGGGCGATATGCGTGACCATCCGCTCAATCTTCGGCCCTTTGTTGCGGCTGCTCTGGAAATACTGGCGGACACGGTTTTTCAGCGAAATCGCCTTTCCTACGTAGATAATTGTATCGTCCGCGTCGTGCATCAGATAGACGCCGGGTTTCCCCGGCAGTTTTTTCAGTTCTTCCTGGATATCAAACGCCATATGACCCTCCTCTTTTTGGGACTGTAATGTTGAAAATGCCCAGCGTGCAGAGATCGTTTTCTCTGCTCCCGCCGGGCCTTTTCGCTTTCTTTTTATATTTCCGGATTTACGGTAAAATCCGCCTCCGGAAGTGCTGTATTTTCTGTTTCTGTATTTTCTGGATTTTCAACCGCTTCTTCCACGTTTCCATTCCGTTTTGCAATCACCTGATGAAAAATCTCCATAAATTCTTTTCCGGTGATCGTCTCTTTCTGGATCAGGTAAGCTGCGATTTCATCCATCGCATCGCGGTTAGCTGCCAGAAGTTCTTTTGCCTGCTCATACGACTCTTTCAGGATCTTCATGACCTCGTGGTCGATTTCGGTTGCTGTGGCATCGCCGCAGTTCAAGACCATTCTTCCGTCGAGGTACTGATTCTGCTGGGTCGCAAGACCGATCAGACCGAATTTCTCCGACATACCGTACTGCGTGATCATCGCGCGGACAATCTTCGTCGCTTTCTCGATATCATTCGAAGCTCCCTGTTGTCACGTTGCCGAATACGATCTCCTCTGCCGCTCTTCCACCGAGGCATTCGACGATCATCGCCTCGAGTTCGCTCTTCGTGTTGAGGTATTTCTCCTCCTCCGGCACCTGCATGACGTAGCCGAGCGCACCCATCGTACGCGGCACAATCGTGATTTTCTGTACCGGCTCGGAATCCTTCTGCAGTGCAGTAACAAGTGCGTGGCCTACCTCGTGGTAGGAAACGATCTTTCGCTCTTCCTGGCTTAAGATGCGGTCCTTCTTCTCTTTTCCGACGAGGACAACCTCGACTGCCTCGAGAAGATCCTTCTGGGAAACAGCTTTTCTTCCGTTCTTGACCGCAAGAATCGCTGCCTCGTTGATCATATTTGCAAGATCAGAACCAACGGCTCCCGATGTCGCAAGTGCGATGCCGTCGAGATCAACCGTCTCATCGAGCGATACGTTCTTGGCGTGTACTTTCAGGATTTCCACACGGCCTTTCAGGTCCGGTCTTTCTACGATAATCCGGCGGTCAAAACGTCCTGGACGCAGCAGCGCCGGATCAAGAACCTCCGGGCGGTTTGTGGCCGCAAGGATCAGAATACCCTTGGAGCTGTCGAATCCGTCCATCTCGGCGAGGAGCTGGTTTAACGTCTGCTCCCGCTCGTCGTTGCTGTTGTAGCTGTTGTCACGGCTCTTTCCGATCGCATCGATCTCATCGATAAAGATGATACAGGGCGCATTTTTCGTCGCTTCTTCAAACAGGTCGCGCACACGCGATGCGCCGACACCGACGAACATCTCGACAAATTCCGAAGCGGACATCGAGAAAAACGGTACGTGCGCCTCACCGGCTACGGCTTTGGCAAGCAGTGTTTTTCCGGTTCCAGGAGGGCCTACAAGAAGCGCTCCTTTCGGAAGTTTTGCACCGATTGTCGTGTATTTTCCAGGGTTATGCAGGAAATCCACAACCTCCTGGAGCGATTCTTTTGCCTCGTCCTGTCCCGCAACATCGCGGAATGTCACGCCGGTTTCTTTCTGTACGTAGGCCTTTGCTCTGCTCTTTCCTACGCCCATGACTCCGCCGCCTTTGTTCATGCTGCGCATCACCCATACCATGACAGCGACAAGCATCACAACCGGCAGAATGACGGTCAGCAATGTAAATGATCGTTCCGGTAGAATCCGGCGGATCTTTGTGGTACGTAATGCCTTTCTCCTGTAACAGATCGACCAGCTCCTGCTCATCTCCCATCATCGTTACCTGATAGGTGATTCCCTCCGATTTCTGGTCTTTCGGCGTTACGGTCAGTGTTCCCGATTTCAAGACAACTTCCTGCACTTCATCGTTGTTTACCATATCCAGGAATTTGCTATAGTCAAGATCCTCGGAAGTAATTCCCCCAAGGGCATTGTTCAGAAGTCCCATCACCATCAGGCTGACGAGGAGGCAGATCAGGATAATGAGTATCGTCTGTCTGTTTTTCGGTCCTCCCCGGAGCCGTTTTCTGGTTCCCGCGTGCCAGGTCAGGAATCGGCACATGGATGTAGTCGCTTTGTCGCACACCAGTTCCGTCCGGTGTAGTCATCACCGAAAGCCTTTGCCGGTTCCGAGGTTGTAAATGGAAACACTCGAGGCAGTTTCCAGCTTTTTGCCGATGCAACTGGATGTAATGCGGACATACGGAAGCAGGTTGTTCGGGATGACCCCTTCGGATCCTCTCCGATCATGCCGCTCTTGTGTGCACCGATCGGGTTAAAGTAACGAAGCAGGATAACATTCCATTCCGGATCTGCGGTGTGAATGTCGGTCAGAACCTGCTCGAGCATGCTTTTTGTCCAGCCGTATGGGTTGGTGAGGTGCCCTTCGGGCATTCTTCTGTGATCGGGATCATTGCCGGATCACCGTATACGGTTGCGGATGAACTGAAGATGATGTTCTTTACGCCATGATTTCTCATGTCATCGCAGAGAATCAGGGTTCCGGTCATGTTGTTGTGATAATATTCAATCGGTTTATGTACGGACTCGCCGACTGCTTTTAAGCCTGCGAAATGGATGACAGCGTCAATTTTCTCGTTGTCGAAAATTTTCTTTACGCCTTCGCGGTCCAGCATATCGGTTTTGTAGAAGGTTACTTTCTTTCCGGTAATCTGTTCTACACGCTCGATGGCTTTCTCGCTTGCATTGTAAAGGTTGTCCATGACAACAACGTCATAGCCTGCGTTCAGCAGTTCCACACAGGTGTGGCTTCCAATATAGCCTGCACCGCCAGTAACTAAGATTTTCATTTTGGTATCCTCCATGTTTTAAATAGTTCCTTCGCTGCTGCTATTTTTGCCGCAGCTGGTTAATTGAAGCATTTAGTTTATTCTACGACGTTTCCATGAATTTTGCAAATGCACTTCTGCCTTCCTCGGTGCACTTGTAAACGCCGGCATCCTCGAGTACGCCGACAAAGACTTTTCCGACTTCCTCTTTCAGGATATCCATCACATTTTCGCTGTTCAGCTCCGGATGGCGCGGCAGGAATTCGTCTACCCAGTCGGCATGTTTCTCCAGCTCTGCGACAGCGCGGACATCTTTTCCCTCTACGAGGCATTTGGAAAGCTCTTCCAGCTCATCTTTTAAGCGCGCCGGCAGAATCGCAAGTCCCATAACCTCAATAAGGCCGATGTTCTCTTTTTTGATGTGATGATACTGTGCATGCGGATGGTAAACACCGAGCGGGCATTCGTCCGTCGTGATGTTGTTGCGCAGTGCCAGATCGAGTTCGAACGTATCGCCCACTTTTCTTGCGATCGGCGTGATCGTGTTGTGCGGCTCTCCGTCAGTCTCGGCGAATACAAACGCATCCTCATCCGTGTAACCTCTCCAGCAGTTCAGGATATGCTCTGCCAGGTCGATGAGCCGTGTCTCGTCCTTGCAGCGGATACGGATGACGGACAGAGGCCATTTGACGATGCCTGCTTCCACATCCTCGTATCCTTTGATGGTAAAATGGCGCTCGATCGGCGCTTTCGCCATTGCGAAAGTATAGTGGCCGCCCTGATAATGATCGTGGCTTAAAATGGAGCCTCCCACGATCGGCAGATCCGCATTGGAACCGATGAAGTAGTGCGGAAACAGCTTGATAAAGTCAAACAGCTTTCACAAAGGTCGCGCGCTCGATCTTCATCGGGTTATGCTGGAAATTGAACACGATGCAGTGCTCATTGTAATATACATATGGCGAGTACTGGAATCCCCACTCCGTCTGATTGATCGTCAGCGGAATGATGCGGTGGTTCTGGCGCGCCGGGTGGTTGACGCGTCCCGCATAGCCTACATTCTCCTTGCAGAGCAGGCATTTCGGATAGCCGCTCTGCTTTGCTAACTTCGCCGCCGCAATCGCCTTCGGGTCCTTCTCCGGCTTCGACAGGTTAATCGAGATATCGATATCGCCGTAGGCACTCGGTACGCTCCAGCGGATATCCTTTGCGATGCGGTATCTGCGGATATAATTGGAGTCCTGGCTCAGTTTATAGAAGTAATCGGTTGCCTCCTGCGGGCTCTTCGCATAGAGTTCTTCAAACTTCTTTACCACCTCTCCCGGGCGCGGCATCAGGCAGTCCATCAGTTTCGTATCGAACAGATCGCGGTATACCACGCTGTTGTGTTCGAGAAGACCGCGCTTAGCTGCATCATCAAGCAGTTCATTTAAAGTCTCTTCCAGATCCGGGGTCTCCGGAATCTGCTCCGGCTCTTCGTAATCGGAAATCTGCATGACTTCCAGAATCCGGTTTGTCGCATAGATTTTATCCAGTCCCGAAACAAGACCGGCATTTTCTCCATATTTTACCAGTTTTGCAATACTCTCGTTAATCACTGTAGCTTCCTCCCTGCTGCCGATCCAGCTTTTTTATTTCTTATTTTAATACGCCTGCGCCGTCTCCGATGTCTACGACGTAGAAGTCTGCGGCATAGCCGATTTTTTCTTTGTAAGCTGCGCCTACTTTTTGCGATGAAGTTGTCAATATCTTCTGTTTTTACGATGCTGACGGTGCATCCGCCGAAGCCTGCGCCTGTCATACGGGATCCGATGACACCCGGGCAGTTCCATGCTTCTTCCACAAGAGTATCCAGCTCGATGCCGGTTACCTCATAGTCATCACGCAGGGAAACGTGGGATGCGTTCATCAGCTCGCCGAATTTTGCGATGTCGTTTGCCTTTAAAGCTGCAACGGCCTGAACGGTTCTCTGGTTCTCGTAAACAGCATGTTTTGCACGTTTCTGGCGGACCGGATCTTTGATGGCATCTTTCACTGCCTCAAACTCTTCCTCGGTCAGCTCGCCAAGGCTCTTGATGTCTTTGACTTTCTGAATCTCAGACAGAGCAGTCTCGCACTCGCTGCGTCGCTCGTTGTATTTGGAGTCGCCGAGGCCGCGTTTCTTGTTGCTGCAGGAGATCACAATCTTGCGCCTTCCAGTTTAACCGGTGCGTACTCATATTTCAGATCGCTGGTGTCAAGGAAGATCGCACAGTCCTTTTTTGCCCATGGCAATGGCGAACTGATCCATGATACCGCAGTTGACGCCGTTGAACTTGTTCTCGGAGAACTGGCCGTACAGAGCGATGTCGATCATGGAGATGGTGTCGTAGCCGAACATATCACGCAGCATTACGCCGGTTACGGTCTCAACGGATGCGGAAGAGGAAAGGCCGGAGCCATTCGGAATGTTTCCGTAGAGCACGATATCGAAGCCCTGCTCTACCGGGAAGCCCTTCTGGCAAAATGCCCACATCATTCCCTTCGGATATGCGGTCCAGTTGCCTTCTTTGCCCATCTGAAACTCATCGAGCGAAGATTCTACCACGCCGAGTTTTTCAAAGTTCATAGAGTAAAAACGAAGCTTTCTGTCGTCACGTTTTCTTGCTGCCATGTAGGTTCCGATGGTCAGTGCGCATGGAAACACGTGTCCTCCGTTGTAATCGGTGTGCTCACCGATCAGGTTCACACGTCCAGGTGCGAAGTAGGTGCGGATGTCGCCCTCTCCCCGAACAGTTTTGCAAAACAATCCAGTACCTGCTGTTTCATTTTGTTGTCTCCTTTTCTTTTTGGTGTGTTGTTTTCGTGGTTTCGTTTTGTGTATTGTGTGTTGTGTGTGTATTGTGTGTTGTGTATTGTGTGTTTGTGTGTTTTTTTCTTATCTTCTTAAGTATCATTATAGTGAGCCGTACGCCTATCTGCAACAACAATATTGGGGCAAACGATAATTATATTGAGGTGATCTTCGATTTTTTCTTGTTTTTTTCCTTTTTGCCGCATACTTTACTTATCGTATGATTTTTAACGGATTTTATGGATTGGAGGTACGTTTCATGCAGATCCGCATGGATAAAAAAACCGTGAGCTGAAGGCCCACGGCAGCTATGAATTTCCTGTCAACATCAGTTACGAACAGCTCTCCCGCTACGAGCGCGGCTCCTTTTCCTGGCACTGGCACCCGGAAATTGAGCTGACGTTTGTCCTCTCGGGGCAGATCGGATATCAGGTCAACGGCAAATCGTATGTCTTAAAAAGAAGGGGACGGCATTTTCTGCAACACGAATGCGCTTCACAGCGGCCACATGATCGACGGGATGGACTGCGTCTATATTTCAACCACGTTCGCCCCGCGCTTTCTCTATGGTTTTTCAAACAGTATGATCCAGACGCGCTACGTCGAACCGGTGCTGACGGATATGCAGCTCGCCTCCATCGTCTTTTCGCCGGAGATCGACTGGCAGAACCAGGTACTTGCCTGTATGCACCGCATCTACGACCTCTCGCTTTCGCAGCCGTCCGCGTTTGAGATGGAAATCCAGGAGCTTCTGCTGTCGATCTGGATTGAGATTTACCGCCACGCATCGTTTTCCGGTGAATCCCAGAACACGGCGGCAGCGCGTGACGTTGAGCGGCTCCGCATTCTGCTCGACTACATCCACCGCCATTATATGGAGCATCTGACGCTCGAGGATCTCGCCGCACAGATCCACATCTGCCGCAGTGAATGCTGCCGTTTTTTCAAGAAATGCATGAACGAATCCCTGTTTGACTATCTTCTCGATTACCGTATTGAAAAAAGCCTGCCGCTCCTTCTCGAGCGCCAGGCCAGTATCACTTCCGTAGCGGAACAGACCGGATTTTCCAGCCCTGCCTATTTTTCTAAAATTTTCCGGCAGCAGATGGGCTGCTCGCCGAGCGAATACCGGAACCGCGCGGATCACACGTAACGTTCAGCGCTGTACCGAGATTTCATTTCCTACTGCCCGGCTTTTGATCCGCTCTCACTCTCCACCCTCTCCCAAAACGAATGGATTACCTCCGGGAGGCTGCTGCGCTGCACAATCCGGCAGTCCTCCCACTCTCTTGGGAACAGCTCGCGGTACTCCCGGTTTCGGAACCGCTCGTCGAGCAACAGAATCACACCCGTGTCCTCCGTCGTACGGATCACGCGCCCTGCCGCCTGCAATACTTTATTCATGCCGGGATAGCGGTACGCGTAGTCGAAACCGTTCTCTCCGCTGCGGTCAAAATATTGCTTTAAAAGTTCTCTCTCCGGCCCCACCTGCGGGATTCCGGCTCCTACAACGGCCGCGCCGATCAGCTTTTCCCCCGTCCAGATCAATTCCCTCCGAGAAAATGCCTCCCATGATACAGAATCCCACCAGCGTTTTCTCGTTGTCTTTCGCAAACGCTTCCAGAAACGCTTCTCTCTCCTGCTCCCGCATCGCCGACTCCTGGATCAGGCAGGTCACGTTTTCATCTGCATACAGTTCCTCATAGACCGCATAGACATCCTGCATCAGGCGGTATGACGGGAAGAACGCCATATAGTTGCCCTTCCGGCTCTGGATCATCTCGTTCAGATAGGCGGCGATCTTCTCAAACTCTGCGCGGTTTCTCCGCTGATACTTCGTGCTGACCTCGCTTCCGATCGCCAGACACCGCTTCGTGGGATCAAACGGGGACTCCACATAAATTGCGTAATCGTCCGTATTCGTGCTGAACATCTTCTTATAATACTGCACCGGCAGCAGCGTCGCGGAAAAGAATACGGCCGACCGCCCCTGGTTGATACACTGCTGCAGATTCTCCGCCGGGTTGACGCAGAACAGGCGCAGTGCAAAATCGCCGTTATCGAGATAACTCGTGTAGATCAGATAATTTTCATCCACTAAATTGTAAATCTCGGAAAAATTTCGCAAGTTAAAGTAAAATTCCAGAACCTGCTTCCGGATTTCGCTTGTCTTATGCGCTTCCAGCCAGCCCGCCAGTTCTTCCAGCAGCTGATTGACCATCATAAGAAACGTCGATACGCTTTCCAGCTCCGTGCAGGAATCGCACTCTCTTTTGTAGACGAGCATCTGGTGATTGCAGCGGTTCAGCGCCTTCTCGAGCTTTTTGCCCGGTGCATACGGGCGGAGGAGCTGGCGGACCTTTAAAATCTCCTCTTTGACGAGCGTGGCACTGAACATATCGCGGCCCCGCTCGACCAGGTTGTGCGCCTCATCGATCAGAAAGATGTAGTCACCCTTCGTTCCTTCTGCGAAAAAGCGTTTTAATTTCGAGGTCGGATCAAACGCATAGTTGTAATCGCAGATCACACCGTCCACCCACGAAGCCACATCAAACTGGAGCTCGTGCGGACAGACGTTCCATTTTTCCGCCTGGCGCAGGACTTCCTCTCTTGTGTAGGAATCGCATTCCGTCAGCATCTCGTACACCGCCGCGTTGATCCGGTCAAAATGGCCTTTCGCGCGCGGACAGTGAATCGGATCGCATTCGGGCTCATCGAGGATGCACATTTTTTCTTTTGCGGTCAGCGTGATTGCTTTGAACTGCAGTCCCTTCTCTTTTAGAATGGAGACCGCCTCCTCTGCCACGGTACGGGTGATGGTTTTCGCAGTCAGATAAAAGACGGTCGCCGCAGCCCTCTCCGATCGCGCGGATGGCCGGAAAGACCGTGGACATTGTTTTTCCGATGCCGGTCGGCGCCTGGACGAAGAGTTCTTTTTTCCGCAGAATGGTACGGTAGACGCCGCTCACCAGTTCCCGCTGGCCTTTCCGGTACGGGAAGGGGAATTCGAGGTGCTGCATTGAGGCATCTCGCGCTTTCTGCCACTGGTACTGGAATTCCGCCCAGATAAACCAGGCGTCGAGTAGCTCATCGAACCACTGCTCCAGTTCCGGGAGCTTGTACGTCTGCAGAAAATGGCGGATGCGCCAGTTGGAGTGCTCCGGCTTTACCTCTTCTTTGGTGAGCGGGCGCAGAAGGCCTTCCTCCTCGGGAGGAGAGCAGGGTGTACGTCATCAACACGCCCATCTCCTCTTTGCGGTTCTGAAGGCCGTAGATGTAAGCGTAGCACTTCGCCTGTGCCAGATGTACCGGAACCGGCCCTTCCATCGTTTCGAGGTCACGGTACGTTCCCTTGATCTCCTCGATCACGGTCGTGGTTCCGTCCTCGTACATGCCGTCCGCTCTTCCCTCGACGCGCAGGATGAAATGCTCATATTCTTTTTCGTGAACCAGCGGAACCTCCGCACGGTAATCGGCGCCCCGTTTTTCTGAATCTGCTGATGCACCCGCGTTCCCGCCTGCATGGCATCCCGCTCGCCAAAACCGCCCGATGAGTTGTCCAGATCCCCGCTGCGCAGAATAAACTCCACCAGATTCCGCACGGAAATCCGGATCTCTTTCTTCTTCTCTTCCACTAGCCCGCTCCTTTTCTAACCAGACTATTCAGAGCCCCATCTCGATTCCGCTGCGATGTATCTCGATGTGGCTTCTTGCCATATGAAATTCCAGAAAAAGAACGTTCATTCATGCAAGCATGATTCGCGTTCTTTTCTGGAATTTCGCATGGCTCTGAATAGTTATCATTATACAGAAAAAAGGAGACTGCCGCAACAGTCTCCTTTTTTTCTCTGAAGTTATGTGTCTCGTGTGATTAGTTTTTCTTCAGAAAGTCCCCTGCGCAAATTCTGTCTCTACTCTCGCTGGCGGCGCAGGCTGAATTTTTTTCGTTTCCCTTAATAAAATTTATGCTACAGCAAATTTCTGCAGGGTTTTATTGAATGCCGGACTGTCACCATAGCAGTGTACGGTGAGATCACGGTTCAGATCCATGCTGAGGATGCCAAGAATGGATTTTGCATCAATAATAACGCGGTTGTAAAAATGTCAATATCAAAATCACATTTGGAAGCTGCTTTTTACAAACTCCTCTACTTCCTCAGTTCCATTGAGTCTTACTACGCAGTGTGACATACGATTCACCTCTTTCTTAATCAATAGCTGTTTGTTTTCCTATCGTTGAGGTAGATTATGCACTTTTTCTCTTTAAATGTCAATATTGAATTTATTTCCTTGTTTTTGCCATATTATGCATGTTTTTTATGCAAGTTTTTCTCATTAACCCTTCATATTTGTCGCTTTTTGTCTCATTTGCGCAGTCGTGTGTAACCGGTTACACAAAATCCGTTTAAAATAAAATAGTTTTTGCCAAAAGAAACGTAAAAATCTTGTCAAAAAAACCCGCTTTTCCTTGTAAAATCAAGGAAAAACGAGTTTTCATGCCATTACTTGCTTCTATATTTAATGATTAGATGTTGATCTTTGCAATATCGGTGTTATCCACTTCTGCAAATCTTCCTTCGTCCACCAGCTCGGCAAACTCCGGATGAATCGGCATTTTGCCGAGAACCGGCACGCCGATCTCGGCTGCGATCTCGTCGATGTGGCTTTCGCCGAAAATGGACAGCTTTTTGCCGCAGTCCGGACATACGAGGTAGCTGTAGTTCTCTACGATACCGAGCACCGGAACGCTCATCATCTGTGCCATCTTGTAGGCTTTCATGACGATCATGCGCACCAGATCCTGCGGGGAAGATACGATCACTACGCCGTCTACCGGAAGGGACTGGAAGACCGTCAGCGGTACATCACCGGTTCCTGGCGGCATATCGACGAACAGGAAGTCCAGTTCGCCCCAGATCACGTCGGTCCAGAACTGTTTTACGGTGCCTACGATGACAGGTCCTCTCCAGATGACCGGCTCTTCCTCGCCCGGAAGCAGGAGGTTGATGGACATTACCTTTACGCCGTTTGCTGCAACTGCCGGGTAAACGCCCTTGTCATCTACGTTTGCAGGTCCTTTCAGGCCATACATTTTCGGGATGGACGGTCCTGTGATATCGGCATCGAGGATACCAACCTTGTAGCCCTCTTTTGCTTTCTGGTTTGCCAAAGATGCGGTTACCATGGATTTACCAACGCCACCTTTGCCGCTGACAACGCCAATGACATGTTTGATCGAAGAATCGGCATTCAGATCAATATGAAAATCCGGTTTGCCCTGTCCTGCTTTGCTTGGACATCCTTCGCAGCTTTCTTTGGAACAGCTCGAATTGCTGCATTCTTTTGCCATGTTTCTTTCCTCTTTTTTCTTGTTTTTCTTGCTTATTTGACAAAGCGGTCGATCGCCTTATTCAGCTCCTGAGTCGCTTTTGTGTCCCCATGCTCGACTGCATCGACGATGCAATGTTCAATGTGATCCTCCAGGATAATTTTTCCTGTATTGTTAATGGCCGCCTTCACGGCAGACAGCTGGATCAGAACCTCAGTGCAGTCCCGGCCTTCCTCTACCATCCGCTTGATCGACTCCATGTGTCCGATCGCGCGGGAGAGGCGGTTTAAGACTGCTTTTTTGTATTTGTATGATGGTGCCCGTGGGCGTGATCGTGGGAATGCTCGATCACGGTGCCGTCTTCCAGCACATGCACATGCGTGTGTTTTTCTTCACTCATCGTTTTTTCTCCGCTTTTCTGGTATTTTCTGCGCGATTCAGATTTCTGTAAACGTAAACCGCTGGCGGATGCCGGAGGTCTCAATGTCAAAGACCAGAGATCCGTCCGCTTCCACCGTTTTTTCATATTTTAAGTTTTTGTCCGGAAATTTCTGACGGATATACGCCTCCGGGTCATCCGTCTCGATCTCGTCGAAAAAGACATCCCGCATCTGATTATTGGCACACTCATTAAAAATCTCCCAGACGGTCTCGTACTTTCTTTTTTCATCCTGTCCCTCTCCGTTTCGTAAGACTTCTCCGCACTGGCTCCACTCGCCAAGCAGCCGCTCCACAGACCATGCGGCGTTCGCGGGACTCGTCGACGGAAGGCGAACCGCTTCCCGTCCCAGCTGCTTCTCCTGGTACTTCCGGTAATACTTCCACGCGGTCGCCCCGTTGCAGTAAATCTGCCGGATATCGGCGCATTCCAGAATGTCCTGCAGCGGATTCGGCACAACATCGCGGATGCTCGCATCGCTCGAGCCTGTGATGACGCAGGACGCGATCACATCCCAGACAGCGATATAATTCCGGAGCAGAAACGCCTTCTTCTCTTCCACGGTCTGCGGCACCTCTTCCCCACACACGGCTGCCGTCACTTTCCAGAAACGGTTCTGCGGATGACCGTAAAAAATCCGGTCTCCTGGATTTTACGGACGGAAAACTGCCGAGAATCAGAATCCGGGAATCGGCGCGGTAAACCGGCGGAATCGGATGCACCACCGGGTGCTCATTTTTGTTCTCGTCAGGTCGGCTCATCTTCATCAAACTCCACTACCGTATAGAATCCTCTTGGTGTCTCTTTTACTTCTTTTACGATTCCCTTCCGGGACTGCAGCCTCTCATACGCCTGATAATTCCTGCTCATGGCCACTGCCGGGGTAATCGTATAATAATAGGAGGTAGGCAGTGCGCTTTCTGTCACGTTGACTTCCTGGCCTTCCTCGAGAAGTCCCTGTCGCTCCATTTTAAATTCCATCTGCCGCATATTCCTCATCCTCCTTTTTGCAGCGGGCAAAAGATACGCCCATGGGGTATTTTATCACACTTTTCCGAAAAAAGAACAGGGGTTTTCGACAGAAAAAGGCGGTACCGGACCTTCGCCCCCAGAATTTTTGTTTTGATCAATTTCCAGATCTTTTTCTTGCTTTCATTCACAAATCCTCCGTGTCCAGTATAACGCAAAAACCCGGATTCCGACTATGCATATTTTGCCGCATGTGCGAAAAAAAGAAAGAATCCGGCCGCCCAGAGACCGGATTCTTTCTTCTTATATAAATATAAAACGCATTTCTTTTTTAGTGATGGAACAGACGGATTCCTGTAAATGCCATCGCCATGTTGTACTTGTTACAGCACTCGATGACAGCGTCGTCACGAACCGATCCGCCCGGCTCTGCGATGTACTCGACGCCGCTCTTGTGTGCGCGCTCGATGTTGTCGCTGAACGGGAAGAAGGCATCGGAGCCTAAGGTTACGCCCTTCATCTGGTCGAGCCATGCACGTTTCTCTTCTCTTGTGAAGACTTCCGGTTTTACTTTGAAGATCTTCTCCCATGCGCCGTCAGCCAGCACGTCCATGTACTCGTTGCCGATGTAGACGTCGATGGCGTTGTCACGGTCGGCACGGCCGATGCCGTCCACGAACTGGAGACCCAGTACCTTTGGGCTCTGACGCAGGAACCAGTTGTCAGCCTTCTGACCTGCCAGGCGGGTGCAGTGTACACGGGACTGCTGACCGGCGCCCATGCCGATAGCCTGTCCGTCCTTCACGTAGCAGACAGAGTTGGACTGGGTATATTTTAAGGTGATCAGTGCAATCTTCAGATCGCGTTTTGCTGCTTCCGGAATCTCTTTGTTCTCGGTTACCACGTTGGAGAGCAGCTCATCGTCGATCGGCAGCTCCTGGCGGCCCTGCTCAAAGGTAATGCCGAAGACCTGTTTGTGCTCGAGCGGAGCCGGACGGTAATTCTCGTCGATTTTGATGACGCAGTAGTTACCTTTTTTTTTCTTTGCTTTCAGGATTTCCAGTGCTTCATCGGTAAATCCCGGAGCGATGACACCGTCAGAAACCTCGCGTTTGATCAGGGATGCGGTGTCTTTGTCGCAGACATCAGAAAGTGCGATAAAGTCGCCGAAAGAAGACATACGGTCTGCGCCTCTGGCTCTTGCATAAGCGCATGCTAACGGAGAAAGCTCTCCCATATCGTCTACCCAGTAAATTTTACGCAGGATCTCGTCCAGCGGAAGACCTACTGCGGCACCTGCCGGGGAAACGTGCTTGAAGGAAGTTGCTGCCGGAAGACCGGTGGCTGCTTTCAGCTCACGTACCAGCTGCCAGCCATTGAAGGCATCCAGAAAATTGATATAGCCCGGACGGCCGCTTAATACTTCGATCGGAAGATCCCTGTCATCATCCATGTAAATTCTGGAAGGTTTCTGGTTCGGGTTGCATCCGTATTTTAACGCTAATTCTTTCATGATTTTCTCCTTTCGCAAAAACACTCGATTTCTTATTTGTTTTTATTTACGATTTTTGTCTCATACTTTCCGGTTGCAATGTCGATATAGCGTGTGAAGAGGGACACCTTGTTGTCCTCGTTTAAGCTGCTCCAGAGCAGTTCGGTGAAAGCATCGATGTCATCCGGAATCTCGACCAGTTTTGGCTCACCTTCAAAGCTTGGCAGCGGATTGCCGTCGTGCATGTAGGTGTGGATGAAATGGCCTTCCCCTGCTACACAGTTATCATAGGAGAAGGTGTAGCGGTTGCACTGGGACGGATCGCCGTTATTGCTCTTTAAGATCGACATCTGGTAGCCGTACGTTCCGTTCTCTACGTGCATCACACCGGAAATACGAGGAGTGTAGTTCGGTGCATCCGGCTCAAACTCTCTGCTTCGAAGGGATACCTCAAACGTTTTTCCCTGCTCCAGTCCTTCGTATACGGTATCGGTCTGGTCTCCGTTTGTTACGATCGTATCATTTCCCAGAACGCGTACTGGTGCGTAGATGATCAGGCTCGCATCTTCCAGCTTCGACGGATCAAACGCCTGTGTGCGGATTCCCTCACCCTCCTCAACAAAGACACGGTTGCGGCTGTTCTGGCTTCTGCCCATAATAAAGTATCCGGCAACGGCTTTTTGTGCCGTCTTTGGATCTGCCGATCACAATTCCTCTTCCTGGATATGCATTTCCTTTTAATTCCTGTTCCAGTGATACTTTTTTCATCTTCTGTTCTCCTTTTCAAGGTGGCTGGAATGGGATTTTCTGTTTTTGGATAAAAAAACAGACCCACTCCCCCAAGCATTCTTCTGCCCAGACGGTCGGCCTCTTCTCACGCTATACTCCCTGTGGTCATTTCCACTTCCGTCAGTCGTATAACTGCCTTTACCTTAACATGGAAAATCCCGCCTGTCAAGGGACGAAGCGGGATTTTCTCAAAATCAGTTTTTTAAATTTTCTTTGCGAGTGTCTCGCCTTTTTTTCTGTAATGTCCAGAAAACCGTCACTGTCGCGGACCAGACAGCCGTCTTCCCGCAGCATTTTGATGCCGACCGAGATACTTGCCTGTGAATACCCATATATCTGCAGATCATCGCATTTCGGACGTAGCCTTTGCGGAGTTTTAAAACATACGCCGCTTCCAGATAATCCACCCTCGATTCAGTTTCTTCATTTTTGTGTCTCCTGATTCTTTTTGTAGTTACCTTATGGTAATCTCTGTTAGTTCTTACGAACCGCTATCTGGCATTATAGGGCGTAAGAAACAGAAATGTCAATGGAATTTTTTTTCGAAAAAAAGAGAGCCTCTTTTAGAAGCCCTCTCTGTGACGCTCTTTTCCTCAGTTCATACCGGCGTTTTCCGCCCTCCCACTCGGCCTCCTGCTCCGGGGATTCCAGAATCAGGCCCGGGACGGGAAGTGCGCGGCCGTTCTCGTCGATGGCCACCATCACCACGTAGGCACGGTTGATCATTTTCCGAATGCCGGTCGCAAGCTCTTCCACGTACGTGTCGACGCGCACCTCCATTGAGGTGCGTCCGACATACGTCACTCTTCCAACCAGTACGACGGTGTCGTTCAGAAAAAGCAGGATGCTTGAAGTTCAGATTGTCGATGCACGCGGTGGTGATTTCGTGGCCGCAGTGGCGGCGTCCCACCAGACCGGCAAGCTCATCGATCCACGCGACCAGCTGGCCGCCGAACAGACGGCCATAGCCGTTGATATGGCGGTGCATCAGAAGATACGACTGCTCTGTCTCAGAATCTTTTACGCGTTTCTTTGCCATTTCTTCCATTTTACCAATACGCCCCTTTTCACATCCTGTTTTTTGTATCTTTATACGTTCGCAAGCGCCTGATCAAGGTCTGCAATGATATCGTTCACATCCTCGATGCCGACTGACAGACGGATCAGATCCGGCAGAACACCGGCTTCGATGAGCTGCTGATCGTTCAGCTGGCGATGGGTATGGCTTGCCGGGTGCAGAACGCAGCTTCTTGCATCGGCAACGTGTTACAATTGCTACCATTTTCAGGCCGTTCGTAAAACGCATCGCACCGTCTCTTCCGCCCTTCGGTCCGAAGCAGAGAACGCCGCACGTTCCGTTCGGCATGTATTTTTCTGCCAGTGCATGGTATTTGCTGTCTGCAAGGCCTGCGTACTCAACCCATGCTACCTTCGGGTGGTTTTTCAGGAACTCTGCCACTTTCTCGGCATTTCTGCAGTGACGCTCCACGCGCAGGTGCAGGGTCTCCAGGCCGACATTCGTCAAGAATGCATTCTGCGGGGACTGGCATGCTCCCATATCGCGCATCAGCTGTGCGGTTGCTTTTGTGATATACGCTTTTTTACCGAATTTCTGGGTGTAAATCACGCCATGATACGACTCGTCCGGTGTAGTAAGACCCGGGAATTTTTCTGCATGCGCATCCCAGTCGAAGTTTCCGGAATCGACAATCGCTCCGCCGAGCGCCATTGCATGGCCGTCCATGTATTTTGTTGTGGAATGGGTGACAATATCTACACCAAACTCGAACGGACGGCAGTTGATCGGGGTTGCAAAGGTGTTGTCGCAGATCATCGGAACGCCGTGCTCATGTGCAAGTTTAACAAACTTGTCAATGTCAAGTACAACACCTGCCGGGTTGGAAATCGTCTCGGCAAAGACAGCTTTGGTGTTCGGCTGGAATGCTTTTTCCAGCTCCTCTGCCGGCGCATCCTGGTCCACGAGGGTAGTCTCGATGCCGAATCGTTTTAAGGTAACGGCGAGCAGGTTGGAGGTTCCTCCGTAAACCTTTGCCGCGCAGACAACGTGGTCGCCTGCCTCACAGATGTTGGTAACAGCAAGCATCGTTGCCGCCTGGCCGGAAGATGTGAGCATGGCTGCCACGCCGCCCTCCAGATCGCAGATTTTCTGTGCTACGACGTCGTTCGTCGGGTTCTGCAGACGGGAATAGAAATATCCCTCTTCCTCCAGATCGAACAGTTTTCCCATTTCCTCGCTGGTTGCATATTTGAATGTTGTGCTCTGGTAAATCGGAAGTACACGCGGCTCACCGTTTTTCGGCTGCCATCCTCCCTGTACACAGATTGTGTCCTGGCTGTATCCCATAATTTTTTCTCCCTTCTGTAAGTGAAACCGGTCCACCGGGCCGATTTCTGCTGTGCTCAGCGCCATAATAATACCCCCACCCGGGATGCCCGGGCGAGGGTATCACTTTTTTCCTATTATAACTCTGTTTGTTCTTTCCTGCAACTATATGCGCACAGATTTAGGAGAGATATTCATCCACATATTTCTGGATATTGGAAGCATTCACAATCTTCTGCGCCTGGCCATCCTCCACAACGAGAAGAGTCGGTGCCTGCATGATGCCGTACTGTGCAGCAAGATCCGGGTGACGCTCTGCGTCGATCACCTCATACTGCTCCTCGGCGAGCATTTCTTTTGCCATTTTGCAGTTCGGGCAGGTGCTTGTCGTGAACAGATACATGCCGTCTTCCTCGATTTTATCTGCTGCTGCAGCGGCTTTCGGCTCTTCTTTTCCAGCGGCCTGCTCTGCCAGTTTCTCTGCTGCGCCGTACGATTTCATTTTCTGCTCCGGCGATTTGGAGTGGATGATATCATATACAGTTCTGTTCTTGTACTCCTGGCGTTTTCCATCGTTCCAGTTCTGAACCGGACGATAATAACCGGTGATCCGGCTGTAAACCTCTGCTTCTTTTCCGCAGATCGGACATGTAAAGTGCTCGCCGGCAAGATAGCCGTCGTTCGCACAGACAGAATACGTCGGGGACAGCGTGTAGTACGGCAGTTTGTAGTTCTCTGCAATCTTCCGCACAAGGGAAGCTGCTGCTTTCCAGTCCGGCAGTTTTTCGCCAAGGAACGCATGGAAGACAGTTCCCGAGGTGTACAGCGTCTGCAGATCATCCTGAATATCAAGCGCAGAGAAAATATCCTCGGTATAGTCCACCGGCAGATGGGAGCTGTTGGTGTAGTACGGGGTATCTCCCTCATGGCCTGCGGTCTTGATATCCGGCCATTTTGCACGGTCGTGTTTTGCCAGACGGTATGCGGTCGACTCCGCCGGAGTTGCCTCAAGGTTGTACAGATCGCCGTACTCCTCCTGGTAATCAGAAAGACGCTCTCTCATATGGTTCAGAACTTCTTTCGTAAACTGCTGTGTCTTCGGATCCTCCAGACCCTTTCCGAGCCATGCGGCATTTAAGCCGGCCTCGTTCATACCGATCAGACCGATGGTTGAGAAGTGGTTCTCAAACGTTCCCAGATACCGTTTCGTATAGGGATACAGTCCCTCGTCCAGGAGGCGGGTAATGACCTCACGTTTCGTCTTTAACGAACGTGCAGCAATATCCATCATATGATCGAGACGGCGGTAGAACTCTTTCTCATCTTTGGACTGATATGCGATACGCGGCATATTGATGGTGACAACGCCCACGCTTCCGGTGCTCTCGCCAGAACCGAAGAATCCTCCGGTCTTCTTGCGCAGTTCCCGCAGATCCAGACGCAGTCGGCAGCACATGGAGCGCACGTCGCTTGGTTTCATATCGCTGTTGATGTAGTTGGAGAAGTACGGGGTACCGTATTTTGCAGTCATTTCGAACAGCAGACGGTTATTCTCCGTATCGGACCAGTCAAAATCGGATGTGATGGAGTAGGTCGGGATCGGGTACTGGAAGCCTCTTCCGTTGGCATCTCCCTCGATCATCGTCTCGATAAATGCCTTGTTGACCATATCCATTTCTTTCTTACAGTCCTTATATTTGAAATCCATGTCCTTGCCGCCTACGATAGCCGGAAGCTCTGCAAGGTCATCCGGTACGGTCCAGTCGAGTGTGATGTTGGAGAACGGTGCCTGGCTTCCCCAGCGGCTCGGTGTGTTGACGCCGTAGATAAACGCCTCGATGCACTTCTTCACTTCGCCGTAGTTTAAGTTGTCCACCTTGACGAACGGCGCCAGATACGTATCAAATGAAGAAAATGCCTGCGCACCTGCCCACTCGTTCTGCATAATGCCGAGGAAGTTGACCATCTGGTTGCACAGAACCGAAAGATGTTTTGCCGGAGAAGAAGTAATCTTTCCGTTGATGCCGCCAAGTCCTTCTTTGATGAGCTGTTTTAACGACCATCCTGCACAGTAGCCGGTCAGCATCGACAGGTCGTGGATGTGAATATCCGCGTTGCGGTGTGCCTCGGCGATCTCGTCATCATAAATCTCTGATAACCAGTAGTTGGCTGTGATCGCGCCGGAATTGCTTAAGATCAGACCGCCTACGGAATAAGTAACCGTAGAATTTTCTTTTACACGCCAGTCTTCTACTTTCACATAACTGTCCACGATCTCTTTGTAGTCCAGGATCGTCGATTTCATATTGCGGATTTTTTCCCTCTGCTTGCGGTACAGAATGTAAGCTTTTGCCACTTCTGCGTAGCCGCACTGGATCAGCACGTTCTCCACGCTGTCCTGAATTGCCTCCACTGAAATTTTTCCGTCTTTAATCTTGGACTGAAAGTCCGCTGTTACGCGTAATGCCAGCATCTGAAGCATGTCATCACTGAACTGCATATCTTTTGCACCGAATGCCTTTCCAATCGCATCGGTAATCTTTTTTTCATCTGGAACTCTGCAATCGTTCCGTCTCGTTTTTCTACCTGAAACATCGAATCCCTCCTGTTAATTCAACCGTTTCTGCAAGGCCTTTTTAAGGTTCCACTCTTTTGCAGTGTCTGAACCATATGATAGCAGAGCATGTTTCTCCCGTCAATAGTAAAAAGTACCATATCTAGTGTGAAATTTTCTAACATCACTAGATATGGTACTTTTACTTGTGTTCTGTCCCTTCCATTTTTCGGCGCTGTACGGCGCTTAAAGGGATGTACTGCCGTTTTTAAGCCCGCTTGCCATACCTCTATACCCTCGGATAGATATCCTTCGGTACATAGGCTTTTACGCGGATGCCTTCCGGCAGATATTCTTCTTCGAGCAGAATTCCGTATCCGCGGATCAGTGAAATCGTTCCCGCCTTATCGTACGGATAGAGGCGCTCGATATAGATTTTTCCCTCCATCATCCACGAGGAGAGTAAATTTTTGAGGTCTTCGAGTCCCTGTCCTGTTTTGGCAGAGACCGCAAGGCTCGCGTCTGCCCGGAAATCTTTTACAACCATCGGGGCGAGAAGCTTATCCTGCTTGTTCAGCAGGGTGACGATCTTTTTGTCCTCAACTTTCAGTTCCCGCAGCGTATCGTACACGACCTGCATCTGCAGCTCCATCTGCGGATTTGACGTGTCCACAACGTGGAGAATATAGTCGGCATACCGTGCTTCCTCCAGCGTACTGCGGAATGCATCGATCAGATGATGTGGCAGCTTATTGATAAATCCAACCGTATCGGTCAGCAGGATTTCCTGTCCATCCGGAAGGGTCAGTGACCGCGTCGTCGTATCCAGCGTGGAAAACAGCATTGCATCTGCCAGAATTTCCGATCCTGTCAGTGCATTTAAAAAGACTGCTCTTTCCCGCTGACGTATAGCCTACGAGCGCCGCTACCGGGATTTTGGAACGTTTTCTGCCTTCACGAAGGAGCTCTCTGTGCTGGCGTACTTCCTCAAGCTCACGTTTTAACTGCGTAATACGCGTGCGGATCAGGCGCCGGTCGGTTTCCAGCTTTTTCTCCCGGACCTCTCGTACCGATTCCGCCGCCGAGACGGGAAAGCGATGTGCCAAGGCCGGAAAGTCGGGACGCACGGTACTTTAACTGGGCCAGCTCAACCTGGATTTTACCCTCGCTGCTCACGGCGCGCGCCGCAAAGATATCCAGGATCAAAAGCGTACGGTCCATGATCTTGCATTCCAGTGCTTCCTCCAGCCCTTTTAACTGGATCGAGGAGAGCTCATCGTCGCAGATGATGCCCGTCGCATCGCAGGCGCGCACCAGAATTTTCAATTCCTCTAATTTTCCTTTTCCGATGTACGTTCCCGGATGAATGGCCTCCCGCACCTGCACCAGGCGGCCCTCCACCTTCGCACCGGCGGTGCTGCCCAGTTCCGCCAGCTCGTCGAGCGATTCTTCTGCGTTTGCGCCGCCGTTTTCCTGTACGCCAACCAGAATCACGCGCTCCTGTTCTTCTCTTAAATCAAACAATCCAACTTCCTCCGTCTGTTATCGGTTCTGGAGAAACGTATTTTCCCGCTGCGCCGCGGTGTTTTCCGGGTATGCTGCCAGAAAATCCGCCATCAGCGACTTCGCGGTATCAAAATCCGCCCGTTTTTCATAGGATACAATCTGGTTGAACAGCAGATTTTCCCGGTCGGAATCCTCTGCCGTTTTGAGTCCTTCCTCGATATACGAGAGTGCACTGTCCGTGTCGTTTTCCGCAAGTGCGCAGAGCGCCAGCCCGTTGTTTGCTGCCGCCGCAAAGCCATCTGTCGAAAGATACGAAGAAAACAGTGCTTTCGCCTCGTCGTTCTGACCATTGGAAAGGTAAACCTCGCCGAGTATTTCCATCGCCGCGCTGCTGCCGTCCTTCATTGCCTTCGAGAACGCTTTGACCGCCTCGTCCTGCTCCTCCAGATAGTAGTATGCGCAGCCGATGTTATAATAATCCTCGGTCGTTTTCGGCTCAATCTTCACTGCCGCTTCGAGGTAACGGTCTCCGTCCGCCTTCATGCTGCTCTCCTGATACAGCTCGTAAATGTCAAGGCAGAGCTGATAGCTCTCCTTCGTCTCCACTGCCGCATCAAAATCCACCTTCGCCTGCTCGTAATTCTTCTGCAGGAAGTACGCGCGTCCCCTAAGGAACAGCGCATCGGCATCGGCCTTTTCTTCCTGAATATTGGTGCAGATCTCAATGGCTCCGTCCAGATCTCCGGCCTGTACGCAGGTTTCCGCCTCGTAATACATGACATCGCGCGAAAACTCCCGCGTCTTTGTGCTTCATGCTCGAAAGACTGCTCTTGAAAGCCTCTTTTGCCTTGTCATACTCCTGGCTTTTCAGATAAGCGATGCCGAGCGACCGGTAGCTCTCCGCCAGTCGGTCGCCTGCCTTTACGGCTCCCTCCAGCATCGCAATCGACGTTACGTAGTCCTTCTGTTCGAGCGCCTCGATGCCCTTTTTATAAAGCTTTGAATTTTTATTTTCACAGCCGCCAAGCACCATTGCCGCCGCCAAAAAAGATTACCAGTCTTTTTTTCATTCTGTCACAAGTCCTTCTTTATGCATCACAGAAACAACCTGGTCTACGTATTTTGCACACGTTGCGTCGTCCGGTGCTTCCACCATGACACGGATCACCGGCTCGGTGCCGCTCTCTCTTACGAGGATGCGTCCGTCATCGCCCAGGGCCTCTGCTACGTCTTCTACTGCTTTCTGTACTGCCGGGTTGGCCTTTGCAGCTGCTTTGTTTGCCACGCGGACATTCTTTAAGAGCTGCGGGTAAATCACTACCTCGGCTGTCAGGGTGCTGAGCGGGAGTTTCTTATCTATCAGCACTTCCATCACCATCAGGAGGTCAGGATTCCGTCACCGGTCGTCGCGTGCTTACTGAAAATGATGTGGCCGGACTGCTCTCCGCCGAGAGAATAGCCGTTTGCCATCATGTTCTCGCACACGTATTTGTCGCCGACTGCCGTCTTCTCATACCGGATACCGGCGCGGTCACACGCTTTGTAGAGACCGAGGTTTGACATGATCGTGGTCACAATCGTATCTCCGTTTAACTGGCCTTTTTTCTTTTAAGTATTTACCGCAGACATACATGATCAGGTCTCCGTCTACCACATTTCCCAGCTCATCGACAGCGATGCAGCGGTCTGCGTCACCATCGTATGCAAATCCGACATCGAGGTGTTTCTCTCTTACATATTTCTGAAGCTCTTCGATGTGGGTGGAACCACAGCCGCAGTTGATGTTGGTTCCGTCCGGTTCGTTGTTGATCACATAGGTCTTAGCCCCCAGTGCATCAAATACACTCTTGGCAATGGAAGATGCACTTCCGTTGGAGCAGTCGAGTCCGACTCTCATGTTTTTAAAGGATTTTGTCGGAATCGAGATCAGGTGTCCGATGTAGCGGTTTCTTCCGGCTGCAAAATCCACGGTGCGTCCGATGTCTTCTCTCGTTGCGAACGGGATCTTCGGTGTTCCGTCGTCGATGTAGGCTTCGATCTGCGCTTCGATGTCGGCTTCCAGTTTCTGTCCCAGGCCGTTCATGATCTTGATTCCATTGTCATAGAACGGGTTGTGGCTGGCGGAGATCATAATTCCGCAGTCAAAGTTTTCGGTACGGACAACATAGGAAACGCTCGGGGTGGTCGTTACGTGCAGCAGATAAGCGTCTGCTCCCGATGCGGTCAGTCCTGCTACCAGCGAATATTCGAACATGTAGCTGGAGCGTCTGGTGTCTTTTCCAATGACGATCTGTGCTTTGTGGTCTTTTCCGAAATACCATCCGAGGAATCTTCCCACTTTATATGCATGCTCAACCGTCAGATCAATGTTTGCTTCTCCGCGAAATCCATCTGTTCCAAAATATTTACCCATGGTATGCTCCTTTCCCCTTTTCGGGCAGAAAGCGTGTCTGAAATTTTTTGCAATCATTCAAACACGCTTTTTCTGGTTATTCATTCAAATAACAAAATATCGTAATTAGTCGTACAGCTTCTCGCTGTATACGCCGTCCGCAATCAGTTTGCGGAATGCTTCTGTTACGGAAGCTTTGTCTTCCTGATACGTTACGCCGAACCACTCTGCGTCGGTCGGAAGAACTTTTACTTCTGCTTTTCCTGCGTGCAGCAGCTCGTCGATGTAGATCGGAAGGAGGTACTCGCCTTTTACATCTCCCTCTTTCTGTGCAGAAAGGAATTCAACAAAGCCTTTCTCCAGAAGATCAATGAACTCCGGCTGCAGTCCCCACATGTTCATGGAAACAAGGGAGTTTTTGTCGATCGGATCAACCGTTCCGTCTTCTTTTTCAACGCCTGCGCCCTCTGCGGTCTTTACGATGTTTTCGTCTCGTTGACACCGGTCAGGTTTTCCGTTTTCATCAACGACGCAGACACCTCTTGTAACACCGCCGTTGTCACTTAAGGTGTTTCCAAGCACGAATCCTGCCATGGAGATCGGCATAACTTCATCCACATCATGCTCCTGTACGAGGTAGTCGTGCAGTTTTACGAACGGATCTTTTCCGTAATAGTCATCAGCATTGATAACAGCAAACGGCTCTTTTACAAGACCTTTGCAGGCAAGAACGGCCTGGCCGGTTCCCCACGGTTTGGTACGGCCTTCCGGTTTTGCAAAGCCTGCCGGCAGATCATCGAGCTCCTGGAATGCATATTCCACCTCTGTGATTTTGCTGATGCGGTTGCCGATGACTTCCTTGAAATCTTTCTCCAGATCCTTGCGGATGATGAAGACTACTTTGTTGAAGCCGGCTTCCAGTGCATCGTGGATGGAATAATCCATGATGATCTCCCCGTTTGGTCCTACTGGCTCAAGCTGCTTGATTCCTTTTCCAAAACGGCTGCCAATTCCGGCTGCCATGATCAAGTGCTGTTTTCTTCATAGCGTTTTCCTTTCTCTTTTCCCCTTTTTTTCTCTTGTTTATTCTATCAACAATCGATCCTGTAGACCAATCGTGATTCGCAGCGTTTATTATTATGCTTCTTCCTGCATGCTGCTCAGCTTTGCGGCCTGATCGGCTGCAATCAGACTGTCAATGATTTCATCCAGATCACCGTTCATGATGGCGTCCAGTTTGTATAAGGTCAGTTTGATCCTGTGATCCGTCACACGTCCCTGTGGGAAGTTGTACGTACGGATCTTCTCAGAGCGGTCTCCCGTTCCGACCTGGCTCTTTCGAAGTTCGGCCATCTCATCGTGCTGTTTCTGCTGCTCTAAGTCGTACAGACGGGCACGCAGAATCTTCAGTGCCTTGTCCTTATTCTTTAACTGTGATTTCTCATCCTGGCAGGAAATGACGATGCCGCTCGGGAAGTGGGTCAGACGGACTGCTGAGTCGGGCGTATTGACACACTGGCCGCCGTTTCCGGAAGCACGGAATACATCGAATTTGTAATCTTTCGGGTCGATCTGTACTTCGACGTCGTCCACCTCCGGCATGATCGCTACGGTCATGGTTGAGGTATGAATTCTTCCGCCGGACTCGGTTTCCGGCACGCGCTGTACGCGGTGCGTGCCGCTCTCGTACTTCATCCGGGAGTACGCGCCTGCTCCGTTGATCAGAAGTGTTGCGTCTTTAAAGCCGCCGATTCCGTTTTCATCGGCGCTGGTCAGCTCTGTTTTCCAGCCGCGGCTCTCTGCGTATTTGATGTACCTACGGCAGATTTCTGCGGTAAAGAGTGCCGCCTCATCTCCACCGGCACCTGCACGGATCTCCACGATAACGTTTTTGTCATCGTTCGGGTCTTTCGGCAGAAGCAGGACTTTGAGCTCCTGCTCCAGCTCCTCTCCGCGTTTTTTTCGCATCGGAGAGCTCTTCTTTCAGCATTTCGCGCATCTCTTCGTCGGATTCCTCCTCAAGAAGCATCAGGCTCTCTTCGATGGTCTGTTTCTGTGTTTTATAGTCCTTATATGCGTCTGCGATCGGCTGGAGTTCTGCCTGCTCCTTCATCAGCTTCTGGAACTTCGCCGCATCGGCAGCGACGTCCGGCTCGCTTAACTGATTCAGTACCTCCTCGAGACGCATGAGGATATCATCAAGTTTATCAAACATAAAATGACTGCTCCTTTTTGCTGTTTTCGTCTGTTTATGATGTCATTATGGTGTCAAAATTAAAATTCATTTCTGTCAGGGTTTTTGTGCCAGATACCGGTCACCACGCGGTCCAGGCCTGCCAGATCTTTCAGAACCTGTACATCGGCAAAGCCGTGGGTTTCCATCAGCTCCCGCACTTCATCTCCCTGATCGTATCCAATTTCAAAACAGAGCTTTCCGCCCTCTTTTAAATAGCTTCCTGCCTGCTCTGTAATCTTCCGGTAAAAGACAAGACCGTCCGCACTGCCGTCGAGTGCCATCCGCGGCTCATGGTCGCGCACCTCCGGCATCAGCGTTTCAATCACATCCGTGCGGATATACGGCGGATTGCTTGCGATCACATCGAAGGTTCCCTCGATGTTTTCAAATAAGTTGCTCTTTACGAACGATGCCCGTCCGCCCGCCTGTGCGCCGTTCTTTTCCGCAACCTGTAAGGCTTTCTCGGAGAGATCCGCGCCGATTCCCGTGCAGTCCTCTCTCGTCACAAGAAGCGATATGAGAATGCATCCCGAACCGGTGCAGAGATCGAGAATCCGTGCATCTTTTGGAAGGCCGCGGAGCGCTTCCTCCACAAGAATCTCGGTATCCTGCCGCGGAATCAGTACATGCTCATTCACAAAAAAAGGGATTCCGTAGAACCACGCCTCTCCGGTCAGCTGCTGCAGCGGAATGTGTTCGCCGCGCTTTCTGACCAGCGCTTCGTACTGCTCCTGCTGTTCTTTTTGGCATTTCATCTTCACTGTGTACAAAGTAGGTGCTGTGGCTGATCCCGCAGACATGCTCCAGTAAAAAGCCATGCGTCCTGCCGGGCTTCCTCCACCCCCTGCTTTTTGTAAGTACAGAATAGCGGATTCCAGTGCAGATTTCAAGTTTTTTCTATCGTGCACACTCATCGGTCACGGCTCCTCATGTTCTTTCTTTTCGGTTTTGGCCGGGTACGTATAACCAAAGTTTTCGTTCAGGTACGCTCTCCAGTCAAACACAGCCTCCACAGCGGCGATCGCAACCTCTGCCATCTCGGCATCCGGCTCGCGCGTCGTCAGGCGCTGCAGCATCAGGCCCGGTTTACTGATCAGGTTGACCAGTTTATTGTCACTTTTTCCCGCCAGGCGGATAATTTCATACGAAACGCCCGCGATCACCGGAATGAGAAGCAGGCGGATCACAATTTTCAGCAGCGGGGAATCGACCCGGATGAACATGAAAAAGATGATGCTGATGACGATGACGTACATAAGAAAGCTCGTTCCGCAGCGCTTGTGCTCCGGAACTCTTTAAGACGTTTTCCACGTTCAGTTCCAGACCGTGCTCAACGCAGTTGATGCATTTATGCTCGGCACCGTGGTACATGAACACGCGCTGAATGTCTTCCATACGGGAAATGGCTGCCAGATAGCCGAGGAACAGTGCCACACGCGCAAAGGCCTCTGCCACCGCGGTCAGTGTCGTTCCGGCTCCCGCTTTGTGCAGCAGTTCGGACAGGAAGTACGGCACCATCAGAAAGAGAACGACGGCGATGACAACGGAAAATGTGACGGTTCCGTACATCATCAGCTTGTCTGTCTTTTCTTTTTTCGCTTTCTGCTGCTCCTCTTCCTCTTTCGTCGCCGGCTTTTTCTTTTCCTCCTCCTCGTCCTCATAGAACGAAGCGGAGTACATAAGGGAGCTCATGCCGACGATCATCGAATCGGCAAAGCTGAAGACGCCGCGCAGAATCGGAACTTTAAAAAAAGCCCCTTGTGCTTTGTCAGCGGCTTGTGCTGCTCTACTTTAACCTCAATCTCCCCGTCCGGCCGGCGTACTGCGACGGAATAGCGGTCCTTGTTCATCATCATGACGCCTTCCATCACGGCCTGGCCGCCAATATTGGATGATTTCATAATTTACGTTTACCTCCTCAAAGGGATTTTCTGCATCCGTAACGCAAGAACGGGCTGAGATCTTCCAACCTCAGCCCGTTTTTCATCTTGCTTGATTCAATTCTTATTTCATGCCGTATTTCTTGTTGAACTTCTCGATACGTCCACGAGCTGCAGCAGCTTTCTGCTGGCCAGTGTAGAACGGATGGCATTTAGAACAGATCTCAACGTGGATCTCTTTCTTGGTAGAACCTGTTACGAAAGTATTTCCGCAGTTGCAGGTAACAGTTGCCTGATGGTATTCTGGATGGATTCCTTCTCTCATTTTATTCACCTCTTCTTAATATTGTTATCTTCTCAGATTTACTCTGATGATTTCGTATTTCAGGCTGACAAAATCTCATCAACCTTGCACAGCTTTCTCATTGTATCACACAATTTTGAAAATTGCAAGCCTTATACTATTTTTTGTTTCTTTAAAATTTGAATCAGTTCGCCGTTGTTTCTGGTGCGGGCAAACATGTTCAGAATATTTTCCACGGCCTCCTCGGATTTCATGCCGTTTAATGCCTTCCGCATATTGTAAACGGCCTCCTGCTCATCCGGTGTCAGAAGCAGATCTTCTCTTCTTGTTCCCGATTTGGCTATGTCGATGGCCGGGAAGACGCGGCGTTCCTGCAGTTTCCGGTCGAGCACGAGTTTCATGTTTCCGGTGCCTTTGAATTCCTCGTAAACGACATCGTCCATCTTGCTTCCGGTGTCCACAAGCGCCGTTGCAAGAATCGTCAGGCTTCCGCCCTCGCGCATGTTTCTGGCTGCGCCGAAGAACCGTTTCGGCATGTAGAGTGCTGCCGGATCGAGACCGCCGGAAAGGTACGTCCGCTGGGGGGAACCGTCAGGTTGTAAGCTCTGGCGAGACGTGTGATGCTGTCGATGAAGATCGTAACGTCTTTTTTACTCTCCACAAGACGTTTCGCGCGCTCAATGACCATCTCGGACACCCGTTTGTGGTGCTCCGGCAGCTCATCGAAGGTGGAATAGATGACTTCCACATTCGATCCCTGAATCGCTTCTTTAATGTCGGTGACCTCCTCCGGACGCTCGTCGATCAGAAGGATGATCAGATACATCTCCGGGTTGTTCCGCAGGATGGATTTTGCCGCATCCTTCAAAAGCGTCGTTTTTCCGGCTTTCGGCGGGGAGACGATCATGCCTCGCTGGCCTCTTTCCGATCGGACTTACAAGATCCACGATCCGCATCGCCATGCTTCCGCCCGGGCGCTCAAGGCGCAGCCGCTCATCCGGGAAGACCGGTGTCATATCTTCGAAATTGCCGCGTCGCATGATCTGGTCGAGCGGCAGATTGTTGACGCTCTTTAAGTATAAAAAAGGGCGCTGAATTTTTCGGTTGCGGACTTTACTCTCGTGTTTCCGCGGATGATATCTCCCGTTTTCAGTCCGAAACGGCGGATTTGGGACGGAGAAACGTAGACATCGCTGTCGCCCGGCATATAGTTGTCGGAGCGGATAAATCCAAATCCGTCCGGCATGACCTCGAGGATGCCGCAGGCCTCCTGGCCGCTGTCGAGCGTGCTGGTTTCCTGACGCGGTTCCTGTCTCGTCTCTGGTCTTGCTTCCTGACACAGCGGCTCCTGTCTCATTTCCTGCCCTGCTTCCTGACGCGGCTCCCGTCTTTGCTCTTCCTCACGGTTATTCTGATTATAATTCCGTGGTTCCTGAAATCTACGCTCATTGAAACGCGGCGCTCTTGGACGGTACTCCTGGCGCTCTCCGTTTTCACTGCGCTCTTCCCGGCGGACATACCGCGGTCTCTGGTACGGGCGCGCGGTGCCGTTTTCCGAGGTTTCCCGATTCTGGCGCTCCATACCGTCCTCCCGCTTTTCCTTCCTGATTCTGATCCTGTACAGTTTCCGTCTTTTTTCCTCTTTTAGAACCGCCGGCTCTTCCATGTTTTTCTGGTTTTCTTTCTGATCTTCTTCCAGCATCCGCTCAATCAGCGCTTCTTTCCGCAGGGTGGAAATCCCCTTCATGTTTCTGGATTTTGCCAGCGCTTTCAGCGTGCTCAAAGGCAATGACTCATACTTTTCTCTTGTCATACCATTTTTCCTCTATCTATTCTCTATTTGATTTTCGGTTCTGTTTGGAGTTTTTAAGATATTTGATGCGCGAATATTTTTGCTGCAATTATTTAGAATCTGATTTTTATCATTTTACTGCTGTGGATTTTTCGTTACTGTTCAATTCCGTCAGGAACCGCATATTATTTTTTCTGCGTAAGAAAGTGAAGGTGTGAAGCCCCCTTTGCGAAGAAAACTTTAAATGAGGGGGCGAATGTTTCTATGGGTTATTGAACTGTAAGCATTTTTCTGCGGGATTCGAACCCCGGACAACTTGATTAAAAGTCAAGTGCGTCTAACCGACTGAGCTAATGCTAATGCCGTATACTTTTGCATCCAACTGGGCTAGCTGGATTCGAACCAGCGAATGCAGGAGTCAAAGTGCTGTGCCTTACCCCTTGGCGATAGCCCAAAATCTTGCTCTCCCCGTACAGGGAAGGGTGGATAAAGGGATTCGAACCCTCGGCCTCCAGAGCCACAATCTGGCGCGCTAACCAACTGCGCTATACCCACCATAATTACGACTTACAGTCTTTTTTCACTATTTAATTTTTAGTGAAGCGTGCTTGGAGGGATTCGAACCCCCGACCCACGGCTTAGAAGGCCGTTGCTCTATCCAACTGAGCTACAAGCACACAGCTTCTACAAAATTGTAGCAGCAAGCGGGTGATGGGAATCGAACCCACGTATCCAGCTTGGAAGGCTGGTGTTCTACCATTGAACTACACCCGCACGACATCGGGGTGACAGGATTCGAACCTGCGACCTCCTGGTCCCAAACCAGGCGCTCTAGCCAAGCTGAGCCTTGCGTTTAACCCTTTCGCGCTCGACGCAAGATTTATTATATTACATTGTTTTCGGTTTGTCAACACTTTTTTCATTTTTTTCAAAATGTTTTTGTGTTGTTTTGTTCTCACCGGACAACAAAAAGATCTTATCATATCTTTTCTCATCTGTCAACACCTAAATTGTATTTTTTTGACAAACTTTTTAAGGATTAGTCAGAACCTGCTCCGGTACTACCCTGTTTTCTTTGGAATAGTCATGTTAGTTGCGATAATTCATTCGATTTTGGGCTGTTTTCCGCCCTTTTTTCGACCCGTTTTTAATCCAGATACTTGATTTCCACCGAAAGCTCATGCTCTTCGTTGATCGTCAGCATGGCATAGCTTTGGTTTTCTTCCCATCTGACGCGGATACGTGAGGCTGCCCGGATTGACAATCCAGAGATTTCCACGCTTTTTCTGCGACCGGCCGGTGCGTATGGCCGAACAGTACGATATCCACACCCCTGGAAAGCGCCTCCGCATAGATTCCCTCCAGGCCGAGCGATACGCCGTAGTTATGACCGTGTGTGATAAAGGCACGGTAATCATCAATGTTCACCTGAATCTCCACCGGGAGGTTTGAAAACCAGTCATTATTTCCCATGACCATATAGCACGGGCCGTTTACCTTGGATTTGATCAGGTCATCCATCCCTTCCACGTCACCACAGTGGATCATGCCGTCGAACTCCTCACGTTCCATGGCCTCCTCAAGGTTATACATCCGTCCATGGGTATCGCTCACTATCAGAAATTTCATACTCATTCTCTTCCCTCTTCTTATTTCAAATATGATGCAATCTGTTCTTTCATCGCCGCCAGTGCTTTTCCTCTGTGGCTGACTGCGTTTTTTTCTCTTCCGGAGAAAGTTCTGCGGTCGTGCGGCTCATATCCGGCAGATAGAAAATCGGGTCATAGCCAAAACCGTTCTCCCCGCGTTCCTCGTAACCGATTTTTTCCCTCGATCGTTCCTTTGGTGGTACAGACTGTTCCATCCGGGAAGGCAGCTGCAATCACACAGACGAATCGTGCCGTTCTTTTTTTCCACCGGCACGCCCTCCAGGCGGTCAACGAGGCTCTGATTTTTTGATGCGGTAGGACGTATCCTCTCCCATATATCTTGCCGAATAGACACCAGGCTCGCCGTTTAAGGCATCTACTTCCAGACCGGAGTCATCCGCCAGCACGATCGTGTCGCCGTCTGTGCATCCGGCAACGGTCTGTGCTTTGATTTTTGCATTCTCCTCAAAGGTTTTGCCGTTTCTCATCGATCTCAACCGAAATGCCAGCTTCTTTCATCGAATAAATTTCCACCGGCAGATCCGCAAAGGATTTCACGGATTTCTTTCATTTTGCCGGCGTTTCCTGTTGCAAATACAATTTTTTCATAACCTGTTTTCCTTCTTTCACGCTGAAATAACTTGCGATCATTATACCGTATGTGTGACGCAAACACAAGAACCCTGTCACAAAAAAAAAAGACCCCCGTTTTTATCCGGGAGCCTTTTTGTAATCACACATTATTTTGCTTTTTTCTGATTTGCCAGAGTCTTGAATCCATCGACAGCCAGGATCAGCGCCAGGATGACAAGCAGGCCTGCCAGCACGATACGTGCTACGCACCAGCCGATGCCAACGCCTGCGCCAAGGCCCTTAAAGTTTGCGATCAGGGTCTGTACAAGGGATGTGATGGTTACGATCAGCATGAATACCATCGGGAACAGGAACATTTTGTTGTTTTTTGCCGACTTTTCCAAGCCAGGTGGCAACAGCAAGAAGTCCGATGGCTGCCAGCAGCTGGTTGGATGCACCGAACAGCGGCCAGATTTTGGAGTAACCGGTCAGGCCAAGGCCGATGCCGAGTACTACGGTGATAACGGTTGATACAACCGGATTGGTCAGAACGGCTTTGTAGCCGGTTGCCTCTTTTGTAAGTCTGTCCCGGCTCAAGCCAGAACTCCTGGAACATGTATCTTGCCAGACGGGTTGCGGTATCCAGAGAAGTCAGGCAGAATACCGATACAGTCAGAACCAGCAGAGAGTACAGTACGTGGCTCGATCCGCCAAGTCCCGGAATGGTTGCTACCATCTCGGAGATACCGGTTGCAAATACAGCGGTCGGAACAACGGTGGTTCCGTCTGCGTATCTGGACCAGATGTAGCCGACTGCACACAGAGATACGATTGCAAGTGCACACTCAATCAGCATACCGCCGTATGCGATCGGGCGGGCATTTTTCTCATTGTCAAGCTGTTTCGATGTAGTTCCTGAACCAACGAGTGAATGGAATCCGGAAATTGCTCCGCAGGCGATGGTTACGAACAGGGCCGGGAACATAAATCCAAGAGAACTTCCGGTCGGAGCCAGCGTATCTTTGAATCCGGTGAATGCCGGGATATCCAGGGATGCATGGCCCATCAGAGCACTTCCGATGACACCGACAGCGGCTACGATCATCATGAAGTACAGAAGGAAGGAGCTTAAGTAGTCACGCGGCTGAAGCAGAATCCAGACCGGTGCAACAGAAGCTACGGTGATATAGATACCAACGATTACCATCCATGCTGTCTCGAGAGATAGATCGGATGGAAGTTTAATCCAACAACAACGCAGACAACGATAGCTGCAACGCCTGCGATGGTGGAAATGCCAAGAGATACATTTCTTCTGTATACCATGAAACCGAACACAACGGCGAGTACGATGAACAGAATGGAAATCATAGCGGTTGTTGCATTTGCAGAACTTGCTGCCACATCGACAGCGCCGCTCTCGGTGTAGGTTGCCTTGAAGGTATTGGCAACGATGGAACCGAAGGCTGCAACAACAAGAATCAGGGTCAGGTAAGCGAAGACGATAAAGAGTTTTTTCGCTTTACTTCCCATGGTGTCTGCGATAACCTCGCCGATGGACTGTCCTTTGTGGCGCAGGGATGCAAACAGTGCGCCGTAATCATGAACGCCTCAAAGAAGATACCGCCGATGAGTACCCATAAAGAACCGGAACCCATCCAAAGACAGCGGCCTGAATCGGTCCGTTGATCGGGCCTGCGCCTGCGATGGATGAGAAGTGATGTCCCATTAAGACAGGAGCTTTGGCAGGAACGTAGTCCACACCGTCCTCCTCAGTGAATGCAGGGGTTTTCCGTTTCGGATCAACGCCCCACTGCTCGGCAAGCCATTTTCCGTAGAATACGTATCCGGCGATCAGAATGCCGATTCCGACAACCAGTACAAGAATACTATTCATTTGTTTTTTCCTCCCTCTTTTTGGTAGAATAAATTTATAGATAACTAAGACCGGAACATCTTAGCATATCCCTTTACCAATTCCCAAAGCCGCCCGGTTTCCAAACACTTTCTGTTCTGCCGTATCAAAGACGAGCAGCCGCACCTGACAGTAGCCTCTCAAAAGAAAACCGGTAATTTTTATAATACTTATATTTTCGGATTTTCTTCTTTACGCTGTCCGCAACCGGTTTGTCCGCAAAAAAAATACCGGTAACCAGCGTGTACATGTGGTCGGTATCCGGTACTTCCTTCCCTTCGCGAACCACCTTTGGCTCTATCCATTCTGTCAGGTCCGTCAGAAATGTTTCGACGTCCTGGTCGTTCAGTTCTTCCACCGCTTTAAAATACGCATGCTCATGACAGCTGATCCTCCACAGCTCTGCTTTCTTTGAGAGCACGTATTTTGCGCCGCTCTCGTGGTAGCTTGCACAGGCATCGTATGTATGGCCGTTTACTTCGGACGGCTTTACGATATCGTAGCTCCTCTCGTAGGAATGCAGCAGCCTGTCTCTGATCTCCTGTCCGTTCATGGTTTCCTCCGCTTGATGAAAAAAATTTCGCACGAGGACAGTTTAGCACAGTAGTGCAGTGATTTCAAGGAAATATTAAACTTTTCTAATTTTTTTTTCTTTTAATTTTTGTTATCAAAAGGAGCAACGCCAAAAATCATTCGGTATTGCTCCTCCATTTGTATTATTTCTGTTCTTTTTTCCCGGCGCGGCGGCTTCGGTCCCGCGTACTGGTAAAAAGTAGGTTTTCAGCATTCCATTGTAAATTTTACGGTTTTTATCCGCCTTTTTGCCGAGATACCGCTCGGCATCCTCGTAGCTCGTGATCAGATACATCGACCAGGAATCGAGAGCGCGGTACCGCTCTCCTAATGTCTGATACAGGGCCGGAAGATCTTTTTGTCCTCCAGGCGCTCACCGTACGGCGGGTTGGTAATCAGAAAACCGTATTTTTTCGGGTGCGACAGCTCGGCAACCGGACGCTGCTGGAAATGGATCAGGTGATCCACACCGGCCAGCTTTGCGTTCTCTCTGGCACTCTTGATGACATCTCCGTCGATATCAAAGCCCTGAATATCTGTCTCAATATCGTTCCGGATCCGGTAGCGTGCATCCTCCGCCGCATCCATCCAGCATTTTTTCGGCACGAGGTGCGTCCATTGCTCCGCAAGGAAAGAACGGTTGAGACCCGGTGCAATATCGGCCGCCATCATGGCCGCCTCGATCGGGAACGTACCGCTTCCGCAGAACGGATCGACAAGAATCCGGTCACCCTTCCACGGAGTCAGCATGATAAGTGCTGCGGCAAGGGTCTCGGTGATCGGCGCTTTCGCGGTCAGCTTGCGGTAGCCTCTCTTATGAAGGGAAACGCCGGAGGTATCGAGTCCGATCGTAACCTCGTCTTTTAAAATCGAAACACGGATCGGGTACTGTGCACCGTCCTCCGGGAACCACTCCATGTGGTAGACCTGTTTCAATCGCTCGACAATCGCTTTTTTCATGATCGACTGGATATCGGACGGGCTGAAGAGCTTACTCTTGATGGAGTTTGCCTTCGTTACCCAGAACTTTCCGTTTTTCGGGATAAATTTCTCCCACGGGAGCGCTTTTGTCGCTTCAAAGAGTTCATCGTACGTCTCGGCGTGGACCTGTCCTACTTTGAGCAGGATACGCTCGGTCGTGCGAAGGAACAGGTTGGCGTAGGCGATTCCCTCTGCATCTGCAAGAAACGTTACTTTTCCATCCTCCACGCGCTCGATTTCGTAGCCGAGGTCGAGGATTTCACGTTTCATTACCGCCTCCAGGCCGAAGTGGCACGGAGCGATCAGTTCATATAATTCCATACTCTCCCGTCCCTCTTATAATGTGAGCTGTTTTACGACGGTGCCGTCAAAGCCTTTGATCGTAAATACGCCGTCCTCGAGGATTGCATAGGTCGGGATATTGCCCTCTTTCGGCAGAGATACAGAACCCGGGTTCAGGAAGGTATGTGCGCCTTTTTTCTCGGCACGCAGGACGTGGGTATGGCCGTACAGGAAGATATCTCCATCCATCAGCGGCGGCAGATTCTGCTCATTGTAGATGTGGCCATGGCTCATATAGAAGGTATGGCCTCCCTCGATCAGGATGCCGTAATCTGCCAGCACCGGGAACTCCAGTACCATCTGATCTACTTCTGCGTCGCAGTTTCCGCGCACGTTGGTGAGGTACTGTTTTTTCTCATTCAGCATGGCGATGACCTGTTTCGGTGCGTATTCTTTTGGAAGATCGTTTCTCGGGCCGTGATAGAGAAGGTCGCCTAACAGAAACAGGCGGCTTGCGCCCTCTGCCTCGAAGGCTTCCAGCATTTTTCTGCAGTAATAGGCAGAACCGTGAATATCAGATGCAAACATGTATTTCATATCGTGATCTCTCTTTCGTTTTGTGGTTTGGTTTTGTATTGTTTTCTGTTTCATCTTACCGTATCTTTTCCCGCTTGACAAGAAGAAATGTTGGATTGCTGCCCCCTTACAGCTCTTCTCCCGCCACCAGATATCGTCCGCGGTATGCATGCATTCCGCCGATGACCGTTTTGACCTCGTATCCGTTCTCCGCCAGCCGCTTTCCCTCCGCCATGCTCGCGGCACCCCGCTCACAGCAGATCACAAGAATTTTGTCCCGCGGCAGACAGACCCGTTCGAGCAGATGGTCATATGGAAGATTCACCGCTCCTTTCACATGCCCTTTTTCGTATTCCCGCCGGTTCCGCACATCGATGATCATCGCCCACGGTTTTCCCACGTACCAGTCCAGCTGGTCTGCCGCCAGCAGTGTCATGCCTGCCATATCCTGGTCCCCCTCTCCGGATCTGACTTTCTCTCCTGTTTTATATGTATGCAGAAACCGGCGGCAGAGTCCGTATGGGACCCTCCGCCGGCTTTTTCTGCCGGAATCCCAAGGTTTACTTAGTATTTTTCATACTCATCCTTCTCGTCCTGCTCCCGGTTCTGCTGACCGTAGGATGACATCTCACGGTCTTTCACATAATTGCAGTCTCTGCTGTTCTTCTGGTTTTTGCTGTATTCGCTTTTCTCGTATCCGTTTTTGCTGTTCTCGTTTTTTGCTGTATTCATTTTTTGCTGTATTCATTTTTGCTGTTTCTGGTCATAATCTTGTTTCCTCCTGAATGATTTTTTGTCCTGCGACATCCTTTAGTATCGCTTTTTCCGCGCAGATTATGCATCCAGAACCCTGTTTTTCCACGGTATCTGTTCCAAAGTGGGGAATGCAAGCCCAAAAATACAGTGTTTTTCCTGCTTTCGGACCACTGCTTTCCAAATTGTGGTAATTTTTTCCAACTTTTGAATTTCGATGTTGCTTTTTTCCCGTTATCTGTATTATAATCAATTTTGTAAAAGAATTTACCCTTCATAAATTTTTTTTACAATTAATAACCCCTTATTAATTATTTATACTCCCCCTTGAAAGACCGGTAGCTCCCCTGCCGGTCTTTTTTTTGCAATTATTCAGAGCCATGCAAAATTTCAAGAAGAACTGTGAGTCATGCTCGCATGAACGAACAGTTCTTCTTGAAATTTTATATGGCGAGAAGCCACATCGAGATGCAGCGCAGCGGAATCGAGATGTGGCTCTGAATAATTGCAAAAAGGAAAAGTCTGCATTAGCAGAGTTTCCTCCTTTTTTTCCCGTTCTGTATATATGATTAGAATTCTACTTTTTCACCTTTTGCCGCTTTTTGCTACGGTTCCTGCGAGGACGATCAACGCCATGAGGTTTGGAATTACCATCAGGCCGTTAAAGAGGTCTGACAGGTTCCATACGAGATCTACTTTCAGCAGAGAGCCGAGGAAAACGAACACAACGACGATCAGCGAGAACGGAACGACTGCTTTCTTTCCGAACAGATACTGTAAGTTCTGTATTGTGAAGAAGTCCCATCAGACGATGGTCGAGAATGCAAAGAACAGAAGACAGATCGCTACGAACGCCGGTCCGAAGCCTTTGAGGCCGGTTCGGAATGCCGCCTGTGCGACCGGGGTTCCTTTAACACCGGTACTCATCATCTCTTCCAGAACGCCGGAAGAAAGAATAACGAGAGCGGTCATGGTCAGGACAACGAAGGTATCAATAAAGACACCGATCATCGCTACTTCACCCTGATCCTCCGGGTTCTCGACATCGGCAATCGCATGGGCATGCGGGGTGGAACCCATCGGCTTCATTAGAGAAAAGGCCTCGGGCAACACCGTAACGCATGGCTTTCCGCACGGTAATACCGGCTGCTGCACCAAATACGGCGTCCGGACGGAATGCACAGATAAAGATCGAAGCAATCGCTGACGGCACATGCTGGATGTTGATCAGAATAACAACAAGGGCTCCGACGAGATACAGTGCTGCCATCACCGGAACAACTTTTTCGGTGAAGGATGCGATACGGGAGATACCTCCGATGAAAATGAATGCGGCGAGAACGGCTACAATCACACCCATCACCCATTCCGGTACGGAAAATGCGGTGTAGAACGCATCACTGATGGAGTTCGACTGTACCATATTTCCCATAAAGCCAAGTGCCAGAATAACGGCTACGGCAAAGAAGCCTGCCAATGCTTTTCCAAACGTTCCGTTGAATGCGTGGGTGATGTAGTAAACCGGTCCTCCGATGACTTCTCCGTTCTCATCGCGGCGTTTGGAGATCTGCGCAAGATACGCCTCGCCGTAGATCGTTGCCATGCCGAAGAACGCAGCAAGCCACATCCAGAAGATGGCTCCCGGACCGCCGGATACGAGTGCGGTCGCACATCCTGCGATGTTTCCGGTTCCGACCTGTGCGGCGATCGCTGTTGCAAGCGCCTGGAAGGAAGTCATGCCATCTTTTCCGGCCTTCTTACCCTTTAACGAGAAACCGCCGAAGACGCGGTTCCACGCGGTCTTAAACTTTCTTACCTGTACAAAGCGGGTCCGAACAGAGAAATAAACTCCCGTACCTACCAGCAGAAACAGCAGTACGCTGTTCCAGAGCACATCACTGATCTGCGCAATTGCCTGATTCAATGCATCCATTTTCTTTTCTCCCTTTCCATTCGACGTATGGTCTGAACGATGTGGATCACACATCCGCACCGTTTTGAGAAAAAAAATACCATCTCCTGCGGGACTTTTCCTGCAGAACATGGCTCTGATTGAAAAATACAGCAAAAACCGCGCTTCCGGAATTTTTTCGTTTCTGCGCACCGCTTTTTTTGTTCCGCGGCTGTTTTTCTTCTGTATCTTTTTTGACTCTGTCCTTTTGCCTGAGAGATTCTGCATCGCTGCATTGCACCTTCGGCACTCTTTTCAAGAGCTTCTCCAGAGACCACCCGTTTTTAGTCCTCGCCGTCTCCCGTCCGTTCTTGTTTTAAGAAGAGAACCAGCACCTGAAAGTTTTACTTCTTCGGTCGTGCACCTTTCGAAAATTAAATTTCCAAAAGCTCTCCGCACATTTTCTAAAAACTTCTACGTCTTTTTTTATTTTTGTAAAACTATAGCACCTGTGATAGGATTCGTCAATACCCCATGCCGTATTTTTTCAGAATATTGCAAAAATATATAAAAAATCAGCAGATCTGCGCCTTTCTTCTCAAGAAGCTCCTCATGGCGTCCCTGCTCGATAATCTTTCCGTCTTTCATGACGAGGATCAGCGAAGCGTTGCGGATCGTGGACAGACGGTGGGCAACGACGAAACTCGTTCTGCCCTGCATCAGCTTGTCAAACGCCTCCTGAACCTGCAGTTCGGTACGGGTATCGATGCTGGAGGTTGCCTCGTCGAGAATCAGCATGGGCGGCAGGCAGAGCATGACGCGGGTGATGCAGAGAAGCTGTTTCTGGCCCTGGCTTAAGCTGTCCTCGGTGAGAACCGTGTCAAGCCCCTTCGGCAGACGCTTGATAAACTCCCAGCTGTGTGCCTCTTTGGCCGCATTGATGATCTCCTCTTCCGTCGCATCCGGCTTTCCGAAGCTGATGTTGTCGCGCACGGTTCCCTGTTTGATCCAGGTATCCTGCAGCACCATACCAAAGCAGCTGCGGAGCGCATGGCGGGACAGTTTGTCGATCGGCTTTCCGTCGATGCAGACCTTTCCGGCATCGACATCATAGAAGCGCATCAGCAGGTTGATAAACGTCGTCTTTCCGCATCCGGTCGGGCCGACAATGGCAACACGCATGCCCGGCTGTACGTCAAGATTAAAGTTCTCGATCAGTTTTTTTCTCTTTGTCATAACTAAATGCTACATCATCGATCGTCACATTTCCCGTCACGGTATCGATCGTTCCGGCCGGGTCTGCACTCTCCTCTTTCTCTTCCAGAAGAGCAAAAGATACGGCCTGCGCAGGCAAGCGCGTTCTGCATCTCGGTGATAACGGAACTGATATCATTGAACGGTTTCATATACTGGTTTGCGTACGACAGCAGAACGGAAAGTCCGCCGACGGTCAGCGCGCCGCCCGGGATCATGAAAGCTCCCACAAAGGGCAACACCGGCATAGATCACGTTGTTGACAAAACGGGTGGACGGGTTCGTTAAGGAACTGTAGAACACGGCCTGCTGGCTGTATTTCTGCAGATCTTTGTTGATCTCTGCAAAACGCTCGGAAGCTTTTTCCTCATAGCCGAACGCTTTGACTACTTTCTGGTTTCCGATCATCTCATCGATGAGTGCGGTCTGTTTTCCTCTCGTCTCACTCTGTTTCTGGAACATTTTGAACGAGCGGCCGGAAATAAATTTTGCCACGAAGAAGCTGAGAGGTGTCAGGCAGATCACAAGAAGGGTGATCCATACGTTCTTCGAGAACATGAAAAACAGTGTCACAATAATGGTTACGATGCCGGAGAACAGCTGCGTAAAGCCAAGCAGAAGACCGTCCGATAAGATATCGGTATCTGCGATAACACGGCTTACGATGTCTCCGGAGCTGTGCTGATCCAGATAGGACAGCGGCAGCACCTGGATATGACGGATCGCCTGGGAACGAAGGTCGCGCACGATGCGGTACGTCATACGGTTGTTGATCAGGTTCATGATCCATGCGGAAAGTGCGGAAACGAGGGTAAAGAATACGATTCGTTTCAGATAGAACCACATCTCCGGGAAATTGACCTGGTGGGCTGCAACGACCTCATCGATCGCATCGCCGAACAGGATCGGAATATAAAGCTGTAAAATAACGGTAACCGCAGCCAGAACAATACTAAGGCCTAAGAAAATTTTATAATTTCCGATAAACGCCATCAGCTTTTTTCATGACCTGCATGCCGCTTTTTCCGGACTTGTTTTCTGTCTTTTCATGCGATCACCCCGCTTTCGTTGTTATAAGCTGCACGCTCTTCCGGGAACTGGGAGAAGTAAATCTCGCGGTAAACCTCGCAGGTTTTCATCAGCTCGTCGTGTGTGCCGTTTCCTTCGAGCGTACCATTTCCAAGAACGAGGATCTGGTCTGCCTGACGGATGCCGGCGATTCGCTGGGATACGAGGAAGGTTGTCGTGTTTCCTTCGAGATTGTGGACGGCTTTGCGGAGTTTTGCATCCGTTGCAAAGTCAAGCGCACTCGAGCTGTCGTCCAGAATCAGGATTTCCGGTTTTTTACCAGCGCACGCGCAATAGAAAGACGCTGTTTCTGTCCGCCGGAGAGGTTCTTTCCGTTCTGCTCCAGCATAAAATCGAGCTGATCCTGTTTGCCTTCTACGACTTCTTTCGCCTGGGCTGTGGTGAGCGCCTCCCAGATTTCTGCATCGGTGGCGTCCTCTTTGCCCCACTTCATATTGTCGCGGATGCTGCCTTTAAAGAGCACTGCTCTCTGCTGAACACCACCGCCTTTATTGCAGAGCTCTTCTTTCGTGTAATTCTTTACATTCTCGCCGTCTACCATGACGTCACCGCTGGTCGCATCGTAGAAACGGGAAATCAGGCTGACCAGCGTCGATTTTCCGCTTCCGGTACCGCCGATGATTCCGATGGTCTGGCCGCGTTTTGCGGTAAAGCTGATATCCGATAAGCTCTCTGCGCCGGCTCCTGCATAGGTGAAGCTGACATTTTTAAATGTAACAGCTGCATCGCCAGTTACTTTCTTTGCAGCGCCGCCTTTCGCCGGGTAGTTCATGGTTGTCGGAACCGTCAGTACGCCGGAGACACGCTCTGCACAGGCAACGGATTTGTTTAAGGTGATGATGAGCGATGCCAGTTTGATCAGCTCCACGATGATCTGCAGCATGTAGTTGTAAAGTGCGACAACCTGTCCCTGCTGCATACTGCCGATGTTGACCTGAAGGCCTGCCTGCCAGATCAGGACAACGGCTGCGATGTTGATGAGGACATAGGTCAGCGGATTTAACAGTGCGGAAATTTTTCCGACAAACTCGTTCAGACGAGTCAGCTCATCGTTGCTCTTTTCGAAATCGGCAACAGACTGCTCCTCACGGCAGAACGCACGGATGACACGGACACCGTTCAGATTTTCTCTTGTCATTCCGGTGACGCGGTCGAGTGCCGCCTGTACCTTTTTGAACAGCGGGATGCTGACCAGCATAATGCCGAATACGGCAACGAACAGGATCGGAACATTAACCAGGAATACGATGGCACATTTTACGTTGACGGTAAATGCCATCACAACGGAACCGAATACGATAAACGGACTCCGCAGCAGCAGACGCAGACCCATGTTGATTCCGTTCTGCACCTGGTTGATATCGTTGATCAGACGGGTGATCAGCGTATCGGTTCCAATGGTATCCAGCTCCGTAAAGGACAGAGCCTGGATGTGGTCAAAGACCGCCTGGCGAAGCTCGGTTGCACAGCCGACGCTCGCTTTTGCCGCGAAATACTGGGCGGTGAAGCTGCAGCAAAGTCCGACTGCCGCCATCAGAACGAGGATTCCAAAACGGCTGACGATGTACGGACGGTTATTGCCTGCGATACCCACATCGATGATCTGGGCAACAACCATCGGCACCAGAAGGTCGAATACGACTTCCAGAAGCTTGAACAAAGGAGCGATGATGCTCTCTTTTTTTGTAGTGCTTCAAGTAGACTCCAAGACTTTTTCATCTTCTTTTTTCACTCTCCATTTCTTGTTTCTTGACATTGACAGTATAATCTCATATGATTAATACGAATAGTATTGTTTTTATAGCTTAGTGATACAATTTTAATATCATAGATAATTTCACGAAAGGAAGTCTCTTATGGAACTGCGCCAGCTTGAATATTTCCGCGTCATCGCCGAAACCGAAAGCATTCACGAGGCCGCCCGCCGCCTCAATATGTCCCAGCCGCCGCTCAGTTATCAGTTAAAGCAGCTGGAAGCCGAACTGAATGTCACTTTATTTGAACGTACCCGCCAGGGCGTCCGCCTGACCGAAGCCGGAAAACTGCTGTACGACCGCTCCGCCAACCTGCTCGAGTACGTGAAATCGACGGAGCTTGAGGTCGCAAAGGTCGGCAAAAAGCGGGTTCTGCGCCTCGGCATCACACCGACCACCGTTGCGACGATCATGCCGTGCGTCTCGCTTTTTTCCCGCCGCAATCCCGATGTCAACTTCGAGGTGCACGACGGCATCACCTACACGCTGTACCGCTATCTGATGGACGGCATCATCGACATTTCCATCGCCCGCACGCCGCTGCGGCTCGACGATGTCGACTATAAAATTTTAAGCTCTGAACCTATGATTGCCGTTTCTTCAAAAGATATGCTTCCCGAGAAGAACGGATCGCTAAAGCTCTCGGATCTTTTGAATATTCCGCTCATCATCTACCGCCGGTATGAGGCGCTCATCATGGATGCGTTTCACTCGCGCGGCATGGAGCCCGATCTTTTCTGCGTCTGCGACGATCCCCGCGGCGCGATGCTCTGGGCAAAGGAAGGCCTTGCCACTGCCATTTTCCCGCAGTCCATGAGCTCTCTCTGCCAGGGACTCCGCATCCAGCCGCTCGCAGAAAGCGACCTGGAAACGCAGATCGCCGTGATCTGGAAAAAGGGGCGGAAACTCTCTCCGCTTCTGCAGGACTTTGTCGATGCCTGCATGGAGAGCATATTATAATAGAAGAAGTCCGCTGCGCCAGTCTCTTTTCAGGGATCAGCGCAGCGGACTTCTTTTTTTTATTTCTCATTCTTTTTACTGCACAAACAGCAGCGCGATATTCAGCAGTGTCACAATCACCGCAATCGCAAACAGGGCAATTTTCAGCTGCAGACTGTTCGCGTATTTTCCCATGACTTTTTTCGAGGACGTCAGATAAATCTGTGTAAATACCGTAATCGGGAGCTGCATTCCAAGGAACATCTGTGAATAGAGAAGGCCCTGGAACGGGGAATCAATCAGAAGAATGACCGCTGCGGCCGGGATCATGGTAAGAAGGATTCCCCAGCGTGTCTCCTTACTCTTGATCTCATACGGCTTGTTAAAAATCCCCGAAAAATCGTTCCGCCCGCCATTCCCGCGGTGATGCTCGATGAAATTCCGGCGAGCAGAAGCGCTGCTGCAAAAATCACCGATGCGGCATTTCCAAGGAGAGGTGTCAGCATCTTTCCCGCCGTTGCGAGATCATCCACCTGCTTTGCATTCTGCGGCTGGAAAAACGTTGCGGCCGCCATCAGGATCATTGCACTGTTGATGGCCCATCCGATGATCATGGAAAACAGGGTGTCTTTGAACTCATACTTTAACTGGCGCGCAATCACCTCATCATCCTCAAGATTCCACTGGCGGCTCTGAATAATTTCCGAGTGGAGAAACAGGTTGTGCGGCATGACGACCGCACCGAGGACGCTTAAGATGACCGGCATTGAGTGCTCTGGAAACGACGGTTTTACCCAGCCGACAGCCGCCTGCGCCCAGTCGATATCGGCGATCCAGACCTCAAAGAGGAACGAAAATCCGATCAGCGAGACAAACACAATGATCAGTTTTTCAATCCGTTTGTAAGCACTTGTAAACTCACAGATCAGAACCAGCATGAGAATCATCATGCTGCCGAGCTTGATCGGAATGCCGAACAGCATCTGGAACGCAATCGCACCGCCTAGGATCTCCGCCATTGCGGTCGCCACCGCTGCCATCATCGCCGTCGCAAGAATCGTGTTTTCAGCCACGCAGGCAGATAGAGGCTCGCCGCCTCCGAGAGGCACTTTCCCGTGACAATGCCGAGATGCGCCGCATTGTGCTGCAGAAAAAATCAGCATGATCGTGGACAGGGTGACCATCCACAGAAGCTCGTAGCCGTAACCCGATCCGGCGGCAATGTTGGATGCCCAGTTTCCCGGGTCGATAAAACCGACCGTGACAAGAAGTCCCGGGCCGAGATAGCGGAGAAAATTCATGCCCGCCGTCTCTTTTCGTTTTCGATTTTGTTTCATATTCTTTCCTTTCTGACAATTTGATACGGAACCGGCCCATCCAGGACCGGCAGAAATCGTTTTTTTGTGGTTTTGGTTGCTTTAGTTAGTTGTAACTAACTGCATTGTACATGGGATTTTTCAAAAAGTCAAATCCTGTTTTCTCTTTCTTGTGCTTCATCGTCCGCTGTGCTACAATAAAACTGCTTATTTTGAACTAAAAGGAGAATTTTTATCATGATACGACTTGCCGTCCCGGAGGATTTTACTTCGCTCATGTCAATCTATGCGTACGCCCGCTCTTTTATGCAGGAAACCGGAAATCCGAATCAGTGGGGAAACCATTTTCCGCCGGAGGAGCTGATTCACAACAGAATCCGTGACAAACAGCTTTTTGTCCTGGAAGAAAACGGCACGCTGCACGGCGCGTTTGCCTTCATCATCGGTGAGGATCCGACGTATCTGCAGATCGACGACGGCTCCTGGCTCTCCGATGTGCCGTATGGCACGATTCACCAGGTTGCCTCAGACGGAACAATCCACGGATTTTTCTCCCAGATCGTCGATTATTGCTGGGCACAGATCCCGCACCTGCGCGTCGATACGCATGCGGACAATCAAATCATGCAGCATCTGATCCTGAAAAACGGATTTGAACGGCGCGGCATCATCTACGTGCTGAACCACTCTCCGCGGATTGCGTTTGAGCGCGTAAAATAAAACACCAAGAAAACACCGGATCGTCACCGCTTCGCAGACTTTTCAGCCGCGGAATCACCGTTGGATCCAGGTAATATAAGGATCCGACGACCTGTCCCATCATCCCCTTTTTCGATCTTTCGTGTGTCATTTTTTTACCAACCTTATATCTTCTTACTCTCCTGTATACACTTGCCCGTACCGAAATGCAAAAGAAAATCCGCTTTTTCCCCTCTGTTTCTGCACATTCCTTTGTGCAGAATACAGATGCAGAAAAACGGATTTTCTTTTGCATTTTTCTTTATGCGTGGATTCCTCTGTTCTCGTCCCCGGACTCGTTTACGCCGAATTCGTAATCATTGCCCGGCAGAATCATGTTCAGCAGGATTCCTGCGATGGCTGCAATGGCAAGTGCAGTCAGGGTGACGGTCGTTCCGCCGATCGTAAAGGAGAGACCGTTGCTGAAGCCCAGTCCGCAGACAAAGATGACGCCCGCGATGATCAGGTTTCTGGATTTGGTCAGATCTACCTGGTTCTCTACTACGTTGCGGACACCAATTGCGGAAATCATACCATACAGCATGAAGCTTACGCCGCCGATGATTGCGGACGGCATGGTACTGATGATCGCAGATACCTTCGGGATAAAGCTGACAATGATCGCAAATACAGCGGCAATCCGGATCACTCGGGGATCATGTACATGGCTTAATTCCAGAACGCCGGTGTTCTCACCGTACGTCGTGTTGGCTGGTCCGCCGATGAAACCTGCCATTGCGGTTGCAAGACCATCACCGAGCAGGGTTCTATGCAGGCCCGGATCAGAAAGGAAGTTCTCTCCTACGGTTGCAGAGATCGCCGACATATCGCCGACATGCTCCATCATAGTCGCGATCGCGATCGGTGCCATGATCATAATGCTGGTCAGATCGAATTTGCAGAGCTGCAGCGGCGGAAGTCCGACGATGCCTGCCTGTGCAACCGGCACAAAGTTGATGATCACGGATCCGTCCGGATTTTTGATGCCGAGTGCATTCAGGACAACTGCCACAGCGTAGGCAATCACAACGCCCATCAGAATCGGGATAATCTTGAACATTCCTTTTCCCCAGATGTTAAAAATGATGATGACTGCCAGCGCAACCAGTGCCAGGAACCAGTTCGTCGAAGCATTATTAATGGCGGAACCAGCAAGGCTGAGGCCAATACAGATGATAACCGGACCTGTGACAACCGGCGGCAGGTAGCGCATCACGCGTTTGACGCCGACCATGCGGATGATCAGGGCAAAAATCAGGTACAGAAGACCTGCTACCACAATACCTCCGCAGGCATAGGCTGCCTTGTCGTTGACACTCATGCTGGCATATTTTCCGGTATTCAGGTTTGCAACAGCGGCGAAACCGCTTAAGAATGCAAACGAAGAACCAAGAAATGCCGGTACTTTAAATTTCGCGCACAGATGGAACAGCAGGGTTCCAAAGCCGGCGCAGAACAGTGTGACGGATACGGTAAGACCGCGGGACGGCCCCTCGCCGCATGCGTCTACAAAATAGCTGTTTACCAGAATCGGCACCAGGATGGTCGCTCCGAACATGGCAAACATGTGCTGCAATCCGAGAATCAGCATTTTAGGAATGCCGAGCTTTCTCGCATCGCGGAGGACTCCATTAGACTCGTTCATACGTCTCTCCCTCTCATTTGTTTTTCCTTCCCATTATAGGCGTTATATCGTTCAAATACAAGCGAAAGATTGCGGGTCTCTCAATTTTCAAACGGGCGGACACGTAAAGTAACTCCTAAGGTATCGCAGATCTCCTGGCACTTCTGAATTTTCTCCTCTGGCATGACTTTCTCGACAACCGTCATCACAACATTCGGCACATACTGTTTGGAAAGAACCGCAAACTCCTTGATCGCCTCGTACGACTGGATGCCGAATTTCGACCGCGTGAGCTCCAGAAATTCTTTTTCATCCGGCGCGTTTAAAGAGATCGAGACTGTATCAAATCTTCCCTTTAATTCCGGGTGACATCTCTTCCATAGATCAGGTTGGCAAGACCGATCGTATTCAGACGCACTTTCAGGTTCGGATACGTTTCTTTTAAGGAATCGATCACCCGACAGACATCCTCAAGCCGCTCAAGCGGTTCTCCGAAAGCCGCAGAAGACCAGTTCATTGATCACGTTCAGATCGTACTGTGCGAACAGCTCCAGCATCGTCTCAACGGATGGCTCGCCCTCTTTTAACCACAGTGTATTTCCCTCCTGCTGCTGTTTCGTCTGGCGCAGACAGAACACACAGCTGCACGGGCATTTGTTTGTCATGTTGACATAGACATTTTTTTCCGGTAAGATCGCCGCTCTTTGCAAGGTCGAGATACCCTTCCTCGCCGACGGCTCCGGTTACAGTATATAAATACATTACGCTTCCTCCGTTAAGTCCTTCATAAACATTTCAAAGCAGAGTCCCCAGTAGCTCGGCACTTCGTTTTCTTCGCAGTAGCGGATGCATTTCGATACGTAATCCGCCGCCTTTTTCACCGACTCGTACAGGCTGTGGCCGTTCAGATACATGCCTGCGATAATTGCCGCAATGACATCTCCCGTACCGCTCCGGTCGCCGCCGATGCGGTCTACCATGACGATCTGGAAATCCTCGCCTTTGTTATAGATAAAGTTGGCAATCTGTGTCTGGTTAAAGTGGATACCCGTCACAACAATATGTTTCGGTCCCCGTTCCGCCAGTTTTCCGCACATTTCTTTCAGCTCCTCAATCGAAGCCCCGTTCTCCGGATACGGCGCATCGAGCAGTGTACAGAGTTCTGTCAGGTTCGGCGTGATGATATCCGCGTAGTGAACCAGCTCTTTCATCTTGTCGCACATCTCTTTCGTGTACGTCCGATACAGCTTTCCATAGTCTCCCATGACCGGATCGACGATGACAAAGTTGCGGTCCGTCTTAAAATGGCGGATAAAATCAAGCACGATATCCACCTGCTGTTCCGATCCTAAGAAGCCGGTCGAGATCGCATCGAAATCGAGCTTCAGATCCTTATAGGTCTGAATGTAACTCCTTCATCCGGTCAGTATAATCATCAAAGTAATACGTCGGAAACTGCGTGTGTGCTGAGAGAATTGCGGTCGGAACTGCCACCGCCTGAATCTTCATCGCCGACACGATCGGCGCCATCACAGCCGTCGAGCACCGGCCAAAGCCTGTCAGATCGTTAATCAGCGCTATCTTTTTTTCTGTTTTTCCATGTTGTTCTCCTCTTTTTTTTCAGGATGCCTCCGCATCTGTTTCATGTCTATTTTTGCACACTCGCGTCTTATTTACAAGTTTTTTCGGACAAAAAGAAAAAGGGGCTGTCGGGAAATAGACCGCCCCGTATGTAAATTATCATATGTTAAAAGTCAAAATATTTTACTTTTTATTTTAGTAAAATTTACTACCTGCTTTTTGTGAAAAATGCACAAAAAGAGGCATCTCCATCTATGCAGACTGGAAATGCCTCTTTTTTTTTGTTCTCTTGTTTTTTTCTTTTTTTCTTCAGCTCAGGAAGTTTTCAATAATGACGTTTTCCGCCTCCGCTTCCGTCATGCCGAGCGTTCTGAGTTTCAATAGCTGCTCATCATTGATCCGTCCGATCGCCGCCTCGTGGATGATTGCCGCATCCACATGCTTTGCCTGGATCTCCGGAATAGATCCGACCTGGGCGTGATCCATGATGATAGAATCGCACTGGATATGGGCGTGGCATTTGTTTTTGCCGACTGCCTTCGGATGGAAGACCTGGGAGGAATTGCCCTTTCCGACAGAACGTGAAATAATCTGTGCGGAAGAACCGCTTCCGTTCATGCATACTTCGATGTCCGACTCTGCCTTCTGGTCACCGTCTGTCATCAGGCGCTCAAGTACAAACAGTTTCGAGTTCGCATCCATCACAACATTCGTCGTACGAATTGTTGAGTCAACGCCCTTAATCTGTACGGTATCCAGCGTAAAAACGGAATTTTCTCCGATTTCAATATTTGTCACCGGATTCAGAATCCGCTGTCCCGTTCCGTTTCCCTCACCATAATGTTTTTCTTCGTAGCGCACGTTGGCATTTTTTCCTACATGGAACGTATGGATACCGTCGTGCCGGCTGTCGTTGCATCCGCTGTTGTGGATCCCGCAGCCCGCAACGATCGTAACGTCCGCGCCGTCTGCGATATAGAAATCATTGTATACAAGGTCTGTCATACCGGAAACGCTGACGACAACCGGGATAAATACTTTTTCACCTCTTCGTCTCGCCGTCGATCAAAATATCAATGCCCGGCTTATCCTCTTTTTTGCGGATTTTGATATGTTCACTGTCACCATGGCAGAGCGGAATGCCGTTCTGGCGGAGATTGTATGCACCTTTCTGCTCAAATCCCTCGCTGATCTGATTTAATACGCCCTGGGTTGTCTCATCTACCTGTACCATCAGCATGTGCCTCCTTCCTGGCCGCACATCCGGCCTGTTTTCTGCTGGAACAGGGTCGGCAGTACGTCTTCCTTTGTACCGTATTCTTTCACCTGGCCGTCCTCGATCACCATGATCTTGTCTGCCATCTGGATAATGCGTTCCTGATGGGAAATGAGAATCAGACATTCTTTTTCTCTTTGTGGATTTCTTCAAACCGCTTGATCAGCATGGAAAAGCTCCACAGGTCAATGCCGGCCTCCGGCTCATCGAAAATGCTGACCTTTATGCGGTTTTTGCAAGCACCGTTGCGATCTCCAGACGTTTCATCTCTCCCCCGGAGAGTGTGCCGTCCATCTGACGGTTCAGGTAATCGGCAGAGCAGAGTCCGACGGCAGAGAGGAGTTTACAACTCTCTGCTTCCGTCAGCTCTTTTCCAGCTGCCAGAGACAGCATTTTGCCACCGTCATACCCTTAAAACGCGGCGGCTGCTGAAACGCGTAACCGATGCCCGCATTGGCACGGTGGTCGATATCATAACCGGTAATATTTTCCTCATCCAGGAAGATTTCTCCGCCATTGGCGTCCTCAATTCCTGCAAGCACTTTGGCCAGCGTTGATTTTCCACCACCGTTCGGTCCGGTAATCACCAGCATTTCCCCGTCCTTTACCTCAAAACTGATGTGGTTGACGAGGCAGCGTTTTCTTCCCTCTTCGTTTACTTCAAAGGTAAGATTGTCTACTTTCAGCATATTTGCACCTCTTTTGTTTTCACTCTTTGCAGGGATAATCCCCCTTTCAAAAACTCTACTCCTTCTCCTAAAATCTGTCAATTATTTGTTGTGGTTTTGAGAGACTCTTTTTGTTTTATGCAGTGATTTTTCCCGTAACATTTTCTTTTCCTGCATTCTTTTCGTTTCTTCTGGATCGCATGCTGTGTTTGCGGTATAATGAGGGTAATATTTCATCGGGAGGTTATCATATGCGTGTACTTATTACAGGAACCAGCTCCGGAATCGGGAAGGCGATTGCGGAGAAATTTTTAAAAGAAGGCTTTGACGTTACCGGATTTGACCGGAAGGAGGCTTCGATCAGCCAGGATTCATATACTCATTTCTGCCTTGATATCCGCGACAGGGAACAGTATCCGGCGCTTGCGCCTCTTCGATATTGTCATCAACAACGCCGGTGTGCAGAACGAGGATGATATTGATATCAATTTAAAGGGAACCATCGCAATCACAGAGGCTTATGGCATTCATGACACCATCCGCGCCGTCCTTATGATCGGCTCGGCCAGCGGCCATACCGGAGCTGAATTTCCGGAATACACCGCAAGCAAGGGCGGCGTTCTCGCCTACACAAAAAATGTGGCACTCCGCATTGCACCGTACGGCGGAACGTGCAACAGCCTTGATTTCGGCGGCGTACTGACCGAGCTGAATCTGCCTGTCACAGAAGACCAAAAGCTCTGGGATCAGATCATGGAGCTGACGCCGCTGAAACGGTGGATGACCGTCGAGGAAGCAGCGGACTGGGCGTATTTTATGACCGTGACGAACCGGTTCTGCACGGGACAGAATATTCTGATTGACGGCCTTGAGGCGGGGAAATGCACATTTTGTGTGGCCGGATGAATGATTTGTTGATTGCCTGCACAAACAAAAAAAACAGGTTCCCTGCACGGAAGTTTTTTGAGCTTTTCCGCTGCCGGGCTGCCTGTTTCATTTTTTTTATTTTTTTCGTTTTTTCTTACGCTTTCTCAAACACCAGAATTTTCTCTGCGAATTTGTGGACAATCGTCATCCACATGAACAGCTTGTAGATGGGATTCAGCGTTTCCATACCGCGGGCGATGTTGTCGTCTTTTACTTTTCGGAAACCGGCGGCAATGTCGCCCAGGTCTGCAAAGCTGTTCGCACCCCAGGTAAATGTCGCGCCTGTCGCCTGGATGGATTTTTTTCGATGTTTTCTTTCTTTACAAAGTACGGGCACAGCGTTTCCATGCAGACGTAGGCATTGTCGAAGTGATCGCGGATGATGGCGAGCATCGTTCTAACCTCATCCGCTTTCATGTCATGGTCAGACCTTCGATAATGAAAAGCATTTTGCCCCGCACTTTTACCTGATCGGCCCATGCCGGGTCGAGCACGGAACACGCAATCGTGGAAACACGGCCGGATTCCTGATAGATGGAATCGCGCACCTCAATCGTCTCCGGCAGATCGAGATTGTACCAGGTAATTTTTCCATTATCCATGCGGTAAAACCGTGTGTCCAGACCACAGGCGATGTTGACGACGGTACAATCCGGGTTCTTTCGGATAAAGTCGCTGACCAGCTCATCAAACACAACACTCCGCGCTACGATTCCGCCGCTCATTGCTGTGTCCTTTTTTCGCATTGCTGAAATCATAGTCGATGCGGTCGATCAGCTCTTCTGCTTTGGTGTCGCGGAACTTGTTTTTCGGATTTCTGCTGTGCATGGCACGGGCGTAGAAGCACTGCAGCATCGTCTCGGCAGTTCCGTTCAGTTTTGGTTTTATTTTTTCATTGCTCATTCTGGGTGATCTTCTGTGTTTTCCATTTCACCGGTTCCGTCCCGGTCTTGTTTTATTTCGGATTTTCCACCTTGTCCCCCACGAACCAGTAATCACAGACCTCACCGCTGCCTGCCAGCGTATGGTCACGATGGAGCTTTGCATGCATCAGGGCTGCTGTCTTGTAATCAATGTCGCACATAATCGGCAGCGCTTCCAGATAGCCCTCTTTTCGGGCGAAGGTGTTTAGGGGACATTGGGTGAAGTGGTAATAAAAACCGTCCTGATGCTTCGTCTCATCAAAATGAAAATCCCACGAATACGCCTTATACTGCGGATGTGCTTCCAGCCAGGCGGCATCCTTATGCATCATCTTCGCAATCCGCGCCATGCCGCTCTTCTTATTCGCATTAATCATCAGGCCCATGGCTTTCAGAAGCGGGAAGGACATCATCTCCTCTGAGATTGTACGCAGTTCATCCACAGAAATTTTCTGTCGGATGCATCCCAGAGGGCGCAAGGAAGATAAGGCCTTCATAGAGATTCGACGCCATCGGGTTGTCCTTTCCGATATCATCGGCGCGGCGAAGCAGGTCGCGGTAGATCTGGTTGGTCTTGCGGAGAATCTGCGTGTCTCCTCTTTTCCGTAGCGTTTTAGCAGACTTTTCTTTATTAAAGGAGTCAGCATGTTCCAATATTTGCTGGTGTATTCCATCATAAGCAGGTACCTTCATCTTACTTTTATTAGGATTCACTAACGTGCAGGTGTAAAATTGCCGCTTACAATGTTGAAAAATAGGCGGAATTTTACTTTTCATTATGTGGTTATTATATCACACTCTTTTTTTCTCGATAAGCATCTTTCAGATGTATATCATTTTTCCTGTATCTGCTCCTCATCCATATAGAATTCTTCAGCCTCATCACAATAAAAATAGGTCGCTTTATAAACAACTTTCACATTCTTAAATGTCATCTGCTCCTCAACAAGAACTGTTTTTCACTTCATGCTCTTCCATGCAGCATGTGCACAAACGTTTTTCACTTTTATAATTTTCATATCCATAAGCACCTTTTCGTTTTTTTGATTTTCTACAATCTTTTCAAATTCTTCTTGACTATTCTTCTAATCAAGTTTATTATTAAATACAAGAAATGGGTTTTTACCGTACGTGTTATTTATTAACAGCCAAGCAGGGGTGCTCGTTTCTTTTTTATGTTAATCACATTATATAAATATTTTTTTCCCCATCTTTATCATGTCGGATAATCATATATACATGAAATATGTTATATCTTTCAATTGTTCCATCTTCCTTATATACTTGCAGTCAAATCTCGATTCATATCGATGCCATCCATTTGCTGCATTAACCATATGTTTTTGTTTTGTATTCGACTTTACGCTTCTATTTGCCGCAATTTCCAACATCTTACCAATCCCTGTACAGCATTCGCTTTTGCCTTTGCATTTCCTACCTTGATTGAACTGGTATATCTGGAATCCGCATATTCATCCGGCAAATCTTTTTCCTAAATATACAACATCTTTCGTTGCTTCAATGACGTAAAACTCCCCTACATGCTTTTTCAAATAGCATTCTACCTCTTCCCAGTTAATATTTCGTTTTCCACTAAAAATTATCTCATGAATAAGTGCAATTTTATTACCATCTGCATCTTTCATAATGGAAACATTTCTTTTTTCATTGTCTTTTATCATCCTGCCGTTCTCTTAACTCCTCATAGTAAGCCTTGTACCTATATGCCGTTCTGCGACTAATATTTCCCTCCGCCACAATTTCCATGATGCTCATTCCTTTTTTCATACTTTTATAATAAAGTCCTTATATGAAGCATTCCATGCAGCATCATGTTTCTTTCTTCCCCTGTATTTCGTTTTTATATACCTCTAACTCTGCTCGCAATTTTTATTTTCATTCTCCAGTTCTTCAATGCGTGCCAATGCATCCTCCAATGTATTACCCATAACACAGCCTCTTCTACTTTTTTCATTTCATATTATATCTTTCTATTTCTTTTTTGTGTCAATTAATGTTTTTGGCACATTTGTTTTATAATAATTTGTGCCAGGCAAAAAGAGAGAATAATAACACAATTATGTATATATTCTCTCCGTGACTGTTTCTCTTTTTATATATCCTGGATATCGCTTACATTTTGTTTAATTGTTTTTATTCTAAAGTCTATCATGTAAATTGCAAACAACGTAACTCGAAACGCAAACCTAAGACTTCCCCTGCTAAATAATTTCTTCCGTGAACACATTCATTCCTTATATTGCAGGAATTTCCCATTATACATCATCTGATATACACTTTCAACTTTAAAATCCGATCTGGTTCTTCCCACTTTTGTATTTCTTGTAATAAATTTATGTACTCTGCTTCCTGTCCACATTCTTTCATTTGTTTATCTTTATGCATACATGCTAAAAATACATAAGAAGAACTATTAAATATCTTAAAGTGCTCCTCTTCTCTTTTAATCACTTCACTCAAAACTCTGCAATGAAGCAGCTTTATTCTTTTTGATGGTTCTGTACTAAACAAAAAATAACTTATTGTTTCTAAAACAAAATCTGCACGGATATCTTGAAAATAGTTCTTCATATCTTTCAAACTATCTTTGCTCCACATCGATATTTCCGGTACATTTCCATTTGAGCCAGTGAACATCGGCTGAATCTTTTTTTTCCTATAAACGATACTTTTAACATATCGAGTAAATATTCTTCCTGCCATGTTTTACATTCCTGTTCATCTATTCTTTGATAAGAAAATGCATTATAGCTTACAATAACATTCTCATAGCGTTCCAAAAAAATCATGATCCGACAAATATTCCATTTGGTTTATATTATCTTCCAGACATTTTAGTGGTACTTCCATTCCCCGTACCTGAAAAGTCTCTGTATAACCCATAATCTCCTGTTCATGTTCCCTTAAAGACTCACAATTAATTAATTGAAAATAATTTTTCTCAGACAACAATCGAATATCATATAAAATTTCAAATTCATTATCCTTCTTTTTCCAGTTTTGTGATCCAAACACATAATAAAAACAATTTACATACGTTGTAACTCACTTTTTTTGCATACAGGCATCAAGACTGATCTTCCCAATATAAAATTTCGCAATCTCCCACATTTCTGCATGTATTACTTTCCGATATTTCCATTCCCCATCACATACTTCCAATACTTTCACAAAGTATTGAAACATCTTTCTCATCGCAATACTTTCATTCAAATATTCTTCCCAGGAATCTACTTCTTTAACTTCAAATCTCTCCTGTATCTTTTCAATCAGCCACTGCCATTCCTGTGAATGTGCTAATAACCCATCCACATACTTTACTTCTGTCTCATGTTCCAAATAATTCATTCATTTTCTCCTTTCCACTCATTTTCCTGTATAAAAAGCACTGAAAAATCCATGACTTCCCAGTGCTTCCTTTATCATCCTTAATTATTCCATTTTTTCAAAGCTGATCATATTTAACAGCATTTCCCTTTGCCTTATCCACAGAATATTTTGCCTCGTTCTGTGTCATTTTCATATTGATAATTTCATCTGCATCAAGTCCCAGCTTATCCAGCAGATTCTGGCTGTATACCATTACATCTGCCAATTCTTCTTTCACATGCTGCAAATCATATTCTTCATCAGACCACTGAAAGCATTCCAGCAGTTCTGCTGCTTCGATTACGATGGATTTTGCAAGGTTTGCCGGTGAATGGAACTGGTCCCAGTCACGGTCCTCTGTAAATTTTTCTGATTCTTTCTACTGTTTCTGGTTTCATAAATTTTCTCCTTTACTTCAGACATTCTTTTAAATAGTCTGCCAGTTTCTGATCCGTACAATAGATATAGCATC
>VOFC01000524.1_pt1 | contig 119229 bp, 140 predicted proteins | sample 5384161 | NCBI WGS metagenome assembly VOFC01 (sample SAMN12384722, study PRJNA508395) | human gut metagenome | isolation source: healthy gut B | host: Homo sapiens
CCAGATCCTGACCCTGCGCATCGAGCGGCTTTCCAGCGACGGCAGCGGTGTGGCCCACAGCCCGGACGGCGAGACCGTTTTGTGCCGGGTGCCGCCCCCGGTGACGAAGCCGATGTGCGCATCGTAAAGGACTGCAAGCGCTACGCCTTTGGCATTCTGGACCATCTGCGCACCCCCTCGCCGGACCGCATTCCGGTGGACTGTGCCGTGGCGGGACCCTGCGGCGGCTGCAGCCTGCGGCATCTGGATTACACCGCCGAGCTGCGTGCCAAGCAGGAGAATGTGACCGATGCCTTCCGCCGCATCGGTGGGCTGGACGTGCCGGTGCTGGACATCTGCCCTTCCCCCGAAGTGGACCGCTACCGCAACAAGGTCCAGTTCCCGGTAGGGCTGGACAAGAACGGTAACCCCTGCATCGGCTTCTACGCCGGGCGCACTCACCGCATCGTGCCCTGCCCGGACTGCAAATTGCAGCCCGGCGTACTGGAGATCGGCAACGCACTGTGCAGGTTCTTTGCCGAAAACGGCATCCAGCCCCTACAACGAAGAGACCGGCCGGGGCCTGGTGCGGCACATCTTCCTGCGGCGGGGCGCGCACAGCGGACAGATCATGGTGTGTCTGGTGTGCACCCGCCCGAACCTCCCCCACGCCGATGCGTTGTGCACCCGTCTGCGGGAGCAGTTTGCGGACATTGCCACCATCCTGCTCAATGTCAACAGCAAGAACACCAACGTGATCCTGGGCACCGAGACCCACACCCTGTACGGGCCGGGCTACATCGAAGATACGCTCTGCGGGGTTCCGGTGCGGCTGGGGCCGCTGTCGTTCTACCAGGTGAACACGCTGGCCGCCGAGCGGCTGTACGGCATTGCCGCACAGTACGCCCAGCTGACACCGGATGACCTTTTGCTGGATCTCTACTGCGGCATGGGCACCATCGGCCTTTCCATGGCAGACCACTGCCGTGAGCTGGTGGGCGTAGAGATCGTACCCGAAGCCATCGAGAGCGCCAAGGCCAACGCCGCCCGCATGGGGGATTCGGTGGCCGCAAAGAGCTGCTTCTTCTGTGCCGACGCCGGGCAGGCGGCCACCCGGCTGGCCGCCGAGGGCCTGCACCCGGACGTGGTGATGCTGGACCCGCCCCGCAAAGAGAAGAAAGCGACTATTCGGAAATCAAGGAATATGTTCTGGAGCATAGCGGCTTGAAAGTCAGCAGCTTGTATATCGCACAGGTAAAACAGCAGTGCGGTATCATCGAGCGAGAGAATTACAACAAACCGAAGTCCGATGATGCAAAACAGCCCCAATGCCCGCCCGATAAGGAAAAAGCAATCAAGGAGGCGCTCAAGCACTTCGGCATGATTTAAGGAGGGCAAAATGAAGCGTTTACTTTCTTGTGAGTTCTTGCCGATAATATATATCAGCGGTCAGAGCTGGACTGGCTGATTTACAACGATCCGGCAGCCTATGCAGATTTAGTTCTCAACGGCGACCCGGAAACATACCTGAAAACTGTTACAGAATATAAACCTTTGGACTGATTACCAGAGATAAAGCAAGCCGCCTGTGCGGGCATATCAAATGCTCATACAGGCGGCTTTTCCTTTTTGTACTGTGACTTTATCAGTTCTCCGAAATGGACCGCTTAAACAATATCCATGTACTTATGAAGTAGCATATCAGCAGTAAGAAAAGAATACCAATGATAATCCCTACTTGTACCATCAAGGCTCCGCAGCCAATATAAGCTGAGATTTCAGCAGAAACACTTTGAAGAAAATAGCCAATCACAATAATTGCTACAACGATTGCCGCTGTGATCGGCATCCCAAACCAAACACCAAGCTGTTTTAGAACCAAAGTATGCAGGTCCTTCTCTTCCACTCCCATTTTTCGCAGAACCGAAAATCTGTAGTTGTTTTTTTCTGCATCCAGGAGCTGCTGAAGAGCCAGCACGGTAAGACACATCACCATCAGAACAATTGCACCATAGATCAAGGACGCTTTTAGGATAAAGTTAAGGGCGATTATACGGTTCACTTCCGTAGTATGGACAGTTGTACTGTATCCTGCCAGATTGTCTTTATCAGGATCTTCTGGATAAGAACGCCCAAGAAGCTGTTCCAGCATTTCTGCCGTTTTGAAGGGAAGCGGATATTGGGTCATCACAAATCGGTTGCGCTGTACCGGAAGCAAGACTTGCGCTATTTCGTCAGGTATGATATACACCACATCTGTATAAAGATTATAGATGGATTCCCCACAGGCTCCTGAAACACGGCGTTCTCACTGAGTTTCAGGGTGCCTGCGTCAGTTTCAATAAGGTATGCTCAGCAATGTAGTTTTCAATATCCTTGTCCTCTGCTGCACGATGCCAGTGGGTAGCAAATTCATCCGTTTGTAAGATAATAGGTTCATATCCCAACATTTTCCGAACAGCGTTATAATCCTTCAGTGCGATCGCCAAGGGAGGAAAATTGTACTTTACTCGCTGGTGAAAGTCGCTTTGCTTGGGAAGATATTCCGAAAAAGTCAAATCGTCCTTTATCGCTATTTTGTTTTGTTCTATGAACGCAGTAATTTCTCCATAGTCTGTATCCGGAAGATTTTCCACTTCATAAACATCGTTGTAGCGGCTTGAAATTTGAATATCATAGACAGCCCGACTGTCCAAATAGCCCAGACTCCATCCCGTTAAAACCGGCGCAATGACAAACAAGCAGATAGAAAAAGTCAGGGTCACACAAATGATCGTCATCGTTTTTCGTATTGGTAGCCAGCTTAGAGGAAAGCTGTCCAAACAGAAATAAACTCGTATTATGATATTTGCGGGACACTTTAGACTCCTTCCAGTATAGGAGCGCCGCATTCGATAAATACATGACTGCGGAAATGATAAACAAAATATCCGCAACCCCAAACAGCAAATATTGATTCAGAGTTGGAGCGTCAAATCCAAGGAAGTAGGCTTTTTCCAGTTCTGCGATGGAAAAAATCGGGATAGCGGTCAATACAGCACCAGCCAGAAGTCCGCAAAGATATCGGGAAAACCCTATTTTTCTGTGTAAAACAGCACCTGCGATTGCCCAAAGCAGCGTCAGTGCAGGGAAAAGGACATTCCCCCAATACATGAGCTTTACAGGAAGCGGATGTCTGGAATCGAAGTAAAAATGATATTTTACAGTACCTACCTCCAGCATCCACAGCAGCAGAATGCCATAGAAAATACAGATCATCGGCATCCATCTGCTTTTATGAAGCGGTTTTTCATTCTGACGGTTTGCCGTCATAAGCTCAATAATCCTGCTTTTGTTGAGAATTCTGACATTCCCGACTCCAACCAGAATCTGGCAAACAACAAAGAAGCCCACGGTCAACAGCACAGTATCCGGGAAAAACGACCAAGAAAAAGCGTAGGGTTCCCCAAAAGAAGCAAGCAGCATAGCCGTAATGACCTGAGAAACGACCATCCCCAGAAGGATTCCCACCGACACAGAGAATATGAGCAGGAAAAAAGTCTCTCCAAAAAAAAAGAGCAGGCCTATGGTTTTTGCTCCATTCCCAAGGTTGCCTCAACGGCAAACTCCTTTTGCTTTTTTTTCTCAGCATGAAACGATTGACATAGTGGATCAGAAACAACAAAAGCAAACTAATCCCGCAAATTGCCAGTTTCATACCTCCAGCCAGCAGGGAAATATTATATTCCGCACCAATGGTCGGATGATAATGGGTGCTGCTGATAGACAAAAAACGCATAGAACAGGGTGACACAGAGTGTCATGGTCACAATATAAATCAAATAGTCCTTCACAGACCGCTTTGCATTTTTGAAAATAAGTTTAGCGTACATCGCTCATGCCCCCTCCCATCATGGTAAGGACATCCAGGATTTTTTCAAAGAAAGTCCTGCGGGAATCACCCCCTTACGGATTTCCGTAAAGATTGCCCCGTCCCTCATAAAGAGAATACGATTGGCATAGCTTGCCGAGAAAGCATCGTGTGTCACCATCAGAATCGTGGCTCCGAGATCTTCATTGATACTCTGGATCGTCGAGAGCAGCATCTGGGACGAGTGACTGTCTAACGCACCGGTGGGTTCATCCGCCAAAATCAGCTTAGGCTGATTGATAATGGCTCTGGCACAGGCGCACCGCTGCTTCTGGCCGCCGGACACCTGATAGGGGTATTTGTCCAGAATATCCGTGATATTCAGCTTTCCGGCCATTTCCCGCACCCGCCCATCAATCTCGCCTGCTGGAACCTTGTTGATGGTCAGCGCCAGGGCTATGTTTTCCGAAATGGTCAGCGTGTCCAGCAGGTTAAAATCCTGAAATACAAATCCAAGATTCTCCCGACGAAACCGGGCAATCTGTTTTTCGTTGATTTCCGTCACATCGGTTCCGTCCAGATAGATATGTCCCGCACTGACGGTATCAATGGTGGAAATACAGTTGAGCAGGGTAGTCTTGCCGGAGCCAGATGCTCCCATGATTCCTACAAATTCTCCCTCTTGAACGGAAAAGCTGATGTCCTGAATTGCTTTTTGTAACATTTCCGCCATTTCCGTAATATTTTTGGATATGATCCAGTTTCAAAATTTCTTTCATTGTTATCACCTCTGATCTCTATTGTAAAATAAGAGTGGCTTCGTTTGTATCAAGTTTTCTTACAAAGTTCTAACAAAAATGTAAGAAGTGCAGAACGCTTTTCAGTTCTGCACTTCATGATTCAGACAGTTAATGTGAAAAGAAAGGGAAATGGCTGTGCCATGTTCCGACGACTCCGCCGTAATGCCAATGCCCAGCTTTTCACAGAGCCGTTTGCACAGATACAGACCAATGCCCGTGGACTGCTGAATCAGACGACCATTCTGACCGGTAAATCCCTTTTCAAAGATACGGGGCGATCGGACGCAGCAATCCCGATTCCATTGTCCTCCACGACAAGGACAACCTGATCCTGCCATTTATGAGTAGAAATGCGGAGAACCGGCTGCTTCGTACGATACTTGACCGCATTGACAATCAGTTGATTTAGGATAAAACGCACCCACTTTTCATCTGAATAAACCGTATCCTGCATTTCCTCCACTTCCAGGCGCATACCACTTTGGAGCAGCAGATATTTGTTATCTGCAATCGCCTGATGCACCACTTGGGACAGCGCCATTTCCCGTACAGAATAATCTTTCTCTGTATGTTCGCTGCGGGCGTAATAAAGAGCCTGTTCGGTAAAGCGGTTGGTCTTTTCCAGTTCCAGCAGAAGTTCTTTTGTCCAGTTCGTCCGATGGTTTTCACATAGGAGTTTCATGGCAGTAATGGGCGTTTTGATTTCGTGAATCCATTGTTCAATGTATTCCTTGTACTCCAGGCGTTCCCGCTCGACCTCCCCAATCTGCTCCAACATGGATTTTCCAGCCATTTTCAAAATCTGATAGTAAACCTGATCCTCGGCCTGTTCCGGCAGTTCCATCACTTCAGAAATAAGGTATCTCTCGGAGAGCTGCTTCGCCATATCCAGAAGTTTTTTCATCTGCCGCTTTCGTTTCCAGTAAGTGAGGACAAGTCCCATCAGCAAAATCAATGCCCATACGATCAGAATCAATACTACTGCGGAAGCCGAATTGCCGCACACCAGCAAAAATACAGTGAGCGCAGCCATGCAAACAAGGTTCGTCAGCAGAAATGGAAGCCTGTTTTTCCAATACCGTTTGCTGTTCATATCGTGTACCCCTGGCGATGCTTTGTCTTGATAAAATCCGTCAGGCCAATGCCCGCCAGTTTTTCCCGGATGCGGTTGATATTGACGCTCAAAGCATTGTCATCCACATATAGCTGATTGTCCCATAGATAATCTACAATATCATTACGGGAACAAATCTTTCCTGCGTGTTTGAAAAGATAATATAATATTTTCAATTCATTCTTTGTCAGTTCTGCTTGGTTACCGTCATATTCAATCGTGCTACTTTCTAAGTGAAGAATCGCTCCTTGCCAATTCAGACGCTCAATTTGTTCTATCGGGTAAGCTCGTTTCATCAAGGATGAAATCTTTGCCAGCAGAATTGCTGTGTTATAAGGCTTGGTGATAAAAGCATCTCCACCCAGCAAAATACTGTTCAATTCATCCATGTCCGTATTGCAGCTTGTTACAAAGATAATCGGTACATTGGAAAAACTGCGGATTTGAGAACAGATTGAGTAGCCGCTTTCTTGTGGCAGCTTTATGTCCAGCAAAATCAAATAGGGATGAGTATTTTTGACCGCTTGCATAACTGATGTAAAGTCAGTAACTGCGGATGCCTCATATCCGTTTCCGTTTAACAGAACTTGTAATTCAGTTTGAATGATTGGGTCATCTTCGATGATGAGTATTTTATATTTTTCCATGATTACATGTCCCTTTCTTTGAATATTTAGTACCACCAAGGCAGTTCCAGCCAGAAGTTATCCAGAGCCAATTTCTCCGTGGACTTTGCTCTGCTCTCTGACAGATGGAAGTGCTTCGCCATTTCGCTCAGAGGATGGAGGACATCGTCCTCAAAGCCAAAAGCGATACCAGAGATAGGCTTTCTCTCGCTCATCAATCATTTCCAGAGCCGTATGGATTTCTTCGTGGGTTTCCTTTGCAATGAAAATCTGCTCTGGGTTCTGTACTCTGGAATCTGCTATAAATTCATGTTGTCCCTTATTCTCGCCCTTTTTGACCTCATCCAGACGAATGATACAGTCCAGATTTTTTGGCTTCAAAGGTAGGATTCAGCCTGCGGATGTAGTCCAGCATGGCATTATGAATAGCCGGGGCAGCATAGGTCAAAAAACTTGTTCCCGTAGTCGGGTTGAAAGCTGCTTATGCAGCCCAGAAGCCCCAATGAACCCTCCTGCACCAAATCGTTCAGTTCAATGCCGAGGGCAACGTTCAGCTCCCGCTGTGCGCTCCATATCTCGTATGCCGTCTTTCGGATAAACCGCAGATTGTTCTCTACAAGGGCGTTTTCTGCCCATTTGTCACCGCTCTGCGCCGCAATACAGAGCTGCTCGTTAGTTATCTTGTCCATCATCTTCCGGCAGCACCATCGTCTGCATCAGCCCCAGCAAGGCTTTGTTAAAGTTGTCCAGAGCTTCCTGATTGACTCCATCGACACCGGAAATGCTGCCTGTAATAGCATCAACAACTGCTTCCGGCGTGATGGTCGGATTCTGCATATCCTGCCCCTTGGTCAGCTCGGCAAACATCTTTTCGGTGGCTTCCTTGCTGATTGCCTTGGCTGCGACCAAATCGCTGCCTGCTTCTTTCTTGATTTCCTTAACCACCGTCATAAAGGTGTTTTGAATCGTGGTCTGGTCTGCCTGATAAGCGGGAATTTTCATGGCATTAGCGGTTCGGGCTGCCTGTACTGCTTCGGGAGCTTGGTTCTGTCCCAACAGCAGAGAGCCAACGGTAGCAAACATCTGGTTTTGTGCGGCATATCCTCTTGCAAGGGTATCATCCATATACTGTGCAATCATATAAGTAACCATGGCAAAGCGGGGATTTTCCAGCAGACGGTTGACTACATCATTGTTGACCTTTCCGGTATAAAGATTCTTTGCAGCTTCAACAGATAACCCCAGTTCTGAAATATCGTAGTTCTTTTTATCCGGGATTACGGTCGTACCCAAGATAAAGTCCGTGGACACATTGAACACTCTGGCGATGCGGATAACGCTTTCTTCGCTCAGCTTTTCGGTCTTTCCGCTAAGGAAGCGGCTGATGGTGCTTTCATTCACATCAATCCGAAGTGCCAGTTCTCGCTGGGTCATCTTGCGTTCTCTCATTACATCAACGATTCTTTTCCGAACATCGGCGGGTAAATAAGTATCAGCCATTATGCTTCCTCCCCTCTGTCTGTTTTCTGTTTGATATATTTTCCGCTTTTAATGCGGGCATCTGTCGGCTTTTCAGCGTCCTCCGGGATGATCCAGCGGCTTCCTGCCCGCTGTGCGCCCGGTATGCGGTCATTGTTGCAGAGGATACCAACTCTTCGGGGAGAGATACCCCATTTCTCGGCAACTTCAAATGTAGACAGGTATTTCATTTCTGTATCATCCCTCCTGATTCATATTAACTTCAATTATATTCTATTTACGGAACAATATCAACCAACTTTGTGTGAACACTGCCGTCTCGAAACTTGCATTTTTTCAAGTTTTCGGGGCGGCTTTTTGCTTTGCTTGCGGAAGTGCCTGATTTTTCGGTTGAAAGCGTTTTTCTGCGTATATTCAGGCAGATGAAAAAATCATCGAGAAAAATCAAGGAGGTTATGCAAATGAACATTTTTGAAACAGTCAAGGCGGCGGTCACGGTTAGGCAAGCCGCCGAACACTACGGGCTGAAAATCAATCGCTCCGGGATGATTTGCTGCCCTTTCCACGATGACAGACACCCCAGCTTGAAGCTGAACGAGGATTACTTCTATTGCTTCGGCTGCGGTGCCAAGGGAGATGTGATTGACTTTGTGGCAAGGCTGCTTGACCTGTCTGCCTATGAAGCAGCGCAGAGACTGGCTGCGGATTTCGGACTGGACAGGCCGCCGTCCGTGGTGGCACAGGTAAAGAAGTACCGTCCCCGTGTGAATCAGTCGAAACAGGACGAGCTTTTCTGCATGAATGTGCTGTCCGGGTATCTTCATCTTTTGGAGGACTGGAAAGAGCGATATGCTCCCGAAGCACCGGAGGACGAGCCGGATGAGAGGTTCGTGGAAGCTTGCCACAAGCTGGAATATGTGGAGTATCTGAACGATTTGCTCCTTATGAGCGATCAGGAAGAAAGGACTGATACCGTCAAGGAACTTTTGACAGACGGAACGATTGCAAGAATGCAAACACGACTGGACGAGCAGAAAAAGGAGGTGCGCTGCCATGTCAGAGAACAGGAAATTGCTTGAGATGAATGTGCTGATGTGGTTTGACGGCAAGAGTATCAATGAAGCTCTGTTTTGTGAAGATTTTCTGAGAACCCGTCAGATTATCTTTGCAAACGGAGCTTTTTTTCACACCTGATGGTCGAGTGACGGACGACCTGCCGCTTCGTGGCGAAATCTTTGAAGAATTGAAATATTGTGCCGTGAACAACATTCCCCGCAAAATCAGCAACATCATTGAGATTATGAAGCTGGCGGCTCATGTGGAGGACTTCCCGCCGGAGCAGGACAGGATTCATCTGGCAAACGGTACGCTCATGCTGGACGGCACTTTTACAGAGGGGAAGCCGGATATTGTGAGAAACAGGCTCCCGGTTTTCTATCGCCCGGATACTCCGAAACCTGTGCTGTGGCTTTCCTTTCTGAATGGTCTGCTTTACCCGGAGGACATCCCTACCTTGCAGGAATTTATCGGCTATTGCCTGATTCCCTCCAATAAAGGACAGAGGATGATGGTCATTAAGGGCAATGGCGGCGAGGGTAAATCCCAAATCGGTGCGGTGCTGGGGCAAATGCTGGGCAGTTCCATGAAGGACGGAAGCATTGGTAAAATCTCTGAGAACCGATTTGCCCGTGCCGATCTGGAGCATATCCTCCTATGCGTGGATGATGATATGCGAATGGAAGCCTTGCGCCAGACCAATTATGTGAAATCCATTGTGACAGCTCAAGGGAAAATGGATTTGGAGCGCAAGGGCAAACAGAGCTATCAGGGCTGGATGTTCGCCCGTCTGCTGGCTTTCTCCAATGGAGATTTACAGGCATTGTATGACCGAAGTGACGGTTTCTACCGCAGACAGCTTGTGCTGACCACAAAGGAAAAGCCTGCCGGAAGAATGGATGACCCTGACCTCGCCCAGAAGATGAAAGCTGAGGTGGAGGGCATTTTCCTCTGGGCGTTTGAGGGATTGCAGCGTCTGGTTGCCAACAATTTCAAATTCACGGAAAGTGAGCGCACCAAAACCAACCGAGAGTCCGTCAAGCGTGACAACAACAATATTTTCGACTTCATGGAGTCTGAGGGCTATATCCGGCTGAAAGCGGATGCTTCCATCAGCTCCAAGGAGCTGTACGAAATTTATCGGATGTGGTGTGAGGAAAATTCTCTGCCGCCCCTGAAATCCCGCAGCTTTAGTGACAGTGTGGTGGCAAATTTAAGTCGCTACAATCTGGAACACACCAACAAAATCACAAACTCTGCCGGGCGCAGGGTGTGGGGATTCATGGGAATTGAAGCCGTAGCCCGTCCGAATATAAATGGGTTTTACGACGTTTCGCCGTGTACGTACGTACCGGAGGAATGGCGGGATTGATTTTTTGGTACGTACGTACACAGCGTACGAGCGTAAATCACTCCTGTATAAAACCTTCGTGACGTACCCAAATGACAGGAAAAAGTCAGTCTTTTTTTTCTGTCAACGGACGGGGCGGTTTCGCAAAACAGCAGCCGTCCGTGCCGGACATTGGAAAGAGGAGCAGACAACTTTCTGATGTTCGGCAGAGGTCGCCGCAGCGACCGCATTACCCTCGGAGAGCCCCTCGGGAGAGCCCACGGCACTTTGCAGCCAGTATGGATGAAAGTGTCATAGTGGGTTATTACACTTCCGCAGAAGTGCCTTTCCAAAGCTACCTGTCTGCAAATCCCAAAGAAAGGAAGGAAAAATATGGCAAGAAATGACGGAGTTGACCGTACCTGTGCAAGAAATATGGATGTCACAGATAATGACATCGGAGATGCACAGGCACACAATGAGCGTGAAAAAGAAATATACAGTAACGAAGATATTATCCCGGAAAGAAGTTCCCTCAACGTACACTTCAAAGAACCTACCGGGAGCTACGCTGAAATGTTTGAGCAGATGAAAGCTGACAACATCATTTCCACCAGAGGTCTGAAGGCGGATGCCGTCCATTTCAACGAAATGGTCTTTGATGTGAACTCTGCGTACTTCGACAATCACGGCGGTTATGAATACGCCAGACAGTTTTATGAGGAAGCCTATAAATCCGCTGTGGAGATTGTTGGCGGTGAACAGTATATCCTCTCGGCAGTCATGCACGCTGACGAGATTAACCGGGCGATGTCCGAAGCACTTGGCAAGGACGTGTTCCATTATCATCTTCATGTGGTCTATGTCCCTGTGGTGGAGAAACAGATTTTGTGGTCGAAACGCTGCAAGGATGAAGCTCTCAGAGGAACGGTAAAGGAAACCATTATGCAGGTCAGCCGCAGTAAAAAGTGGCTGTCCAAACCTGCTGTGGACAAAGATGGAAAACCAATTCTGCAAGTCAATGGTAAGCCTGTTCTCCGAAAATCCTATTCTGTTTTACAGGATGATTTTTTTCAGCACATGAGAGCTGCCGGATATACCGATGTGGAACGTGGAGAGCGTGACAGCACCGAGGAACATCTGACTGTGACCCAGTTTAAGGTGGCAAAGGAAAAGCAGCGACTGGAAGCTGTGACGGCGGAACTGAACCAGAAAGAAGCACAGCTTGACGATACTACACAGGCTGCGGAGAAGAAAAAGCAGGAGCTTAAATCCCTGCAAGCACAGACTAAGGCGGCAACCGGAATAGCGGTGACGGTTCAGGAGCTGGAGTCGATGGGTAAGAAATCTTTTACCGGGAACATCGTCTTGACACCCGATGAATGCCGTACTCTCAAAAAAAATTATGCTGTCAGCAGCTTTGCTGAAAAAGCGGAGAAATTAAAATACCAGCAGAAATATGAAACAGCCAAGAAAGATGCTGGGGTATGGAAAAAACGATATGAGAAACTTCTGGAACAGGCTCAGCCGTATCTGGATGCTGTCAAGCTCGCACCTGAAAGGGTACGGGCTTTTCTTAATGCCGTTTTGACCAGAGGAAAAGAGAAACAGGACATTCCGCAGGAACGTGGACGAAAAAGAAAGGAGAGCACTATTGACAGATAAATGGAATGGTTTGCCGATTTACTTGCAAATTTAATAGAAAAATATGCGGCGGTTCTGGATATTGATAATCTTCCAGAGACGCCGTCTTGTTTGGAGGAAGAAAACACATCTGAAGAACCCAGTGACACTATTGAATTGATGGAAAAGCAATGATATAATAGTCGTGGAATAAGTGTCCAAACTCTATGCGAGAGCTACTGTTCTCAACGCATAGAGCTACATAGAATAAAAAGCGCAATACCCCGTTGCACAATTAGAAATGAGGTGTTCCGGTGAACAATTATGATGATATGAATCAAAAATCCAATATGATTATTTACACAACAGAAGATGGATTGACAAAAATTGAAACCACATTTGATGAGGATACCGTGTGGTTATCCATTGACCAGATGGCAGAATTGTTCCAGAGAGATAAATCTACTATTTCAAGACATATAAAAAATGTATTTTCCGAAGGCGAGCTGCAGCGAGAGTCAGTTGTTGCAAATTTTGCAACAACTGCGGCAGATGGAAAAACCTATCAGGTTGACTACTATAATCTTGATGTTATCATTTCTGTCGGCTATCGTGTAAAATCCAAGCGTGGCACACAGTTCAGAATCTGGGCAACTAACATTCTCAAAGAATACATGAAAAAAGGTTTTGCTTTGGATGATGAACGATTGAAAAATCTGGGCGGCGGTGGATATTTCAAGGAACTGCTTGAAAGAATCAGAGACATCCGTGCATCGGAAAAGGTGTTTTATCGTCAGGTGCTTGAAATCTATGCCACCAGCATTGACTACGACCCGAAAGCGGAAATCTCTATCCGTTTTTTCAAAAGGTTCAGAATAAAATTCATTATGCCATTCACGGACAGACTGCGGCAGAAGTGATTTATACAAGAGCGGATGCGGAAAAAGAGTTCATGGGACTTACCACCTTTGCCGGTAATCAGCCGACACTCAAAGAAGCGATTGTTGCGAAAAACTATCTGAATGAGAAAGAGCTTCGTGCTATGGGACAATGTATCCGGGTATCTGGATTTTGCGGAACGTCAGGCAGAGCGTGAACAGGCAATGACGATGCAGGACTGGGCAGAGCATCTGGATCGCATTCTTACCATGAGTGGAGAGCAGCTTTTAATTGGAAATGGAAGCATTACTCATAAGCAGGCTGTTGATAAAGCGACTGGAGAATATCGAAAATATAAGACAAGAACGCTCAGCGACGTGGAAAATGATTATTTAAATTCGATAAAGATGTTGGAACAGAAAACTGACGGCAAAAAATAACAGACGATGAAAGCTGAATTATGCCACAGGCTGTGGCACAAATGAGGATGGCGATATGAAAGAAAAAACAAAAGTATATATTTATACGAGAGTATCTACTGCCGTTCAGGTAGACGGTTACTCCTTGGATGCTCAGAAATCAAGAATGAAAGCCTATGCTGAGTTCAACGATTTTGAAATCGTCGGTGAATATGAGGATGCCGGTAAATCGGGAAAGTCCATTGAGGGCAGATTAGAGTTTAACCGCATGATGGAGGATATCAAGTCCGGTAAAGATGGCGTGTCCTATGTGCTGGTGTTCAAGTTATCACGTTTTGGCAGAAATGCGGCAGATGTGCTGTCTACCTTACAGGTGATGCAAGATTTCGATGTCAATCTGATTTGTGTGGAGGATGGCATTGATTCTTCCAAAGATGCCGGTAAGCTGATGATTTCCGTGCTTTCTGCGGTTGCCGAGATTGAGCGTGAGAATATCCGTGTTCAGACGATGGAAGGCAGAATCCAGAAAGCTCGTGAGGGTAAATGGAACGGTGGTTTTGCTCCCTACGGATACAAATTGGAAAAAGGTATGCTGTATATCAACGAGGAAGAAGCCGAGGCAATCCGCATTATCTTTGACCAGTATGTGCATACCGATATAGGAGCTAACGGACTTGCGAAATACCTTGCCAATCACGGTATCAACAAAATTCAGCGGCAGAATGGAAAAAATCCTCTGTTTGATGCAGCCCTGATTCGCAGAATTTTGAAAAATCCCGTTTACTGTGGTAAAATTGCTTACGGCAGGAGAAGAACAGAAAAGGTACATGGAACTCGCAATGATTACCGACTTGTGGAGCAGGAAAATTATCTGTTAGTTGACGGTCTGCATGAAGCCATTGTATCAGAAGGACTCTGGCATGAAGCCCAAGTAAAACTTCTTGCTCAGGCGAAGAAGTATGAAAAGGTCAACAACGGTAAAGACAACAAGGTACACCTGCTGACCGGATTACTTAAATGTCCTATTTGCGGAGCCGGAATGTACGGCAACAAAAGCATCAAGCACAAGCCGGACGGCACGAAATATAAGGATTTCTTCTATTATGGCTGCAAACACCGCACTATGACAAGAGGTCATAAGTGTGAATACAAGAAGCAAATCAATGAGGAATTGCTGGACGGTGCTGTTGCAGAGGTTATTATCAAACTGGTCAGCAATCCGAAGTTTGCGGCGATGATGCAGCAAAAAATCAATATGAAGATAGATACATCCGCCATTGAACAGGAGATTGCCAATTATGAAAAACAGCTTCGTCAGAGCTATGCTACGAAGTCCCGTTTGATTGATGAGATTGATACCCTTGACCCAGATGATAAGCACTACATCAAGCGTAAAGCAGACCTTGATGATCGCCTTTACAAGATGTATGATAAGATTGAGGATGCGGAGTCTCTGCTGATCGAAGCCAGAGCAAAGAAAATGGCAATAGAAGCAGAAAAACTCACTGCTGACAATATCTACAAAGTGCTGATTTATTTTGAAAAGCTGTACGCTGTCATGGACGAGCAGGAGAAGCGACAGATTATGGAATCGCTGATTTCTGAAATCCATATCTATGAGGAACGACAGCCAAACGGTCAGTGGCTCAAATCCATCAAATTCAAGATGTAGCGGTCGTCTGCAGGCGTTGCAGCCTTCTTGTTCTCCTCGTGCAGGTTGTCATAGTTTTTGGCATCCGTTTCTTTCAATGCCTGAGCCGCAAGCCGATACGCCTGTCCGCTGGCTCCGAGCTCATCCGTCTCATCCATTCCAATCCAGACAAAGTTGTCTGCATTTGCGCCGCCCTTATCGTATCCAATGATCTTCTCAGCTTCTTTTCCTAAGTCAACGCTTCCGTCAGCCACGGCAGTCTCGACCAGCGCAGCCATCTTTCGGGCCAGCTCCCGCTCTTTCGCCCGGGGCGTAAAGGTAGCGTTCGTACCCTCAGCCTTAGCCATGCCGGTCAGGGCATCTGCAATGTCCTTGTCACTCACAGCGTTTGCCGCCGCAGGCATTGAAAAGGGTCAGAGCCATTGCGCCGGTCAACACAACGGCCAGCAGTTTTTTCAACATCTTCATCGGTTGATTCCTCCATAAAGTAAACGGTGTTTTCCCTGCCTTGACAGGCAGCAGGCGGTCTTGTAGAGGAACTTCACCCGGCTGGACGCACCCTCGGGTACACCGGCAAAGCTGGTGTAGTCGGCGAGGCGACTGGTCATCTCTTCCACCACGGTCTGCAGGGCGTGGAGCTGGTCGGCGTCCAGCGCACCGGTGAGCTGAGAAATGCCCTCCTCATTGAACTGCACGAGGCCGCCGCTGAGCTGGTCGGTGCCGTTCTGGAGCTGGAGCACACCGTCATACAGGGCGGATGCGCCGCCGGCCAGCTGAGCGCTTCCGGCCTTGGCGGCGTGTGCTCCGTCAGCGGCCGCAGCCACGCCGTCGGCGTACCGGCCGACGCTGGACACGAAGAGCCGGATCTGGCCCAGATTTTCTTTCAGGGCGCGGACGCTGGCCATATCCTCGCTGTTGGCGGTCTGATAGACCAGCTCGTCGTGGATCTTCTGCTGGGCGTCGCTGTCGGTGAGCTTTTTCAGCCAGCCCATGATGAAATCGGGCGAGAAGCTCTGCATCAGGCGCAGGGCGGCCTCAAGGTCGTGGTCGGTCCTGGTGGCCGCGAGGTAGAGTGCAATGTCCAGCTGGCTGGCCTTGAACTGCGGAGCCTGCTCCCAGATGGTGCGCACCATCTTTTTGCGGCCTGCCGCCAGCGTCTTGTCGCCCAGCGAGAGGATGTCATCCATGACGGCTTCATAGGTATCCCACGTCATGGGGGTGTCGATGAGGCCGTTCTCCATGAGGGTCTGGCTGGCGGAGTCCAGCACGCCGTCGGCCACCTGCTGTGCGCCGGAAGTCAGGGCGGCGTTGTTGGACGTCAGGGTGTCCAGCCCTTCCGTCAGCTGGCCGAGGCCGCTGTCCAGCCGGTTGGCCCCGTCCAGCAGAGCCAGCGAACCGGCGGCAAGCTGTGCCGCGCCCACTTTCAGCTGCGACGCACCGTCCAGCAGCTGGTTCATGGCATCATTCAGCGCCGCGATGCCGTCGGTCAAATCGTTGAGGCTGTCGAGGTCGAAGACCTCATCCCCCTGCCCCAGTGCCTCGGCGCTCGCCGCGCAGGCCAGCAGGATTTGAGGTGCCGTCATCGACTCCACGTCGGCCTCCACGGTCACGCTGTCCTGTAAGTATTCGGCGACGCCGTTCACCTGCTCGGGAAGCAGGCCGTCGAGGGAATCCTTCACGCCCGGCAGGGTGACGAAGGCCGCGACGCTGCTCTTGGCCGCACGTTCCAGCAGGCCGTTCACGGCGTTGACATTGCCGGCATCCTCGCCCAGCACGACGCCCACCGCCGTGACCAGCGGGGTGACGATGGTGCGCTCTTTGCCGTTCACGGTCACCTTGCCGGTCTCATGGTTGGTCAGGTCGATGGTGAGCACGAGGTGGCCGCTCTTGCCCAGAAGCTCGCTGAGCGGGGCGGTCCTGCCGTCCAGCGTGTAGGTCACTTTGGCAGAGATGGGCAGCTGACGGTCCGTGTCGCCCTTGTAGTAGACATCGGTGTCGTCGGTGTTCCAGACGAGGGTATCGCCGTTCCGGGTGTACTCGGCGAAGCTCTCGGTGTTCACGATGTTTTTCAGGGTGGACCTGTCCTCCACACCGGCGAGGCCGTCGGCATTGTAAAGATGCTCGCTGACGGTGGTCTTGGTGACAGAGCCGTCCGCTGCCATGACGGCATACACCGTCTCATCCTTCGAGAAGGGGGCCTTGGTCGCCGCAAAGGCGGGCTGACAGAGACTGACCGTCAGGGTCAGGGCAAGCGCCGCAGAGCCAGCGCGGCGCAGAAAATTCTGAGTTTTTCTCATAGCATTCACTCCTTTGCAGCGTTGGGGGCGTTGAGCCAGTGGTAGGTGGTGCGGCAGATGAGGCCGTCCAGCAGCATCAGGCCGGCGGGCAGCACCAGCAGGATGACCACCATACTGATGAGCGCACCCCGGGAGATGAGCATACAGATACTTTTCAGCAGCTCCACCTTGCTGATGGCCGCGACGCCGAAGGTAGCCGCGAAGAAGGTGAGGCCGCTTGTCAGGATGCTCTGGCTGCAGTGCTCGAGGGCCTGCTGTGCCGCCGCCTTGGGCGAGCGGAGAGCCAGCCGCTCTTCGCGGTAGCGGGTGGTCATGAGGATGGAGTAGTCCACCGTCGCGCCCAGCTGGATGGTGCCGATGACGATGCTGGCGATGAAGGGCAGCGAGTCGTCGATAAAGTAGGGGATGCCCATGTTGATGGCGATGGCCGCTTCGATGCTGGCCACCAGCAGCACCGGCACCGACAGGCTGCGGAAGGACAGCGCGATGATGACCAGCACCGCCGCGATGGACCAGATGTTGACATTTTTGAAGTCCTCGTCGGCGATCTCCACGAGGTCTTTCATCATGGCACCCTCGCCGGTGACGAGGCCCTCGGGGTCTGCCTCCTTGACGAGGCGGACCAGCTCGTCCACCTGCGCGTTCAGCGCGTCGCTGCCCGACTTATAACGGCCATTGGCAAGGATGAGCTTGTAACCGCCGTTCTGGACGATGTTCATCAGCTCGTCGGGCAGAAGTTCCGTCTCAAAGCCCGGGCCGGTGATGGAGTCGAGGCTGACCACCTGGGTGATGCCGTCCACCTCATTGATCTCATCGCAGAGGGCGGACACCTGAGAGGCGGTCAGCTCCTCCCGGACGAGGATGAAGTGGTTGGTCATCATGCCGAAGTCTTCGCCCAGCTTGTTCGTACCCACGATGCCGGGCATATCCTGCGGAAGAGCGGCAAAAATGTTGTAGTAAATATCGGTCTTGCTCTGGGCCAGCCCGAAGGGGATCATCAGCAGGACGAACACCACCACGACGGGCATCGGGTGCTTCGAGACAAAATGGCTCAGGTGGGTGAGCTTGGGCATAAAGGTGCGGTGGCGGTATTTTTCCACCCACTGATCGAAGAAGAGAATGAGCGAGGGCAGGATGACGATGGTGCAGATGACGCCCAGCGCCACGCCCTTTGCCATGACGATGCCGAGGTCTGCGCCCAGCGTCAGCTGCATGGCACAGAGGGCCAGAAAGCCCGCGATGGTCGTCAGGCTGGACGCCGTGATGGAGCTCATGGTCTTACAGATGGCTTTCTCCATGGCCTCTTCGTTGGAGGCACAGAGCTTCTTTTCCTCGTCGTAGCGGTGGAGCAGGAAGATGGAGAAGTCCATCGTCACGCCCAGCTGCAAGACCGCCGCCAGCGACGCGGTGATAAAGCAGACCTGACCGAGGAAAATATTCGTGCCAAAGTTATAGACCAGCGGGAAGAGCAGCCCCAGCATGAACAAAAACGGCGTGAGCCAGCTTTCCAGCGAGAGGAACAGCACCAGCAGACAGCCGCCCACGGCGCAGAGCACATACCAGGGCATCTCGCCCATGACCAGCTCTTTGGTGTCGCTCAGGATGACGCTGATGCCGCCGAAGAAGCAGTTCTTCCGGAGTATCTTCTTGATCTGGGCCACGGCCTGCATCGTCTCCTCGCTGACGCTGGAGCCGCCCAGCTGAACGATGAGGATGGTGGAGTCGTTCTTGCCGAACATAAACTGCTGGACATCCGCCGGCAGCATCTCCGTCGGCACTGCCGGGTCCAGCACGTCGCTGAGCCAGAAGGTGTTCAGCACGTCCGGCACCTCGTCGATCTCGGCCTTCATGGCCAGCAGCTCGTTGGTGGGCATCCCCTCCACGGTTATCATGTTGGTGGACGCCAGATGATAATCCGTTTCCAGCAGCAGCTGGCCCACGCGGGAGTCCAGCTCCTGGGGCAGGTAAGAAAGGATGTCGTAGTTGATGGGCGTGGCGATGGCTCCCACTGCCGCCGGGATGAGCAGCAGGACCGCCACGATGAGGATGAGCCTGCGCATCTTCACGATGGCCCTCGCTAATTTTTTCATTCATTTCCTCCCGTTTTATCGTTCCGAAGAAAAACAACTTTTCTCGTTTTTCCGATACACCTTATTATAGTACACTCACCCGGGGTGTCAAGAGACAGCTCTGCCGACGTTCTGCCTCTCCCTTTGCAAAACAAAAAGCGGGGCGCACAGGTGGTCAAGTCTGTGTGTCCCGCATTTTGTACTTTTTTGCACAGGCCGCCGTACCAGAGCGCCCCGCGCTGCGCGCAGGGAAAGCGGAGCAAACCATAAGCCGCTTTCGCCGAAGTTGTTTTTATAGCCAGAGTGTGCCGGATGGACGAGTATTTTTGTCAGCAGGCAAGGCGCTTTTCCGCAGCAATCCTGATGGATTGCAAGGGAGAAGCAACGCAGGATGCGGGCAAAAAGGCCGCCCAGACGGTATGCAATGGTTATGAAAGCAACTTCAAAAATAGGAGAATGGAATGGAGGAACCGAATCGCCCCAAAGAGAGTTGCAGGCATCCCTTTGCAGTGAATCGGAAAAGCTTCGGTTAGGTCTAACTAACCTCGCTGTGACAACAGGATACCATAGTTTGTCATGACTGTCAAGCCCGTTTTTCAAATTTTCAAAAATTTTTTCTCCGGCGGCCTCCATGAGCATTTTTCATAACAAAAAACGCCATCTCTTGTAGAAAATCCACAGGTTCCCTCTTGCTTTTTCTGAGAATCACTGTTATTATATTGTCAGGCCGTTGCAGTCGGACTCGATTGCCTGTCTGCAGCGGCTCATAAACAGCGCAGGGGTTGCCATCCAAATACCTCTGCGCCCTGTACCACCCTGTCTTTCAGAAACCGCAATCGGCGGCTTTTTTAAGGCGGAACAGTTAGGCTGCTCTAACTAATTATTGCAAAGCAGATTGGTCGGAGCGTCAGGAACGGAGCAAGGAGGTTCCAATGATCGATTTTGAACAGTGGGAAGGCTTTGAGGGCCGCATCTGGAAAGAGGAAGTCAACGTCCGCGACTTTATCCAGAAGAACTACACCCCTTATGACGGCGACGAGTCTTTCCTGGCTGGCCCCACCGAGGCCACCGATAAGCTCTGGGGCGCACTGCAGAAGCTGCAGAAGGCCGAGCGTGCCAAGGGCGGCGTGCTGGATATGGAGACCGAGGTCGTCAGCGGTCTGACCGCGTACGGCCCCGGCTACATCGACGAGAGCCTGAAAGAGTTTGAGCAGATCGTCGGCCTGCAGACCGACAAGCCCCTGAAGCGTGCATTCATGCCCTACGGCGGCATCAAGATGGCGGAGCAGGCCTGCACTACCTACGGCTACCAGCCCTCTGAAGAGCTGCACAAGATCTTCACCGACTACACCCGCACCCACAATCAGGCTGTGTTCGATGCCTATACCCCCGAGATGAAGACCGCCCGCCACACCCACATCATCACCGGCCTGCCCGACACCTATGGCCGTGGCCGTATCGTGGGTGACTACCGCCGTGTGGCACTGTACGGCATCGACGCCCTCATCAAGTTCAAGCAGGAAGACTTCGCCAACTGCGGCGACGGCACCATGACCGATGACGTCATCCGCCTGCGCGAGGAGATCGCACGCCAGATCAACGCCCTGAAGGGCATGAAGAAGATGGCCGAGGCTTACGGCTGCGACATCTCTCAGCCCGCCAAGACCGCCAAGGAAGCCTGCCAGTGGCTGTACTTCGGCTATCTGGCCGCCATCAAGACCCAGAACGGCGCCGCTATGAGCGTGGGCCGCATCTCCACCTTCCTCGACATCTATATCCAGCGCGATCTGGACAAGGGCATCCTGACCGAGAGCGAGGCTCAGGAGCTCATCGACCACATGGTCATGAAGTTCCGCATGGTCAAGTTCGCCCGCATCCCCAGCTACAACCAGCTGTTCTCCGGCGACCCCGTCTGGGCAACGCTGGAAGTGGGCGGCATCGGCATGGACGGCCGCAGCATGGTCACCAAGAACTGCTATCGCTTCCTGCATACCCTCGAGAACATGGGCCCTGCACCGGAGCCGAACCTGACCGTTCTGTACTCCTCTGCTCTGCCTGAGAACTTCAAGAAGTACGCCGCCAAGGTGTCCATCAACACCAGCTCCGTCCAGTACGAGAACGACGACGTCATGAAGCCCGTCTGGGGCGACGATTACTCCATCTGCTGCTGCGTGTCTGCTACCCAGACCGGCAAGGAGATGCAGTTCTTCGGCGCACGCGCCAACCTGGCAAAGTGCCTGCTCTACGCCATCAACGGCGGTGTGGATGAGAAGAGCCACGAGCAGTGCGGCCCCAACTACGCCCCCATCACCAGCGAGTACCTGAACTACGACGAGGTGCTGCCCAAGTACGTCCAGATGCTGGACTGGCTGGCCGGCCTGTACGTCAACGTGCTGAACCTCATCCAGTATATGCACGACAAGTACTACTACGAAGAGGCTGAGATGGCCCTCATCGACACCGATGTCCGCCGCACCTTCGCCACTGGCATCGCCGGCTTCTCCCACGTCATCGACTCCCTGAGCGCCATCAAGTACGCCAAGGTCAAGGTCGTGCGCGACGAGATGGGTCTTGCCACCGGCTTCGAGGTCGAGGGCGACTTCCCGAAGTACGGCAACGACGATGACCGCGCCGACGAGATCGGCGTCTGGCTGCTGCGCACCTTCCTTGAGGTGATCAAGAAGCGCCACACCTACCGCAACTCCGAGGCTACCACCTCCATCCTGACCATCACCTCCAACGTGGTCTACGGCAAGTACACCGGCGCTCTGCCCGATGGCCGTGCGGCCTTCACCCCGTTCGCACCCGGTGCCAACCCGAGCTACGGCGCAGAGAAGAACGGCCTGCTCGCTTCGCTCAACTCTGTGGCTAAGTTGCCGTACGAGTACGCTCTCGACGGTATCTCCAACACGCAGACCATCAACCCCGACGCTCTGGGCCACAGCGAGGGCGAGCGCATTGAGAACCTGGTGCAGGTCATGGACGGCTACTTCGACCAGGGCGCACACCACTTGAACGTGAACGTCTTCGGCGTGGAGAAACTCAAGGACGCCATGGAGCATCCGGAGAAGGAGGAGTACCAGAACTTCACCATCCGTGTCTCCGGCTACGCCGTCAAGTTCATCGACCTGACCCGCGAGCAGCAGATGGATGTCATCTCCCGTACCTGCCATGCAGCTCTGTAACCCCATCGGATACGTCCACTCGCTGGAGACTTTCGGTTCTGTGGACGGCCCCGGCGTCCGCTTCGTCGTCTTTTTGCAGGGGTGCGCCCCTGCGGTGCAAATACTGCCACAACCCGGAGACATGGGCTGAGGGCGGCGAGGAATGGACGGTGGACAAGCTCTTCCAGCGGGTGTGGCGCTACCGCAACTACTGGGGCAAAAAGGGCGGCATCACGGTCAGCGGCGGCGAGCCGCTGCGCCAGATGGAGTTCCTGACGGCATTCTTCGAGCTGGCACGCTCCAAGGGCGTGCATACGGCTCTGGACACCGCCGGTCAGCCCTTCCGCCCCGACGATGCAGCGTATCTGGCCGATTTTGACCGGCTGATGAAGTCCACCAGCCTCGTCATCCTCGATTTGAAGGAGATCGACCCGGAGAAGCACCGCAGGCTCACCGGCAGGGACAACGCGAACATCCTTGCGATGGCGCGCCACATCTCCGACCTCGGCGTGCCGCTCTGGATACGCCATGTCCTCGTCCCCGGCCTGACGGACGACGAAGACGGCCTGCGGAAGACCGCAGAGTTCATCTCGTCCCTCAAGACGGTGCAGCGGGTGGAGGTACTGCCCTACCACACGCTGGGCCTCTTCAAGTGGCAGAAGCTCGGCATCCCTTATCCCCTGCCCGATGCTGTCCCGCCCACAGCGGAACAGGTCAAGCGGGCCGAGGAGCTGCTGGGAGTCAGCAAATATACAGGCTGACAAAATCAGCTCATATAAAGCAAAGAGGCGTGACCGCAAGGTCACGCCTCTTTTACTTTTTGTAATTTAACCGCCCAGATATGCGCTGCGGACACGCTCGTTGGTCAGCAGCTCAGCACCGGTGCCATCCATGACCACGCGGCCCGTCTCGAGGACGTAGGCGCGGTCTGCCACGGAAAGGGCCATCTGTGCATTCTGCTCGACCAGCAGGATGGTCATGCCCTCTTTGTGGATGTTCTGGATGATGTCGAAGATCTCCTGCACCAGCAGGGGCGACAGACCCATGGAGGGCTCGTCCAGCATCAGCATGGAGGCGTTGCTCATCAGAGCACGGCCCATGGCCAGCATCTGCTGCTCGCCGCCGGACATGGTGCCGGCCAGCTGCTTGCGGCGCTCCTTCAGGCGGGGAAGAGCTCAAAGACCTTCTCCTTGTTGGGAGCGATGGTGGAAGCGGGCTGGGTATAAGCGCCCATGTCCAGATTCTCTTCCACGGTCATGTGCAGGAAGACATGACGGCCTTCCGGCACCTGTGCCAGACCGGCCTCGACGATTTTATGAGCGCGGACGCCCTTGATGCTCTTGCCCTTGTAGAGGACGTCGCCGGTCTTCGGGTGGAGCAGGCCGGAGATGGTCTTCAGGGTGGTGGACTTGCCGGCACCGTTGGCGCCGATGAGGGTGACGATCTCGCCCTCGTTCACCTCGAAGGAGACATCCTTGACTGCGTGGATGTTGCCATAAAAGACGTTGATGTTATCAACTTTCAGCAAAGTCTGTGCCATCGTTCAGCCCTCCTTCTTGCCCAGGTAGGCTTCGATGACCTGGGGATTGTTGCGGATCTCGTCCGGCGTACCCTTGGCGATGATGCGGCCAAAGTTCAGCACGGCGATGCCCTCGCAGATGCCCATGACAAGGCTCATATCGTGCTCGATGAGCAGGACGGCGATGTTGAACTCGTCGCGGATGCGGCGGATGGTCTCCGTCAGCTCTGCGGTCTCGGAGGGGTTCATGCCGGCGGCCGGCTCGTCCAGAAGCAGCAGCTTCGGGCTGGTAGCCAGCGCGCGCATGATCTCCAGACGGCGCTGTGCGCCGTAGGGCAGGCTGCCGGCCTGTGCATCGGCGAGGTCGGCCATGTGGAAGATGTCCAGCAGCTCGAAGGCACGTTCGGTGCAGCGCTTCTCTTCCTTCCAGTAGTTGGGCAGGCGGATGAGAGAGGAGCCCAGATTGTACTTCATGGACTCGTGGAGACCCACCTTGATGTTGTCGATGACGGACAGGTCCTTGAACAGGCGGATATTCTGGAACGTACGGGCCACGCCCATCCGGTTGACCTGATAGGTCTTTTTGCCGGCGGTGGGCATCCCATCGATGAGGATGGAGCCGCGGGTGGGCTGGTAGACGTTGGTCAGCAGGTTGAAGACGGTGGTCTTACCGGCGCCGTTGGGGCCGATGAGGCCGGTGATCTCGTTGCGGCCGATCATCAGGTTGAAGCCGTCCACGGCGGTCAGGCCGCCGAAGTCGATGCCCAGTTCACGGACATCCAGGATGGGCTTTTTATCCTTGTCGCGGTCGGTCAGGAAACCGCCGGAAGGAACGCTGTGTAACTTCGTCTGGAACTCACTCATGGTCTGCGCCCTCCTTGTCAGCATTCTTCTTGTGGAACAGCTCGCCGTTCATGATCTTTTCCACGATGCGGCTCATGGAGAAATCGTAGCTGCCCAGCAGTCCGCCCGGACGGAAGATCATCATCAGGATGAGCACCAGCGAGTAGATGACCATGCGGTAGCTGTCGAAGCTGCGGGTAGCCTCGGGCAGGATGGTCAGGACGGTAGCGGAGAGGATGGAGCCCAGCATGGAGCCCATGCCGCCCAGGACCACCATGACCAGGATCTCGATGGACTTCATGAAGCCGAAGGTGGAGGGGTTCAGAACGCCGATGTAGCAGGCGTACAGACCACCGGCCAGACCGGCAAAGGCAGCGGAGAAAGCGAAGGCCATGACCTTATAATACGTAGTCTGGATGCCGCAGCTCTCGGCAGCGATCTCGTTGTCGCGGATGGCGAGGACGGCACGGCCATGGCGACTCTTCATCATGGCATGGATGAGGAAGCAGGTGATGACCACACAGAGGAAGACGTTGGCGAAGTTGGAGTACTTGGGGATGTTCTTGAGGCCCTTGGAGCCGTAGAACAGGCTGTAGCCCAGGACATCGTCGATGTTGTTCAGGGTGATGCGGATGATCTCGCCGAAGCCCAGGGTCAGGATGGCCAGATAGTCACCGGTCAGACGGAGGGCCGGGACGCCGATGAGGACGCCAAACAGGCCGGCCATCACAGCGCCCAGTGCAAGGCCGATGGCAAAGGAAACACCATCGGGCAGAGGGCTGTACTTGGTGAAAAGGGCGCAGGTGTAAGCACCCACGGCCATGAAACCGGCATGGCCCAGCGGCAGCTGGCCCAGATAGCCGGTGGCCACGTTCAGGGACACGGCGAGGATGATGTTGATGCCCACGGTCATAAGCACCTTGTTCTGGTAAGTGGAGAGCATGTTGCCGGTCATGTAGGAAAGGGCCAGGAACAGCAGCACCACCAGCACGGCGTTCATGAGGTAGCGCACGGGCATTTTGAGCGTTTTGCGATTCTTGTTTGTTCATCTTCATGCCCTCCTTACACCTTTTCCTGCACCTTGCGGCCGAGGAAGCCCGTGGGCTTGAACAGCAGCACGATGATGAGGATGGCGAACGTGACAGCGTCCTTCCAGGCAGACAGGCCGATAGCAGAAACGAAGCACTCGCACAGGCCGATGACGATGCCGCCGACCATTGCGCCCGGGATGGAGCCGATGCCGCCCAGAACGGCGGCGACGAAGGCTTTCAGGCCCAGCATGGAGCCCATGGTGGGGGTGGCCTGCGGGTAGGAGCAGCAGTACAGCACCGAGCAGATGCCGGCCAGCGCCGAGCCGACCGCGAAGGTGAAGGAGATGGTGCTGTTGACATTGATGCCCATCAGGCGGGCAGCGTCCATATCCTCAGAGACGGCGCGCATGGCCTTGCCAAGCTTGGTCTTCTGGACGAGGAAGGTCAGCACCAGCATGGACAGCACGGTGACCACCAGCGTGATGATAGAAGTCAGGCCCAGCGGCACCTTGCCCAGATAGAAGGTCTTGTTGTCGTAGTAAGACGGGATGACCTTTGCGCCGCTGCCCATGACCAGCTCAGCCGTGTACTCGAGGAAGAACGACACGCCGATAGCCGTGATGAGCAGAGAGATACGGGGTGCGCTGCGCAGCGGGGTGTAGGCGATCTTTTCGATGACCACGCCCAGCAGCGTACAGGTGAGGATGGTGGCACAGACCGCCGTGACCGGGCCGAGGCCCAGCTGGTTCATGACGAACCAGGACATGTACGCCCACCATGATGACGTCGCCGTGGGCAAAGTTCAGCAACAGGATGATGCCGTACACCATGCTGTAGCCCAGTGCGATCAGTGCATAGATGCTGCCAAGGGACAGGCCATTGATCAGCTGGCTGAAAAACACTGTCATGGATGGATACTTCCTTTCTTTCCGGCGCTGTTGCACGCCTTATGTGGGGATACACTTTTTTACCAAAAAAGCGGAGAGCACCGGGGCAATACTGTTCCGGCGTTCTCCGCAGTGGGTCAATTTACGATCATTCGGATCTCAGCGGCGCTTCCATCACCGGTCGATGGAAGAAAGCTGGGATCAGAACATCTCCTTCAGGACCGGCTTGCCGTCCACATAGGTCAGGATAGCGGTCTGCTTGACGGGGTTGTTGTGCTCGTCGAAGGTGAAGGTGCCGGTGATGCCGTCGATGGTGCCGGAGGCAATGGCATCGATGACAGCCTGCTTGTAATCGTCGGTGCCAGCCTCGAGACCGGCATCCTCAGCAGCCTGCAGGCCGTAGACGATGGTCTTTGCCGCATCGTAGCCCAGAGGAGAGAAGCCGTTGGGGTACTCCTCACCGTACTCTGCCTTGTAGGCATCCTCAAACTCGGCGTTGGAGCCCTTTGCATAGTTGGCGCAGAAGTAGGTGTCCTTCAGCTGATCGTTGGTGGCGTAGCCTTCCAGACCATCCCAGCCGTCGCCGCCCAGGAACGGAACGGTCAGGCCGACGCTCTCAGCCTGAGACAGGATCTGGCCCACTTCCTCGTAGTAGTTGGGGCAGAAGACGGTCTCGGGGTCCTTGCCGAGGATGGTGGTCAGCTGAGTCTTGAAGTCCACGTCGCCCTCAGAGTAGCTCTCCTGATCGACGATGGTGCCGCCCAGAGACTCGAACTCGTTGACGAAGTTCTCTGCCAGACCCTCGTTGTAGTCAGCACCCTTCTTGAAGATGACGGCTGCCTTGGTGTAACCCAGCTTCTGGTATGCGTAGTCAGCCATCTTGATGCCCTGGAACGGGTCGGTGAAGGTGGCGCGGAAGACGTTTGCGTTCACGGTGTCAGTCTCGGCATCGTAGGTGACAGCCTCAGCGGTAGCGGAAGCGGTGACCATGGGCATATTGTAGTCTGCGCTCTCAGCAACAACTGCCAGAGTCGGGGTGGTGGTAACGTCGCCGATCAGAGCGGTCATGCCCTCGTCCACCATCTTGGTGAAGCAGTTGACAGCCTGCGTAGCGTCGCCCTGCTCGTCCTCGGTGAGGATCTCGATCTGCTTGCCGTTGATGCCGCCGTTGGCGTTGACCTGCTTCAGGTACAGAGTAGCACCGTTGACAACAGCCTGACCGTAAACGGAGACGTTGCCGCTCAGGGGACCCATAACGCCGACCTTGATGGTGTCGCCGGAAGCGGCAGTGGAACCGGCAGCGGAAGCAGCGGTGGAGGTGGAAGCTGCGGTGCTGGAAGAGCCGCCGCAGGCAGTCAGAACGCCAGCAGCAGTCACAACACCGGCAGCAGCCAGAAAGCTACGACGAGAGATCATGTTTTTCATAAGTCTATATCCTCCTGCTATTTGGAAGCATTCGTGTTATTTGCAGCCCTCGCGCACGGCCCATGAGCCAGTGTCCCGAAAAGCTGTTAAGGAAGCAGCTCTCTCTTCCCTCAAAGCAGCTCTGCTTCCTTGAGTCTTATTATAAGCACTTCGGTGCAAGTCCGCAATTCACAAATCGTCCATAGTTTCCGAGGGCTTTCAGGTAAAACTTGCTATTTTTAACAAAACACTCGGTTGATTTTTGGTTACTTTTTCAAATTGTTCACCTGAGAAAAACAGAACATGAAATTGATTCATGAGTAACAAAAAGATGACACAACTTTCCTCTCCTGAAGTTTGCTACCGCTAACATCCATGCATCCTCTTGCATCCCGGGCCGAATCATGGTAGGATAATGTCGGTTAGTTAGCGTATACTATCCAAATGAGAAGAGAGCATCCATTCCTATTATATATGGAGGTACAGAGTATGAACTATCTTGAGATCGTAGACGTTCTGGGCCGTGAGATCCTGGACTCCCGCGGCAACCCCACTGTAGAGGCTGAGATCACCCTCGCCGACGGCACCGTGGCCCGGGGCTGCGCACCGTCCGGCGCATCCACCGGCGAGTTCGAAGCTCTGGAGCTGCGCGACGGCGACAAGGGCCGCTATCTGGGCAAGGGCGTCACCAAGGCCGTGGAGAACATCAACACCGTCATCGCTGATGCTGTCATCGGCATGGATGCTTCCGACATCTACGCCATCGACAAGGCCATGATCGACGCCGACGGCACCAAGGACAAATCCAAGCTGGGTGCCAACGCCATTCTGGCCGTCTCCATCGCCGCCTGCCGCGCTGCAGCCGCTTCGCTGGATATGCCCCTCTACCGCTTCCTCGGCGGCGTGAACGGCAACCGTCTGCCTGTCCCCATGATGAACATTCTGAACGGCGGCGCACACGCCACCAACACCGTGGACACCCAAGAGTTCATGATCATGCCCGTGGGCGCCCCCTCCTTCAAGGAGGGCCTGCGCTGGTGCGCTGAGGTCTTCCACGCTCTGGCTTCCATCCTGAAGGCAAAGGGTCTGGCTACCTCCGTGGGCGACGAGGGCGGCTTCGCCCCAACCTGTCCAGCGACGAGGAGACCATCGAGACCATCCTGGCCGCCATCGAGAAGGCCGGTTATCTTCCCGGCAGGGACTTCATGCTGGCCATGGACGCTGCCTCTTCCGAGTGGAAGAGCCCCAAGGGCAAGGGCTTCTACAAGCTGCCCAAGGCCGGCACCGAGTTTACCTCCAGTGAGCTCATCGCACACTGGAAGAAGCTGGTGGAGAAGTACCCCATCATCTCCATCGAGGACGGTCTGGACGAAGAGGACTGGGAAGGCTGGCAGGAGATGACCCGCAAGCTGGGCGATAAGGTCCAGCTGGTGGGCGACGACCTGTTCGTCACCAACACCGAGCGTCTGGCCAAAGGCATCCAGCTGGGTGCCGGCAACGCCATCCTCATCAAGCTGAACCAGATTGGCTCCGTGTCTGAGACCCTCGAGGCCATCAAGATGGCTCACAAGGCCGGCTACACCGCCATCAGCTCTCACCGCTCCGGCGAGACTGAGGACACCACCATCGCCGACCTGGCCGTGGCCCTGAACACCTGCCAGATCAAGACCGGTGCACCCAGCCGTACCGAGCGTGTTGCAAAGTACAACCAGCTGCTGCGCATTGAGGAGCAGCTGGGCGGCAGCGCCGTTTACCCCGGCATGGCAGCTTTCAACGTAAAGCGTTAACTTAGACTCTGCGACAGGAGCGCCAGTCCCGGCTTTGCCGGAGCTGGCGCTCTTTTTTGTCATTTCCATGTCAATTTGTCTAAAGTATACAAGAAAAAACATCAAAACTCAGCAAATCGACTATTGCCAATTCGCAACTGATATATTAGAATATAAGTGAGAGAGCGAGGCACTCCTGCCGCGCATAAACGCAAAGCAAGATAAACGGAGGACATCCACTATGCCTATGAAAATGGGTTGGCGCTGGTATGGCGAGGGCAACGATCCCGTCACCCTCAGCGACATCAAGCAGATCCCCGGCGTGACCAGCATCGTCTGGGCGCTGCACAACAAGATGCCCGGCGAGATCTGGGAGATCGACGAGATCCAGAAGGTCGCAGACCAGATCCACGCTTACGGCTTCGACATGGACGTTGTCGAGTCTGTCAACGTCCACGACGACATCAAGATCGGCCTGCCCACCCGCGATCAGTACATCGAGAACTACAAGCAGTGCATCCGCAACCTGTCCAAGTTCGGTGTCAAGGTCATCTGCTACAACTTCATGCCCATCTTCGACTTGACTGGACCCGCACCGACCTGTTCCACCCCGTCGGCGACGGCTCCACCGCACTGTTCTACGAGAAGGACAAGATCAAGGGCGACTACAAGTCCATGGCCGAGTACATCATGTCCTTCACTGAGAAGTACAACATGACCTTCCCCGGCTGGGAGCCGGAGCGCATGGCAAAGCTGGACGAGCTGTTCAAGGCCTACGCCCCTGTCACCAAGGAAAAGCTCTGGGAGAACCTGAAGTACTTCCTCGAAGCCCTGATGCCCACCTGCCGTGAATGCGACATCAAGATGGCCATCCACATGGACGACCCCCCCTTGGGACATCTTCGGCCTGCCCGCCTGCTGGTGGATGCCGAGAGCATCGACCGCTTCCTGAGCATGGTGGACGACGAGTACAACTGCCTGACCCTCTGCTCCGGCAGCCTGAACGCCAACCCCAACAACAATGTGGCTGAGATCGTCCGCAAGCACTGCGACCGCATCGCATTCGCACACATCCGCAACATCCATCACTTCCCCAACGGCGACTTCTCCGAGGCTGCCCACCGCGACTGCTGCGGCGAGACCGGCATCATCGAGATCCTGCGCGCCTACCATGACTGCGGCTTCGAGGGCTACATCCGCCCCGACCATGGCCGTCAGCTGTGGGAGGAAGGCCCCGGCAGCTGCCGCCCCGGCTACGGCAAGTATGACCGTGCGCTGGGCATCCAGTATATGCTGGGCGTCTGGGACCTGCTGGACCGTCTGGACGAAGAAAAGAAGAAGGGCTGATCGAATATGAAGCTGACTGACATTAAAAACGGCAATCTCTCTGCCGAGTGGGCAGAAAAGGGCTATGAGCTGCCCAAGTTCGACGTTGAGGCCGTCAAGGCCAAGACCCACGCAGAACCCACTTGGATGCACTTCGGCGCCGGCAACATCTTCCGTGCTTTCCCGGCTGCCATCCTGAACGACGCACTGAACAGCGGCAAGTATGACCGCGGCGTCATCGTGGCCGAGAGCTTCGACTACGAGATCATCGACAAGGCTTATCAGCCCTACGACAACCTGAGCCTGCTGGTCTGCCTGAAGTCCACCGGCGACATCGAGAAGAAGGTCATCGCCTCCGTCACCGAGAGCCTGAAGGCCGACTACTCCTTCGGTGCTGACTGGGCACGTCTGGTCGAGATCTTTCAGGCTCCCAGCCTGCAGATGATCTCCTTCACCATCACCGAGAAGGGCTACGGCGTCGCTCCTGCTGACCTCGAGCGCGGCCTGACCCCCGTTCTGGCCATGGGCAAGGTCACTGCTCTGCTCTACGAGCGCTTCAAGGCCGGCAAGCTGCCCCTGACCGTCCAGAGCATGGACAACTGCTCTCACAACGGCGATAAGGTCAAGACTGCGGTCTTTGCCTACGCCTCCAAGTGGGTCGAGCAGGGTCTGGTGCCTGCTGAGTTCCTCGCCTACGTCAAGGACGAGACCAAGATCACCTTCCCGTGGAGCATGATCGACAAGATCACTCCCCGCCCGGATGCCAAGGTCCAGAAGATGCTGGCTGACGACGGTTTTGAGGACAACTACACCATCGTCACCGAGAAGCACACCTTCACCGCTCCCTTCGTCAACGCTGAGGAGACCCAGTACCTCTGCATCGAGGACCACTACACCAATGGCCGTCCTCCGCTGGAGCTGGGCGGTGTCCTCTACTGCGACCGCGAGACCGTCGATAAGATCGAGAAGATGAAGGTCTGCACCTGCCTCAACCCCCTGCACACCGCCATGTCCATCTACGGCTGCATGCTGGGCTACACCCTCATCTCCGCTGAGATGGCCGATGAGGACCTGCGCAGCTTCATCCAGAAGATCGGCTATATCGAGGCGATGCCCGTCGTCGTTGACCCCGGCGTTCTGAACCCCTACGAGTTCATCGGCGCTGTCATCAACCGCCGTCTGCCCAACCCCTTCATGCCCGATGCTCCTCAGCGGATCGCCACCGATACCTCCCAGAAGCTGGCCATCCGCTTCGGCGAGACCATCAAGGCTTACGAGGCGCGCGGTCTGGACAAGTCCAACCTCGTGCTGATCCCGCTGGTTCTGGCAGGCTATGCCCGCTACCTGAAGGGCATCGACGACAACGGCCAGCCCTTCGAGATCTCGCTGATCCGATGCTGGCTGAGCTGCAGGCCATCGTGGCTCCCCTGAAGGTGGAAGCCGGCGAGCAGGACTTCTCCTGCCTGAAGGCTCTGTACAGCCGCACCGACGTCTTCGGCGTGGACCTGTACGCCGTCGGTCTGGGCGAGAAGATCGAGTCTATGGCCAAGGAGCTGTTCGCAGGCCCCGGCGCTGTCCGCGCTACCCTGCACAAGTACGTCAAGGCCCGCTGATCGAAGCGTCCCCCTGACTTCATAAGCCATTTCCGCGCCCATGCTGCGTTTTGCTTTGCCGCAGCATGGGTTTTTATTATGTCTTTTTTTCGGCACAGGAAAAGCCGCCGGGCCTTGCGGCCCGACGGCTTTTCTTATGATAGGAGGATCAAAAATGATCGTCGACTAAAATGTTTAGTTCAGGATAGTCAGCTCGGTCTCGATGTCGAACAGGTGGACCTTGTGGGGATCGAATGCAACGCGGACGGTGTCTCCGTTGCGTGCCTTGGAGGTGGGAGCCACACGAGCGGTCATCTTGTTGCCCTTGTACTCCAGGTACAGGTAGATCTCAGCGCCCATCATCTCAGAGACATCGACCTGAGTATCCAGCTGGCAGTCGGTGTGCTTTGCCATGAACTCGGGCTCGTCGTCGATGTCCTCGGGACGGATGCCCATCTTGACCTTCTTGCCGACGTAGGAATCCAGCTTGCCGTCAGCGGTCTTCTCCTTGGGCAGGGGGATGACGTCGCCGCCCAGATCGATGCCGTACTGATCGCCCTTCTTGATGACAGTACCATCGAGGAAGTTCATCTGGGGGCTGCCGATGAAGCCTGCAACGAACATATTGCAGGGCATATCATACAGGTTCTGCGGGGTATCGACCTGCTGGATGATGCCGTCCTTCATGACGACGATGCGGTCGCCCCTGGTCATAGCCTCGGTCTGGTCGTGGGTGACGTAGATGAAGGTGGTAGCCAGCTTCTTGTGCAGCTTGATGATCTCGGTGCGCATGGAGGTACGCAGCTTAGCGTCCAGGTTGGACAGAGGCTCGTCCAGCAGGAAGACAGCCGGGTTACGGACCATTGCACGGCCCAAAGCGACACGCTGGCGCTGACCACCGGACAGAGCCTTGGGCTTGCGGTCCAGCAGGTGCTCGATCTCCAGGATCTTAGCAGCCTCATGGACGCGGCGGTCGATCTCGTCCTTCGGGGTCTTGCGCAGCTCCAGACCGAAAGCGATGTTCTTGTAGACGGTCATGTGGGGGTACAGAGCGTAGCTCTGGAAGACCATGGCGATGTCGCGGTCCTTCGGGGGAACATCGTTGATGAGGCGGCCGCCGATGTACATCTCGCCCTTGGAGATCTCCTCCAGACCGGCGATCATGCGCAGGGTGGTGGACTTACCGCAGCCAGAGGGGCCGACGAAGATGATGAACTCCTTGTCCTGGATCTCGAGGTTGAAATCGGTGACAGAAGGAGCAGTAGCACCGGGGTAGATCTTGTAGATATGCTGGCAGCTGATAGAAGCCATAAAGCTTTTTCCTCCATTGATGTTGTTGCACTCAAAGGCTCAGCTTGACGATGAGCCGTTTCATTGCTATTATAATAGCAGATTATTTTGTGTTATAAAATAGCATTTTATTGATTTGAGGTGTCAGATATTGATTTACTCTCCCAGCACGACTGCCGCCCTCGGCATCGTGGAGGATGCCCAGCCGGAAGAGCCCCTCACCCTGCGGGGCGAGGGGCTCTGGGTCTGCCTCATTTCCAGCGGAAAATGTGTCGTCTCGCTGTCCGATCTCGAACTGATGCCGGCAGGTTCTGCCCTGTTGCTGCCGCCCCAGAATGCCGCAGCGGGCCATCTCGTGCTGAGCCGGGGGCCTCTGACCCTCGCGCCGGAAAACGAGTGCCATCTGCTCTGCGTCCAGCTCACCGGGCAGGCAGCGGAACAGTTTCTCGCAGGGCTTTCCGAGATGCCCTTCCTCGCCCGGGGCGAGACCTGCCCGGCGGCGGCAGAGCTGATGGGGCGCCTTGCCGAAGAGCGGGACGCCTCGGAGAGGGTGCGCAGTCAGCTGGCCTTTGCCCTGCTGTGTGAGCTTTCAGACGCCGACAGCGCCGCCCCGGCCCTGCCCCCGCTGGTGGCTGCGGCCATCGAGGACATCCGCAGGAACTACGCCGGGCTTTACGGCGTAGAGGAGCTGAGCGAGCGTCTGGGCGTCTCCAAGAGCCACCTCGTCCGGGCCTTTACGGCAGCGCTGGGCGTCTCGCCGGGGCGGTATCTCACCAGCGTCCGCATAGAAGCCGCCATGCGTCTGCTGCTCCACCGGGAGTACACGCTGGACGTCATCGCCAGCCTCTGCGGCTTTCTCAGGGGCCAACTACCTCTGCCGCGTCTTTAAAAAAACGACCGGCCGATCCCCCACGCAGTGGCGGGCGATGGCCGGTCGGAGCGCCCTGCCCGGGCTTTCGCCCGAGCAGCAGCGGCTGGAACAGGAATTGTTTATTTAGCTTCCGCTCCAGCAGGAAGAGGGTCAGGCAGGCCGTGATGGCCTCAGAGGCCGGGAACGCGGCCCAGACGCCGTTCATCCCGAAGAGGGCGCTCAGCACCAGAGAGCAGGCCACGATGGCCGCGACGCCCCGGGACAGCGAGGTGGCAGAAGCCTCTGCGGGGCGGTCCACCGCGCCCAGATAGCCGGCGGCCACGATATTGAAGCCCGCGAAGAAATAGCCGAGGAAGTAGATGCGCATCCCGCTGAAGGCATACTGCGCCATGAGGGCCGAGTTCTCACTGTTGAAGACCGCGACGATCGGCCCGGTGAACCCGAAGAGAACAACATACAATGCCGCCGCCAGTGCAAGAGCGGTCCCACTGCCCAGCAGCAGGAGCTTGCGGGCACCGGCGGCATCGTTTTTGCCGTAGCACATGCTCACCAGCGGCTGTGCTCCCTGGGCCACACCGTTGAAGATAGCCGTCGCCACCAGCGCGTAGTTCGCCACGACGCCGTAAGCCGCCACGGCCACATTGCCCGCCAAACGCAGGAGCAGCAGGTTGAAGACGGTAGTGGTCACGCCGGAGGACATCTCTCCCACGAAGCCCGAGACGCCCAGCTGGCAGCTCTGGGCCAGCAGCTTCGGCGAGGGCAGCTGCCGCACAAGGCGGACGGTGCTGCTCTCTTTGAAGAAGTGGCGGCTGCAGATCGCAATGCTCAGCACCGGCGAGACTGCCGTCGCCAACGCCGTGCCGGGCAGGCCGAGACCCATGGGGAACATGAAGATGTAATCGAACACCACGTTGAAGAGGCTGCCGCAGAGGGTCGCCACCATGGCCAGCGAGGGGTCGCCGTCGTTCCGGACAAAGGCTGAGACGATGTAGTTGCACATGAAGAAGGGCGTGAACAGCAGGAAGATGCGGGCGTACCCCACGCCCAGTGCAACGATCTCCGCGTCGCCGCCCATGAGCCGCAGCAGTACCTCGGGGCAGAAGATGCCCGCCAGCATGAAGGGCAGGGCAAACACCAACGCCCAGAGCAGGGCGTTGGAGAAATAGCGCACCGCGCGCTCGTCCCCCTGCGCCCGGAGGATGGCGTAGCGGGTGGCCGCACCGAGGCCCAGCATGGAGCCGATGGCGAAGATGAAGTTGTAGATGGGCAGACAGAGGTTCAGCAGAGCCACACCGCTGGTGCCTGCCGCCTGCGAGATGAAATAGGTATCGGCCAGGATGTAGCAGGATGTGCCCAGAAGGCCGAAAATGTTCTGGCTGACGTATTTGAAATACTGTCTGGTAAGGCTCATGTTCTCCTCGTCAAATATCACATTTTTATCATTCAAATTTTAGATATACTGCCATATTGGGTCAGTCTATCACAATCCGACCAAAGGTGTCAAGCGCTCCATTTGCACAAATGCCCGGATGGGTGTATACTGTAGTTTGTTTTTGAAAACAGGCAGAAGGGAGGGTGCATCATGCCGGGCAACACTTTATACTGTCTGGGCGAAGCGTGGCTGGAATTGAACAGCACCGCGCCGCTGGCGTCGGCAGAGACGTTTTCTCCCCGCATGGGCGGAAGCGCCGCCTCGCTGGCACTGGCTTATGCCGCACAGGGCGGCAGAGCCTCTCTTTTAACGCAGCTTGGCGAGGATGCTTTTGGACACCGTATCGCAGACGCTTTATCTGCTGCCGGTGTGGACATCCGCCGGGTCTGCTTCACCTCCCGCACCCCCACGCCGCTGCTGTTCGACGGCGGCGGCGAGACGCTAGGCTGCCGCACCCGTTCTTCGGAGCTGCTCTATGCACCCGAACAGCTGGGCGCTGGCTGGGCCGCAGATGCTGAAATGCTGGCCTTTTCCAGCGCCTGCCTCGTGGACAGCCCCTGCCGCTACACCCATCTTGCCGCGCTGGACACGGCCCACGCCTCCGGTGTGCCAGTCTGCTTCGTTCCCGCCCTCCGTCCTGCCCTCTGGCCCAGCGAGAAGACCCTGCGGGACACGGTGATGCAGTTTCTTCCCTTCGCGGACATCCTCCTCCTCACCGCCGACGAGATGGAGCTTCTGCTGGACACCCGGGCCTATCAGGTGGGGCTGTTTGCCCCTGCTGCGGGGGCATACCCAGCTGGTGGTGCTTGAGACAGAAGAGGGCGTCCACGCCTTTACCCGGGCAGTACACGCATTCCTGCCCGAGCTTTCCGCCCCGCCCGAAGAGCTGGCCGCACGGCTGCTGTATCAAATCTCTCAGCAGGAGCTGACCCTGAAAAAGCTCATGAAATGCAGTGCTCCGGCACTCCAGACACTTCTATAACGCCGGAAAGCCCCCGCCTTTGCAGGCAGGGGGGCTTTCCGTTTATCTGTCATCCGAGGAGGAGAATGAGCTATCAGTGAATGAACACCGGGCCAAGCGGATTGGCGATGGGGCTGACGTAGCCGCCCAGCAGCTTGGGGATCGCAAGGCTGATGTCGGGCACGAAGGTCAGGAGCAGCAGGGCGATGAACATGCACAGATAGAACGGGAGAGTAGCCTTGACGACCTTTTCCATGGGGCGCTTCGCAACGGCAGAGCCGATGAACAGAACCGCGCCGACAGGGGGAGTCAGCAGGCCGATGCCGCAGTTCAGGACCATGATGATACCGAACTGGATGGGGTCGATGCCGATGGAAGTGGCGATGGGCAGCAGGATGGGGGTAGCGATCAGGATGATGGGAGCCATATCCATGATCATGCCCAGCACCAGAATGATGAGGTCGATGAGCAGTGCGATGATGTAGGGGTTGTTGGTGACGCTGGTGATGGCGTTTGCGGCCAGATCAGGCACGTGCAGCATGGTCAGGCAGTTGCCGAACACAGCAGAGGTGGCGATCAGGATCAGGACGATGGACAGGGTGTTGACGCACTCGTCCAGAGCGTACCAGACGCCCTTCCAGTCAAGGCCCTTGTAAACAAAGACGGAGACCAGCAGAGAGTAGATAACGGCGATAGCAGCGGACTCGGTGGCGGTAAAGACGCCGCCGACAACGCCGAAGACGACGATGACGACTGCGGCCAGTGCCCAGATGGAAGTACCCAGCTGCTTGATGAAGCCCTTTGATGGTGAAGGGAGAGCCCCTTGGGGTAATTCTCCTTGACGGAGATGATGTAGGAGCCGACCATCAGGACGATGGCCAGCAGAGCGCCGGGCAGGTAGCCGGCGAGGAAGAGGCTGCCCACGGAGATGCCGCCAGCGGTGGTGGCGTAGATGACCATGTTGTGGCTCGGGGGAACCAGCAGGCCCTCGCAGGAGGAGGTGATGGTAACGGCCGTGGAGAAATCGGCGTCATAACCCTGATCGACCATCATGGGGATCATGATAGAGCCGATGGAGGCGGTATCTGCAGAAGCAGAACCGGAGATGCCGCCGAAGAAGTAGGAAGCAACGATGTTGACCATTGCCATGCCGCCGCGCATCCAGCCGACGCAGGCGTCAGCCAGAGCGATCAGCTTTTCGGAGATGCCGCCGCTGCCCATGAGGACGCCCATGGTGATGAAGAACGGGACGGCCATCAGGCTGAAGGACGAGATGCCCTTGACCATCAGACGGCAGACATCGGTCAGTGCCTGACCCTGCACCATCATGCACAGCACGCTGGACAGACCAACGGCGTATGCGATGGGGAAGCGCAGGAAGATCATGACGAAGAAGCTGACAAGAAGGACAACGATTGCCAGTGTCTGGACTGTCATATTAGTTCTCCTCCTTTACAAAAATGCTCTTGATGTGGTTGTACAGTGCCTCGATCTCGAAGATGATCATGGCGACACCGGCCAGAGGCACGGGGAAGTACATCCAGAAACGGCTCAGCCAAGGCATCGAGACATAGAAGCCGCGGCCGCCCAGCGTGGTGGCATAGTTCCAGCCCACCACCATCATGATGATGCCGAGGACGCAGACTGCCAGATCGGCGAGGATGTCCAGCACCTTGACGGCAATCTTGGGCAGGTAGACGTCAAATGCGGTCATGCGGATGTGTGCGCCGCGGCGGATGGCCAGAGCAGCACTCAGCACGGCCATGTAGCTCATGCAGGTCAGCACGACTTCTTCAGACCATGCGGGATCCGGGATGAATGGGACGTAACGACCAATGACCGACATGGTGGTGATGAGAATATCCACGATCAGCAGAATCTTGCAGATAAACAGGACCACTTTGTAGGTGATGTCGTACGCCGGCTTGATCTTATCCAGAGTGGTAAAGATTTTCGGCATAGGATCTCCTCCATACTCTATAAAAAACCCGGCGGGTCTGCGGGCGTATCCCGTAGTCCCCCGCCGGGCTTATGTACTACTTCAGGACAAAGGCGCTTTTATCAGCCCTTCATATCCAGCAGCTGCTGATACAGCTCAGCCTGATCCGAGGTGTTCTCGCTGATGACCTTAGCGCAAGCCTCCTGCCAAGGAGTCTTATCGGGGACATCGACGACGTTGCAGCCAGAGGACTTCAGCTCGTCGAGGACCTTGTTCTCAGCGCTCTCGGACAGGTCAGCGTTGAAGGCCTGCGTATCAGCACCGGCCTCCATGACGGCAGCCTGCTGGTTCTCGGTCAGCTTGTTCCAGGCGTTGTCGGTGATGACAGCCTGCACAGCGCCCAGAGTATGGCCGTCGAGGATCAGGTTGTTAGCGACCTCGGGGAAGGCGTTGGACTTGTAGTTTGCGATGGGCTGCTCAGCGCCATCGACAACGCCGGTCTGCAGTGCGCTGTACAGCTCGCCGAAGGAGACGACGGTGGGGTTAGCGCCCAGGCCCTCGACCATGCCGTTCATGACGGGGTCGTTGGACACGCGCAGCTTCAGGCCCTTGAAATCAGCGATGCCGGAAACGGGCTTGACCGTGAAGAAGTGACGGAAGCCCTCCTCGCCGTAGAAGATACCACGAACGGGCAGACCCAGCTCCTGGGGCTCGTTCAGGAACTCAGGTGCCAGCTCGCTGTTGGCGAAGTTCCAGAAGTGTGCGCGGTTCTCGAAGGTGAAGGGGATGGACAGCAGCTTGGACTTGTTGCAGCCGTAGCTGGTCAGTGCGAAAGCGGAGATACGGCTGATGTCGATGGAGGTGGAGCCGCCGAGGATAGCGTCCAGAACGTCGTTCTCAGAGCCCAGAACGCCGGAAGCCTGCACATCGACGACGACGGAGCCGCCAGTCAGCTCCTCGACCTTCTCCTTGAAGTGAGAACCGGTCTGGCCGACGATGGTATCCAGCGGGTTGACCTCGGCGTAGACCAGAGTCACCTTCGGGTCGGAAGCAGCAGCTGCGGCATCACCAGCGGGAGCGGTGGAAGCAGCAGCGGAAGTAGCGGTGGAAGCAGCAGTGCTGTTGCCGGAGCCACCGCAGGCGGTCAGTGCCAGAGCAGCGGCGGAAACGCCGGCTGCTGCCAGAAAGCTGCGACGAGAAATCTTCTTCATGATAAAATCCTCCTTAGATTTTCCTCATTCAGGGCGGTGCGCTCTGCACGGGTCGCACACCGTCCGTTCATTTACTGTACACACTTTAGCAAAATTTTTAAGCCAGAGCAAGGGGTTTTGAAAAATGTCCTGTTTTTCAAAAAAATGTGAGAAACACTTTTGTGCATCTTCTTACAAGCAGCAGTGTGGTTTGTTCAGCATATCGCCCAACGAGATGAATACAATGTAATATCTCTGGCACTTTTCAAGCTTCGCGAATGCGCTGGATGAGGCGGCTCTGCTCCTCAAAAGCCGCGTACATAGGCTCGACCGCCGCCCGGAAGCGGGCTTTTTCGGCAGCGGAAAGGGTCGTCACCTCCACGCCCCATGCCCGCATATGTCCCTCGGCGCTGGCCTCCCGCTCGGCCCAGAGGCGGCGTTCGGTCAGAGCGCTCTCCTTTCCACAGGCGCGGATGATGTCCGGGAAGCGTTCGTCCAGCTCCGCCAGCTTTTCCATCGCGGCCTCGCTGGCCAGCTGCAGCTCCGGCACACGGGTGTGCTCATCCTTTAAGAAATAGGGGGCCACCTCGTAGTGGCCCATGGCCTCATAGCTGGGCCAGTTGTTTTCCGCGCCGTCTATCTCGGCGTTGTGCAGGGCTGCATAGACCCGGCTGTAGACCACCTGCGCCGGCTTTGCGCCGAGGTCCAGTATCATCTCGCTCATCATGTCCGACTCCTGCACCCGGAGCGTCAGCCCCGCGAGGTCTGCCAGCGTCTCCACCTTTTCGCGGGTGTAGAAGCTGCGGACGCCGGCGTCGAACCACGACAGGCCCACGAGGTCCATCGCGCCGAGGCTGGAGAGGAACCCATCCCCGATCTCGCCGTCCAGCACCCGCCACATCTGAGGGGCGTCGGTGTAGAGGAAAGGAAGCTGCAAAACGCTCAGGGTCGGCTGCTGCTCCGACAGCTGGCTCAGGGAGACGCGGGCAAAGTCAATGCCGCCATACTGCATCTGCTCGATGACGCTCTGCTCGGCCCCCAGCTCCCCGCCGCTGTAGACCACGACTTTGACCCTCCCCTCCGTCCGCTCGGCCACAAGGTCGGCAAAGGCCAGCGCGGCCTGCGTGGTGGGATAATCCTCGGGCTGGTTCTCGGCGTAGCGCAGGATGAGCTCCGGGCGGGTGTACTCTTCCGTCTTGCTGCAGCCGACAGCACCCAGTGCCGTGCAGGCGGCCAGCGCCAGCACACTGCGGCGGGAGATCCTCCGCCCGCTCAAAGCTCGGCCTCCGGGTCGGACTTCGCTTTCTGCCCTGCCTGACGGCGGTACTGGGTGGGGTCATTCCGGTGCGCTTCTTGAACGCCCGGGCGAAGTAGCTGGCGTCCTCGTAGCCCACCATCGACGCCACCTCCGCCGAGGAGCGGAAGGGGTCGGTCAGCAGCTCCTTGGCCGCGTTGATGCGCAGCTCGGTGAGGCAGTCGAGGAAGTTCATCTTCTGATACTTCTTGAACTGCGCCGACAGGTAGGCCGGGCTGATGTGCAGGATCTCGCCCACGCTGTCCAGCGACAGGTCGAACATATAGTTATCCTCGAGGTAGCGGCGGACATGGGCCATGACGAGGGCCGTCTGGCTGTTCTCACCCTCCTCGGGGGCGTCTTCTGCCTCTTCTTCGGTCTCCGTCTGCTCCGGCTGGGGCTGGGCGGCGGCCAGCTCCTCCAGCTTCCGCTCCGTCTCGATCTGCCGCATAGCCCGGCGCACCGAGGCTTCCAGCTCGTCGGGGTCCACCGGCTTGAGCAGATAGTCGCAGGCCCCCAGATGCACCGCCTCGTGGGCATACTGGAACAGGCTGTAGGCTGTGACGAAGATGACCCGGCAGGAAGGCCGCTGGGCCAGCACGGCGCGGGCAGCGTCGAGGCCGCTCATGCCCGGCATCTCAATATCCATCAGGATGAGGTCCGCGCCCCACAGCACCGCCGTGTCGGCAGCTTTGCGGCCATTTTCCGCCATCTCCAGAACCACTTCCCGCTCAAAACGGCGCTGGACCAGCTCCGCAAGCGCCTCCCGTTCCAGCTTTTCATCATCCGCGATCAACAGCCGGATCATCGTCCAATTCCTCCTCCAAAAGTTCTACTAAGGGCAGATACATACTGATGGCCGTTGCCCCGGCCGGGGTGAGAGCGGATGACCAGCCGCCCCCGTTTGTCCAGAAGCCGCAGCCGCGCGGCCACATTGTAGACGCCGATGTGCTCCCAGCGCTCCCCGGGCTGGGCCAGCGCGGCTTTCAGCTGGGCCAGCTGTTCGGGCTGGATTCCCACGCCGTTGTCGCAGACGCTGATATAGAGCAGCCCCTTATCCCGCAGCGGGTTGATGCGGATGCGCACCACGCCGCCCTCTTCCTTGGGCGAGATGCCGTGCTTGAAGGCATTCTCCACAATGGGCTGCAAGATGAAGGACGGCACCATCGTCTCCGTCAAATCGAGGGAGTCGGAGATGCGCCACACCATCTTCACCCGGTCGCCGAAGCGGACGTGATAAATGGAGTAATACTCATCCACGATGCGCACTTCCCGGGCCAGCGGCACCTGCTCGTCGTTGCTCATGAGGCTGTAGCGCAGCAGGTGCGACAGAGCCGTGATGAGGGCCTGAGTGCGGTAGGCTTTTTCCTGTCCGGCGGTCTGCAGGATCACGTTCAGGGTGTTGAAAAGGAAATGGGGGTCGATCTGGCTGCGCAGCTGCTGCAAACGGCTGCGCTCCATCCGGTTCTGTAATTCCAGAGCTTCCGTCTTCTGGCGGTGAAGCTCCCGCTCCATCTCGTTCTTCTCCCGCAGGGTGGTCACCTGCTCCGCCATCGAATGCTTCATGTGGTTGAAGGCTTCGGTCAGCTGGGCCATTTCCGGCTGACGGGACGAAGGCAGGTCGGGCGAGTCGAACTCGCCCCGGGTGACCTCCCGGGAGGCGCCGATCATCTGCTGCACCGGGGTCAGCAGCGTCAGCACCGAGAAGGCCATGACGCAGCCCAGCGCGAGGCAGAGGGCCACCACGACGGTCTGCGCCCACTTCACCCGGTCGCTGAGGGCCGACACGGTGGTGTAAGTGCCCTGTGCGTCGGCGATAGCCCTGTTGAGCAGCTGCTGGGTATACTGGCGCAGATAGCCGCCGCAGGGTACGATTTTATTATAGTAGAGCTGGGCGGCTTTCGTATCCTGACCGGCGGCCACCGCCTCTTCCAGCTGGCCCACCAGCGCGGTGTAGCTGCCGTAGGTGGTGGAAACGGCGTTGTAGAGCAGATACTGCTCATCACTTACAGTGCCAAGGTCACTCTCGATGCGCCAGAGCCATGCGTTGGTGACGGAAAAGGCGCTGTGGAGCTCCTCTGTCAGCGCTTTGGCGTCGCCGTACTCCCAGCGGTAATCTTCCATGGCCGAAAGGCTCCGCTCCACGCCGTTCTGGAAGCGGCTGATGGCGTTGAAGTTGCCCATCTGGTCGTCCAGTTCCCGCAGCACGGTGCCGGACTGGTAAAAGCTCAAGAATATCTGCCCTGCCAACGCCAGAAAAAACGCCGCCAGGCAAAGGCTGATCTGCCCCTTCAGGGTCATCCTGCGCCCCACGCACCCATCCTCCTTCTCTGTGATATTCTACCGCGCATCTTCCGCCTTATCCGGCCTGTCCGCCGTCAGAGCGAAAGCTCCATAAACTTTCTTTTTCGTCCTATTTTAGCACATTTTAGGGCATCTGCGCAATATCATCCTTGATTGTTGGAAAATAATATGGTACTATGACCAAAAAGGAGGGTATTTTTATGTCTCAGCCGATCTCCGTTTCCGTCCAGATGGATGCTGCATCCTTCCACGATTTTGCCGCCTTTCGACCTGCTGCGCCACCGCAAGGCGTGGCACCGGCCTCTGGCGTTCACGGCCATTTTGCTGGTGTCTGCTGGCGTCTGCCTGTCGCAGGTGGGGCAGAAAGACGGCGCAGCTCTGCTTACGGTGGTGCTGGCCGTGGTGGCGCTGGGCGTGCCGGCCGTCTACTTCTGGACGTTTTTCCACTCCCTGAGCCTCCAGATCAAAAAAGATGGGCCTGCCCCGCCCCTTCTACCGGCTGCTGCTGGACGACGAAGGACTGTCGGTCTGGATGGCCGGCGAGCAGGACAAGCCTGAGGCGAGCCGCAAGTATGCGTGGCACGATATGCATCTCGCCTACCGCACACCGAACGCCATCTATCTCTACGTTCAGCAGACGCAGGCCTACCTGCTCAACGACAGCCTCGACGCCGCATGGAGCCTGCTGCAAGCCTCCCTCCCGGCAGAGCGCCTGCACGATATGCGATAAGAATGTCAAAAGCTCATCGCGCAGCTGTGCGATGGGCTTTTTTCAACCTCTCAGTTTTTTGCGTCAGCAAACAAAAACAGGCAGCGCCGTGGAAAGGAGGAGAAAGCGGCGCTGCCTGTGTATGAGAACTCCTAAACATTTGCGGCTGCTAGGAGGTTGTTGGTAGTCTGTCCGCCGCCGTGGCTATTGCCTCGCATAGGTGGGGGACAGTATTTTTTTAGGGCGCAGCGCCCGCTGCGGGGGCCTGCGCATGAATCTTGCCTGCATGGCATCGTGGGAAGCTCAAAAGCCGGAGATGGGGGACTCACGTTTCTGTCTTCCCGACTGCACCCTTATTGTACCGGATAAAAATGGAGTTTCTTTGTGGTAGTTTTGAACAATCTGCAAACAAGATGTGGAAAACCGGAAAGCTTTCTTTTCCGCTCTGCTTGACATTCGGCACGGAACGAGGTATTGTTAATTTTATTGTGAAATACCTATGAAATTCCTGCATTTTTGAGGGAGGAGACACTATGGCCGCACCGGCACAGCCGCAGCAGGAAAAAGACCCTGCTCATGACCGAGGGCAGCATCTGGAAAAGCATCCTGCTCTTCTCGGTGCCGCTCATCCTGGGCAACCTGCTCCAGCAGCTTTACAACACCGCCGACTCCATCATCGTCGGCAACTTTCTGGGCAGCAATGCTCTGGCCGCAGTAGGCTCCAGCGGCTCGCCCATCTACCTGCTCATCGGTTTCAGTCAGGGCGTGGCCGTGGGCGCCGGCGTCGTTGTGAGCCAGTACCTCGGCGCGAAGGACAAAAAGGAGACCCACATCGCCGTCCACACCTCGCTGGCCATCGCGGCCATCCTCGGCCTCATCCTCACGGTGGGCGGCATCGCCGTCAGCCGCACCCTGCTGGTCTGGATGAACACCCCAGAAGAAGTCCTCGGCGACGCCGTGACTTACATGAAGCTCTACTTCGGCGGTGTGCTGTTCAGCGTCGTCTACAACATGGCAGCCGGCATCCTCAACGCGGCGGGTAACTCCCGCCGCTCGGTCATCTACCTCGCCTGCGCTTCCATCACCAACATCATCCTCGACCTGGTGCTCATCGCCGGGCTGAAGATGGGTGTGGCGGGCGCCGCCATCGCCACCGACATCAGCCAGCTCGTCTCCTGCGTGCTGAGCCTCCGCTTTCTGATGAAGGTAGACGCCGACTACAAGGTGGAGCTTTCCGCCATCCGGCCCGATCAGCGGATGACCTCCCGCATCATCCGCATCGGCCTTCCCACCGGCATCCAGAACATGGTCATCTCTTTCTCGAACGTGCTGGTGCAGTCCAGCGTCAACAGCTACGGTGCCGCCGCCATGGCAGGCTTTGCGGCCTATATGAAAATCGACGGCTTCAACATCCTGCCCGTCACCAGCTTCAGCATGGCGGCGACGACCTTCGTGGGTCAGAACTATGGCGCAGGCAACCTCAAACGAGTGAAGAATGGCATGTGGGTCACGCTGGGCATGGGCGTGCTCTACACCCTCTGCACCGGTGCTCTGCTGCTGGCGTTCCAGAATCCCATCATGCACCTGTTCACCTCCGACGAGACGGTGGTGGCCTTCGGGTGCAGCGCCATGCACTACTTCTGCCCCTTCTACTTCCTGCTGGCCACCCTCCACGGCATGGCGGGCGCAGTGCGCGGCACCGGCCGCAGCGTGCCTCCGATGGTGGTGCTGCTCATCTCGCTCTGCCTCTTCCGTGTGGTGTGGATCCAGTTTGCTCTCCCCCTTCTTTGCGGGCATCGAGGGCGTGTTCATCCTCTACCCGGTGTCGTGGGCGCTGGGTGCCGTGCTGATGGCCCTCTACGCATGGAAAGGCAGCTGGATGACTTACGAGCATTCCTGACAGGAACCGGGAACCATTCCATTTTTCCATTCGCCTTTTGGGGACGTCTGTGGTATCTTATAGGTAAAGAAACAGCAAACCCGGTATCTCAGGAGGATTCATGCAGACAACAAAACCCGAAACCGCACAGCAGCGCCCCACCGGCGCACGAATGGCCCTGCTGATGCTTCTTTACTTTATCAAGATCGGCGCGTTCACCTTTGGCAGCGGATGGAGCATCATTGCCCAGATGGAGCGGGAGTTCGTGGACGAGCGCGGCTGGATGACCAAGAGCGATCTGCTGGAGCTCATCGCCGTAGGCAAGAGCCTGCCCGGCATCATGGTGGCAAACATCACTCTGCTCTTCGGCTATCAGATGGCCGGGGTGCTGGGCGGCATCTGCGCGGCCATCGGCCTGTGCATCCCCGCCGTCGTCACCCTTACCATCGTGACGGCCATCTACGACGCCATTAAAGATAACTACTGGGTCTGGTCGGCCCTCAAGGGCGTCCAGTGCGCCGTGGCCCCCATCATCGGCGGCGCGGCCATCTCCCTGGGCAAAGATGCTCTGACCAGCGCGATGCCCATCATCATCTGTGCCGTCGCCTTTGTGCTCTGTTACTTTACGTCCATCAGCAATCTGACGCTGGTGGTGGCCGGTGTGGTCATCGCGCTGGTCTGGATGGGGGTGAGCGAACATGGCCATGTTTGAGACCCTCGTTCAGCTCTTCGCCGCGTTTGCGAAGATCGGCTTCACCAGCTTCGGCGGCACCTCCATGATCCCCCTCATCATGGATGAAATGTCCTCCCACGGCTGGATGACGGACGCCGATCTGACGAACCTCATCGCCATCGCCGAGATGACACCCGGCTCTCTGGGCGTCAATGCCGCCACCTTTGCAGGCACCAAGACCGCCGGAATGCCGGGCGGCGTCTTCGCGGTCCTGGGCGTCCTGAGCCCCACCCTGACGCTGACGCTTCTGGCGGCGGCGTTCTTCCAGAAGTTCCGCACCAGCAAGGTCATGAGCTACATCATGAAGATCGTCAAGCCTGTCTGCATCGGCATGGTGCTGGGCGTGCTGGTGGGCCTCTGCCGCCAGACCTGCATCACCGAGGCAGGCGGCATCAGCCTGCCGGGCATCGCCATCGGCATCCTCTGCTTTGTGCTGCTCCAGAAATTCAAGCTCAGTGTGCCGAAGGTCATCGGCATCGCGGCGGTGCTGGGGCTGGTGTGCTTCGGGGTGTTTTAACCTCTCAGTCTGCCTTCGCTCGACAAGGCCGGGTTGCGGCACCCAGCATCCGCATCGCTATCGCTTGCGTCTTGCTGGCCGCTGCCCCAACAGCTTCTCCCTGTTTCCGCCACTGGCGGCGGTCGTCGCCGTTGCCCCTAGTAGGGGAGCCTCTGGCGTGTCGGTAACGCCAAATCAGCATATTTCGATAAACGAGCAAAGCATTCAATGCTATAAACGAGCAAAGCTCAATCTTTTAGAAGCAATAGTGCCCTGCTACAGCGGGCAGCAGCGGCTTGACGAGATAACTTGTCCAGCAGCCGCTGCCCCCGCAAGCAGGGCACGGTATTTTGCGCCATATTCAGCTTTCAGCCGTCAGTACAAAGCGGCCCGGCCTGCCAAAGCCTCCCCTCGATAGGGGAGGTGGCATCGCGCCAGCGATGACGGAGAGGTTTATTATTTTACCGCCAGCGGCGACGGCCTGATACTCACTTCTCCGTGGCAGAGCGCCTCGGTGCGCCGCCCCCTTCCCGCGCCACGATGAGCCGCCCGGCGTCGTCGATGGCCACCGCCTTTGCGGCGTAGCTCTCCGTCCCGGTGCAGACCGTGACCCAGTGGCCCGGCACAAAGCACCGGGCGCGGTACTCGTCCAGACAGTCGAAGGCCGGGCAGAGACCCAGCAGTTCCCGGGCGATGGCCCCGGCCAGCGCCGCCCGGCTCACCGGTGCAGGCCCGCCGGGGTAGAGACTGCCCGCGATGGGCCGCAGCTCCTCGGGCCAGTCCTCCGGGCGGGAGGTCAGGTTCAGACCGATGCCCACCACCAGCCATTCCAGCTGGCCGCTCTCGATGTCGGCCCCGGCTTCCGGCAGGATACCGCAGACCTTCTTGCCGTTATAATAGAGGTCGTTGACCCACTTGATGCCCAAGTCCAGCCCGCAGAGCCGCTTCACAGCCCGGCAGACGGCCACCGCCGCGCTGACGGTGACGGCCTGCGCCTCGGTCATGGGCAGGCCGGGCCGCAGCACCAGCGAGAGATAAATGCCTTTCCCCGCTGGGCTCTCGAACCGCCGCCCCAGCCGGCCCCGGCCCGCCGTCTGCTGACTTGTCAGCACCATCGTGCCGTGGGGCGCACCCTCGAGGGCCAGCGTCTTGGCCGTGCGGTTGGAGCTTTCCAGCTTGTCGTAGAGGTAGATGGGGGCGTCGTACTCCCCCCCACCGCCTCGGCGCAGAAGGGGTCGCCGCCCGCCAGCCGATAGCCCCGCCGGGGGGCGGCTTCCAGCGCATAGCCCTGAGCCGCCAGCGCGGCCGCAGCCTTATGGACAGCAGCGCGGCTCACACCCAGCTGCTGCGCCAGCTGCTGGCCGGAGATGCATTCGCCCTGGGCGGCGGAGAGCGCCGCCAGAAGTGCCTGTTTTGTGGCAGAGGCCATTGTGTTTTCTCCTTTGTGAGGTTTGATAAGGCCATTCTACCACATTTTCAAAATTTTTCCCACGATTTTGCAGGTTTTGGCCCCACTGGTTCGTGTCGATAGACAGAGCACTCGAAATGCCGGGCAGAAAGGAGGCGGAGAGCAGCCATTGAATGCACTGGAATTTGACAGGCTGGTACAGAAGTACCAGTCCCTCGTCTACACCATCTGCCGTCAGCTGGTGGCAGATGAGGGCTATGCGCAGGATCTGACACAGGAAACTTTTCTCTCTGCATGGCGGAGCATGAACCGCTGTCCTGCCGGATACGAAAAGCAATGGCTGGCCCGCATCGCCTCCAACAAAGCCAAGGATTACTTACGCAGCGCCTGGGCGCGCCGGGTGAACACCCCCGGCGACGATGTGCTTGCACTTGAGGGCTCACCGCCCGGCAGCGAGCCGGAAGCGCAGGTGCTGGAAGCTCTGGGCGAAGAGGAGCTGACGCAGCGCATCCTCGCTCTGCGGGAACCCTACAAGACGCCCTGCCGCCTCATGCTGCTGGAACAGCACACCGCCGCCGAAGCCGCCCGGCTCTGCGGCAGGCCCCAGAAAACAGTGGAGGCGCAGGTCTTCCGGGCAAAAAAGATGCTGGCCGCGCAGCTGAGCGCCGCCGGAAAGGAGGGCTTTTAAGATGGAATTGTTCCGTGAAGACGGCTGTCTGAGCGATGAAGGGCTGCACGCCCTCACCGCCGGGCAGCTGGACGAGCTGGGACGGCTGGAAGCCGCCGAACATCTCGCCTACTGCGACAAATGCACCGACCGTTACACCGCACTTCTGACCGCCGACGCCCTCGCCGACCCGCCCCGGGATGTACGCCGTACCGTGATGAGCACCATCTGGGTGCGGCTGATGCAGAGCACCTATGGCCGAGCTGCGGTGGCGGGCATCGCCGCCGTGCTGGCGCTGACCATGTGGCGTACCGGAGCGCTGACCTTCGTCACCGACCACGGCAGTGACCTGCAGGCTCTCCTGCCCACAGTCCAGGTCACCCTGCCGGAAAAACAGCCCCCGAAACTTCTGCCCGAAAAGCTGGGCAAGCCCGTGACTTCCCGCCCCGGCAGAACATCTATACCCGCGTTTCCTCTGTGCTGGAAAGCCTGCTGAACGCGGCAGAAAACATAAAATCATAAAACAAGGAGATCGTTATGCTGAAAAACGGATTTTTGACCTTCTGCTGTGCGTTCATCCCCGGCGCAGGCCAGATGTATCAGGGTTACATGAAGCGGGGCCTCTCCCTCATCCTCACGGCCTGCCTCATCGGGATGGTGAGCTCCCTGCTCAACCCGGTGCTGCTCCTGCTGGTGGTGGTGTGGATGTACAGCTTCTTTGACACCTTCAACCTCCGGGCGCAGATCATCGCGGACACCGCGCCGGAGGACGACTACCTCGTCCACTTCGACCCCCGCGACAGACGGCTGGCCCGGGCTCTGCTGGACAGCCACAAGCTGGTGGGCTGGCTGCTCATCGCCTTCGGTGCGCTCATCGCCTACCAGAACCTCATCATGAACATTTTCGGCGACCTCGTTTACCGCTGGGGCCACTCCTCCCCCGTTTTCCGCGCCCTCTATCTCGTCATGGCCAGCCTGCCGGATGTGGTGGTCTGTGTGGCCCTCATCGTCTGCGGCGTCTGGCTGGTGAAAGGCCCCCATCCGGCCAAAAAGCCGGATGCTTCCAAGGATGTCCCCGAGGATGCCGATTTCTGCGAGTATCACGCCGACGAGGCCGGACAACGCCGCTCTGCTCTCCGGCCCGGTGGTGAATGAAAACGAGGTGACGGACGATGGACCAGAACACAACGAATAAGCCCCTGCGTCGGGTGGGCACCCTGACGCTGGGCGTCTGCCTCATCGCGGCGGGCGTGCTCTTCCTGCTGGCCCGCTTCCTGCCCGGCCTGCCGTGGCTGGTCATCTGGCAGGTACTCCCTGCGGCGGGTCTCATCCTGCTCGGGTGCGAGGTACTCTACTACTCGGCCCGGCCCGGCGAATGCCGGTGCGACTTCAGCTCTGTAGTACTCTGCCTGCTGATGATGGGTGGGTGCTTCGGCGTCTCGACCCTCATGCTGCTGGCCCAGATGCTGGGCCGCGGCTGCACCATCCACCTGTGAACACAAGAAAGCCTGTGCAGCCGCCCGCCCCGGGAGGGTCTGCACAGGCTTTTTTCGTTTGAAGAGAGAGGCTTACTGCACGCCGGTCAGCTCAGCCAGCTTGTGGTAGATCTCGGTGTTGTCGAAGACGCCGCGGAACTTCTCCGCGCCGACGCCCAGCGCATAGATGTTGACCATCGCGCCGGTGTGGGCGTAGGTGGTGTGGTCCATGCCGGACTTGTGGTTGATGGTGTGGCAGACTGCCATACTGAAGGGGATGTAGGTGCCATAGAGCTCGTAATCCTGCTGGCTCATCTCCTTCTGGGAGGCAGCGCCGACTTCCAGCGTCCGCTCGTAGGCCTTGCGCAGGTTCTCCACCTCGTAGTCGGTCAGCAGCAGCTTGCCTGCCTTGGCAGCATCGGGGTCGGTGGGCAGGGTCAGGCCGAAGTTGGCCTTCACGTCCGCCATGGCGGCCTCGAAGGGGGTCTTGTTGTCGATGTAGCTCTTCACATAGGTGGAGTCGAACTTGGCGTAAGACATCTTCTGGTGGGTGAGGTTGGTCAGGAAGGTGTCGTAGTTGGTGGTCTTGTAGCCGATGGCCATGCCGCCGGTCTCGTGGTCGGCGGTGACGAGGATGAGGGTGTCGTTGGGGTGGGCGTTGTAGAAGTCCACCGCGGCCTGCACGGCGTTGCTCATCTCCAGCACATCGTGGATGGAGGCGGCGGCATCGTTGGCATGGCAGGCCCAGTCGATCTTGCCGGACTCGGTCATCAGGAAGAAGCCCTTCTTGTTGTCCAGCAGCTCGATGCCCTTCCTGACGTAGTCGGTCAGCTGCCACTCGCCTGCGGCGGCGTCCATGGCGTAGTTCATGGCCTTGCCGTCGGCCAGTGCCTCCGCGATGATGAGGGTCTTGCCCGCACCGGCCTTGAGGGCGGCGGCGTCTGCCTGACGGGTGACGACGTTGTAGCCGTTCTGGGCGGCGATCTCGTGGTTATTGGGGCCGGTGCCGTCGCCGTTCACCTTCTGGAACTCGCCGCCTGCGAAATACTCGAAGCCGGAGACGGCCAGCTCCTTGCCGATGGCGTAGTAGTTCTTGCGGGTCTTCTGATGTGCATAGAAGGCAGCGGGGGTGGCGTGGTCGATGTTGACGGAGGAGACGACGCCCACCTTGTAGTTCTTCTGGGCGTGGAGCTTCTCGGCGATGGTCTCATACGGCACATCGCGGGTCCACGGACACATATTGATGACGCCGCTCTCGGTCTTGTGGCCGGTGGCGATGGAAGTGGCAGTGGAAGCGGAGTCGGGGCAGAAAGAAGTGCTGTCGTAGGTGGTCACACTGCCCACCTCGGGGAACTGGGTGAAGCTCAGCTCGCCCTCGACGACAGCGCCGTTGTTCTCCACCGTACCCTTATAGAATCGGGCGGACTGGATCTGGGCCGTACCCATGCCGTCGCCGATGAAGAGGAAAACATACTTGGGTCTACCGCCGAACACGCCCAGCAGTCCGTTCTCTTCCTCTGCCGCTTTGGCGGCATTGGGGGCAGCGGCGTTGGCAGCGGCAGGCGCTGCGGCCAGCATACCGGCGGCGGATGCAAAGGCACCGGCCTTCAAAAAGCTGCGGCGGGACATTTTATTCTCTTTCATGCGAAAGTCCTCTCTTTCCATGAGCCTCATGGCTCCTTCTCTCTTTTTCGATTTACCGGGAACGACCTTATTCTACCGCCGCAGCCGCCCGGCCCGAAACCATGCGGACGCAAAATCGGCGTAAAACCCCGGCGGCGGCTTTAGGCCGTCTGTAAAAAAGAAGACTTCTGTTGCGCAAAAAGCGCCCCTCCGGTAAAACGGAAAGGCGCTTTTTGTGTGTTACGGGTCAATTATGCGTTGAACTTTTCCTCGTCCAGCAGGCCTTCGCTCTTGGCCACACAGATGCTGGCCACTGCGTCGCCCACAACATTCAGGGAGGTGACGAGCATCTCGATGGGGCGGTTGATGGCGAGGATGAGGGAGTAGGCCAGCAGGGCGCTGTCATTCACGAAGCCCGCGCCGGACAGGATGGTAAAGAGGATGACGGCTCCTGCGCCGGGGGCGGCAGGAGTACCCACCGAGGCCAGCAGAGCCAGCAGCGCGACCACGACCAGCTGGGCGGGAGTAACGGTGTAACCGGCGCAGCCTGCGATGAAGACGGTGGCCACCACCTGCATGATGGCGGTGCCGTCCATGTTGATGGTCATGCCCAGCGGCAGGACGAAGGAGGCGATGGACTCATCGACGCCGAAATCCTCGGTGCAGACCCTGATGTTCAGGGGGAGGGTCGCCGCGCTGGAGGAGGTGGAGAAGCCAAAAACGGCCACATTGGCGATCTTTTTGATGAAGGTGATGGGGTTCTGCTTCGCGCCCAGCGCCACCACCAAAGGGTAGGCCACCAGCAGGAAGACCAAGAGCAGCGACCACCGTGACTACCACGTACACCGAGCGGGCTTGAGGTAGTCGATGCCGTAGATGGCGAAGGTGCGGGTCAGCAGCACGAAGACAGCGAAGGGGGCGAAGGTCGTGACCACGAAGTTGAGGAAGACCACCACCACATCGTTCACCTCGCCCAGCAGGCGGCGGAGGGTGGCCGTGCGGCTCTCGCCCAGCACGTTCATGCTCAGACCCACGGCCACGGCGAGGAAGACGGAGGAGAGCACCGCGTTGTTGCTGCCGAACGCCGTGACGATGTTGGAGGGGATGACATTCAGCACCACGTTCAGGGGTTGGAGCCGGTGGAGCCGGCGGCCTCGGTCAAGCCCTCGATGTGGGTGTTGAACAGGCCCATGGAATAGGTGGCATAGCCCACGCATCCGGCCAGTGCCAGCGCCATAAAGGAGCAGAGCAGGAACCAGAAGAGGGTCTTGGCCGAGATGCGGCCCATGGTGCGGGTGTCGGCGATGCTGCCGATGGCCAGCGCGATGGAGGTGAACACCATCGGGATGATGACCAGCTGCAATGCCTTGATGAAGAGCTGGCCAATGATATAGAAGAGGCCGAGCGCACGTTCCGCGCCCTCTGTGGTGATGTCCTGGAAGAGCAGGTCGTTGATGGTCTGCCAGATGCCGCTGTTGCCGGAAGCCACGAGCTTTTCGCGCAGCATCATAAAGGCAAAGCCTGCCGCCAGACCGCAAACCAGAGACACCGCCATCTTTCTTGCCAGTGCCGCGCCGCTGTTCTTATTTTTTTCCATACGATTTTCCTCACTTTTGTCCATTTCCCAGTGTGTTTCGGTCGCATTCGGTCTATCTTACCACGATACACTATTGGATGCAAGGGAAAAATCGTCTTTTCAGGCGATTTTTTCGTAAAAGTATGACGCATGAAAAATCGGTGTAAAAATTACGTTCTGGATAAAAAAAACCTCTCCGTCACGCCGTAGGCGTGACGGAGGTTTGATCTTATGTATTGTCTGCGCCCAGCTCTGCGGCTTCCAGCACCTTGATGCCTTCGGCCTCGAACGCGGCGCGCAGAGTCTCGGCAAAGCCGGGGCGGGGTACCTTGTTCTTGATGCAGAGGGTGATGACCCCGTGCAGGCTGGTGGCTTCCAGACCGATGGATGCGCCGTCAGCGGGAACCCACGTCTGGAAATCTTCGATGTACCGGGTCAGCTCCGGGCTGGACGGACTGAAGGGGTCGCCCAGATAGCTCACCCAGAAGTCCGCCGGGAAGCCGCTGATATACTCGCCCATCTGGAAGATGCGCTTTTTGATGCTGAGGCTGGCTTTCTGCTGGTAGACCCGGTAGACCCAGCCCATCTGCTCCGCAATACGGAACAGTTTTCGCTCAGCGGAAAGGTTCTCTTTCAGGTCCGCGTCCACGCCCACGGCCACCTCGGCCAGCGGGGCATCTGCCGTCAGCGGCAGCTTGCGCTGGAAGGATGCCACGCAGTTGTAGAGGGCGTTCGGCGCACCCAGCGCGTCGCGGGCGTCTGTCGAGTAGCTGTAGAGCACCTCGTCCTTGTCCAGATACGCCCGCACCGCCTTACAGAGCAGAGCCGTAAGGGTACTGAAGGGCTTGACGCCGCAGCGGAGGGCGGCGTCCACGAGCCCCGCCTTTTCCAGCCGGACGCGGCAGCAGGTAGGCGTCTCTTCAAAGGTCTGTACCACGGGGCGCTGCATATCGTTGGCCACCTGACTCTCGGGGTACTTTGCAAGGATGTCCTCGATGTCGTAGGCAGGGTCCGTCTCAAGGGTCTGGCCCTCGAAAGCCGTGCCGTACCGCAGGTTGCAGTAGAACTGCAGCACCATGGTCATGAAGGGCGCTATGCCCCGGCCATCGGCCATGAAGTGGAACCAGTCAAAGCAGACGACTTTCCCCTCATAGCTCAGGGCAACAGTAAAGCCGTTCTCGTCCGGAAATTCGGGCTTTGCACTGCCCTGCCGCACCGGGCAGGGGGCATCCGACGGTTCGAGGTGGAGCAGCTTTTTCTCCCACACCGGCTTCTGGAAATAGTAGGGTGCCTTTGCCCGGGCAGCGTCCAGCGCCTGCTGCAAAAGCGCACCGTCCACGGCATCCTTCAGCGTGACCTGATAGCGGCAGTTGACCATGTTTTCGCGGTAATAGTAAACGATACCCTGAAAAACGGAGCGCTGTTCGGCATCCATTCCTTATTCCCCCGCGTGTGCGGCCAGATAGTCGGCCAGATCGCTGACGGTGACGAAGTTGCGCAGCTCCTTTTCGGGGATGCGCAGGCCGAAAGTCTCCTCCAGGTCGGCGACGACGGTCAGGATCTCCATGGACGACAGGTCCAGATCGTCCATCAGGACGCTGTTCTCGTTGACATCATCGGGGGAAATTTCTGCAACATCTTCCAGAATTGCAAGGATCTGGGACACGATCTCGGTTCTTTCCATAGTTTGAATCTTCCTTTCGTAGTTCCATTCAAGGCGGCTGCGGCTCTTTTCCAGTATTCCGCAGCCTGCCCGGTTTATTCTTACTTGCGCAGCAGCTTGCCGGTGCCGGTGCGGGGCAGAGGCTCGGTGCTGAACTCCACGGCGCTCATCCGCTTGTAGAGCGGCAGGGTTCGGTTGGTCTCGGTGATGAAGTCGCGGACGGTCTGCTGGTCGGCCTCGCCGCAGTAGATGACGGCACAGATCTTCTTGCCCTTCTCCCTGACGATGCATTCCTTGACGGCCTCGCACTTGGACAGCAGATTTTCCAGTTCTTCGGGGCTGACGTTCTCACCGTTGTCGAGGATGATGATATTCTTCTTGCGGCCGGTGATGTAATAGAAGCCGTCCTCATCCACACGGGCCAGGTCTCCGGTGTGGAACCAGCCGTCGGCGTCGAGGACTTCTGCGGTGGCCTCGGGGGCCTTGTAATAGCCCAGCATGACGCAGCCGCCGCGGATGCAAATTTCGCCCGTCTCGTCCAGCTTGTACTCGGCGTGGTCGTCGGGCTTGCCCACGGCGCGGATGTGCTTTTCGTCCTGCTCGTAGTTGATGATGCCGTCGCCGCAGGTCTCGGTCATGCCGTACACCTGAGTGATCATCATGCCCTGCTGTGCCAGCTCGGCCAGCATGGCGCCGTCAAACATGGCAGAGGAGCCGCAGGGGTTCCAGATGCCGTTCAGGCGGGCGCGGCGGCCCCGCTTGACGTCTTTGTAGATGGCCTCCATCAGCATGGGAGCCACAGCGATGGCATCGCTGTGCATCAGGCCGAGGTCGCGATAAAAGTCGCGGATGTCGGCGGAGAGGTTCAGCGCCCAGCCCTTGCAGGCCCAAACGAAGAGGCAGATGAACGTACCCAGATGGAACAGGGGCAGGATGGCAAAGTTGCTCAGGACGTCGTTTTTGTTCTCAGGCATATGCTCGTGCTTATAGTCCAGCATGGCGTCGCCGAATTTGACCTGACACTCCACAGTGGTAAAAAGTTGCGCTCCGAGAGCATGACGGCCTTGCTGCGGCCGGTGGTGCCGGAAGTGAACATCAGCACCATCAAATCATCATGGCCCACGCAGTCAGCAAGCTCTGCAGGCGCGCTGTCCCTGAAGGCGTCCATCGGACGGAGTTTATCGCCGTAGGCGGCCTCGATGTCGGGGCGGCAGCCATAGTCGATGCCGTCGTTGACGATGAGGGAAGGTTCGACAAGGCCCAGCTCATATTCCAGCTCGGGCCAGGTCTTTTTCTGGTTGATGGTCACGACGACTGCCCCGGCGAGGATCGCGCCGAAGCTGTTGACGCCGTACTCATAGCAGTTGCGGCTCATGATGCCGACACGCTTGCCCTTGATGTCGGGGATATTCTCCTTAAAATAAGTAACGGCCCTGCGGATGTCCTGCACATACTGGGCGTAGGTCTTTTCCACCACAGTCTTGCCATCGGCGGCCACATAGCGGAAAGCCACCCGGTCGGGGTACTGCTTCGCCATGACGTCTGTGATGAGCTCATATACAGTATTTATCATTTTTGTCGCTCCTTGCTGTTTTTCTTTATTGCAGCGAAACGCCGGCAGCTGACATTTTCTGCCTCAACGTAATAATACCTGTTTCGACAGAGAAATGCAACTACGCGGCGTATCCTTTTTCGCTGTTTTATTGTTTATTTGCGCAGCAGCTTCCCCAGAGCGTTGCGGGGCAGCGGCTCAGCGGTGAACTCCACAGCACTGATGCGCTTATACAGCGGCAGGCTGCGGTTCACCTCGGTGACGAAGGCTCGGACCTCTTCCTGCTTATCCTCAGGGCAGTAGACGATGGCACAGATCTTCTGGCCCTTCTCCTTCACGATGCACTCGGTGACGGCCGGGCAGAGGGCCAGCTTCTTTTCCAGCTCTTCGGGGCTGACGTTCTCGCCGCTGTCGAGGATGATGAGGTTCTTCTTGCGGCCGGTGATGTAGTAGTAGCCGTCTTCGTCCACCCGGGCAAGATCGCCGGTGTGGAACCAGCCGTCAGCGTCGATGACCTCTGCCGTGGCCTCGGGGTCCTTGTAGTAGCCCAGCATCACGCAGTCGCCCTTGATGCAGATCTCGCCGGTCTCGTCCAGCTTATACTGAACGTGGTCGTCGGGCTTGCCCACGGCACTCATGTGCTTTTCGACCTGCGTAAAGTTCAGGATGCCGTCACCGAAGGTCTCGGTCATGCCGTAGCACTGGTTGATGACGAAGCCGTTCTGGGCCAGCTCCAGCAGCATCTTGGGGTCGAGGGCCGCAGAGGAGCAGCACAGGTCCCACAGGCCGTTGAGGCGGCTGACGCGGCCCCGCTTGTAGTCGTTGTACACCGTCTCCACCAGCATGGGGGCCGAGGCCATAATGTCGCTGTGCATCAGCCCCAGGTCACGGTAGAAGTCCCGGATGTCGCTGCACAGGTTCAGTGCCCAGCCGGCGGGCGGGTAGGACATGACGCAGACGAAGCAGGCCATGTGGAAGAGGGGCAGCAGGGTCATGTGGCTCAGCGGCAGCTTCTGACCCTCCGGCAGGCGGGACGTGATCCAGTTCTCGGCCCGGGCACCGTAGGTGCAGAGGCTGGTGCACATATTCCGCTCCGAGAGCATGACGCCCTTGCTGCGGCCGGTGGTGCCGGAGGTGAACATCAGCATCATCAGGTCATCGTGGCCGATGCAGTTGGTCAGCTCACCGGGGGCGGTGTTCCGATAGCAGTCCATCGGACGGAGCTTCGGACCATAGGCGGCTTCCAGCTCGGCACGGCAGCCGTAGTCGATGCCGTCGTTCAGGATGAGGGCCGGCTCCACAAGACCCAGCTCATATTCCAGCTCCTCCCACGCCTTTTTCTGGTTGAGGGTCACGAGGACGCCCCCTGCAAGGATGATGCCGAAGGATGCCACACAGTACTCGTAGCTGTTCCGGCTCAGCAGCGCAACACGCTGGCCCTTGATGCCGGGCACTTCTGCCTTGAGATAGGCAGTCATCCGGCGGATGTCCTGCGCGTACTCGCGGTACTTCTTTCCACGACGGTCTTGCCGTCGGCGGCCACATAGCGGATAGCCACATTGTCGGGGAATTCCTGCTCCATGCAGCGGGTCACCATCATCATATATGCCTGCGGGGACTTTGATCTCTTCAGCCATTGGTCTTACTCCTTTTTTTATTCGCAAGAAAAATAAACAGCACCATTTTGTTCCAGACTCTCCGCATTTCTGGCAGACAGAGGAAAGTTCTGGTTCGATTCCTCTCGGCAACAGTATACCGCATATGCACCGCAAACGCAAGATTTCATTGCACAAATATGCAATTTAAACTTGCGCTAAACTTGTGCAACCGGATGTAAATCCTTCCTTTTGTTGCGACGGGACAAAAGCTGTGATACACTTTTTTCGTCGGGACGAAACTTTGCCCGGAAGCTTCGTCCCCTGCAAATTGACAGAAGGCCCAAAAAGCATTATACTGTTTATATCATTTGGCAAAAAAGCTCCCCGTCGGGCTTCATATTTTTATCTATCGCGCCCAAAACACGGCCTTTCAGGGCCTCCGGGACAGGCGGCGCACTACAAGGAGGACCCCTTATATGGAAGGCACCAAGCCCCGCACCGTAAGCAGCCTTGGCATGTTCGACCTGCTGAAAGGCATCGGAATGCTGGCCATCGTCTTTGCCCACACGGCAGAGCTTTACCCCCTCGGCACCGACGACGTCACCCCCTTCGCCTTTGCACTCTTTGCCTACCGCGAAGCGCTGATGGCCGCCTTCTTCATCGCCAGCGGCTACGGCTTCCGCAAGCGCTCCATCCACAAATGCATCGAGCAGCAGGTCAAGACCCTGCTCAAGCCTTACCTTTATACGGCAGCGGCCACCACCGTGCTCCACTGCCTCATCCACCACGCAGCCTTCGGCTCGTGGCCCAACGCCATCACCCAGTCGGGCAAGGTGCTGGGCGGCTTCCTGCTGGGGCTGCCCCACACGGCCTCTTACTTCGGGCAGGAGTTCTTCTCCTGCGGGCCGATGTGGTATCTGGTGGCCCTGATGCTGGCGTGGATCCTTCTCGATGTCCTTCTCGACATCTTCCCCGAGCGGTACATAACCCCGGCCGTCATCGGCGTCACCCTGCTGGGCTGGGGCATCACGCTGGTGTGGGAGGCCCCCTTCTGCATCGCGCAGGGCATGGTATCGCTGCCCTACCTCTACATCGGCTATCTGGCCAAGAAGCGCCGCCTGTTTGAGACGCCCCTTTCCGGCCGGGCCAGAGCCGGGCTGATCGCGGCGGCGCTGGGCGTCGTGGCAGGCGTCCTGCTGACCCAGAGCACCGACTGCGTCTCGCTGGGCGAGTGGACGATGGGGCCTGTGAGCATCTTTCTGGACGGCGCAGTGGGCTACGGCATCATCCGGCTCTTCCTGAAATTGCAGCGCCGGGTGGACGGCCCCATCTCCCACGCCATCGAGTGGGTGGGGCGGCGCTCGCTCTTCATCTTCTGCATCCACACCGTGGAGCTGACGGCTATCCCATGGTATCTGATGGCGGCGAAATACGCCGACCGTCCGGTGCAGGGGATGCTTTTGCAGTTCGTGCTCTCGCTGGCGTCCATCTTCGCCATCACTGAGCTTCTGATGCGGCGGAAAGAGCTGGGCCGGAAGCTCCGGGGCAGCAAGACTGCGGACAAGCCCCCGGCGGAACAAGAGCCGTCATTATGCGGCAAAGCACTAACGATACAGCGCTTTGGTATCCGGCCCTTTTTCAGGGCAGACTATATTAGTTCGATGCATGGGCTTGCAGCGAGGGTTGTACGCCTTGCGATAAATTTGAGGAGGCCCCGGTAATGATGAACGATACTCCTGAAGCGGCTCTGCGCAGCCGCATTGCGGATCTGGAACAGCAGCTCAGGCTTGCGGATGAGGGTACCTCGCGGCTGGCCCAGCGCTGCCTTGAGCTGGAAAAGCAGCTGCAGACCTTCTACGCCACCCACCCCCAGAAAGAGATGCAGGCCGACTCACCTGCGCTGGTGCAGCCGCTGCTCTACTTCGATGCCGGCTTCGGCTTTTCCCAGAGGGACACCGTCAAAGCCCCGGACTACGAATACGACGAGATGAACGGGATGGTGACGGCCACCTTCGAGCTGCTGCCGAGGCCGCCGTCAATCTCCGCTTCGACCCGGGCGAGCTGCCCTGCTGCATCACCAATTTCGTCTTTTCGGATGACCGCATCCTCTGCCGCCCGGTGAATGGCGTACCGCTCCACGGCGACGGCATCCTTTTCCTGAACGATGACCCCAACCTCATGCTGGAAGGGATGAACCGCTTCCCCGCCGGGATGAAGCTGGGCGTGAGCTACGGCTATTTTCCCGCTGGAGGCGCTGGCAGGCGACCCGCTCTTCGCCGCAGTGCTGGAGGGCGTGCAGTATTTCCAGAAGACCCGCGTCTGTGAGCAGAAACATCTGGACCAGCTGGAAAAGACCTCTTCCGACCAGAAGCAGGTCATCGACGCCTTGCAGAAGAACATCTCCGAGCTGCATCAGGCCAACGCCGAGCTGACCGCCCGGAGCCGGGCCTACGAAAACTCGCTGGAAAATGTCCTTTCGTCCAGCAGCTGGAAGCTCACACTGCCCCTCCGCCGTCTGGTGAGCCTGTTCCATCGTGGCAGCTGAGAGGAGGACCGGGATGTACAGCCGTTATACCACCCTGCAGCGGGCACAGCTCGCCGAGCAGGAATATCTTGATACACAGGACGTCTTTCTCGCCGTCTACGCACCGGGGCGGAGGGCCTCGCTGGAAGCCTCCCTGCGCGACCAGCTCCACCGCAAGTTCCTGCTGGCGGAGGATCTTTCCAGCGGGAGTTTGGGCAGCGCCCGCGGCGTGCTGCTGGCAAAAGAAGATCTGAGCCTGATGCCCACGGCCCTGTCCTGCTTTGCGGATGCGCTGCGCAGCGGCGCAGACTACGTCACCAGTGACGCCGTCTTCGGCTATGCAGGTGCCACTGCCCTCTATCACAGCCCCAGCTTTGCGGCCTGCCCGGGCTGCGCCCTCGTCTCCCGGGAACTGCTGCTGCGCTGTCTGGCCGAGGCCCGTGACCCCGGGAACCCCGCCGAGCTGCTGACGCTGGCGGCAAAGCTCAGCCGGAACCACGTCTGTCTCCCGCTGGCGCTGGCCAACTACGAGCGGGACATCTGTGCCGAGGATGTCTGGTCGATGAAGGGAAGCGGGTGTTCATCATGAGCCACCTGCTGGACATGACCGGCGCGCCCATCGTGCTGGTCAGCGCTGTGCCGGTGCTGCGCAGCATGGGCTACGAGGTGGTCGTCCTCGGCCCGGAGGACAGCGGCTCGATGCCGCTCTTCCTTGAGGCCGGGGCTGTCGTCATCACCCGGCGCGGCTGCGTCCAGTCTCCCCCTGCTGTGGGGGCTGGCCCTCTGCGCCGACTTCGTCCTCGCCAACACTGTCGTCGAGGCCCGGGCTGTCCGTGCCTTGAGCGGGGCACGGGTGCCGGTGCTCTGGTGGCTCCACGACGCCTTCGCGGGCTACCCCCATATCGCCCACCAGATCCCCAAAGAGCTGGGAGAGAACATCCGGGTCTATTCCGTCGGCAGCCACGCCGCCAACGCCATGCACTCGGTGCGGCCGGAGTTCAACATCCGGCCTCTCATCTACGGCCTGCCGGACTATGCCTCCGAGAAATTCGCCCACTATGACCTGAGCTATGCGGGCGGGCGTCCCCTTTTCGCCACCGTCGGCTCCTTCGAGAACCGGAAGGGGCAGGACATCTTCTGCAAGGCCATCCGGCTGCTGCCGCCGGAGACGATGAAAAAGCCTCCTTCCTCTTTGTGGGCAAGGCCGCCGAGCCGGAGATGATGGACGCCGTGCGCAGCCTGACGGCGGACTGCCCCGACAACGTCTTCTACGTCAAGCGGTTGACCCGGGACGAGATCAAGAGCCTGATGGCTCAGTGCACCTGCCTCGTCTGCGCCTCCCGCGACGACCCCATGCCCACCTTCGTCACCGAGGGCCTCATCTTCGGCAAGCCCGCCATCGTGTCGGAGCACACCGGCACCGCCGGACTCATCACCGAGGGGGTGGACGGCTTCGTCTACGAGGACGACGACCCCGAAAAGCTGGCGGAGCGTCTGGCATGGGCCATCGACCACCCGGAAAAACTGGCCGCCATGCGGCAGGCCTGCCGCGACCTGTATGAACGCCACTATTCGAAGCAGGCCTTTGCCGATGGCCTGAAGCAGGCGGTCCGGGAGCTTACCGGCGAATCCACTTTATCACTCTGCCAAAATTGAGGCAAAAAATTTGGCATCTTTTCAAATGCACCTCCGGACTGTGATATACTCTTCCCAGAGTTTATCCCAGTCCGTTTTTGTTGAAAGGAGTTTCCCCCATGAGTTCGTCCGCCTCCCCCGCCCCTTCCCGCCGGAAGACCCTGCTCTCTCTGGGCGTTCTGGCCCTGCTGACCGGCATCGTGGTATTCATTTTCCGGGAGCACTGGGCCGAGATCTCCGCTGCACTGGGCCAGCTCACCTTCTGGCAGGGGGTTCTGGCGCTGGCCGTGGGCCTGAGCTATCCGCTGCTGGAGGGCGTCGTCAGCTGGCTCATCGTCCGCAGCCGCCTGCCCCGGTTCTCTCTGCGCCACGGCATCGACAACGCATGGATGGGCACCTTCGGCAATGTGGTGGGCCTCGGCGCGGGGTCTGTCCCCTTCCAGACGTGGTATCTCCACCGCCGGGGGCTGGACGTCGGCCCGGGCGTGGGCCTCATGACCCTGCAATATGTCTTTCACAAAACGGCCGTTCTGCTTTACACCACCCTGCTGCTTCTGGCAGGCCGCCCTTGGCTGGCGGCCCACTCGGACGGCGTGCTGCGGTATCTGCCCGCAGCCTACGCCGTGGTGGCGGGGTCATCGTGGGGCTGATTGCCCTCTGCGCCCTGCCGGTGGTGCAGCGTCTGGCCCGGTGGCTGCTGCATTTCCTGCCCGACACAGGCCGCTGGGCCGAGCGCCGGGCCGACTGGCTCCGGCAGCTGGACACCCTGAGCACCGAGAGCCGCCATCTGCTGGCGGACAAAGCCCGCTGCGCCGCCATTCTGGGCGTCCATCTGCTCAAACTCTTTCTGCTCTTCTGCCTGCCGTGGATGGGGCTGCGCTTCATGGGGCTGGACGCCGGGCTGCGCTTCTGGCAGGTGCAGCTCCTCGCCGCGCTGACCCTCTTCGTCTCCAACGCTCTGCCCAACGTGGCGGGCATGGGGTCGGTGGAGACGGCCTTTCTGCTGGTGTACGGCAGCTTCCTCCCCGATGCTGCGTCCATGAGCCTGCTGATGTTCTACCGGCTGGCCAGCTATTACGCCACCTTTCGCAGCCAGCGCCGTCGGCTTCGGCTGGCGGCTGGCGCAGCGGAGGCTGAACCGCAGCTGACGTTGTGAAGATTTTATTTCATTTTCGAGACCCTGCACTACGAGACCACTCCCATCTCCCTGAAGAGCGTGGACGCAGCCGCAGGCGCTACCCCCATCGCATTCGCTGCTCCTGAGCAGTAAAGATCATCCTATAACAAAGAAAACGGCAGGTGCGACGCACCTGCCGTTTTGTTATTTTATCAAATATCAGCCCTTCAGGGGGACGAAGCCCACGAGGTCCTTTCACGACCTCGCCGCCGATGATGAGGCCCGCGACCGACGGCACAAAGGCGTTGGAGCCGGGGACGGAGCGGCGGATGGTACACTTGCGCTGGGTGCCCGGAGGGCAGATGCAGTGTTGCTTGCAGCTGATGGAATCGTCCTCGATGGGGGTCATGACAGGCTCTTTGGAGTAGACGACCTTCAGGTGCTTGATGCGCCGCTTGCGGCACTCGGTGCGCATGACCTTGGCCAGCGGACAGACGGAGGTCTTGTAGATGTCCGTGACCTCGAAGCGGGTGGGGTCCATCTTGTTGCCTGCACCCATGGAGCAGATGATGGGCACACCGGCCTCCTTGCACTTCATGACCAGCGCGAGCTTGCCGGTGACGGTGTCGATGGCGTCCACAACGTAGTCGAACTGGGTAAAGTCGAAGCTGTCCTGCGTCTCGGGGCCGAAGAAGGTCTTGTAGGTCGTGACCTTGATGTCGGGGTCGATGTCGTGGACCCGCTCTTCCGCCACATCCACCTTATATTTGCCCACGGTGGAGCGGGTGGCGATGAGCTGCCGGTTCAGGTTGGTTAGGCAAATTTTGTCGTCATCGATAAGGTCAAAGGCACCCACGCCGCTGCGGACCAGGGCCTCCACGGTATAGCCGCCCACGCCGCCCACGCCGAATACGGCCACACGGGAGTTGTGCAGCTTGGTCATTGCCTCCGCGCCCAGCAGCATCTGGGTGCGGGAATACTGGTCTTGCATATACGTTCTCCTTTAGGTTCTACTTTCAACATTCACGGGCTTGCCCTTCTCCGTTTCGCAAATCCACCTCTCCCAAAGGGAGAGGCAGGGTGACGGTCAGGCTTCAGGCTCTCCCTTTGGGAGAGCTGGCCGCCTGAGGACGACAGGCCGCCCTTATCCCTTCGCCACCCGCACGATGGTCCCTCCACCGAGGACGGTATCCCCCTGATACAGCACGACGGCGGTGGGGGGGTGGGGGGCGCTGGGCTGGTCAAATTCCAGACGGAAGCCGTCCGGCCCTGCCGGGTAGACGGTGGCGGGCTGCTCGACCTGATGGTAGCGGGTGCGGGCCGTCACCCGCAGCGGCCCGGTCAGCTCCGGGATGGCGATCCAGTTCACCTCGTTCGGCGTAGACGATGGTATCGAACAGCTCCGCCTCCGGGCCGACGGTGACGGTGTTGGCCTGCATATCCTTGGCGCAGACGTAGACCGGCGCGCCCATGGCAAGGCCCAGCCCCTTCCGCTGGCCGATGGTGTACCGCACCGCGCCGCTGTGGGTGCCCACCTTTTTTCCGCTGACGTCGAGGAAATCGCCCGCCGGATAGTGTTTGCCGGTGAAGTCCTCCATAAAGCGGGCGTAGTCGCCATCGGGCACGAAGCAGATGTCCTGACTGTCGTGCTTGCGGGCATTGACGAATCCCTGCTCCTCGGCGATGGCGCGCACCTCGCTCTTGTGCAGCCCGCCCAGCGGCAGACGGACGTGAGCCAGCTGCTCCTGCGTGAGGTTGTAGAGCACATAGCTCTGGTCCTTGCCCTCGTCCAGACCCCTTTTTCAGCAGCCAGCGGCCGGTGGCCTCGTCCTGCTCCACCCGGGCATAATGGCCCGTGACCACATAATCCAGTCCGTGTGGGCTTCCGCCCAGCGAAGCAGGTGATCGAACTTCATATATCTGTTGCAGTCGATGCAGGGATTGGGCGTACCGCCGGCCTCGTAGACCCGGATGAATTTGTCGATGATCTTTTCCTGAAAGTCTGCCGTAAAATCCAGCACCTCGTAGGGAATATCCATCGCATAGGCCACCTCGGCGGCGTCCTCAATGTCCCGCTCGAGAGCAGCAGGTGTGCAGCCCCTCGGTGTCCACGGCCTCGTTGCGGGTGAGGCGCATGGTGATGCCGGTGCAGTCGAAGCCGTCCCGCTGCATGAGCCATGCCGCCACCGAGCTGTCCACACCGCCGCTCATGGCGATGAGGGCGCCCCGGGGCGGCGGGAAGTGTTCTGTGTTTCTGTCATTCTGTTCCTCTTCCGTTATAACATACTAAAACAGTAGTATAATACTACCGCAGCTTCTTTTTCTCTTGTCAAGACGCAGAAAATCCGGCCGCGAAGGCCAGAAGCTCCGCCTTTTTGTTGGGCAGCCGCCCGGTGATGACCTCTTCCAGCAGCGCTTCCAGTGCGCGGCGCAGGCCCGGCCCGGGCGCGACGCCCGCCGCCATCAGATTGCGGCCATTCACGGCCAGCTGGGAGACGCGGCAGCAGGCGCTTTGGGCGGTCAGCGTCTCGGCCTCTTTTTGCAGGTCAGTAAATTCATCTTTTCTTTCCGGTTGAAGAGCGCTCCAAAGGGCAGTCAACTGCTGCACGGTGTGGAGGTCGTATTTGCCAAGAAGTCGTTTGGCTTGAAGCGACAGCGTAGGAGTGAGTGGGGAGTTTTTCTCCTTCACAAGTGTTGATACTCCATCTATCACAGCATTGGAGCATTTCAAGCGTTTCAGCGCCTTTCGTGTTCCATCCTCCCCCAGCGGCAGCAGCAGCGCCGCCCAACGGGTGGTCACTTCCTCTGCTCCTGCCGGAAGGGCATCTATGATCTCACGGGCTTCCGACAGGTCGTCGGGCGGCAGTTCCGGCAGGACGAAGGCCAGCACTTCCGGCTCCAGATACGCCCCCGGCTTGGGGCAGACAGAAGCTTGTTCAGCTCTTCTTCGATGCGCTCCACCGACACGCAGTCGAGGTGGGCGGCCAGCTGCTTCGCCGCCGCTTCGGTGGCCTCGTCGATCACAAAACCGAACCGGGCCGCAAAGCGGTAGAGACGCAGGATGCGCAGAGCGTCTTCTTCAAAGCGGCGCAGCGGCTCACCGACGGCCCGCACCACGCCCCGGGCCAGATCTTTCCTGCCCGCCAAAGGGGTCGCACAAACCCTCTTCGGCGCTGTAGGCCATGGCGTTGATGGTGAAGTCCCGCCGGGCCAGGTCCTCCCGGACGTCGGGTACAAAGGCCACGCTGTCGGGGTGGCGGCCATCGGAATAACTGCCCTCCGTGCGGAAGGTGGTGATCTCGTAGAGCTTGCCGTTCCCGCTTCACAGTCACGGTACCATGCTGCAATCCGGTGGGGATGCACTGCTTTTCTCCGAACAGCTCCATCACCTGCTCCGGGCGGGCGGCAGTGCAGAGGTCCCAGTCGTGGGGCGCAAGGCCCAGCAGACTGTCCCGGACACAGCCGCCCACGGCGTAGGCCGCAAAACCTGCCCGGTGCAGCGCGTCCAGCAGGGCGGAGGCGCCGGGTTCTATGGTGATGTTCATTCTTCGGCCTCCTCGTATTGCAGGGTGATGCTCTTGCCGTCATAGCCGCACTCTGCCGCCGGGAAGAGGCTCTGCGCCTGGGTCAGCTCTTCTTCCGGGTCGGTGATCATGGGCGAATAGTGGACGAGCCAGAGCCGCTTTCGCGCCCGCTTTGGCGGCGAGTGCCGCGCTCTGCCCGAAGGTGCTGTGGCCGTACTGTTTGGCCTGCGCGGCCTGCTCCGGCAGAGCATAGGTGGAATCGCAGAGCAGAAGGTCAGCACCCGTTGCGGCCTTTTCCAATGCCGGACAGGGGGCGGTGTCGTCCCCGAGAAGACAAAAGCTCAGCCCCTGCCGGGCCGGGCCGAGGACGGCTTCCGGCTGGATGACACGGCCACCGTCCAGCGTGATACTCTCGCCGTGCTGGAGCGTCTTCCACTGCTTTACCGGTACGCCCAATGCCCGCGCCTGTTCGGGTGAGAACCGTCCGGCCCGGGGCAGATCGAGTCGGTAACCCTGACTGACGACACGGTGGCGGGTCGGCACCGGCGTGAGCTTCGCGCTCTGGGGCCAGCCGCCGAATTTTTCGCAGAGCGCCGCCGGGGCGTCCAGCACCTCGGCGCAGACCAGATACGGCAGAGGCCCCGTCAGCACCCGCAGTGCCGCCCAGACTTCGCCGAGCCCCTTCGGCCCGTACAGCGCCAGCGGGCGGATGCGGCCCTGACAGCCCAGCGTCTGCAGCAGCCCCGGCAGGCCGAAGATGTGGTCGCCGTGGTAATGGGTCAGGCAGACGGCGTCCATCTTCATCAGGTTGACTCCGGCCCGGCGGGCTGCAGTCTGGGTCCCCTCGCCGCAGTCGAACAGGAGGCTGTGTCCTCCGCATTCGGCCACCGCCGCCGTGAGAGCGCGGTCGGGCAGGGGCATGGTGGCCGCTGTACCCAGCAGTGTAATGGTCAGCATAAGGTTTCTCCGTATCACAAAAAATCTCGATGGCTATAGTGTACCACACTCTTCGGCCCGGCACAATCGCACAGCCGCACCCTGACAGGCATAAGATGGCCCAAACCACAAAAGGAGGGGTCTTGTATGCAGCGTCAGCGGCCCGGGCATCGCATTTTGTCGTTCCACCACCGGGGACTGCTGCTTCTGGCGGCGGCAGTGGCGGTGATGATCTTTTTTCTCTACGGCTGCGTGGCAGGGGCGGCGTACAGCCCCCGGGGGCGGCTGGTGTTCATCCCTCTCGCACAGGTTTCAGGTAGTAGTACGACTTCGCTTTTTTCCGCTTTTATCTGGAAGGATCGGAGCTTCCCACCGCATGGTACAATGTGCGGGCGATATGAAAAACAAGCCCGCTCCCCTGCTGAACCCCGGCACCCTCAAGCCCATGACGGCCAGGGAGCTGGATGGCGTTTTCTGCGATGAGCTGGACTACAGCAGGGCCTACATCCTCAGCCAGCTGGACCACCACGGCCTGATGGAGGCCGCCGGCGTGGAGCAGACCAGCGTCTTTGAGGCGGCAGAGCACTGAGCCAGACAGTCATTCCGCAAACAGCAAGCCAGCCGCCCTGCAAGGTAACAGGGCGGCTGGCCGCTTCTATTATGCAATTCAGGAGAATGGAGGAGAAAATAGCGTTTTCATGCTTCCGGGGGACGGAAGCGCCGGAGAATTATTCGCCGCGGACGGCCGCGAAGCCAGCCTCGAGGTCGGCGATGATGTCGTCGATGTGCTCGGTGCCGATGGACAGGCGGATGGTGTTCTGGTAGATCTGCTGCTCGGCCAGCTCCTCATCGGTCAGCTGGCTGTGGAGTGGTGGAAGCCGGATGGATGACCAGACTCTTGACGTCGGCCACGTTTGCCAGCAGGGAGAAGATCTTCAGGTTGTCGATGAACTTGAATGCTTCCTCGCGGCCGCCCTTGATGTTAAAGGTGAAGATGGAAGCGCCGCCGTTGGGGAAGTACTTCTCATACAGGGCGTGGTCGGGATGATCCGGCAGAGAGGGGTGGTTGACCTTCTCGACCTGCGGATGGTTGGCCAGGAACTCCACGACTTTCTTGGTGTTCTCCACATGGCGCTCAATGCGCAGGCTCAGAGTCTCGGTACCCTGCAGCAGCAGGAACGCGTTGAAGGGAGAGATGGTAGCGCCGGTATCGCGCAGCAGGATGGCGCGGATGTAAGGTGACGAAGGCGGCAGGGCCGGCGGCGTCCGCGAAGGACACACCGTGGTAGCTGGGGTTGGGGGCCGCAATGTTCGCATACTTGCCGCTGGCCTTCCAGTCGAACTTGCCACTGTCCACGATGATACCGCCCAAGGTCGTACCGTGACCGCCGATGAACTTGGTGGCGGAGTGGACCACGATGTCAGCGCCATGCTCAATGGGACGGATCAGGTACGGGGTGCCAAACGTGTTATCAATGACCAGCGGCAGGCCATGCTTGTGAGCAATGGCCGCGATGGCATCAATGTCAGGAATGTCACTGTTGGGGTTGCCCAAAGTCTCGAGGTAGACAGCCTTGGTGTTGGGCTGGATCGCGTTCTCGACCTCGTTCAGGTCATGAGCGTCCACGAAGGTGGTGGTGACGCCGAACTGGGTCAGAGTGTGCTCCAGCAGGTTGTAGCTGCCGCCGTAGATGGTCTTCTGCGCTACGATGTGGTCGCCGGCCTGAGCCAGTGCCTCGATGGTGTAGGTGATGGCAGCTGCACCGGAAGCAGTAGCCAGAGCAGCCACGCCGCCTTCCAGAGCGGCAATGCGCTTCTCGAACACATCCTGGGTGGAGTTGGTCAGACGGCCATAGATGTTGCCGGCGTCGGCCAGACCGAAGCGGTCAGCGGCGTGCTGGCTGTTGCGGAAGACATAGGAAGTGGTCTGGTAGATAGGCACGGCACGGGAATCGGTAGCGGGATCGGCCTGCTCCTGGCCAACGTGAAGCTGCAGGGTCTCAAATTTATAGTTAGACATAGTATTTTCCCTCTCTATCTGTACTCAAAGTATTATTTTTACTCATAAAAATACCCGGCAGCGTGGGGAGTTCTCACCTTTCGTCTGCCGGGCAAAGAAATCGTTCTCCACTCAGAACCTTTTGTCTGTCTTGGGCGTCACATTCGCTCGCGCATTCGCGGCATAGAGGGCACCGTACAGCTTTGGCTCAGAGTTTGTTTCTCGGCCCGGGCGCTGTACATTCGCCCACAGCGGAAGTTGGCGTGCAGAAGACTTTTCCAGATCAGCGTCATTTGAGTACCCTCCTTTCTGAGATCCCTATTTTACCTACAAGGCGTGTGGTTTTGTTGTCCGCATTATATTCCCCTCATACCCATATTGTCAATAGGTTTAATCGGATTTCTTCCAAAAAAGTTTTTAAGAGTCATTCTTTTGAGAAAAATGCAAAAAAGATTGCATTTTAGTCTTGCATTTCACACAGAATCCGTGTATACTCTTCCCTGCGCCTAAATTGCAATCAGGTTGCAATTTACGCCTAAACCTCACTTTTCGTCCCTCCGTTTCTCTTTTTGGGTGAAGACGTAAAATGGTGTGGTGCTGCTGGCGCTGCCGGCGGCCACCGGGGCGGATTTTATTCTTTCGGTCAAATGGCTGGAGCATCACGGCCCGGCCCGCTTTGGCCAGAGGCAGGGAGGGGTGTTTCAGAATCCCCCCTCCCTACCTCTGGACTCCAGCCGTTTTGTCCATCAACGAGTTGGGGCTGCTCGCCCATAACGGGCCTCTGGGTAGACTGCGTTCCAAAAATGCTGGAGATTCGTGCATTCGCACGAAGATCTCCAAAAACGCATTTTAGCTCTCCGGATGGCCCGCAAGGCGGCTTCGCCGAAGATTTCAGGCTTTCATAGCAGAACTTTACCGTCAGCAGGAAATTTTTGAGATGTACGTCAACACCAGCTGCGGGCAGCAAATCGGTGGAAGGCCGAGAAAAATATTGCAAGACGACGACCGCCGCCTGCGATGCTCAGGCCGTGGTGGCGGGCTGTTGGGGCCGAGGTCAGCAGGACACGAGTGCCACTCAAGGCCGAAGTGGTCGCTGGGCACCGCAACCCGTCTTAGCGAAGCGGATGGTGGACTAGCATTTTGGGCTTCGACAACTGCCGCCGGGGTCTGCCGAGGGCGAGCATCCCGTTCATCACCCGCAGCATTGCCCGCGCCTCGAAAGTAGGGGGTTTTTCTGGTTCTCTTTTGGCACGCAAAAAGAGAACTTAGCCCAGCGAAAAAAAGCGCTCTACCCCCGCGCCACCGGCGCGAGCAAACTGTTCTCTTTTGGCACGCAAAAGAGAACTTATATTTTATAACGAGGTATCAAACAATGGAACTTTTTCTGGATGTACTGAGCGAAACTCTGGTGGACACCGCCAAGATGCTCCCCTTCCTGTTTTTAGCCTATCTCTTTATTGAATATGTCGAGACCCGCCACGGTGAGCGCATCGAGGCCCTGCTGGCGGGCGGCGGCCGCTGGGGGGCGCGGTGCCGGGCGCGGTGCTGGGCTGTGTGCCCCAGTGCGGCTTCTCGGCCATCGCCTCCAACTTCTACGCCTCCCGCGTCATCACGCTGGGTACGCTGATGGCCGTCTATCTCGCCACCAGCGACGAGGCTATCCCCCTGCTGGTGTCCATGCCCGCCTACTGGGATAAGCTGATCCTGCTGATGGTCATCAAAGTCGTGTACGCTGTCTTGTGGGCTTTCTGCTGGACTTCGTCCTCCGCAAGGCCCTGCCCCGCAGCCTGCGCGGCGGCTACACCGGCCACGCCGACGAGGTGGACTGCCACGAGGAGCACAGCGACGAGCAGGGTCAGCCCCAGCCCATCTGGAAGGCCGCGCTCCGCCACACCCTCGAGATCTTCGTCTTTATCTTCGCGTTCAGCCTTGTGTTCGGCCTCATCGTCGAGGGCGTGGGCGAGGATGTCTTCGCCTCGGTGCTGGGCCGGATGGGCTTCTTCCAGCCGGTGATGGCCGCGCTGGTGGGTCTCGTGCCCAACTGCGCCGCCAGCGTCCTCCTGACCCAGCTCTATGTCGAGGGTGCGCTCCGCTTCTCGAGCCTCGTGGCCGGTCTCTGCACCGGCGCGGGCGTGGGCCTCGCCGTGCTGTGGCGGGTGAATCCCTCCTGGAAGCAGAACCTCTTCATCACCGGTCTGACGTGGGCCTGCGGTGCCGCTGTGGGCGTGGGAATCCAGATCGTGGTGGCCTTCGCCTGAGTATTTGTACAAAGCACCTTCACCTTTTCTTCGGAGAAGCGTGCAGGTGTCTTTTTATTTTGGAGACAAATCCTCTATTTTGTGATATACTCAGCTCATACAGAAGTATAGTAAGGAGAACACCATGCAGTATAAGATCCTCGCAAGCGATTACGACAACACCCTCGTCCCCTTCGGGGAGAAACAGCCCCGTCCGGCCATGGTTAAGGCTGTGAAGAAGCTTCAGGCCGCCGGGGAAAAATTCGTGCTCAGCACAGGCCGGGCCTGGTCTGCCATCAACCGGAAAGGTCAGCTGGGCGGCATCCGGTTCGACTACGCCATCACCTGCAACGGTGCCTGTGTCGTGGACAAGAACGGTGCCATCGTGGCAGAGCACCCCATGACCAGTGAAGAGATGTACGCGCTGGTGGATTTCTGTGAGGACTACAACTACCCGCTGCAATTTAACTTCAAGGATGCATACTATGTCTACTGCGAGTATGACATCCTCCACAAGCCTACTACGATCGGATGAATAGCGTCGGTCTGGACTGCGTGGACGGCGAAGACCAGGACCGCCATCTCATCGATATGCCTCACGCAGCATTCTGCCTCTTTCCCGAGGGGGCGCTGGAGCGGTTCAACGAAAAGTACGGTCACCTCGGCCTTCACTTCATGCAGACGGGCGGCCAGCTGCCCGACGGCTCCCACTTCTACGACATCGTGCGGAGCGGGATCGACAAGAGCACGGGCCTCGCAGACCTCTGCGAGAAGATGGGCCTCTCCCTCGCCGAGGCCGTGGCGGCAGGCGACTCCGCCAACGATGTGGGGATGCTGAAAGCAGCCGGCCTCGGCTGCTGCATGTCCAACGGCACCGACGAAGCCAAAGCCGCCGCTGACCGCGTCATCGGCGATGTGCGGGAAGACGGACTTGCTGCCCTTATTGAAGAGCTGTGGTTCGACGGCCCGAAGGCGGAGCCCTCCGACCGACAGCTTCGGCTCTGCGTGGGAGACGATGGAACGATGAGCTTCGCACCGGTCTATTCCGAAAACAGCCGCGCCCTCATCCTCGGCACATGGCCCAGCCCCAAAAGCCGGGAGATGGCCTTCTACTACGGCCACCCGCAGAACCGTTTCTGGCCCATGATGGCAGCTCTCACCGGCGAGCCTGTCCCCGCCCGGGAGGACATCGAGGCCAAAAAGGGCCTCATCCTCCGCCACGGCCTCGCCCTGTGGGACACGCTGGAAAGCTGCACCATCACCGGCGCGTCGGACGCCTCTATCCGGGATGTCGTGCCCAACGACATTGCCTCTCTCTTGGCCAAAGCGCCCATCGAGGCAGTGTTCTGCAACGGGGCCACGGCCCACCGCATCTATACCAAGTATCTGCTGCCGGTGTCCGGCATCCCGGCGGTCAAGCTGCCCAGCACCAGCCCCGCCAACGCCGCCTGCCGCCCCGAAACCCTGCGCGAGGTCTGGGGCGAGGCCCTCAAAGATTATATAACCGTTTCCAACCTGTAAATTATTCATGAAACACTTGCGTTTTGTGGATAAAAGGATTTATTATGGAAGAGTACAAGGGGCGGTGCGCCCTTCGGGAAAGGAGAAACATGCATGAGCAAAGTTATCCGCACCCAAAAACCCAGCGTCCTGCCGTGGTATGCGGCGGCGCTAGTATTCGCGGTGCTGTGCGCGGCGCTGCCAGCATATAAGCTGTGGGCACTGCTGGTCGCGCTGGGCGGCGCAGCCGTGATGTTCGGCGTGGCAAAGAAGGTCTGCCCGCCCCGGGTAGTGGAGCATGAAGTGCCTTTCCACACCGGAAGCGGTGATGTGGACGAGATGCTGGCCGACATCCAGCAGAAGCTGGATGCCCTCCACGCGCTGAACGAGGCCCTGCCCGACCCGGAGCTTTCCGCCGCCATGACCCGGATGGAAAAGGCGGGCCGCTCCATCGTGGAGACGGTGGAGGCCAGTCCCGCCAAGGCAAAGCAGGTACGCCGCTTTGCAAACTACTACCTGCCCGACGCGGTGAACGTCCTGGAGCAGTACGCAAAGCTGGCCCGCCAGGGCGTGCGGGGCGAAAATGCCGCTTCGATCCGGGCAGAGGTGGAGCGGAACGCGGCTTCCATCGCCACTGCATTCGAAAACCAGCTGGATGCATTGTATGCCGCTGAAAGCATGGACCTCTCGGCGGATCTGACGGTATTGCAGAATATGCTCAAAGGACAAGGCTTAGGCTAAACGTCTGATTTGGAAAGGAAGGAATCTCTCATGGCTGATAATACGTTCAATTTTGACTTGGAAAGGAAGACGCACCCATGGCTGACAACACGTTCAATTTGACGACCACCCGACCCGGTGGAAGCACCTGCCGCCGAGGAAAAGCAGCCCGAACCCGCTGCGGCCCCCGAGGCCGAACAGGTCAAGCTCAGCCCCGAGGAGCAGGCGATGGTGGACGCCTTCGCTCAGAAGATCGACATCACCAACAGCCAGCAGGTGCTGCAGTAGTTCCGCCTGCCAGAAGAAGATCGGTGACTTCTCCGAGGCGGCACTTTCCAAAGTGTCCACCAAAGACCTCGGCGAGGTGGGCGGCATGATCACCGACCTCATCGGCGAGCTGAAGAGCTTCGACGCCGCCGAGGAGGAAAAAGGCATCCTCGGCTTCTTCAAGAAAAAGGGCAGTCAGCTCGACAACATGAAGACCAAGTACAGCAAAGCGGAAACGAACGTCGAGACCATCCAGTCCGCCCTCGAAAAGCATCAGGTGCAGCTGCTCAAGGATATTGCGATGCTGGACAAGATGTATGAGCTGAACATGGCCTATTTCAAAGAGCTGAGCATGTATATCCTCGCGGGCAAGAAGAAGCTGGCCGACTTCCGCGCCCACGAGCTGCAGCAGGCGATGGACAAGGCAAAGGCTTCCGGCCTGCCTGAGGACGCACAGGCCGCACGCGATCTGGCCGACCAGTGCGAGCGCTTCGAGAAAAAGCTCTATGACCTCGAGCTGACCCGCACCATCAGCTTACAAATGGGTCCCCAGATCCGGCTTTTGCAGAACAATAACTCCATGATGGCCGAGAAGATCCAGTCCACCATCGTCAACACCATCCCCCTGTGGAAGAACCAGATGGTGCTGGCACTGGGTCTGGCACACAGCCAGCAGGCCATGCAGGCCGAGCGCGCCGTCACCGACATGACCAACGAGCTGCTGAAGAAGAACGCCGACGCCCTCAAAATGGGCACCATTGAGACGGCAAAAGAGTCCCAGCGCGGCGTCGTGGACATCGAGACCCTGCAGCAGACCAACAAGAGCCTTATCGAGACGCTGGACGAGCTGAACAAGATCCAGCGCGAGGGCCGCGCAAAGCGTGCCGCTGCCGAGCAGGAGCTGACCCGCATCGAAGATGAGCTGAAACAGAAGATGATGGAGATCCGGAGCTGAAATGGCAAACGCAGATTTTTCCAGACAACCGAATACGACCGGCGGCTTTGACGCTTCCAGCTACCGTGCCGCAAAGCCTGCCGAGGAGGAATTGCGGCTGACGCCCCTCCAGCAGAAGCTGGCCGGTCTTGAAAAGGCCCTGCCCGCTGCGCTGGGCAGGCAGGCTGTTGCCGCTATTCTGAGCATCGTGGTGATGCTGGGGTGCTTTTTCGGCTTTGGCGGGGCGAAGCTCCGGGCAAAGTACGACACGGTGAAGAACGGGTTCACCACTGGCGTGGCCGCAGACAGCGGCTATGCCCTGAATGAGGAGTTGACCACACGGCTCAACACGGCCGCCAACATCATCACCACCGCGTCCAACAAACTGGGTGCCGACAGCACCGAAGTGCAGACGGCACAGGCTGCGCTGGACTCTTTTTCCGCCTGCCTCGGGGCGGTGCAGTCCGATGGCAAGATCCACGCACTGGACTCTCTGAGTGTTTACACCGGCGGCAGGATGCAGATGCTCTACCAGTCGAACGAGACACTTGGCACAGCCATCAGCCAGCTCTACGCAAAATTGCAGGAGCAGGCCGCAGACCCCATGAAGATGGGCGCAGTGCAGGGGCAGTACAGCCAGTTCAACGGTGCGCAGACCATCATCAGCAACCTGCATTATAACGATGCGGTCCAGAGTTACCAGAAAGACGTCGGCGGCTTCCCGGCCAGCGTGCTGAGCAAGCTGTTCGGCATACAGGAGGTGGAACTTTTCGCATGAAGACGATGAAAACACTTTCCCGCCGCATTGCGGCACTGCTTCTTGTCGTGACCGTCGGCATCACGGCGCTTGCACCGGCGGCTTCGGCCTCCAACATCCAGCTGCCCAGCCTGCCGAAAGATCAATGCGTCGTGGACGACGCCGGTGTGCTGAGCAACAGCACCACCTCGGAGCTTGAGACCCTCAACGCACAGCTCTCTTCCAGCTGCGATGGCGCACAGATCGGCGTGCTGACTGTGGACTACACCGGCAGCGCCACCACCGAGGACTACGCCACGGCAGCCATCAATGCTTGGGGCATCGGCAGTTCCGGCAAGAACAACGGCGTACTCATCCTGCTGGTGATGCAGTCGGACCAGTACGCCGACGGCGACTACTATCTGACCTACGGCGACGGCTTCCGCAGCACCTTGCTGGCCGATCAGGCAAGCTCCCTCGTGCAGACCATGGAGGACGATTTCGCCGCCAAGAAGTACGACGCAGCCGTCCTCACCTGCGCCACCAATGTGGCCAATACCATCGCAGAGGTGTACGGGGTCACTCTGAGCGGCGGGACCATCTATTCCGACGGCTCTGACACCCAGACCACCCGGCCCTCTGTCGAGCCTGTCCCGCCCCAGAAGCACTACTCCATCTGGGCAAGCTTTATCGGCGGCATTTTCTCCCTGCTTGCTTATATCATCCTGTTTCATCGCAATTTTCTTTGTCTTCATCACCCCCCTCGGCCACTCCTTTGGCTGGTACTGGGGTCCCTTCGGCTGGTTCGGCGCACGGCGTTGGCGCAGGGGCCCCCGTCCTCCCCGCGGCCCTTACGATGACTTCGGCCCCGGCGGTGGTTTCTATGGCGGCCCTCGCGGCCCGAGAGGCCCCCGGGGCCTCGGCCTCCCCGCGGAGGCGGTTTCGGCGGAAGCGGCTTTGGCGGCATGGGCGGCGGCTCCGGTTTTGGCGGAGCCGGGCGCGGCGGCGGCGGCAGCTTTGGTGGCATGGGCGGCGGCAGCAGCCACGGCGGCGGAGCCGGACGCGGACGCTGATTCGATTATGACAAAGGGAAGCCCCATCTGACGGTGGGGCTTCGCAGGCCCTTTTGTCTGAATTTGTTATTTGATGCAGCTCGAGCGGGGCTGCCTCCAAGCCAGCGGCAGGGGCACAGCCTGCGGCCACGGCCTCGTCATAGCTGGAGAAGAGGATCTGGTTCTTCTCCGCCGGGAGATTCGGGCAGGTGGGCAGGTGGAACTTTTTGCTGTTCACGTTGCCGATGTAAGCCTGCTGCGCGGTGCTGGAAGCGACGGGTCGGGTTCAGCTGGCTGTCCGGCACAAAGTGCTCGGTGCCCACAGTGAAGTTCTGGCCGTCGCTGCCAATGGTGATGGTGCCTTGCAGGTCGGTGCGGTAGACGTCCACCTTTGCATCCCGCAGGATGCTCAACGTCTCCTCGTGCGGGTGACCGTACTTGTTGCCCGTGCCGCAGGAGATGACGCCCATTTCCGGCAGAACAGCGTTCAAAAACAGGTAGCCGGTACTGGTGCTGGAGCCGTGATGCCCCACCTGCAGCACATCGGCTTTCAGGTTGGCACCGCTGTTCACAAGGTCAGTCTCGGCGGTATTTTCCATGTCGCCGGTCAGCAGAAAGCTGGTGACGCCGTAGTCGATGCGCAGCACCAGCGAGGTGTTGTTGGTGTCGCTGTACCCGGTCACCGGGCCCAGCAGGGTAACGGTGGCACTGCCCAGCGGCCAGACCGTGCCCACGGAGGGCACTTCCAACTGCAGACCCTGCTGCTGCGTATACTTGACAAAATCGTTGAAGCATTTGGTGCTGCTCTCGGTCACCGGGCTGTAAGCGTGCTGTGCCGGGAACTTTGCCATTACGGCGGCAAGCCCGCCTACATGGTCCTCGTGAGCATGGGAGCAGAAGACATACTCCAGCTGCTCCACCCCCTGCTTCTGCAGGTAGGACACCACCAGGCTGCCGTCGTCCACGTTGCCGCCGTCATACAGCATGAACTGGCCGTCACATTCCACCAGCACGCTCAGCGCCTGCCCCACGTCGATGAAGTGCATCTGGAAGGCGGCGTCCTGCCCGTCGGAAGGCGTCGTTTCGGTCTGAGAAGCTGCCGGGTTCGGCATGACGTCACCGCTGCCTCCCGGGACGATGGAAGAGGTGTCACAGCCCACAAGGCCCAGCACAAGGGCCGCTGCAAGGGCCAGCGCCGCAAGCCGGCTCATGAGCTTTCGGGCGGTCACTTTTTTTTTTTGAAGTTTTCCACGATGCGTTCTCTTTCTGTTGATTATTTTTCGGTTTGCGCGCCGGGGCGGAGTGGGGCGCAAAGCGTGCGCCGGGGCTGGGCTGACGGCCCGCCGGGGCGGCCCGCGGGGCGGCGGAGTGGCTCTGCGGCTTGCCGCCCTTTCCTCTGGGCCGGACGGTATAGGTGCCGTCCCCGTGGATGGTCACGTCTGCGGCCTCCGCCCTGCGGGCCGAGCGCTGGACGGCGATGCGGCCCGCAGCGGGCACCAGCAGGGGGATCAGGTCCTCCCGGTGGGTCATCTTCAGCGCCTTGATGACCTTTTCGGCGTTGCGGGGCTCATAATACTGGAGCAGGGCGCGCTGCAGCGCCTTGCCCTCCGCGGTCTTTTCCACAAACACCGGCTTCAAAAGTATAGGGGTCGAGGCCGGTGTAGAACATACAGGTGCTCACGGTGCCGGGCGTGGGATAGAAATCCTGCACCTGCTCGGGGCGCATATGGTTCTTATAGAGGTACTCTGCCAGATAGACGGCATCCTTGAGGGTGCTGCCCGGGTGGCTGGACATGAGATACGGCACGAGGTACTGCTTTTTTCCTGCCTTCCTGCTCAGCTCGTAGAACTTATCCTTGAACTTGTTGAAGGTCTCGATCGGCGGCTTCCCCATGTAGGCGAGGGTGTTGGGGGCGCAGTGCTCCGGCGCGACTTTCAGCTGGCCGGAGACGTGGTACTCCACCAGCTCCTTAAAGAAAGTGTCATCGGGGTCGGCCATCAGGTAATCGAAGCGGATGCCGCTGCGGATGAACACCTTCTTGACGCCGGGCAGCTCCCGGACGCGGCGGAGGATTTTCAGGTAATCGCTGTGGTCCACGATCATGTGGGAACAGGTGGTGGGGGCGAGGCAGTGCTTGCCGCCGTTGCACATACCCCGCAGCATCTGCTCGCGGCAGGATGGGAAACGAAAGTTGGCCGTCGGGCCGCCGACGTCATGGATGTAGCCCTTGAAATCCGGCTCGTGGGTCATCCGCTCTGCCTCGGCCACGATGCTGTCGGCACTGCGGCTGGTAACGCGTCGGCCCTGATGCAGTTGGATGGCGCAGAAGTTACAGCCGCCGAAGCAGCCGCGGTTCTGGATGATGGAGAACTGCACCTCCCGGATGGCAGGCACACCGCCCATGGCCTCGTAGATGGGGTGGTAGCGGCGGGTGTAGGGCAGGGCGTAGACCTTATCCAGTTCCCAGCGGACGAGGGGCTTGGCGGGGATGTTCTGGACGAGGTACTTTTCGCTCTGCTTCTGGACGATGACATTGCCGCTGACGACATCCTGATTGTCCATCTGGATGCGGCAGGCCTTGGCGTAGGCCACCTTATCGGAGGCCACCTTCCTGAAGCCGGCACACTCCACATACCGCTCGGGCAGGTGGTCGAAGTCGGTCATGTAGCAGGTACCATCCACGTCGGTGATGCTCTCCACCGGCTCTCCTGCCGCCAGACGGCGGGCGATCGCCACGGTCTGGTGCTCACCCATGCCGAAGCTGATGATGTCCGCGCCAGAGTCCTCGGCGATGCTGGGCAGGACGGTGTCCAGCCAGTAGTCGTAATGGGCGAATCGGCGCAGCGAGGCCTCGAGGCCGCCCAGAATGACGGGCAGATCGGGGTAAGCCTGCTTTGCAAGTCTGGTGTAGACGGTGGCGCTGCGGTCGGGCCGTGCGCCGCCCTTGCCGCCGGGGGAGTACTCGTCCTCGGCGCGGGGGATCTTGGCGACCGAGTAATGGCTGACCATGCTGTCTACGTTGCCGCCGCCGATGAAGAAGCCGTACTTCGGCTTGCCGAACCGCTTGAAGTCCTCGCAGTCGCTGTAGCGGGGCTGGGCCAGCACGCCCACCTTGTAGCCCTCGGCTTCCAGCAGGCGGCTGATGATGGCGGTGCCGAAACTGGGGTGGTCCACATAGGCGTCGCCGCCCACCACCACAAAGTCCAGCTGTTCCCACCCCCGGGCCTCCATGTCGGCCCGGCTGATGGGGAGAAATTCGGTGTAATGTTCCATAGTTATCCTTTTTCTTTCATTATGCCTGTCCTATACAGCAGGGCTCTATTGCTTCCGAAATCAAAAAAATTCTATTCATCCAGCGTGAGCCTGTCCGGTACGCCAGTGGCTTCCCTGGTAGGGGAAGCTGGCAAAGCCGTCCGGCTTTGACTGAGCGGTCATTCATCCGGCTGATTCATCTGCATCTCCAGCCACTGCTGGCGGCTGATGAGGACAGCACGGGGCTTCGCCCCCTCGTAAGGGCCGATGATTCCTTCTTTTCTTCCATTTCGTCCATGATGCGGGCGGCACGGGCGTAGCCCAGCTTGCAGCGGCGCTGCAGAAGGCTCGTAGACGCCTGACCGGCGTCGATGACCACCTCCACAGCCTGCTTGAGCATCGGGTCACTGCCGCCCTCCTCATCGGAGTCGGCAGAGCCGCTGCCCTTCTTGCCATCCTGAATGGCGTGTTTTTCCATGGCCTCGATCATGGCCTCGTCGTACTGGACGGTGGCGCTGGACTTCTTGATAAAGTCCAGTACGCGGCTGATCTCTTCATCCCGCACAAAGGTGCCCTGGATGCGGGTGGGCTTGGGGGCGCCCACCGGCATGAACAACATATCGCCCTGGCCCAGAAGTTTTTCGGCACCGGCACCGTCGAGGATGGTGCGGCTGTCCACCTGACTGGACACGGCGAAAGCGATGCGGCTGGGGATGTTGGCTTTGATGAGGCCGGTGATGACGTCCACGCTGGGGCGCTGGGTCGCCACGATGAGGTGCATACCGGCCGCGCGGGCCTTCTGGGCGATGCGGCAGATGGAGTCTTCGACATCCTTGCCGACGACCATCATCAAATCGGCCAGCTCGTCGATGATGATGGCGATGTAGGGCATCTTCTCGAGGTTCGGGTCCGCTGCAGCCAGCTTATTGAAGGACTTGATGTCGCGGACGTTGTTCTCCGCGAAGAGGTGGTAGCGGCGCTCCATCTCCTGCACCGCGCCGCCCAGTGCGCCTGCCGCCTTGCGGCGGCTCGGTGACGACGGGCATCAGCAGGTGGGGGATGCCGTTGTACTCAGCCAGCTCGACGACCTTGGGGTCGATGAGCAGGAGCTTGACGTCCTCGGGGCTGGAGCGGAACAGCAGGCTCATGATGATGCTGTTGACACAGACCGATTTACCGCTGCCGGTGCTGCCCGCGATGAGCAGATGGGGCATCTTGCACAGGTCGGCCACCTGCGCCACGCCGGCGATGTCCTTGCCCAGCGCGATGCCCAGCGGCGAGGTCATCCGCAAAAAGCTCTGGCTCTCGAAGACGCTGCGGATGTAGACCGGCGTTTTCTTGTGGTTGGGCACCTCGATGCCCACGGCGGGCTTGCCGGGGATGGGGTGCCTCCATACGGACATCGGCCACCGCGAGGTTCAGGGCGATGTCGTCCGCCAGCGAAGTGATGCGGCTTATCTTGACACCCGCCATGGGCTGGACTTCATACCGGGTGACCGACGGGCCGCGGGAAATATCCAGCACACGGGTGCGGACCCGAACTTTCCAGCGTGTCCACCAGCTTCTGGGCGTTGGCTTTCAGCTCGTCTTCCGCGCCGGAGTCGCTTTCCTCCGGGGCGCGCTCGAACAGCTCGATGGACGGGTACTGATACTGGAAGCTCTCCTCCGTCTCCGCCTCTTCGGCGGGGGCGTTCGCGGCCTGCTCCTCGGAGACAGCAGGCTTTTCCATGGCGGCTGCCACCAGCGTGTTGAGGTCTTTTTCCTCCACCGGGTCGCTGGTGATGCTGATCCAGCCGTCCTCATCCGGCTCCGAGCGGAACGCCACCGCATTCTCGGCACTGACCGGCCGCGGGGCAGGTTCCGGCGCAGGGGTCAGATCATAGAGCGGGATGCCGAAGGAGAGCGGCGGCTCAGGCGCGGGCTGCTGTTCCGGCTCTTCTGCCGGGGCGGCGGGCGTGACGGTGGGTGTCACCGTCGGCTCGGGCTGGGCCGTGAAGAAGTCCTCAGCGGCGGTATCCACAGCGTCCGGGACGATGGGAGTCACGGTGGCGCGGATAGGCGCACGACGGAGCGGGTCCATGCCGAAGGTGCCGCCTGGGGGGCCGAGGATGATGGGCTCGATAGGCTCACTGCCGCCCTCGGTGACGGTGGTATGGTCAGGGCCTAAATCAATATCAAAGGGCGCACGAGGCCGGGGCTTTTCCACCTGTACGGGGGCAGGCTCGGGCTGAGGCGGGGTCTGCGCTTCCGGTGCGGGCGCAGGGGCAGGCTCTGCCTGTTCGCCGCCCTGCATCACCTGATGGCCCCAGTGGAAGACGCCAGCCAGCCAGCCGGGAGGCTGGATATGGAAGGCGGGCGCGGCAGGCTCTTCGCCGCCGCAGCAGTCCTCGCCCACTTCGTCTTCCGGCAGGTCGTCGTCATAGGCCGCGTATTCCTCCGCCTCGGCCTCCTCGGCGGCACGTTCTGCCAGACGCTCGGCCCGGCGGGCGGCATTCTGCTCGTGGACGGCAAGGCCCTTTTCGTGGACGCTGCCGCCCACGTTGCAGAGCCACTGCCAGCACTCGGCGGGCGTAACGTCAAAAATGTACAGGCTGGCGCAGGCCGCCAGCGCCGCCATGACCAAGTTGGCGGCAGGCCTGCCGCAGAGCAGCAGGAGCGTCCCGCCCAGCACAGCGCCCAGTGCGCCGCCCGAGAGCCATGCACTCATCCCATTCTGATAGCAGGCGGCAGTCATCTGCGCGGCGGTCTGGTCGGTGGGGATGTCAGAAAAGACGATAACCGTGCCGCTGGCGAAGATGAGCCCCAGCACCAGCTTTGCGATGTGGGGCAGCAGGTCTTCGCCCCGGGTGTAGAGGATGGCCAGATAGCACAGTGCTGCGCCCAGCACGAAACTTCCGCAGCCGAACACGCCGAACAGGACATCGTGCATCGTGCGCCAGGCCGAACTGCCCGGCACGAAAGCCAGCGCCATGAGCACCAGCCCCGCAAACAGGGTGATGAGCCCCGCGGGCATCCGGTCCTGTGTCCGGTTCTTGCGGCGCGAGGCTGTGCTGCGCCCGGAGGTCTTGCGTTTTCTCTTTGCCATGTTTCCTAAAACCCGTTCCTTATTCTATATATAGAAGCAGGGCGCGCCCGAGGCGGCTCTGTCGGTGACGATGGAAGAATCCCGATACTATTCGATTCTTTCATTGTACCACGGGAAAAGTCAAATGGCAATTTATTTCCCCTCGATTTCTCGGTAGAGCCACGCCAGCGCGTCCGACAGCCCGCCCAGCTCGTCGATAAGCTTTTCCCGCACGGCTTTTCGGCCATCCAGCACGGTGCCGACGTCCATGACCAGCTCGCCGGTGCGCATCATCAGCTCGGTGTACCGCTTTTCCGAGATGCCGCTGTGGGCCGCGACGAAGCCGGTGATCCGCTCCTGCATCTGCTCGAACCAGCGCATGGTCTGCGGCACGCCCAGGATCATCCCCGAGTGGCGGACGGGGTGGACCGTCATGGTGGCGGTGGGCACGATGAAACTCCGCTGGGCGCTGACGGCCAGCGGGATGCCGATGGAGTGGCCCCCGCCCAGCACCACCGCCGCGCTGGGCTTAGAGATGCTGGCGATGAGTTCGGCCAGCGCAAGCCCCGCCTCCACATCTCCGCCCACGGTGTTGAGCAGCACCAGCAGCCCCTCGATGGCAGGGTCCTCCTGCACAGCCACCAGCTGGGGGATGACGTGCTCATATCTTGGTGGTCTTCTGGCCCTGCGGGGCTTCCACATGGCCCTCCACCTGCCCGATGACCGTCAGACAGTGGATGGCGTGAGCGCCCCGGGTGCGGTAGACGCTGCCCATGTCCTCAATCTGCTCTTTTTCCAGCCGCTGCTGCTGCCACGGGGATATTTTTCTCTTCCTGTGCCATTCTGCGTACCCTCCTTTTTGCTTCATTTCAGCTTGTCCGGCATTCCTGTCGGTTATGCTTCGGCAAAGATTTCTTTTCTTTCTCAAAAAAATGTGCCAAATGGTTTGACATTCTCGCTTCCCGATGTATACTTTATACTAGAGATAAGATTGTCAAATAAGTATCATTATTGTACAAGAAAGTACAAATCTTTTGCCGGAGCGCCCTGCCGCTGCGCACCTCTCCCCGGCGATCCTGCGGACAAAAAGAAAGGAGACTCCCTATGAATACTCCCGGCAAAGCTTCTCTGCCCGTCATCAAGCGCCTGCCCAAATACTATCGCTACCTGCGCACCCTGAAAAACGACGGCATCACCAGCATCTCATCCCGTGAGCTGGCCGCCCAGATGGGCACCACTGCCTCTCAGGTGCGGCAGGACTTCAACTGCATCGGCGACGTGAATGGCCGTCAGGGCATCGGCTACTCGGTGGAGAACCTGCTGAGCATCCTTGAGCATCTGCTCTTTGGCAACGGCGACCTCCTGCCCACCATCCTTATTGGCTGCGGCCGTCTGGGCAAGGCTGTGAGCCGCTTCATCACCACCGACACCAACGGCTACAAGCTCATCGCCGCCTTCGACAATGCCCCCGACGAGGTAGGCAAGGAGATCAACGGCATCCAGATCCTCCACAGCGACGAGCTGGAGACGTTCTGCGCCGAGCATCACCCCGAGGTGGCCGTCCTCTGTCTGCCCCGCAGCGGCGCAGAGGAGATCAGTGGCCGTCTGGTGGCGCTGGGGATCCAGGGCTTCTGGAACTTCTCCCACTACGACCTGTCGGTGTCCTACCCCGATGTCGTCGTGGAGAACGTCCATCTCGGCGACAGCCTGATGAGCCTCGGCTATCGGCTGCGCAATCAGGACTGAGCACATACTATCGATAATACAGGCCCTCTCCGTCAGGCTTTGGCTGAGAGGGTCCTTTCATGAGGAGACTTTTTCGACATGGCAAAGCTTTATTTCCGTTACGGCGCAATGAACAGCGGCAAGAGCACCGCGCTGATGCAGGTGGCCCACAACTACGAGGAGCAGGGGATGCGGGTGCTCATCCTCAAGCCGAAGGTGGACACCAAGGGCAGCGGCGACCTCGTGAGCCGTCTGGGCGTCCGCCGCCCCGCCGATCTGCTGGTGCCGCCGGATATGGACCTCGTGGAGGCCGTCCGGGCCGCCAGCAGCGAGGGCAAGCCTCTGGCCTGCGTGCTCTGCGACGAGAGCCAGTTTCTCACCGCCGCACAGGCCGAGCAGCTGTTTATGGTGACGGTAGAGCTGAACATCCCCGTCATCTGCTACGGCCTGCGCTCCGACTTCTCCCTCAAGGGCTTCCCCGGCTCCACCCGTCTGCTGGAGCTGGCCCACACCATCGAGGAGATGAAGACCATCTGCGCCTGCGGCCGCAAGGCCACCTGCAACTGCCGCAAGGTCAACGGCCGCTTCGTCTTTGAGGGCGAGCAGGTGGCCATCGACCTTGAGAACGACGTCCAGTACGTCAGCATGTGTCCCCAGTGCTATTTCCGGGAGCGCCGCGCTTTCTACGCTGCCCGCCGGTGATTCTTTCCCTGATCTTATGCCGTCCGCGCGCCGGGCGGCATTTTTTGTATCTTTTCTGCATCCGTGATATATCAGTCGCGCCCCAATTCGCGCGTTTTTTGCGCTATTGATATATCAGCTCGGGGCCGGAACTTTCTGTCATCGTCGCTTTTGATGTATACAACATCCATTCGGCAAAATATGACATGGTTACAAAATTCTTGCAAATCCGGCCATTCTTTCCCTGTTGCATCCCAGTTTTCTATGCAAGTCATTGAAGTATACAAGTTGCACAGTTTTTCGGCGCAAGTTTATTCATTATGGCAATGACGTCAAAACCGTGCAAAAAATAAGCGCAATATTTGTTCGTTTTCCGCTGCTATCCCTACAATTTGCATCTTTCTTTTTTTTCTTGCCTTTGGTATCATATTTGTATACAACGGATGCTTTGCAGAGGCATCCGTGCAAGAAGATGTTTTCTACATAGGAGGAGAACGAAAATGAGCAAGGCAATTTCTCGTCGTGACTTTCTGAAGGTCTCTGGCGCTGTGGGTGCTGCCGGCCTGCTGGCCGCCTGCGGCGGCTCCAGCAACGCTGGTTCTACCGCCACTTCCACCGCCGCTTCTTCCGCAGCATCCGTGGCCGGCCTGTCTTCTGACCCCGTCACCCTGACCATGAGCTGGTGGGGCGGCGAGTCTCGTCACAACGCCTATCAGGAGGCCATCAAGGCTTTCATGGCCGAGAACAGCACCATCACCATCAACCCCACCTTCGCTGCATGGTCCGGCTGGGAGGATACCATGTCCACCAAGTTCGCTGGCGGCGTTGCTGAGGATGTCTGCCAGATCAACTGGAACTGGCTGTACAACTATTCTAAGAGCGGCCAGACCTTCATCGACCTGAACAGCGTCTCCGAGTACCTCGACCTGACCCAGTGGGACGAGGCCAAGCTGGCTGCCTGCAACGTGGCCAACGCTCAGCAGTGCGTACCCGTCTCCATGACCGGCCGTATCTTCTACTGGAACAAGACCACCTTCGACAAGGCCGGCATCTCCTTCCCCACCACTCTGGACGAGCTGATGGCTGCCGGCAAGACCTTCCAGGAGAAGCTGGGCGATGACTACTATCCCCTGCACCTGGGCGCATACGACCGTATGATCCTGATGGTGTTCTACCTCGAGTCCAAGTACGGCAAGGACTGGGCAGACCCCACCACCTCCACCCTGAACTACGACGCCGACCAGATCGCTGAGGGCATCGACTTCATCAAGAGCCTGGTCGAGGGCCACGTCATCATGAGCCTGCCCACCTACTACGGCTCCAACGGCGACAACGCCGCTCACCAGTCCAACGAGTGGATCACCGGCAAGCTGGCCGGCTGCTTCGAGTGGGACTCCTCCGCTACCAAGTACGCTGACGCTCTGGACGAAGAGAACAAGGCTGGCTTCACCGTCGGCGAGGAGATCAAGTTCGGCGATTACAACGGCGGCTTCTCCAAGGTCTCCATGGGTCTGGCCATCACCAAGACCTGCGAACATCCCGCAGAGGCAGCTACCCTCATCAACTTCCTGCTGAACGAGGAAAAGGGCGCTTCCATCATGGGTTCTGAGTGCGGCATCCCCGCCTCCAAGGCTGGTCTGGCTGCTGCTCAGGCTGCCGGCGCTGTCAAGGAGCTGGTCGCTGAGGCAAACGGCAAGGTCATGGCCTTCGTTTCCAACCAGCTCGACCCCCTGTTCGAGTCCAACGACCTGAAGGCTACCGGCACCGGCATCTATCAGGAAGTGTTCGACACTCTGGATTACGACAATGCTTCCGGCGCTGACCTGGTCGATACCCTGCTGGACGGCATGGAGTCTGTCGGCTACACCGTCTGATTTCCGCCTCACGGACTTTTTGCGGCCCGCACACGCGCGGTGTTGACACAGGCCGCCCGCATAAAGGAGTCTTGCAAGGGGCATTCCTTCCACCTACGGACGGATGCCCCTTTTTTGCAAGACAGTGATGACATTTTTTTGACAAAAGTGTGTCCAAACTATTGTGCGGTGCACGAGAGATATCCTTACAAAAGGAGGATTCCCGGATGAAAGAAAGCAAAGCGCCCTCTATCGGGCGTACCCCGGCCCAGAAGTTTTTTGACAAATGGCAGGGCCTGTTCTACCTGATCCCCTGGATCATCGGCTTCGTCGTCTTCAAGGCCATTCCGTTCGGCCAGTCTCTGTACTACAGCTTTACGGATATGGACTTCTTTAACGGCATCCATCAGTATGGCATCATGAACTATGTGGACGCCTTTACCACTCCCAAGATTACCAAGGCGCTCATCACCACCTTCAAGTACAGCTTCATCACTGTGCCCCTGAAGCTGGTCTTCGCACTGTTCATCGCCTACATCCTGAACTTCAAGATCGCCTGCGTGAACCTGTTCCGCACCGTCTACTACATCCCCTCCATCCTCGGCGGCTCTGTTGCGATCGCCGTGCTGTGGAAGGCCGTGTTCCGTGATGACGGTCTGGTCAACACCCTCATCCGCATGCTGACCTTCGGCCACTTCCAGGGTCCCTCCTGGCTGAGCGACCCCGGCTACGCACTGTGGATCATCTGCTTCCTGCGAATCTGGCAGTTCGGCTCCGCCATGGTGCTGTTCCTCGCCGCTCTGAAGGGCGTGCCGGCCGACCTGTACGAGGCCGCCACCATCGACGGCGCTGGCAAATGGAAACAGTTCTTCTCCATCACCGTCCCGATGATCACCCCCATTATCTTCTACAATCTGGTCACTCAGATCTGTCAGGCTTTTCAGGAGTTCAATGGCCCGTTCATCATCACCAACGGCGGTCCCCGCGGTTCCACCACCCTCATCTCCATTCTGGTCTACAACTACGCATTCAAGTCCAACCAGATGGGCATGGCTTCCGCACTGGCATGGATCATGTTCGTTATCGTCTGCATCCTGACGATCATCGCCTTCACCAGCCAGAAGAAGTGGGTCTACTACTCGGATGAAAGGTAAGGTGTGACAGTATGGGAATGAAAGCTTCTAACGCCATTGCGACGTTTTTCAAGTACTTTGTCCTGATCCTGGTGGGCCTCATCATGATCTATCCCCTGCTGTGGATGATCAGCGCCACCTTTAAGGACAACAGCGAGATCTTTGCAGGCATCGGCCTGTGGATCAAGAACCCCACTCTGGAGGGCTATAGGAACGCGCTGAACAACTTCGGCGGCTCCATCAACATCCTGCAGGCCATGCTGAACACTTACAGCTACGTCCTGCCCAAGGTCATCTGCACCGTGGTCTCCGCCTGCATTGCAGCTTACGGCTTTGGCCGCTTCGATTTCCCGGGCCGGAAGATCCTGTTCAGCATCATGCTGGCCACCCTGTTCCTGCCTCAGGTCGTCCTGAACGTGCCTCAGTTCCTGCTGTACACCAAGTTCGGCTGGGTCAACAGCCCGTTCTATCTGGCCATCTGGGTCCACTGCGCATTCGCAACGGAGACCTACTTCGTCTACCAGCTGGTGCAGTTCATGCGCAACGTCCCCCGCGACCTGGACGAGGCTGCCGCCATCGACGGCTGCTCCTCCTTCCAGACCCTGTACAAGGTCATCGTCCCGATGCTGATGCCCGCTCTGGTGTCCTGCGCACTGTTCCAGTTCATGTGGAGCTGCAACGACTTCATGGGTCCCCTGCTTTACGTCCAGACTCCTGCAAAGTACCCCATGTCCCTGTTCGTCAAGCTGTCCATGGACGGTGATACGGGCTTTGCTTGGAACCGTATTCTGGCCCTGTCCCTGATCTCCATCCTGCCGCAGCTCATCGTGTTCTTCTGCGCACAGGATCAGTTCGTCGAAGGTATCTCCGCCGGTGCTGTCAAGGGCTAAGCTGAAGCCCCCGCCGCTCGGATCATCCCGACAAACATGAATGCCCCCTGTGCCTCTTCCCGTAGAGAGGACGCAGGGGGGCATTTTTCATGACTTCTCAGTCTGCCCGCAGACAGCCCCTCAGAGAGGGAGCCTCTGGCGAAGAGGTGAAGCTTTATGAAATGCCAAGGCCTCTCCTCGATAGGAGGTGGCACGCCGTCAGGCGTGACGGAGAGGTTTATTTCCTACTTTTCTATATTGCAGTGGCCCGACTCCCATCGTCTCCCGAAAAACGCGGCGGAAGTGGGCCGCAGAGGCGAAACCGGTCTGCTCGGCCACGCTGCCGATGCTCAGCTCGGTCGTTTCCAGAAGCTTCTGTGCCGCCTCGATGCGGCGGGCGTTGATGTAGTCCACGATGGACTGCCCCGTCACCCGCCGGAACAGTCGGCTCAGATAGTAGGGCGAGATGTAGAACCGCGCCGCCACCTCGGTGAGGGAGAGCTTCTGCTGGTAGTTGGCCGCGAGATAGGCGCAGATCTGCTCCACCGTCTCGTTGCGGGGGCGGGCGTCGGCGGCGCTCTGTGCCCGGTGCTCCTGCTCCACATAGTGGAGCGTCAGTGCCAGATACAGCCCGCCGGGGTACTCCGGCTCGCCCATGGCGCTCCGCATCATCTCCAGCAGCGTCCGCAGACGGCTGGCCCACTGGACGCTGCCGTAAAGGGCCATCTGGCTGCCCGGCGCAAAGAGGCGGAGAAAATCTTCGCCGGTGGCGTTCTTCATCTCGTGGAGCGCCGTCAGTGGGAACCCGCATCCCAGCATTTCCGGCTGGGTGTGGCCTGCCTGCGATACCGCCCACGCCCCCGGCCCCAGCAGCAGTGCGCAGCCGGGGCTGACCAGGAGCGACGCATCCCCGCACTGGACCGTGCAGCTGCCGCCCGAAAACAGAACGATATGGCACATCTCGGCAGGCAGCTCGAGCCGCCCGCCGGCCAGCTTGAGTGCTCCCGCCGTGATCTTCGCGTTGAGTTTTTCCCGTTCGGCGCGCATCCGCCCTTCCCCCTTCTTGCCATGCCTGCCCCGCCGGGGCAGTGCTCTGATATTCTTATCCCCAGTGTACCATGCCCGCCCTCTGCGGGCAAGCCGCAAATCGACGCAAATAACTCAGGAGGCTGTAAAAATGAACCTGTCTCTCATCCGTTCCATGACCCGCAGCGCCGTCTTCGAGCTGGAAAACGGCAAGTGCTTCCGCCCGGAGCACCCCTTCACCGTGGCTCTGAACGGCAAGACCATTTATGAAAGCTGCAACACCAACGTCTTTTCCCTCTTCTCTCTGACCCCCTCCACCTCCTACACCGTGGAGGTGGACGCCGAGGGCGAACACCTGAAGCTGGACTTCACCACCGAGGTCGAGAGCTTCTTTGTGGATGCGTCCCGCTATGGTCTCGTCGCCGACGGCGAGACCGACAACACCGGCAGGCTGCAGGCTGCTCTTTCCACCTGCCCCAGGGGCGGCACGGTGTATGTCCCCGCTGGCCGCTACCGCACCGCCAGCCTCTTCATGAAGAGCTGCACCACCCTCTACCTCGAGAAGGGCGCTGTGCTACTGGGCGACAACGACCGCACCCACTACCCCATCCTGCCCGGCGTCCTCCCCAGCGAGAACGAGGTGGACGAATATTACCTCACCGGCTGGGAGGGCAACCCTCTGAACAGCTTCGCCGGCCTGCTGAACATCACGCAGGTGCATGACGTCGTCGTCACCGGCGAAGGCACGCTGGACTGCGACGCCCAGAACGGCGACTGGTGGATGATCCCAAGGTCAAGCGCATCGCATGGCGTCCCCGCGCCGTGGCGATGGTGGACAGTGAGAACGTCTGCCTCCACGGCATCACGGTGCAGAACAGCTACTCCTGGACCATCCACCCCATCTTCGTCAAGCACCTCGACCTGCTCAACTTCAACATCAACAATCCCTACAACGCCCCCAACACCGACGGCATCGACCCCGAGAGCTGCGAGTACACCCGCATCATCGGCGTGAACATCCATGTCGGCGACGACTGCATCGCCATGAAGGCCAGCAAGGTGTTCCTGGGCATGAAGCTCAAGAAGAGCTGCGAGCACACCATCATCCGCAACTGCCTGCTGGACAAGGGCCACGGCGGCATCGTCATCGGCAGCGAGATGAGCGGCGGCGTGAAGGACATGGTGGTCACCCAGTGCCTCATGGACCACACCGACCGCGGCCTGCGCGTCAAGACCCGCCGCGGCCGCGGCAACACCGCCGTCATCGACGGTCTGGTGTTCCGCAATGTGGAGATGCGGGGCGTCAAGGCCCCCTTCGTCATCAATATGTTCTACTTTTGCGACCCGGACGGCCACAGCCCCTATGTCCAGTGCCGCGAGGCTCTGCCCGTGGACGAGTACACCCCGAAGCTCGGCACCCTGACCATGGAAGACATCGTGGCCACCGACGCACAGTTTGCGGGCTGCTACTTTGACGGCCTGCCCGAGCAGCCCATCGAGGGCGTCTCCATGAAGAACGTCACCATCACCTTCGACCCCGACGCAAAGGAGGGTCAGGCTGCCATGGCCGACAACCGCCCGCTGGTCAAGAAGCTGGCCATCTACGCCGAAAACGTCAAGAACATCCAGCTGCACAACGTCAAGATCGAGGGCTACGAGGGCGAGCGGCTGCACTTCGTCAACGTCGGCCATTTTGAGGAGGACTAAGCCATGACCCACGAAGAGATCCTGTCCATGCTGGGCGATTATGTGGACTACCTGATCGCCAATTCCAGCGCCGAGGCACCCATGTGGAACATCGAGAAGGTGCGCAGCGGCAAACCCAACAAGTGGAACTACATCGACGGCTGCATGATCACCGCCTGCCTGAGCCTGTACAAGACCACCGGCGACGAGAAGTACCTGAAATTTTCCAGGGATTTCATCGACTGGTTCGTGCAGGAGGACGGCTCCATCAAGACCTACGACCCGAAGGAGTATAACCTCGACAACGTGAATCAGGGCAAAGAACCTGTTCACCCTCTACGACATCTTCGGGGACGAGAAGTACCGTAAGGCCATCGACACCATCCGCAGCCAGCTGCTCACCCAGCCCCGCACCAAGGAGGGCAACTTCTGGCACAAGGACATCTATCCCTGGCAGGTGTGGCTGGACGGCACCTATATGGCCCAGCCCTTCTACATGGAATACGAGACCCGCTACAACAAGATGCAGGGCTGCATCGACAGCTACAAACAGTTCATGAACATCCAAAGAAGCATATGCGGGACGAAACCACCGGCCTGTACTACCACGGCTACGACGAGAGCCGCACGATGTACTGGGCCGACCCCGTCACCGGCTGCAGCCCCAACTTCTGGCTGCGGGCCATGGGCTGGTTCATGGTGGCGATGGTGGACGTGCTGGAGCGGATGGACGAGCAGCTCTACAACGAGTACCGCGGCATCATGGCGATGTTCAAGCAGACCATTGAGGACGTCCACAAGTTCCAGGACGAGGAGACCGGCATGTTCTGGCAGGTGATGGACCACCCCGGCGTCGAGGGCAACTACCTCGAGACCAGCGGCACGGCCCTCTTCGCTTATGCGGTGCTCAAGGGCGTGCGTCTCGGCTACCTGCCCAAGCGGATGGCCGCATGGGCCGAGAAAGCCTTCTACGGCACCTGTGACAAGTATCTGAGCAAGAACCCGGACGGCAGCCTGCAGCTGGATGGCATCTGCCATGTTGCTTGTGCATTAAAAACGCAAACTGCTATAGATAGAAAATCAGAGAGATGTGGAAAGAAGATTTAAGCGCCGTATACGAGGTTCGGCAGGAAGAGCACCGCCTGCGGGAAGAATATCATGAACAGGATGACACCCACGATTGCGAGGTAGAAGGGCCAGCCTTTCTTGAAGGTCTCCTCAATGGGACACTCCATGATGTCAGACACGGCATACAGCGCGGTGCCGACAGGGGGGAGTCATGACGCCGAAGGTGACGGTGGTCATCATGATCATGCCGAACACGACTTCGTTGACGCCGATGCTGCGCATGACGGGCAGCAGGATGGGGGTCAGGATCAGGGCGATAACGGTGGTCTCCATGAACATACCGCAGATCAGCAGGAAGACGACGACCAGCAGCAGCAGGATCGCGCTGTTGCTGGTGATGCCCAGCAGAGCGTTTGCAATGGTAACAGTGATGTTATCGAACACGATGCCGTAGCCGAACACGCCGGAGAACGCCAGAATGATGGTGATGACGGTGATGTCCTTCACGCTGTCGCGCAGGGTCTGCAGCAGGCTCTCCCAAGTCAGCTCGTGGTAGAACACGGTGCCGACCAGCAGGGCGTATGCGCAGGCAAAGGAACCGGACTCGGTGGGGCTCATGATGCCGAAGCGGATCAGGACGATCAGCAGGACAGGGAACAGAATGGCCCAGATACTATCCAGCAGAGCCTTCAGGATCTCAGACAGCGGAGCCGGATGGTCATGCTCGGGCTTGTAGCCGAAGCGGCGGGCGCTCCAGGTGACGGCCAGCATCAGCAGCACGCACATCAGGATGCCGGGGACCCAGCCAGCCATGAACAGACGGCCAATGGACACCTCGCCGACGGTGCCGTAGATGATCAGGCCCATGCTCGGCGGAATGGTGGCGACGATCAGGCCGGACAGGCCGTTGATGGCGGCAGACCAGCCGCGGTCGTAGCCCAGGCGGGTCATCTCAGGTCCGAGGATGCGGCACTCCATCGAAGCATCTGCAACCGCAGAACCGGAGACGCCGCCCATCAGGGTGGACATCAGGCAGGAGACCTGACCGATGTTGCCGTACATATGGCCGGTGCAGGCGTTGGCAAAGCGCATCAGGCGCTTGGTGATGCCGCAGCTGTTCATCAGGTTGCCGGCCAGAATGAACAGGGGGATGGCCAGCATGGTAAAGCTCTGAGAAGTGGAAATGGATTTCTGCACCAGAACGGTCATGGGCAGGTCGCGGATCATAAAGAACGAGAAGCCCGACAGACCGATGGAGAATGCCACAGGCATACCCAGCAGCAGAAACACAAAGAAGATACCGATTGCAATAAACATTAGCCGACGTCCCTCCCTGCTTCGTGTTTGACTTCCTGACCAGCAGGCGTCTTGATGCGCTCAATGATGTTCCGGATGGTGGAGATGAGCATAAAGAAGGAGCCGACAGGCACAGCCATCGTGACCCAGCTGTAGCTGATGTGCAGAGAAGTGATCTGACGCGCCCAGCCGGAAGTGGTCATGCCGTAGCCGTAGTAGATCAGCACGCAGAGGAACGCTGCGATGATGACCTTGAACAGGATGTCCAGCACCTTCTGCACACCGGCGGGGAACTTCTTGACGAACAGATCAACGCCAATCAGGCCGGAGCCGCGCATTGCGACGTCGCTGCCGAGGAAGATCAGCCAAGCGAAGGCGATCAGTGCAACGTCCTGTGCCCAGTTCAGCGGATGGCCAAAGGTACGCATCAGCGCCGAAACAAAGACGAGGACCGCAATGCCTGCAACCAGGATCAGAGCGATCAGCTCTTCCAGCTTACAGACTTTTTCATAAAATTTCTTCATAGAAAGTCGTCCTTATTCACAATACCTCCTGCACAGCGAGCTGCCATGCAGGAGGACATTTACGTTATGGTCGATTCAGCTTTTTAAGGGAATCAGGCCTCGACGCCGGCTTCCTTGTACAGCTGCTCGCGCAGCTCGGTCCAGCCCAGCTTCTCGTATGCGGGCTTGACAGCCTCACGGAAGACGTCCTTATCGACCTCGACGATGGTCATGCCGTTGTCGGTCAGGGTCTTCTCCATGTCATCCTGAGCAGCGATGATGTCCTGAGCATTGTTGTATGCGCAGTCGTTGAAGTCCTTCTTCATGACTTCCTGATACTCGGCGGGCAGCTTGTCGAACCATGCCTGACCGCAGATGACCATGTTGAACAGGTTGATGTGCTCGGTCTTGCTGACGTACTCGCAGACCTCGTAGATCTTGCTGGAAACAGCAGAGGTGTACTGGACTTCGCAGCCGTCGATGGACTTGGTCTGGATGCCGTTGTAGACCTCAGACCATGCGATGTTGTACTGGGTAGCGCCCATAGCGGAGATGGACTCAACGTACGGGTCAGCACCGGGGGTGCGGATGACAGCGCCCTTCAGATCGGCGGGGGGTGTTGTAAGCCTTGTGGCCCATGAAGGAACGAGCACCGTCGTAGTAGTTGTAGCACAGGCCGCAGATGCCGTTGTTGGCCAGGTCAGCGTCCCAGCCCTTGAAGGTATCGGTAGCCATCAGCTTCATGCCGTCCTCGTAGTTGTCCACGATGTAGGCCATGTTCATGATGCCGATGTCGTTGACGTAGCTGGACAGACGGCCTGCGTCGGTCAGGACGGCGATGCCCATGCCCTGCAGAGCCTGGTCGATCATGTCTTCCTCACCGCCCAGCTGGCTGGAAGGATAGATGGTGACCTTCACATGGCCGTCGGTGTCCTCAGCGACCTTGTCGGCAGCAGCCTGCAGGCCCTGATAGATCATGGAAGTATCGGTCTGGGTGGTGGAGAGCTTCAGCTCAAAGACCTCACCGGATGCAGCAGAACCGGGCAGTGGAGCCGGAAGCAGCAGTGCCGGCGGTAGAAGCGGAAGAACCGCCGCAGGCGGTCAGGGCAGCAGTTGCAGCCATAGCGCCGCAGACAGCGAGAAACGAACGACGAGAGATCTTCTTCATGTGATTTTTCCTCCTGATTTTTCCAAACAGATCTTGCTCTTCTCGGATGAGCCTCGCGCAGGCCCATCTGATTTTCATGGCTTTATCATACCATGTTCATGTCCTGTTCACAGCTGTAGAATGTCACAACCGGAATGTGACATTCTGCCAAACAAAAAACATGACAAATGTCACTTCTTTCGTCAAATAGTCGAATAAAAGCCCGTTTTTATGCAGCAGTTTGCACAAAAGCGGGCTTTCTGCGTGGATTTTTTGTCAGCTTGTCAATGTGACGTCGAGCTGCTGCTGAATTTGCAGCAGCTGCAATTCAAAGTTCTTGTCCGCCGACATGGCCTCGGTGATCAGGCGGTCGGCGCTCTCCATCGCCTGATGATACCGCGCAAAGCGGGGGCGTGGCAAGCGTATCCTCCATGATGGCAGGCAGAGTAGACATTCCACGGGAGGCGGTGTCCTGCGAGTCCAGCTGAAGCAGCCGGGCGACCTCATCCGATTCCGTCACACTGTGCAGGGCGGACACGCCGCTCAACTCGGTGTAGACCATCGTCTGCATCTCCTCGGTGCAGGCAATGGTCTTCAGCAGCTCCCACGCCAGCCGGGAATGCTTTGTGCGCTGGCTGATGCCCAGCATGAGGGTGCTCAGCCGGGAGTAGTTGCCGCCGCCGGCACTTGTGCCGCTGGGCATGGCGATGCAGTCCCACTCAAAGTTCGACGAGCGCTTGATGCGCCACGGATACGGCTCATAGCTGCGGTACTCGGAAAAGAGCATCGGGCGGAACGCCACTCTGCCCTCGTCGAAGGTCTTGTCGCTCAGATCCGTTCCGGCGTTGAGCTGGTATATCTTCCGCGCAAACTGTACGGCAGACTCCTGTGCGCTCTGGTTCAGCAGGCAGTGCTGGCCGTCCTCACTGAACAGCGAACAGCCGTTGGCCACCAGCGCCTCTTCCCAGCCGTAATCGTAGACGCCGAACTGGTCAACGATGCCGTCCCCGTCCGTGTCTCTCGTCAGCTGCTCACACAGGCTGTAAAACTCATCCCACGTCCAATCGTTATCCGGGATGCGGATGTGCTCTTTTGGAGCAGTGTCTTATTGATGAACATCATCTGCGGCACGCATTCCAGCGGCAGCGCATACTGTTTCCCCTTGTCGGCTCCGGCCTGCAATGCCGCCGGGTAAAAGCCGCTCAGATCCGCTTCCGGGTCTTGCTTCATGAAGGGATCCAGCTCCCGCAGGGAAGCTGTATCGCTGAAAATCACAAAGTCCTCGGGAAGGATCACCATCACATCCGGCTCCTGCCCCAGCAGGTACTGGCCGCTGAGCCATTCGGTGTAGTCTTCGACCCGGATGCCGCTGGTGTACTCGACTTTCACGTTGGGGTGCTCTGCCTCAAACTTTTCAATGGCGGCGTCAATAAAGGTATAGTAGTTCTCGCCCGGGACATTCCAATAGCTGTCACACGGGAAGCCGATGTGCAGCACCACCGGACGGCTGGCAGCCGCCAGAATGATGACCGCCGCCAGCAGAAAGGGCAGCGCGGCTTTCCAGCACCGGCTCATACGTCTGCCTCCGGCTGGCTGTTCTGGTTCTGCACCGCCCAGATGGCCAGCTGGGTGCGGTCACGGAGTTCCAGCTTGCGCAGGATGCTGCTGATGTAGTTGCGCACCGTGCCTTCGGAGAGATAGAGTCTGCCCGCGATCTCCTTGTTGGAGAGGCCGCAGCCCACCTCGCGGATGACCTGCCTCTCCATCTTGGTCAGCTCCAGTGCATTCTTTTTGTTCACGCGCACCTGCACGTCGCCCTGTGCCATGCGGGAGAACATCTGCAAGACCTTGGACGCCACATCCGGGGCGATGATGGAGCCGCCGCGCGCGGCCTCCCGCACGGCGTTGGTCAGGCCGTCCACCGAGACGCCCTTGAGCAGGTAGCCGGAAGCGCCGTACCGCAGAGCGTCAAACACATAATCGTCATCGTCAAAGGTGGTCAGGATGATGACCTTGATGCCCGGAAACTCCTGCTTGATGCGGCGGGTACACTCCACGCCGTCCATCTCGGGCATCCGAATGTCCAGCAGCACCACGTCGGGCTGCTTTTCCTCCACGAGTTCCAGCGCTTCACAGCCATTGGCGGCTGTACCCACCATCTCAATGTCTTCCTGCTTGCTCATCACAAAGCTGAGGCTCTGACGGATCAGTTCCTGGTCGTCGGCCAGAAGCACCTTTATCATACCGTTTCCTCCTGTTTCCTCTTTTCACTGCCCGGGGTCTTGCGCAGAGGGATCTCTGCCCGGATGCAGAACCCGTCGCTGTTCTCATACCAGAACGTGCCGCCCAGCATGAGCATCCGCTCCTGCATATGCTGCAAGCCAAAGCCCGGTGTCACGCTCTTGCAGCCGATGCCGTTGTCTCTCACCGACACTTCCAGCACGCCGTCCTCGATATGGCACCGCACCTGGACCCGGGTGGCGTGGCCGTGGCGGATGGCGTTGGTGATGCCCTCCTGCACGGTGCGGTAGACGCAGTCTTCCTCATCCTGCGAGAGCGTCAGCCCGGCCAGCGACTCTTCCAGCTGGATCTGCGCGCCGCTGCTCTGCGCCATGCTGGTACACATCTTGTTGAGCGCACCCGAGAGGTTTTCTTTTTTCCAGCGAGTCCGGCCGCAGTGCCTTGACCGAGCGCCGGACATCGTTCATTCCGTTGCGGGCGGTGTCGGCTATCAATTCCATCTGGTGGCGTGCCATCTCGGGCGAGTCGTCCATCATCTGGATGCAGGCATCTGCGCCCGCTGTGATGCCCGTGAGCACATGGCCTAACGTGTCGTGGATCTCGCGCGCAAGGCGGTTGCGCTCCTGCGCCTATGCGGTGTGGGCGCTCTCCGCGGCGTAGATGCGCAGCTGCTCGTGGGCCTGCTGCAGCTGCTGGTTCAGGTTCAAAATCTCCTGTTTCTCGCTGGTCTGCTGGCTGATGAACAGCACCATGTACAGAATGAAGAGGATCATTTCCAGCGCCGACAGGCTCTCGATCACCAGCTGCAGGACGCTGCGGGTGTGCAGGCTGTAAAAAGCCAGGTATTGTTTCAGCGTCACGGCATGGAGGGCGCTGGTGGCGGCGTCCATGTTGCAGAAAAGGTACACCACGATCATGGCGCTCAGAAAGCGCTTCTGCCGGAGAGAGCGCGGGTCGTCCACCATATCCACGATCGCAAACAGAGCGATTTTGTCGCAGTTCTGCTGGAAGATCAGCGCCGAGGCACTGTACAGTACGCCCTCCAATAAATATAGCTGCCAGCTGCTGCGGGAGAGAAAGCCGCTGTCCACCTCGTGGGAGCACTTGCTCAGGATGGTGCCCACCGCTGCCAGCATCACGCCCAGGGCAAGCACACCGGGGCGGTACGGCAGCCATTGCAGCTGCTGCAAAAATGTATCCGCACGGCCAACTCTCACCGCGTAGAGCGGCGTGATGATCTGCACCGCAAAGATGAGCAGGATCAGAAATACCGTCAGCCACTCAATGGCATGGTAGAGCACCCGGAGGCCGATGGACAAATTTTCAGTTTTCATTGCCAGCCCTCCGTGCCGTAGCGCAGAATATCCTCCTGCGTGATTTGATTTACCGGCACCACGATGTTGGTCAGGTACGGCTTGCCCTCCAGGATCTCGTACACCACCTCTGCCGCCATCCGGCCGATGCGGAGGGGCGACTGCGCCGAGGTGGCCGTCATCATTCCTTCGGAGATCAGGGCTTTCGCCTCCGGTGAGCCGTCCACGCTGTAGACCAAAGTGGACGAGAGTACGCCCTTTTCTTCCAGCGCCGCCATTGCGCCCAGGGCCGCCTGCTCGTTGACGGCCATCACGACGTCAATGCGCGGGAACGTCTCCAACAGCTGCACCATCGCGCGCATGGCACGGTTCAGCTCGCCGCCGCAGTCCCGCAGCTCCAGGATCTGGTAGTCGTTGCCGCTTTTGGTCAGGGTCTGGCAGAAGCCCGAAAGCCTGTCCCAGCTGGAGAACGAATCCGAGTTGGACAGCAGCACGATGCGGGCGCTCTTGGTCTGGCTGATGAGGTGACGGGCGTCCAGCAGACCGGCGCCATAGTTGTTGGAGGTGATGGTGCAGGTGACAAGCTCCGGGTCGTCCACCTTGGAGTCGATGAGGATGACCGGCACGCCCTTTTCCCTCGCCTTTTCCAGCGCAGGCGTCACGCCCACATAATCCACCGGGTTCACGATAAGCAGCTCAATGCCCTTATTGAGCATATCCTCGATCTCCTGATTCTGCCGCTCTTGATCTTGTCCCGGGTCGCGCACCAAGAGCAGATCGCCGTTGCTCTTGATCTGCATCTGGATCTCATCGTTGATGGTCTCATAAAACGGGATCACTCAGGGTCGTATACGTCGCCCCGATCATCCGCGTATGAGTCGGCAGACGCACCGCGTCGATAAACTTTCCCTGCACCCAGATGCCCACTGACACCGCAACCACCAGCATCAGCAGCCCCGCCAATGTCCGCCGAAACAGCTCCATCTGCATCCCCTCCTTCCGGCTAATAAGTGGCTTTATTATAGCCCAGTTTCCCTCCGGGAACAAGGGCAAGTTTTTCGGTACACCGTCTCCCCTTCATCTTGACAACCACACAGCGGCAGGGTATGCTTTAACCATCCAACCACATCTGATTTTACAAGAGGGTCTATGAATATTTATGATATTGCACGGGAAGCCGGAGTCTCGATCGCCACCGTCTCCCGCGTGCTCAACCACAAAGATATTGTCCGCGCCGACACCCGCGCCAAGGTGGAAAAGGTGCTCAAACGCTGCAACTACGCTCCCAGTGCCATTGCACAGGGCATGGTCAGCAAGAGCCTGCACACCGTGGCCGTGCTCACAGTGGACATCCGGGATTCCCACTATGCCCGCACAGCCTACACCATCGAGCGCGAGTTTGGCCGCAGAGGGTACGAGGTCATCCTCTGCAACACCGGCGGCGACAGGGCCGAGACGCTGCGCACGTTACAAGGCCGTGGCGCAGAAGCAGGTGGACGGCCTCATTCTGGTCGGCTCGATTTTCAACACCATCTGTCAGGGGGCAGAGATGGAGAATCTTCTGCGCAAAATGCCCGTCGTCCTCGCCAACGGCACGCTGGCCCTGCCGGACGCGTACTCGGTCATGGTCGATGACTGCCGGGGCGTCGAGATGGCCGAGGAGCATCTGGTGAAGACCGGACGCCGGAACCTCTACTATATCAAGGATAAGTCCACCGACAGCGCCGCCGCCAAAGGCGAAGGGCTTCCTCTCCGGGATGGCCGCTGCCGGTCTGGACGCAGACGGGCATGTTCTCGAAACCGGCGAGACGCTGGAGGACGGCATCCGCGTGGTGCAGCAGCTTTTGGCCGATGGCATCCGCCCGGACGGCATTCTCTGCGGTGAGGATCTGACCGCTGCCGGTGTACTGAAAGCCCTGCTCCGGGCGGGCATCCGCGTCCCCGAGGAGACCGCCGTGGTGGGCTATGATAATTCCACCTATGCCCGCCTGTGCGAGCCGGAATTGACTTCCGTGGACAACAAACCGGAGCAGGTGGCCTTACTCTGCGTCCAGCTGCTGCAGAGCCGCATTGAGCACGGCGAGGACTATTCTTCTGTCACCTTGCAGCCGGAACTCGTTCAGAGGCAGAGCAGTTGAAGCGTAAAATCTTAGGAGAGTGTGTGTTCTCCAAAGTGCAAGCGGTTACACAAATTTTGCAAAAGCGCTTGATTTTTGCTTTTGTTATGCTATAATCAGGTTAAGAAAGCGCTTACACAATTCTTTTCAAACACTGCTCAGGAGGAGATTTTATGAAACGTGTCGCCTACGAAGAAATGGTCGCTCAGTTCACCCGCGTGCTGGAAAAGCACGGCTTCACCCCGTCGGACGCCAAAGACGCCGCTGTGATTTTCGCCCAGAACAGCCTTTCCGGCGTGTACAGCCACGGTCTGAATCGCTTTCCGCGCGTGGTGAGCTACCTCGAAAAAGGGCGAGATCGACCCACTTGCCGCGCCGAGTGCATCTCCCGCATGGGCAGTATGGAGCGCTGGGACGGCCACCGCGGCTTCGGCCCGCTGAACGCACAGCGCGCAATGGAGCGTGCCTGCGCCCTCGCCAAGGAGAACGGCGTCGGTATCGTGGCATTGGGCAACAACAACCACTGGATGCGCGGCGGCACCTACGGCTGGCTGGCCGCCGAAAAAGGCTGCATCGGCATCTGCTGGTCAAACACCGCCCCCAATATGCCTGCTTGGGGCGCCAAAGACTGCCGCATCGGCAATAACCCGCTCATCCTCGCCGTCCCCCGCTCCGACGGCCAGCACGTCATGGTGGACTGCGCCTTGAGCCAGTTCAGCTACGGCAAGCTGGAGAGCACCCGTCTGGCTGGCAGGCAGCTGCCCGTACCCGGCGGCTGCGACGAGGACGGCCAGCTCACGACAGACCCCGCCGCCATCGAAAAGAGCGGCCGCGCACTGCCCATCGGCTACTGGAAGGGCAGCGGCCTCTCCATCCTGCTGGATTTGATCGCCACCCTCCTTTCCGGCGGCAATGCCGTCCACACCATCGGGACCTTCGGCGACGAGATCGGTCTGACCCAAATCATGATCGCGATCGACCCCACTAAATTTGGCACCGTCGAGGAAAACGACGCCGTCATCAGCGCCATCCTTGCGGACATCAAGGCCAGCACCCCGGCCAGACCGGATGGCGAAGTCCGCTGGCCCGGCGAGGGAATGCTGCGCACCATCAAAGAAAACCGCGAGCTTGGTGTTCCGGTGGTCGAGGAGATCTGGGAGTCGGTTTTTCTTTCTTAAAAAGCGGTGCGTCTGAGCATCGTCACAAATGCGTGTCTCGTCATACTTGCTATCCGACCAGCTGGTATCCCCCCTTTGAGCGAACAGTCAACTGTCCGTTGGAGATCGTGTAGGTGTTCGTATTATACGAGTTATTGGACTCATAGTAAGTCGTTCGCTGAAACCCTTCGTTTTGCTCCAACAGTTTCTGTCGGACGTCTTTCGTCAATCTCATAGTATAAACCTCCTGACATATCATTGTTCGGCCTCTCATAATAGAGGATGAATTTTTCGCGTCTGACATTCTGCGATTGGAAACGCTCAAAACCTCGGATTGACGATATACAATATTGGTTATCGCACCATGGTTTCGAACCGCTTCTGCAGCCGTTCAAACGTTTCGTCATCCACGGGAAGGAGCACATGAAACTCCATCTTGCCCTTGTCGTTGATCTCCGAGTGGACGTCCAGCGGACCGGGCATCCCCTCGTCATACAACATCCGCAGGCACATACCCAGCTGACGGTCAGATTTTGCTAAAAGTTCGTGCATTGTTTTTACCTCCTGCTTTATGCAACAGTTCTGATTCGCTGGTGCGGATCAACTAACGTTTCATTGATTGCCAACTGGATTCCAAGGCGTTCTGCTTCTTCCGCCTTCGCAGCCGAGTGGTGCCAATTATCGGGCAGCCTTCTGATAAAAAAAGGGGAATCTGTTGGGTAACAGCATGCGTTTCGGAATCGTACACTTCCAACACGGGCTGTGTCGCATCGCTTAGATCAATGCTCACGCTCCCGACCACATCCTCGGCCGGAGCGTCTTTCACAGCCTTTTTAGCAAGGAAAGAATGTGGTCAACCTCATCCTTGTTCCTTGCACAGAGAACCAAAGCAACCAGCACCGTAACAGAGATACCGGCAACAGCCAAAAGCCCTTTGTGTTCCTTGACCCATTGCCTGAAATCTTTCATTCGCTGCTTCATGAAAAAGAGCCTCCTCAAAATAATTTAATATTCCGCCTATGAGAGAAAATTGCCGTGGCTACGGCGGGAACAACGATGACTGCCGCCTGCGCCGCAAGGCTTCCCCAGTTGACGGATTCATACCACCGTTTGGCAGATGCTTCCTGTGCAGTCGGCTCCTTGTGGTCTGTTTCAGCAGGTGTTTCCTTCTGCGTTTCGGAGTGTTCAACATCTTCCGGACGATCTTCGCCAAGGGATTCAGAGTTTGCCGCAAGCTCCTCGATACGCGCCATCAGAATCGCATAGTCCTCAATGATTTCATCGCAGTTTACCGGGCAAAGGGTGCGTTGCTCTTTATGGTGAGCACAAATTGTTTCCGCAATAGCTGCAACTTGTTCGGCAGTCATAGCGTTTTCGGGTGATTCAAAAGACTGGATTTCATAGGAGAGTGCGCCGCCACAGCACACAAAGATTTTCTGATAGTCGTCTTGGACGTGGGCTTTCTCGGTTGGAAGCAGGAGCATCGTGTGAAAGCTTGCCGGAAACTGATCTTGCAGGTATTCCCGCAGGAGAGCTTCCTTGATACTCATTTTGTCAGCAAGACTATAAGTGATCCTGCCTTCATCTTTTGTCAGCAATCCGCTCGGAGTGATCGTTATATCACCGTCCCAGTTTTTGACCTCGACAACAAACAGTCCATACGGCGTAATAACAATAGCATCGTACTCAGCCTGAACATCCTCGTCCTCCAACTGGACGTTATAGAGGATTCGGGTATTCTTATCCAGAGAAAGCAGCTTCAGTGATTTCCGTGCCATTCGTTCACCGCACATTCCTTTGATGTAGGTGCCGATGGTATAGCTGAGTTCCCGCATATTGGTTTCAAAGCGGCAATATGTATCGGTCTGCGAAAGCTCATACTCTTCAGCCAGCGTTTTGAAGTGCAGCATGATGTCCTTATCCCGGAGATTTTCGGCGTGGGTCATTTTCAAAAACGCCCCTTGCCATTGCGGCTTGCAGCTCCTTCAGGCGGTCGATCACTTCTTGATTGGTGTAGAGCCGTCGTATCTGGGATGTCATCGCATTTTACTGCTCAATCGGCTTCATCGTGGGGATGTCATCGACGAACGGTTATAAGCCTTTATTTCTTGATACTACTCTACACCGCAAGGGTTGATTTTTGCCATTCCATTTACATCTCTACACAAGCCTTTATCCGAACTGTATCGTTTGGCGTATGAATTGGCGTAAATGGCGTATGGCGTATTTGGCGTATGCTTTATTTTATTCTTCAGGGTCTTTCCACTGTGCGAACTGACGGTCAAGATTTTCAAATTCGGACTTCCGCAATTCCTTGGTCACATCCGCATAGATGTTCAAGGTCGTGGAAATATCCGAATGTCCCAGCGCATCCTGAATCACCTTGATGTTCACGCCCGCTTCGCACATCCGGGTCGTGAAGGTATGCCGCAGGGTATGGCAGCTGAAACGCGGCAGGAGTACGGTGCTGTTCGGATTCTTCGCCAGCACTTCATCGTTACAGTCCCGGATGATGCGCCGGATGGCCTTGTTCAGCGTTCCCTGATGCTGGCACTCTCCAAAACGGTTGACGAAGATAAAGTCCGTGTAACCGTCCACCGTTACGGTGCAATGGATCTCTGCTTCTTCCGGATAGGCACGTTCCTTTTCAAAGGCTTCTTTCACGAAGTCCATCATCGGAACAGTGCGGACGCCAGCCTTTGTTTTGGGCGAGTGACAGTTGAAGTAGCAGCCCTTCTTGCCACCGTTGTTCTCACGGTGGTTGTAGTTGACCAGCGTGTGATTGACGGAAATCGTGCCTTCCTCAAAATCCACATCGCACCAGCGCAGACCAGTGGCTTCTCCTACGCGCAAACCAGTTCCCAGCATGACCGCGAAAATCGGATACCAGTGCTGGTACTTCGGCGTTTTGGAGAGGTAGGACAGCAGCAGATTCTGCTCTGCGATGGTCAGGGCCTTACGGCGGTTGGTTTCAAACTGGTGTGCCTTTTTCAGCTCCCGCAGAACATTGTCCGAGGGGTTGTTCCGCAGATAGCAGTCATCCACCGCCATGTCCAACACCTGATGCAGAACCGTGTGTACGCTGTCAATCGTAGAGACCTGCAAGCCCCGCTCGTCCGCCAGCGTGTTGTAAAACTGCTTCACATCCGACTTTTTGAGCGCAGACACCTTCGATTTGCCAAAATCCGGCTCCACGAACTGCCGATAAAGGTACAGATAATTCTGAAAGGTGTTGTCCTTCAGACCACGCTTCACCTTTGCCCACAGGGTGAACACATCGTTCGTTCAGGGTAACGTACCGTGCTTCTGCCTTGATGCCTTCCAGCGAATCTCGCTGAATGTCGTTTTCCTTTTCCCGAAGCTCTTCCAAGGTCGCGGCATAAATAGAATGTCGCTTGCCATCCGGGAAAGTCCAACGGAAATCGTACTTGCCATCTTTGCGCTGGGATTCGCCTTTGCGGAGAACCACACGCGCCTTGTCCTTGCGTTTCGTGTTCTGATTTGTTGCCATGAGCGTTGCTCCTTTCTACATTGCGGTACAGAAAAGAGCGTTGTTCTGTGTTCATAGTACCACAGATACGCCATTCTCTGCAAGACGTTTTGAAAAATACCCGGGACATTTTCAAAGCGAGTACATTCGCTCCGTGTATTCATCCAGCTTGCGCCGCTTGATGAGCCGCTTGGAACCCACCCACAGCACGAACTGACAGTGCTCCTTATCCGATAATGAACGCAGCTTGTTGATGCCAATGCCGGAGTAAGCCGCAGCTTCTTCTCAGATTGCTCTTTTCCCAAATCGGGACATCCTTCATAGGCAGACCTCCAATTCCTTGTAACCGAACGCCTGTAACCGGCAGGAAAGCTCTCTTTTTCTGTACGCAGGACATTCGGTGGGCTTTATTTCTTCTTCTCTTTTTAAGGTTACATGGTTACAGAAAGAGGAAAGCGCAGCAGTCATGCGGCTTTTGCGCTGTAACTGCAGCGTAACCGAATCTGTAACTAACCGTGTAACCGCTGTCCATCAGAAGGGAAAGCCCAACTGCCGGACTTCCGCATCCGTTATTTCGGAGAAATTTTCAGCCCCGGTTTCGGGGCTGGTTACGCGCTCCCAGCCTTTCTGAACGCCGTACTTCGGGTAACGCTTGGCGGTTTTATGCGCCTGCCAGCCTTGAATATCGCCGCGCGAAATTCCTGTATTCATGATTTCGCAAATGGCACGAGTCTCCCACTCTGCCGGAATGTTGGTGTTGCCCAGTGCCTCCGCGTAAAGCTGTTTGGAACACACCCGGTCCCCTGTGTAGTCCTCCAGAAAAGCGTAAATCATGCCAGCCTGCGCATCCTCCTGCATGAAGTCCTGCTGGTGGGCCTGCAGAGTTTCCTGCATGGCAGGGCTGAATGCCAGCTTATAGTTGCCGCTGTTGTAAATGGTCATGGCTTCTGCCCAGAGCTGGTCGATATAGGTGCGAGATTCTTCCTCATCGTCCAGAATGTGGACTTCGGCCAGTTCCGCATCCACCGGAACGGGGATGAAGCGGCGGTTGCCTGTGCGGTCACGGGGCAAAAAATCCTGCCGGTTGGTCGTGCCAGCAAAGACGCACTGGCGCAGACGGTCGGCAGGATGGGTCTCGTAGGGGACTTTATAGGTCTCCTTCTGCTTGCTGAGGAAGCTCTTGATTTCCTCGATGCTCTTGGCATTGGCGGTGGCGATCATCTCCGACATTTCGATGATCCAGTGGCCTTGCAATTTGCGGTACACATTGTCATCGTCCAGCCGCCGCAGGTCATCCGAAAACCACTCATCCTTAACGGCCAGCAGTGGAAGAAGGTGGACTTTCCCCCGCACCTTGCCCGCCCACCAGACAGAGCATGGTTTCAAATTTGCACATCCCGGCTGGAACACGCGCTTAATGGCTCCCAGCAGGAAAAATTTTCATAGCTTCGCAAGTTTACTCGTCCTCCGCAGCACCGAGAAAATGGTGCAGAACGTGGGCTATCCGCTCTGTTCCATCCCATTTTAGGCTGTTCAGGTAATCTCGGATGGGATGGTAGCGGTTCTCGTTTGCAACAATACGGATAGCCGATTCGATCTTCTTTTCGCTGGAAATACCGTATTTTTCCATCCGGCGCAGAATATACTTCATGTCGGTGTCGTTCAGCGTCTTGCCGGAGCGGGGCCAGCCCACAGGCTTTACAATGTCGATGCGCTCGCTCAACAGGTTCAGCCGGATGGCATCGGCAAGCACATGGTCATTCTGCAAAATTGTGATGCAGTTTTGGATCGTCCGCTGATCTCTCCGTTGGAGTGCTTGGTCAGCATCTCCTTTCACATCTTCTACGGTTCTGGGAGTACGTTCTTCGTTGACTTCTTTGTTCAATAAACATCACCTCATACTATTATTGAAAACGATTTTCTGACTTTTGGGCGGTGGGCGGCGCAGATGGCTTCCGCTGCGCCTGTTCCGCCTGCAAACGGGCTCAACAGGTGCAGAACGGAATCCCGTGCTTTCTCCTTGACCTGCTCCTTGCCCTTCTGCCGGGCCTCCGGCTTCAGGAGCTTCTCTTGCAAGTGGACAGCGGTGGTCTGCATGGTCTTGAGACACTTGTCCAACACGCCGTCCAACCGGTGAGCGGCATACTCTCTCGTGGACTGCGGAGCCTTGCGCTCCGGCGATAGCACCCACTTCTTCGTGTCCTCAATCATCCGCATATCTTCCTTCCGGGTCTCTGTGCGCACCACATCGGTCACGACTTCCACCGCCTTGTCGTAGGCCGCAGCCGAAACTTCATCGATCAGAGTCTCCATGTCGCCGACCTTGAGGGTCAGTTCGTCCAACCGGCTCTGCTGAGCGAAAAGTTGTTCCTTCTGCTTGGCAAGGATAAAGTCCTGCTTTTCAAGATACTTGCGGTTGCCGTATTCCGCTTCTTCCTCCAACTCCAGCCCGTGCCGCTTGGCGATCTCAAACAGCATTTTCCGGCAGGCGGCATCAAAGGTGATTTTGCGGTTGTTGCGGCGGCTGAGAGGCTTGTCCGGGTCGGGCAGGTCAAAGCCCAACGCTTCCAGTGCCTTTTCTTGCTGGGGAGCGATCTCACCATACCGGTTCTCGCAGTCGAATACATGACGCTCGTGGATATGAGGTGTGCTTTCGTCCAAATGCAACGCCCAGTCCAACACATGAACGTGGTCGCCATACTTGACCTTGAACTCCTCAATGAACTCCGTGACGACGCTCAGCAAGTCCTCTGCCGGTAGCGTGTTCATCCAGCGTTCCAAGTTGGTAGATCGTCTCCTCCGGGCAGGTCTTACGGCTGGACAGCAGGTCAGGAATAGAGCGGTTGCGCTCCGTGTGCCGGATTTTGGCGTTGCGCTCGTTCTGACTTTCAACAAAGGCCGTGTACCGGCTCTCGTAGAACTGCCGTTCCACATCCGAAAAGGTCGCCGCCAGATCTTCCGGGTCTTGCGGGTCGAGAGCCGAACGGAAACCGTAGAAGCAGTCCCAATAGATGTTGCCTTTGGCTCGTTCTGGGTCGATGTGCTCACTGTTGGCAAGGTTGAAACTCCGGTCATTGTGCTTGGGTTATAGGTGCCGTGGGTTCCGGCTCGTCCGTTGTGTCGTGTTAATTTCAGATAGACATTCCTCCGTTTCAACAGCTTGGTGAGGAGAACGCAGCAGCGGAGCTGCTGGATCTGCCGCCGTTTTGCGCCAGATAATACCCAGTAGGATATGACGCACAGCATCATATCACTGGGCAAGGCGTTCCCCCTTGACTCCCTTCAACGGGCCATTTTGGCCCGTTGATTTTTGGCAAGCTGGAGGTCAAAGATTTGCGAATTCCTGCCCACCAACTTGTCCGGCTTTTTTCAGTTGGCCAAAATGACCAACTGATTCTGTTACGGGTAAGAATCAGGTTGTCCTCTTGGCAGCCTGATTTTCAACAGGCCTTGAAGCGTTACGGAAAAACGATGTGCTCATTTTGACCACTTGGTTTTCCGTAACAGGTCGATAAATTTCCGTTCCCTCATTCGTGAGGAACTGGGTTTCATTTGGCAGATGCGTTACACTTATCCAAGTGCTCATTTTGAGCACTTGCAGCATCTGTAACACGTTTTCGATAGTCTTTTTACCGACAGGCGTTGTTGCAATAGCGGGCACCTGCACGTTTGGGCGTGAATTTCTCGCCGCAGCACTGGCAGACCAAATCTTGACGGCGCATTTGGCGGTATTCCCGCTGCCGCCGATTGTTGGCCTGATTGCCGCACCAGTAGCTATGACAGTATTTTTTGGAACCGGATGTGGTGTAGAATACCCGACCGCAGCCGCCGCAGATGAGTTTGCGGATAGCGTATCCTCCGGTGGTAAAACCCGTTTCCTCATACGATTCTTTCAAATAATCCTGATTGTTCTGCTCCCATTCTTCGTTTGTCATATACATGGAGATTCACCCCTCTTTTCACTGGCGTTACGGGAAAACAATGTGGTCAATTTGACCACATTATTTTCTGGTAACTGGGGAATTAACGTTTAGCCGTTCTCCCCACATGGTTTTCCTGCACCCCCTTCCGGCGGCGTTTTCCGGCTCTCCTTCTTGCAGGGTCATCGCCGGGTATCCCATGCAGACGGTCATGCGGTTGTCAAGGTATGGTGCTGAATTTGGCAATAAAAAATCGCCACACAACAACCTGAAGGCTCCTTCGGGAGCCGACGCACTGTGGAAAGTGTGCTGGACGCGATGCGTTGTACACCGCAGATCGACTATTTATACGTCAGTGGCAATCACGATGACCAAACGAATGCGTTTGCCGATCAGGAGATTCCTGAGAATTTCAAGCGGTTTACAGATAAATGGAATACGATTGAATATGGGGACGTTGCGGTATCCGGTATAGAAATCACGAAAAACAACGCCAGTACACTCTATGAACAGCTTCCTGCGCAGAAAAGCAGGGTAAATATTGTAATGCTTCATGGGCAGATTTCGTCTGCCTGCGGGGGTAGATCAGGTGAACCTGAATTTGCTCAAGGGGAAGAATATCAATTATCTTGCATTGGGACATATCCATACCTATTCCTGTGAGCAGATGGATCGCGATGGCATATATTGCTATCCCGGCTGTTTGGAGGGGCGTGGATTTGACGAATGCGGAGAAAAAAAGGTTTTGTTGTTCTGGATACTGACGGAAGAAAAATTACGCCGATTTTCATTCCTTTTTCATCAAGAAAACTTCACCGTGTAACCGTTGATATTACTGGGGCAGCTACCAACAGCGCAGTCCACCAAGCAATGAAAAGAGCTTCACAAAATATCGATAAAAAAGACATGGTAGAGTTCATCCTGACAGGTGCGGCAGACCCTTCAGCACGCATTGCCAAGAAGTATCTGTATAACCTTATGGAAGATGACTTCTTTTTTGTAAAGATAAAAGATGAAACCAAGCTGATTCTTGACCCGAAAGACTATGAAAATGACATTTCCTTAAAAGGGGAATTTATCCGGCTGGTGATGGCAAGTGATGCAGGCGAAGCGGATAAAATTAAAATTATCCGTACGGGACTTGAAGCATTGGCTGGAGAGGAGATTACGGTATGAAACTTTTGGAATGTCATGTTGACAATTTTGGCAAGCTGTCAAACTTTGATTACCAATTTTCAGATGGACTAACGGTAATTCAGGAGCCGAACGGTTTCGGCAAAAAGTACATTGGCTGCATTCATCAAGGCAATGCTGTATGGTTTTCCGAGAACAGCAGGTCGAAACATCGCAAGCAATGAGCGAAAAAAAAATACATACCGTGGCAAGGTGGGACATACGGTGGAAGTTTGGATTTTGAGTTTGAGGGTGTGAACTACCGTGTGTGGCGAATCTTTGGCAAAACGGCGACTAAAGACAGATTCTCGCTCCGTGACTTGACAAATCGCAGAGAAAGCAACCGCTTTACTGAAAAGCTTGGAGAAGAGCTGTTCCAACTGGATGCTGAATCGTTTATGCGAAGTGTCTATATGCCGCAGATGCAAAATCAGGAAACCGCAGCTACAACATCGATCCAGACAAAGCTGAGCAATCTGGTGGATAATACAGATGACCTGAACAATTACGATTCTGCAATGGACCACCTGCGAACGGCACGGTCGGAGTATCGAAAGTTTCGGGGAAGTGGCGGTCATATTGATGATATTCAAACGCAAATTGAGAAGCTAGAACAGAAGCTGACGGATGCAGAAACTAAAAAATATCCCTTAGCAGAAGCCACAGGCAAAGTTGAGGCGCTGAATGCAGAAAAAGCACAAAAAAAGAAGAGGTTTTATCTGCACTCCGTGAAAAAATAACAAAAGCATCTGCGCAACAAGCGAGTCAGGCATTGTGTGATCAGTTTACGGGTTTGGAAAAAAGAACTGCACACAGTGGAGAGTGATATTCAAGCGCTGGACAAATCCTATCCGAATGGATATCCTTCAAAAGATGAAGTCCATCTGCAAAGTGGCAGGGTTGCGACTATTCAACAGGCGCAAAATGAGTTGAACGGCCTTGTACTGAAAGAGGAAGATGTCCAATGCGAAGCGCAGGGACGAGAAATCTTCTCCGATGCAGCAAAAACCGATGCAGAAATTCAGCAGTGTCAGGGGGATTACAACGACCTGTCCGATGCGTCTGCGAAGGCTAATATACAGATGAGCAAGGAAGAGCAGGAACAACGTGAAACGTTAAAAAACCACTTTCAGGAAGGTGCTCCGACTACTACGGAGCTTGATAATTTAAAAAATGACGCCAATACGCTAGTGCAAAAGCATGGCGCACTAAATGCTCAGCAATTGACAGAAGCTGAAGCGGGTAGATTGTCAGAATTGTCGAAATTCTTTGCAGGGAAGGACTTCGATGAGGAAGAGCTTACGCATTGTGAAGAAGCCCAGCGGCAGATAACGGAGTGTAAAAACAAGATTAACGAAGCTGCCTTGTCGGAAACAGAGGAAAATGAGTGGAAGAGGTTAAGTCGTGTCTTTTCCATTGAGGTGCCAGAAGACGAGGCGGTTCAGCAAAAACAGAATGACTGCCGCCGAATTGATGAACTGAATAGCAAAAGAGAAACAAAGACAACTGTACTCCAACCGATTCAGAAGCAGGAAACAACGAAGTCCGGCAGCACAATGGCTTTGATTGCAGTCGGTACTGTGCTAATTGTGGCAGGCGTTATTTGCTTTGTTCTTTCGAAAATCGCCGTGGGCGCAGTTCTTTCGGTTGTTGGATTTGCTGTACTTCTTGTGGCTTTTTGGACACATACAAAGCAGATGGTCAATCGAGGCACCGAGCAAGTTGCCGTTGAAAGCAGCGCCATCAGTGAAGCCGAAATTCAGGAACTATATACGTTGCAAAAAGAACGTGGCAGAGTTCCTTATGAGGTTCTATGAGGATGCGTCAGAACCAAATGCAAAGCTGATAAACCTGCTGCTTGATAAGAAGGCTTACTTGCAGTTGCAGGAACGGAAGAGTGGCTTAGAAAGTGAGAAGGATTCTCTACGCACTAAAATAGATGCGCAGCAGAACTATGTGCAGGAAGTATTTGGAAGATATTATCCGAGAGAGCCATATCAGGAACGGTTTGTGATGGATTTGAGAACCCGTTGGCATGAATATGGAACTTTGCAAAGTCGGCAGAAAGATGTTCAGCGAGAGCGAGAAAGGCTTAGTTCCGAAATCGGACAGCTTGAAGATGGCTTTAAAGGCGGTGCTGGAGAAATATCATCTGGATGACAATACAGATGATATTTTAACACAGTTGCGGAAATTGGATGAAGATGCAAAAGAACTTTCGAGGTTGGACGCTAAATGGAAAAACACAAAGAAAGGGCGTGAGAAAGCCGAAAACCAGAAAGAAGAGCTGACGACCGCAATCGAAGCCGTTTTGAAGAAGTATCATGTGTTCGTGGAAGGACAGCCCTACAATGTATCTCTCGAATCGCTGAGAAACAACCTTGCAGCATACAAAACGGCTGAAAAAATGTGGCAGATTACTATACCAACAAGAATAAATTTGAAAAGCAAAAATCGGAGGCAGAAGAGGAACTTGAGCAGTTCGCTCGCAAATATGGATTCCAACTGCCGCTGAACGAAAAAATGCTTTCGCAGATTCTGGAGGACACAACAAATCATGCCTTGAAGGCAAACCGAAAGGCAGAAATCGTAGTAAAGCTATCGAGAATTTCAAGAAACAGCACACAGAATTCAAGGATGGTTTACCCGAAGCAAGACAGGAACAAGAAGAACTTCCCGCTGTGAACACTCTGATTAGTGCAGAGAATATTGCAAAAGGAAAACTGAATGGGGTGGAGGAAAGCCTTCAGGCAGCACAAGACGACCGCAAAAAAACTTTTGCAGACAGTTGAGCAAATTCCCGAAATGGAAGATCAACTGAAGCGTTTGATGGAACAGCGGGAAGAAGCTGAACAAAATTGCAGTATTCTGGACACGACCTTGAATTTATTGGAAACGGCCAAGAATAATCTTTCAAATCAGTATGTTGGCGGCGTGGAACGGAACTTTGCGGCGTATGTACATGAACTGCTGGGTGACGATTTCAGCAAAGCACTTGTAGACCATGATCGACCATCCATGTGGACGAAAAGGGCGAAGCACGAGAAATTGATTATTTCAGTGCTGGAACAGTGGACAGTGTTATGCTCTGCATGAGACTTGCGCTGATTGATGCCCTTTTCAAGCAGGAAAAGCCTTTTGTTCTGTTGGATGATCCTTTTTGTAAATCTGGATGATGAGCATACAGAACGTGCGCTAGAGATGCTAAAGGAAATCGCAAAGAATAAGCAGGTCGTGTATATGGTCTGCAATAGCAGTTGGTGCTGATTTTCCACGGAAACTGGCATAAAGAAAAGACGACCACTCACTGCGCCTGTCGGCAGCGTGAGTGGTCGTTTGCTATATTATTGGATGATTAAATTTTCAGTCTGCCGTGGTCGCAGCCGAGTGGCAGGAAACGTTTGATCTCCCCACCCAGCACAAGTTGGGCATACCCAAGGGCTTGTTATACAGCAGCCAGTCCAGCTCTGCCCTCTGTGTCGGGGGTGTTGCCGTACTCGTCCTCAATGGCGATGCAGTCGATGGCAACGGTGGTGCCACCCTCGAACCGGGCTTCCACCCGGTCAGTGTCCATATTGAAGCGGCAGGAAAGCGGTTCATTAACAGAATAACATTTATAACATGGTGTTGTGCTAAAACCAGCGAAAATTAGCAGAAGCAGCCTTTATCCGACAATTTTAAGACTTCTAAAGAATTGACAATTTCGCTAAAGATGATATACTATAGTAAAAGGTATCATTTGATACCATTCAGAAGAGGGTGCTTGAGTGGCTTCAGGAAGTGTAAGACGAATTGAAACTGAATCAGAGGTTAGTGCATACCTTGCGAAAAAATGAAGCATGCATTGGAAAATGGTGCGCAAATCCAATTCAGATAGATCGCCAAGTTGATAATGAACGCGATGCTTATTTTACTAATAGATTTACCCTGAGCGAGTTGTTTCCAGATGAAGCTCCCTCTGAGGTTTTTCGACGGGAATTAATGACTTTAACTAAAGCAAATTATATGGGGACGGTAAGAGATATCCGTTTTCCTAAACGGGTGAAATGCGGAATTTGGGAAGATATACCGTCAGTCAGATGAAGTCTATATAAAAGTAAGAATAGAACTATTAAACTCGGCCGAAGGAGGCAATCATACAGCATTTGTAATGTCTTTTCATTTTGCAGAAACGCCTTTTTTCACAGTGTACATTCCCCCTATAAAAAGTAAGGTGATATTATGATTATAAAGAAAATCCATAAGTTATGCTTGAGTTGCATGGAAGAGCATGAAGTTTATCTTGTTAAAGAATCCCGACAGACATTCTTTAAAGGGGAAAAAAGTCGAGTACGAAGCAATCTACGAATATTGTGACAAGTGTGATGAATATACAGAAACCGAAGATTTAATGGATCAAAACGACATCGCATGTAAAGATGCATATCGTAAACAGATGAATCTATTGACTACTACTGAGATTCGTGCAATTCGAGAAAAGTATGGTCTTACGCAAACAGATTTGGCTATTATTTTAGGGTGGGGGAGAAAACCATTACAAGATATGAGGGACATCAGGTACAAGATAGTGCTCACGATGAGATTTTGAGAAAAAATTGAGAACGATCCTGAATGGTTCCTTTCTTTTTGGAGAATGCAAAAGGAAGGTTTTCTATCGAAACTTATAGGAAATATCACGATAACATTTCTGGAGCATTTCATGTAAGCGCAGATGTTTACCTTCGCAAAGCAATTCAAGCCAGTTATGCGATGTTTAATGCCGATGAACAGAAATGTGGAAATACCGAACTTAATCTTGATAAGGTTGTAGCTGTAGTCCAGTATTTTGCAAATTCATCTATACTGAAAAACCTAAAAAAAGTAAAATTGATGAAATGTATGTGGTATGCAGACGCATTATCTTTTAAGAGGTATGGCCACTCCATGATGGGACTTTCCTATCAAGCATGTCCGATGGGAGCCGTTCCAATTGGACACCAGTCATTGATTGCATTGGACGGAATTGATTTCCGAGAAGATCAAGATGACGAACATGTAACATATACTTTTTTACCGGGAAAAACTTCTAAAGTTGAAATATTAACGGGTAAAGATCGAGCTGTTTTGGACACAATAATTGAAAAGTTCGCAATGTATAGCACGTGAATATGCCAAACAGATTAGCGACTATATGCACAAGGAGGTTGTTATCAACAAACTGGCTGTCAAAAAAACACCAGCACGTGAATGTATAGAATATCGATATGCATCTGAATTGAGCCTTTCTTAGAATTGCCGGGGTTTCTCTCGTTTTTTCGAAAAGTAGTTTCAAACTGACAGCCAGTTTTTATGATTGAATTGTTCATCAACAAACTGTTTTTCACATTTACTTCTTCTGTCAGTTTTTGTTTTCTAGAAAAGTTCTTAAGTTTCTTCTAATCTGCCGTGGTCATTGGGGCAGCCTCACAAAGGGAAAGATAATGCTCAATCTCCCCTTACCGGCAGTAAACAAGCTGTGGCGACCGAAATGCCCGTCATGGTACACCAGATTGTGCTGGATGGTAATAAACCCACTCTCGAAGTCGATGTCGCTCCAGCACAGGCCAACCGTTTCCGAGATGCGGCATCCGGTACCCAGCATGAAGGTAAACATCGGGAGCCAGTGCTGGAACTTCGGCGTTTTCTTGATGAAATTCAGAAACGCCTGCTGCTGGGGCAGGGTCAGAGCGTGTCGTTTGGGCGTTTCGTACTGGTGGGCGGCTTTAATGGCCGTCAGGACACCATCCGTGGGATTCACACGGATGTACTCATCGTCCACCGCCACCGCAAAGACCTGATGAAGAACATTCTGGATGGTTTCCAGCGTGTTCAACGCCATCTTGCCATTGCGGACGATGCCATTGTAGTAGCTGCGGATATCCGACTTGCGAATGTCCTTGAGCTTCATCATGCCGATCTCATCCCGGACGAACCGATTGTACATATAAACG
>VOFC01001292.1_pt1 | contig 118001 bp, 181 predicted proteins | sample 5384161 | NCBI WGS metagenome assembly VOFC01 (sample SAMN12384722, study PRJNA508395) | human gut metagenome | isolation source: healthy gut B | host: Homo sapiens
CTTTCCTATTCCCTGCAAATAGGCGTCGTAGGCTTCTTTCGCTTCTTGTGCCTTCCGCAGCGCCCGTTCCACGTCGCAGATTTCCATATCCCGCCCGGATAGTTGGTTTAATGCCATGCAGATGGTCAGTTCTGTATTTGCTTCCATCATACGCATAGACAGCAGGCTTTCACGGTGCCGCTGTTCTGCTCTATGATTTGCGCGCGCTTTCTCTGCTTCATTATCCGCTTTCACCTTCGCCTGCTTCACTAGTGCAACACCGCCAACGATTGCGACAAGCACAGATGCAGTTGCACTTATTAACGCTAGTATCACTTCCACCCTTCTCACCTCCATAAGAAAAAGCAGCACCCTATTAGGATGCCGCTTCGTATTCCTTACCAGTGATTTGTTTGTATTCTTCCACTGTCAGCATATTGGCCCTTACAAACCTTGCGACAGCGACATCATTATAAATGCCACGGTCATAATACCGCTTTACAATCGCAAACATCTTTTACACCCCCGTTTGGTTTAGCAAGATTTGTGCCTGTACTTCGTCTTGCTCATTCAGTTTTGCTAAAATTTCTGCCTGATTGAGTAAAATTTCCGCATTGATTTCATCTTGCTCGGATATTTCCGGCAGCTCTGTTACGGAAAACGGATTGCAGCCGAATTCTGTGATTAAATCACTTTCATTTGCTACAAGCCAATCATCCCCCACAAAGCCTTCGTTGTATTCAATGTAAATACTATTCTCTGTATCCCTTCTGTCCCTATAGCTTGTTTGGGATAAGTCTGCATCTAAAGGGAGTTTGTAATATTTCAATTCTTATCACCCCTTACCAAATGATTTTAACATATCCGGCATGTCCAGCAGAGCCAGCGGAACCAGCAGTTCCGGCAGCACCATTAATATCAGCGGAACTACTACTAGCTGCAGAACCTCCAGCGCCACCCGCACCGCCTGCACCTCCGTTTCCACCAGCAAAACAATACTCTGTAGCCTTTCCAGTACCACCAACACCATCGCGTCCACCTGCTCCTTGATTAGTAGTGCCACCAATCGAACTAGCTCGGCCACCATTACCTCCAGCAACTCCACCGGCAACATGGCCAACGCGTATAAAAAAGATAAACGCATTTAATAAAGTATTTATAGCACCATTACTACTACCACCATTCATACCGCCATAACCAATTGTTCCTAAACTTGCAGTTGTTCCGCCAGTTGGAGCAATTCCACCAGTACCGCCAGCACCTCCGCCTCCACCTCCTCCACCGCCACTTCCACCTCCTCTGCTAGTGATGGCTGCATAATCAGCTACGCTGCCACCGGCACCTCCGCCTCCAGCACCACCTCCACCGGACGCAGAAATAACCGTAGCATAAACGGCATATACACCGGCAGGGCATGTCCAGGTTGTGCTACCTGCTGTAGTTTTTTCTAGGCTGCCATGGTTTTTATTGGCATTAATCAGCCAAGATAATTTTGAGATAAAATTCCTGTTTCATTGGCCGTATTATTTGTTGTAACCAGATTTTTAGCTGAAAGAACATCTTCAATAATCTGCTTGCATAGTTTCATAATCTTAAACGATGTAAAGTCAGGCATTATTTTTCACCTGCCTGACGTTTCATTCTCTCAATCCGATAGAAAAGATAAAACAGGTTACATAAATTTACGAACCTCTGTTTTACCCCCCGAATGGAATTTATTGGTATTTCTGAATAGTTTCATTTTCTACACCTCACCAAATAATTTCGACATATCCTGCATGACCAGCAGCGCCATTCGAGCCTTTTGCACCTGTGGCAGCACTAGCTTTTCCACCTGCACCGCCTGCGCCACCTGCACCGCCTGCAAAACATACAGCATTTGCCACACCACTGCCGCCTGCACCACCGGTACCTGCTGTACTTACATCACTTTTGTTCCCAGTTGAACCTTTATTGCCAGCATTTCCTACTATATAGTCATAAAGAAACTTTAAAATTGTTGTTTGATTATCAATACCATTTGTAACGCCACCGCTACCGCCTGTTAGTCCAGAGCCATTATAAGCACCACCTCTACCGCCATCACCACCAGTACCGCCGACTCCACCTGATATGCTAACAGGCCCAAAAGACACTAGCACCGCCAGTGCCTCCACCTGTGCCGCCAGTACCACCCGGAACCTGCACCACGAACGCCTGTATCGCCTGCTGTACCTGCTGTACCTGCTGCACCACCAGTACCACCTGATGCACCTGATGTGCTTCCGGAACCACTGCCGCCTGCACCCCCTGTACCTCCTGCGCCACCGGTACCTGCGGCTCCAACAGTCAAAGTATAAGAAGTCCCTGGAACAACAGGAATTAAACCTTGATATCTTCTACCACTTGCACCACCGGAACCACCACCGCCACCACTGCCACCTACACTACCAGCAGCAGAGCCACTCCCGCCACCACCACCACCACCTCCTCCGCCTCCAGAAGCGGAGATGATAGTAACAAAAACAGTATAAACACCGGCAGGACAAGTCCAGTTTTGGCTTCCAGCGGTGCTTCTCGCAAAGAGAACCATGTGCTTTATTCAAGGCTATGATTTGGCTTGCTTTTTGACTTAACGTCCCTGTCTCGCTTGCGGTATTATTTGTGGCTACCAGATTTTTCACTGCTGTTATAGCGTCCGGTAAGGCCGTTACCTTCTCCAAAATCTGCTTGCATAGTTTGTGTATCGGAAAATCAAACGGTTTCCCCATTGCTTACTCCTCCTTTCCAGGTACCGTCTGCCTGTTCTGCCCAGACAACGGTGTTATGGATTCCCAGCGTTTCACACACGGTTACTACTGTCCACTGTGTTTCGTCGGTATTGGCGGTACTGGTGCGGGTCGCATAGATACTGCCGTCCGCCGCTGTTTTCCAGTATTCGGTGTAAACTGTGGGATTTTCTGCTTCTGTGTAGCTGTATTCCAGGCCGCCTTTGTAGGTGGGATTATCAAAATCAAAATATTGGGCTTCTGATACACTGGCCTTGATATAGTCAAACCAACTGTCAAAGGCCGCTATCCTTTCATCCCAATCATCATATCGCTCCTGCAATGCGGCAGCAGCAGCGCTCTTAAATCCTTCATACCACAGATTATAAGCAGCTTCATTCTCTGCCATTAACTGCCGCACTTCCTGCCAGCGGGCGTAATATTCATTGAACAGTGTTTCCGTGTCCAAATGTTCAATGGTGTTGACCACCCGCCCGCATTCTGCCGATAACCGGGTATCGGTAATATTGGACTGGGCAATCTCTATCGCCATCTTCGGCACCGTGATTTCCGCTATCTTCAGCTCATAAATATTGCCGGTTCTGGTCAGCTCTGTCGTGCCTGTCTTTACCGCCAGCTCAATCCAACGGTTTACAAAGTCGCAGCGCAGCACCACAATATCAGTTCTGGCCGTCAACTCCTCCGCAGTCGATACTGGCAGCGTGGTTTCCTCTATCTCAATCCCGGTCACCCCTTCAATAAAACAAGTGCCAGGACGGACCTTGATCTGCATACCAGTCCCATTCAGCACTTGAAAGTTATCGCTGGGATTGGCGAATATGCCGTTGGTATAAAACAGCTTTTCCCGATCCCGCATAAACTCTGCGCCCACAGCCCTGTCATATTTGGGATTGCCCGCTTCATCAAAACCTAAAAATTACTTTGAAATGGAAAGGCCTCCACACTACACCACCCCTTTCTTGATTTTTCCATCACATTCAGCTTGTTTTGGCCAAACACCGCGTCAATTCGCCGTTCACCCTCCTCGATATATTCATAAATCTCTGTCACTCTTTGCTCGGCCAGAATGCCAACCCCATTGTCCACAAAAAGTCACCAAATCCCCCAGACTATAATCCACGCCATACACAAACCCGTTATTGCTGTCCACCTTGGTATCTATGGTTTCCTTGGTCTGGTAATCGCTCAGCTTTTCTAAGCCCCGCTGCCGCAGCGTCTGCCGGTAGGTGGCCTCCGGGATGGCGTTGCCGTCCCCGTCTGTCGGCTGCAAATCTCTGGCGTCCACATAAAGCTCCCGCCGTTCCGCCCCGTCTTTTCGGATATCTACCGTTTCTATGATTCTTTCCGCGCCTTCTCCGGCGCCGGCCACATAGGCGAAATTTTTATAGCCCCGTTCCAGGTTGTACTCTACGCCGGAAATATTGTCGAATTCTTCATTGAAGGTTGCAAAATTATTGACACTCTGCCCCTGCGTGCGGTCTATTCCCTGCCACACCTCAAACAGCAGCCGATCCGTCAAAAAATCATAGCGAATATGGCAAGATAGCTCCTGCTCCTCACAAATTTTTTTCCATAGCGTCCAGCAGCGTTTCGCCTGTCATCTGTGTGGTAATGGAATTACCCAAATCACTGCCGCCCCCTATAACTAGCTTGGGAATCCTTCTCTCTGTATCGCCAGGAGAAATGCAGTAGGTCTGCACCAACTGGCAAAGCACCGCGCCGGCAGCCTGATTGCTGAAATTCTGCGCCGTATCAATCACCCTGTTTTCCAGCTTCGCCTTCAAAAACCGGCCCTTCACAACCACCTTCTTCCTATAGGAGGTATCATTGGAATAGCCAAATTCCTCAATGATTCCCGTGTCCGCATCATCCTTGCGGTATAAATAAGTACCCTCCTGCAGCAGCCGAGCATATTCTGCGCCGCAATGCAGCTCAAAGCTGCCGACGCCGTAATACTTTTTTGTTCCAGATTAGCGTGATAAAGCCGTCTATCAAATCCAAAATCTGATAGTCTTCATCCAGCACATATAATTCTGTGACCGCTTCCATCTCACACCCCCAAATACATCGGCGTATAATAAAGCCGCACTTCCAGATTCATATACCCATCATCAGCCGTATAGGTCAGCGTATTCTCCCCGGTTTCCAATCCGATAAAGGTACTTTGCCGGTCGATGCGGTTTATGATATTCACGCCGTTTAGAAGAATGCTCTTTTTACCTTTGTTGGTCTCGATACTCAGCTGATCCCCTTTGGCCAGATCCACAACCACCCGAATATACTGACCATTCTGTAAATAAAGCTTTGGATTCTTGACAATTCCCTTGGCAATAAAGGTCACCTTCATACCGGTATCCACATCGCCCTTATTGACAACCAGAAAATTGGTAGAAAACTGTCGGTAATCGGAGGTATAGTCCCTACCCAACAGCCAGACGAAGGGAAAGGCATACAGCGGTACCGCAGCCGCCAAATCCTTGCCGAAATCGCTCATATCCAGAAAATAAGGCTGCGGACAGGTCATCGTCAGCTGATACACCAGCGGGTCATAGAGATTTTCCTGCAAAAACCGAAGCTGCTTCACTTCATAAGGAATCCAACGGGTACGGCCATTGATGGTCGCCGTCAGCTTTCCGGTCAGCTTGGGATTATGAAAAGCGATAATGCGCCCCCCGTTCAAGGTCCTTACACTCTATTTTCACCGTCAACTCTCTGGCCGCCGGCCTTCTGCCGGTGATCTGCGCATTGGCGGCGCTGGTAAACTCATAATCGCCCGCCTCAAAGCCTTCCGCCGTCAAAATCTTAAAATCATAATCGCCGCCGGCCAGAATCATCTGACCAGAGTTATTGCGAATCCCCTGGGCAAGATTTTTCGCCGTATCCAGACCTATCTTTTTCGCCTGGTCTGGCAATAAGCCCATCTGCTTTTGAATTTTATCGTTAAAATCCCGTTTCAAAGGTTTCAAACTGGTCCTTATCGTATTTCTGGACAATCTCCTTCGATTTCTTCTGCTTTTCCTTCCACAAATTGAGATAGTTGTCAAAGTCCTCATCGGTCTGATCCAGCAAAAGCTGCATATATTTCAGCCCGTCATCCTTTAACGGCACCATAGAACCGTCAGCATTTTGGATATCCACACCAATATACAACCAACCGGCACAACAAAAATAGTCACCTATTTCATAGAAATTTCTACAAAATAGATGACTATTTTTTTTTTTTGTTTGTGTGACTAGGACTGTTCCTGCTCCACCAGCTTCTGATACAGCTTCATCAGTTCCGCCACCGTTTCGCTTTCGGTGTACATAGTTGCCTTCTTACCGTTTACATGATAAAAGCCATAGGCTTGCATCACAGCCCGATCATTTTGCTGATGGGCTTTGCGCAGTTCCGGCGGCATGGTCAACTCGTCGTACAAATCAGCCAGACTGCTGTCCGGATAGAGGGCCCGCGCATCCAAAATGGCCTGAGCTGTCTGCTCAATTTTCGCTTTTTGTTCTTCCGTTGGGCTTGGCCATGGGAAATTGTTGTAAACAGCCGGTGAGTAACTATAATCACTTTTCAACCTACCCGCAACAACTCTCATCCAAGCCATATGAACATTGGAAATCATGATGCCAAACATATAAAGGTCGGCATCTGGCACCAAATAAAGTTTATTACTGGCAATAATATCGGGAGTTAAGAAACCTATTGGGATATATTTTCTGTTTTTGTGAAGAAACTTCTGGAACGGCCAGATAATTTGATGATGGCTGTCTGATTTGTGTGAATAACATTGGGGTTTCAGCATCTCGACGCACCGATGCGGTGGGACTTTTCGACCTACTTACTACAACACCCTGAAGTCTTTCTATAATGGGCGGAATTGCTCGATATTTCGATGGAAAAACATTAACCATCCATAAGCAATACCTCCGCTCATTATTTATCAAATCTTTTGATCCAACAAATCTTTTTACAAATTCTTTTGAGATTGGATACTCCGTAATAAGCTTTTTTGTTGCTCATCTTCCGAAAGCAACAAATATCCTCCATCGGTTGGCTGACTTCCTTTGCTCATTTCAGGAAAATCCTTTGTCAGCACTTTACCTCTAGATTGGATAAAAATATCCGGCGCATCAAGAAGATAGCCGTTAATGTGAGAAACCCGTTTACTGCGTCCAGATTCAAAAAAGCAGTTTTATTCTGGTGGAAGTCCCACAGGTAAAACCTACAATGACACAATGAACTGCGGCCCTATCCTTTGCTTCGCTTGTCCACACAAAAAGTTCGATATGCAAATTCAATTTGTACGTTTTTCTCAAATAGAGGTTTCCAGAGGATTCCAACAGATTCCCCTTGGCAAATGGAATTTGTTGAAACAAAAGCTGTATGTATATTCGTTCCTTGCATATAATCAACAGCTTTGTTGTACCATCCACAAACATAATCCAGTTTTCCGCATTTTGGGATATCGCGGCAAACTGTTTCCAAATCCTCCGCTTGCTCCTTTGACCGCCACTGATGCCCCACAAACGGCGGATTGCCCATAATATAATTCAGCTTATCCTTGGGCACCACAGTCTCCCAATCCATGCGCAGGGCGTTGCCCTCCACAATGTTGGCGTTGGTCTTTAACGGCAGGAAATCCAGATTGGTATGCATGATGTCCTCGGTTTCCTTCATCATCTGACTTTCGGCAATCCAAAGGGCCGTTTTGGCAACCGTGACAGCAAAATCGTTGATTTCGATACCATGAAACTGGCTGATAGACACCTGAATAGGATTGATCACATCATAGCCAAAAATGATGGCATTGCCGGTCAGAATGCGCAGCACCTCGTTTTCCATACGGCGCAGAGAGATATAGGTTTCGGTGAGAAAGTTGCCGCTGCCGCAAGCCGGATCCAGAAAGGTCAGCGAAGCCAGCTTTTTGCTGAAAGGCCTTCAACTTGGCTTCACGGGTTTTGGTGACTGCAATCTGTTTCCGCTCGTCCAATTCCTGCTGCAGACCATCCAAAAACAGCGGATCGATCACCTTATGAATATTCTCAATAGACGTATAATGCATCCCGCCGCTGCGCCGCGTTTCAGGATTTAACGTACTTTCAAATACCGCGCCAAAAATCGTGGGACTGATATGGCCCCAATCAAAACCAAGACTTGCACGGTCCAAAAGCAATGTTTTCACTTCCTCGGTAAATTGAGGAATTACAACATTTTCGTCGGCAAACAAACCGCCATTGACATAAGGAAAGGCGGCCAGCGCTGGGTCCAGATAAGGGTCCCGTTTTTCTATAGGCGTATCCAACACCCGAAACAGCTCTAGCAGCGCGCCGCGCAAATGCCGCGCATCAAATTCCGCCAAATAATCGTGAAACATATCCCGTTTTCCAAAAATTCCGGCATCCTCAGCATATAAACAAAATACCAGACGCACACAGGTGATATTCAAATTTCGCAGCGTTTCCCCGTCCTGCTCCTTATACTGCTTTAGAATTGCATCATACAAGGTTCCTACCAGTTCACCGGCCTGCAAAGAAACTTCCATTTCTTTGGCAATCCGTGTGCTCGTTGTATCCACTAAAAAATTCAAACGATAATAATCGTCGGCCAGATTTTCCAAGCGGATTTCTTGAGGTTCGCCATTGGGCTGCTCCATATCATAAACATGAAACGCTTCAAAATTGCAGATCACAATCCAACGGGGCCTTTCCGAATAGGGCAATTCGGCGGCATACCGTTTGGCCTGCTGAATTGGCTTCAACAAGGAACCGTCCGATTGCCTGATGGCTTTGTTCAAATCTTTGCCCAATCCCTTTTGTTCTATCAAAACATGGGTTTCCCTGATATAGCCATCAATAAAGCTGGTATGATCCAAATGGACCTGATCCTCAAAAGAAATATATTGCTCCGGATGGGCTACGCCATACACATCCCGCAAAGGGACAGCCAAAAGGCTGACTTTGCCCCTTTTCATAGCCCTTGCCCTTCCAATATTGAGCAAACTGCTTGGCTGCCGCGCTCTGCTCCTTCGCATTCATGCTGTCCACTCCTCACATCTATGCACACCATCAGTGCGCGTTTTTTCTGCTTTCATCATAACATATCACAAAACATTTGCATAGTGGACAGTACAAAAAACCGCGCCCAACCGGACGCGGCTCTTTGCTCAAGCTCAGGCGCAAACCTTAAAACAAGGTGGTTTCGGTCACCGTAGTTTCTACGATGGACGCGCTCAGGGCGACGCTGGCATTGTGGCCCTTGCCGTCCTGCAAGACATTCTGCCCCAAAATCACATTCATGCTATTGGCCACAGTCTCGCCGTCCAAATCCTCCAGCGGGTCATTGACACTCAAATTCACATCGGTATCGGCGTCGGTGCCCCACTTCATATTCAGCTTTTTGCTGATGGTTGTCACTGCACTCATTGGTTCCTCCTTTCTCCGCCCGATGGCGGTGCGTTTTTGGCCTCAGTTGGCCCCTTAGTCTCCGGCTGTTAAATCTAGTTCGGTGCTGATGGTCTTACTCAGGGCGGTGAGGGTGTGCTGCTGCAGCTTGCTCAGCTCCTTGCCCACCGTCACAATGGCGCTGTTTTGGGCGGCAGGGTTTACATTGTAGATAAACTTGCTCACATCATCGCCGTCGGCCTTGGCAAAACTCAGCTTGATTTTTTGCGCTCTCGGTCATGCGCTCGTCCTCCCTTCTGTCGATGTTGTCCTTACCATAACACGGCGCGCCCCTTGCACGCAAAAAGGGCTAAAAACGCGGAAGCTGGGCTAACCGGCTGCGCCGGTGGCTAAGCACGCACCTTTACCCAGGGAAATTGTTATTTGCTAATTTTTATTTTTTGTTATCCATTGATTTTTTTGCTGCTCTTTGCATTTTTATTTGCTACTCTTTGCCCTATCCATTTTTTTGCTACTCTTTGCCCCATCCTCCGTGGCTCTGGACAAATTGCTGCGCAGTTCACCTCGATTTGGACTGCGTCCATCTCGGTTGAACAGCTTGCAATTCTGTCCATCCCAAGTCGGAATTTGGGCAAAGGTAGCGAGGATTCTAAAACCATAGAAGGTTAGAAAGTGCCGTGTTCCTTTTTGCATTTTGTGCGGCAGATACGTTGTAGGGTACGCCGCCCACGGCGTACCGCTGGCCGCCAGGCCAGATTGTTGTCGGAATTTTGGTAACGGTAGCGGGGGGTGTGCAACCCATAGAAGGGCAGCAAGTGCCCTGATTGTCATCCTGCGCACCCATCTTTGTCATCCTGAGCGGAGCGAAGGACCTTCTGTCCGGTTCTATTCCTCGGAAGACCCTTCGACAGGCTCAGGGTGACAGTATCGTTCTATTCCTCGGAAGATGCTTCGACAAACCAGGGTGACAGTATCGTTCTATTCCTTGGAAGACCCTTCGACAAGCTCAGGGTGACAAAACAACGACGCCAGAAACGAAAAAAGGCCAGCGTCTACCGTTCCCACGGGAACTGTTTCCGCTGCGCCCGCACCACATCGGCTACCGCCTCTGGAGCCAGCCGTTCATACTGGGCTGCCAGCAGCATTTTGCCGCAGGTCAGTTGGCTTTGGATGGTCGCTTTTGTGCTGCAGGGCAATCAGCGGCATGCTGCTGCCGTGAAAATGGATGGTGCTGGTGCCGTCGTCGTTTTGCAGCACCCGCGCCACGGCGGGCAGATTGAGATAGCCCAAGGTGCTGTTGTTTTTTGCGCCGCTCGTGTCGAAATTTCACCGGCACCAGGCACAGCTGCGGATGGTAGCACAGCGGCACCTTGCGGCTCCGCCCTTCCTGCGCTGCCTTGTGGCGCATCTGGGGCAGAGCTGGTGCCCAAATAGGCGGCCAGCTCGGTCAGCACGCGGCGGCAGGTGCAATCGGCAATACATTCCCGCAGCCCGTTCTGATAGTACACCAAAAGGCCGGTGCGTCCATTGCTGGGCTGATAAAAGGGCACGATGGCGGCAATCTGCTGCCAATCCGTCTGATATCGTGTTACTGTTTTGGCCATTATTCTCACCTCCTTTCCAGGGTGGTTTTTCTTTTCTATCAATGAGCAGAAACGGATAACTTGGTTATGCGGAAAGCTGCTTGGTTATCGGAATTGTTTCACGTGAAACATTTGCAAATCCTTACTGCGTTTTCCGCCGTTTACCTCTAAGCCTTCCAAAAATTCTCGCTTCATTGCTATCCTTTCTGCCGCTACGTTCATCTTTTATGAGGTGTGCCTTGTTACGCCTGCAGGATGGCGAAATTTAACGCTGCCGCACTGCCGCGAAAAAAGCGTGGCGATTTGGCGGCAATAAAAATAAGCCAGTTTAATGACTTGACTTAGGTCATGGAAAAACATGGTCTTATTAATAATCTGCCAATATATCTATGTCGAAATTTCCGCTGCGAACATCTTCTTCACTGATTTTCGGCGTCAAAAAACATTTCTCATAGGATGCTTTAAATTCTTCAAACTGTTGCTTTAACGCCTCCGGTAAATCATGGGCTTCTACAGTACCATTTCCAAAGATATTCTACATAAGCTGCCAGTGCTATCGGTGTTCTTATCATGTTTCCGCCTTCTTCCCATAATTCTATCAGCATATCGTATAACTTTTTGGGAATCGTATTGCGTATTCTCCACAAAGGCGCCTCTATCTTTTTATTGAGTGTTTCTTTCGCGTATCCAACATCAAATTATTCTTACGTGCTTGCAGCAATCCATTGTTCAAATTGTATTCCATGGTCTCCAGGATAGGGGCTGGTTGTGAATAACGCCTTCTCTGGTCAACTCCGGTGGGATTCCTTCTGGAAATGCAGTACAAACAACTTTACCTTTTATTGCTCCGCGAAAATGCGCACATGCAAAGCAGGCTGGAATATAGCTGCCCTCCCACCACCAACGGGGCGCGCTATACGGTTCTGTAAATCTGGTATCCATATTAAATTTCCTCCAGCGCATTAACTTTTTTTCCTCAAAACGAATTCCCTTAGCGCACTCTCCATAGGGCGCCTCTATTTTTACGAAGCGTTTCTTTTTGTAAAACCATCTGGAAAGGCATCGCAAGCCAACGATAGACCATGCCGATGCGCACAGCTATTGCATGGGATAAACGGTTCTTCATAGGAGGTAATATCCATAGAAACACGCACGCGGAATTTATCGTGATCAGATAATTCTTGATACCGTTCTCCCCGTTCTTCTTCTGACAAATTCCAGAATTCTTCAAAGGTTAATCTCTCCATTTATAGTTCTCTATATAACTTACGCTTCCCCATTTTATGATCTCGCTTCTGAACAGATGCCAGCGCAGAAAGCATTATAAAAAATACTTTCACCAATTGACCAACCGCCGGCTGCTAGGAATCTTTCTTTTTCAACTTTGTTTAGCGAATTGATATACGCACAATAGTTTTTGTCTACTTCCTGATAGGCTTCTACTGTCTGCTCTGTATTTCTCAATATTTCCTTCCACTCATCTATCATCATAATGCTACACCCTCAATTTCTGCCAATAACTGTTGCACTTTGCTTAACTTACCCAGTGTCAGACTGTTCTTGCGTGCTTGCCGCAATAACCATTCTGTTCGATTCTGCGGTTCTTGCTCAAATAAGGCACGCGCAAATTCATTTTTATTATAGCCGGTCAAATCTCGTATTGCAATCAACTTCTCAACAAGATCGTCATATCCGCTTGCTGTGATTCTATAGTTTTCTTTTTGGCATATTGCTCTGGTAAACAATTGCACGGCAGTTTCCTCCGTATAACGGTTTTTTGTATATATTAATGGTGTTTCCTTGCTCGTCTAGCTGCACCAGCGATTTATTAAGAAACACCTTCTTGCCGCCCAGCTTCAAATCCCGACAAAAGTTATTGAAGGCCAAATCCACGCCTTTTAAGCTGTCCAAGGCGTCGGCAAAGATACTCATGCCTAACCCCAGATTGTCCTTGAAGTGGTTGACCAGATTGGGCCGGATGATGGCAAAGAGGGAATCCTGCTTTTGGTACGGAATTCTTCTGCAAGGCCCTCCGGCAGCGGCGCCGGTTCCAAATGGCCATTTTGCTCCCGAAAATATCGGTTCTTGATGACATAGCCATCGTGCTCCAGCAAATGCAGCTCCAGATACACATAAGTCTTTCCCTGCTGCAAAACCTCTGATACAAAGGCCCCTTCTATAATCTGCTGGTTGCGTACCGAGAGCGGAATGATATGCTGGGCGGTCAGGTATTCAAAACGGATGGCTGTCGCTTCTCCGGCCTGCACCGCTTCGCCTGCCGTTTCCATATTTTCAATGCGGACCAGCACAGCACCGGTGCCGCTGTAGAAGGCTTTTTCCATCAAGGCATTGGCCTGCGTCCAGAAATCGTTTCGCCGAAAACGCCGCCGGTACCATCCTGCCCCAGCAAAAATTCGGACGAAGCCTTGTCGTCCAAAACCAGCTCTGTTTTTTTCATTGAGCAAAATGGCGGCCCAATCCTCGCAGACCTTTTTGGCCATTTTCAGCGTATAGAGCTCTCGCTTCAGAATGGAATGGTCCGCGCCGATTTCCCGAAACAAATGGAAGGGCTGATGATAGCCCTTCCACCAATCGGTCCATAGGTCGATATGGCTGTAATAGTCGCTGCTCAGATTGTAGCCGTATTCCTGATTCAACAGCGCTACCATGTCTTTGATTTGCAAATTTTTTCACCTCCTATCCGGTATCAGCTTGGGAATGAAGCGTTCCCAACTGTATTGCGGCAGGCTTTGCGCAGACCGTTGATGAGATATTGGGCTTCGCTGTCTGCAAAGCAGTATTTGATGTAGCAGTGGGGATACTGCTGCTTGATACGCTGGTAGAAAGCAAGAAACTCCTGGTTTACCCGGTCGCTGTCAATCTCCCCTTTGCGTCCTTTGATGTGATGGTCTCCTATGACGGTCAGCTTCTGATAGCCGCGATGGACGGCTGTTGCGGCAAAGGTGGTCAGGGAGCGGTTGCCCCCAAAGTCGATGCCGATAGAGATAAACTGTACATCGGCAAACCAGTCCTTTGCTGCCTGCTCGCTGTCGAAATGCAGGAGCCATCGCTCTGGCTGGTCGGCAAATTGCTGATACACCAGACCGTCCGCCGGACAGCGCTGGCCTAAAATGTCCTGCCGGTACCACACGCTTGTGGGATCATACTCGCTGATGATTTCCTGCTTGCGGGTCTCGGGAATGGTGATGTCGTCCAGGATGGTGAAGTGTTCATAATTGCAGCCGCCTAAGAGCGTGCCTTCTTCCTGCTTGGTGCGGTATTTGTCGAGATAGTCCTGATAGATGGGCGCGTTGGGATTGTCCGGGTTCAGGTCCCAGAATAGCTTTCTGCGCCCGGCGGCCAGTAATCTGTTGTGGGCCTCTTTGATAAAGCTGTCATGGTGCAGATTGATTTCGGTGGCAATCCACATGCCGTAAGAGTTGCCGCGAATTTTCTTGAAGCTGTCTGCTTTCCCGCCTCCGGCGAAAATGATAATCTTGGTTTTGGGCCCTTCGGGACAGCGATAGACAAACAGCGCTTCGTTGTCCTTGAATTTGCCCCAGCGGCAGCGGCCCTTGAACAGATATTCCAGCCCCAGGCCGTTGCACTCGCCCAGGTTCAGCTTGGCGGTGCCCAGGGGTGGAAGCGGAGGCCAGATGAATCTTATCCGGTGAGGTTTCCAGCTCCTTGCGGAAGGCATAGATGTTATCTACCGTTTTGCCGGCACGAACCGCCCCTTCTGCAATATTGAAGGTGTTGTCCAGGCAGCGCCGGATGTAGTCCTTATGCTTTTTGGCCAAACTGCAGCTTTAGTGTTCGTTTCTTAATCGCCATAAATCTCCCTGCCCAATTCGCTCAAATCTTCTTCCCATTCTCCGCCGTTTTGGCGCTGTTCCATCAGCTTCACTTTTTGCGCTCCAAATCCAGTTGTTCCCGCTGCAGCAGATTCTTTTCCTGTGTTCGCACCAGCTTCTCCAACTGCTTGGCGCAGGCCAGAATGCCGGCTTCTCGGTCTTCCTCCGATATCTGCTTATCATGGCGGTTGCCAAACATGTCATAGAAGAAATCCTCCTGCCGGTTTAACAGTCTGGTAATCTTTAACCGCAGCAGCCGAATTTCCGCCTCTAAGTCCGCATCGCCCGGAAGCTGTTCATAGACCGCCTTTTCATCGGCAGGCAGATAGGCTGCATAGATGGTCTGATAGGCTCCATGCTTGATGGCGTTCAGGTTGCCAGGAGGAGCGCCATGGTCCACCGCGTTTTGATTGCCCGGCTGACCGCCTTTTTTCTTTCGGAGTACTCCGTTCCTCTGATTGAGTACTCCATTCAAGCTATCATCCCATCTGTCCTTGCACTTCCAACCTCCAACTGTTTTTTTTCTGAGATGTCTAACATCTCCGCAATCCGCCTGTTTTCGATGTTTCCGCCATGTTCCTTGTAAATCTCAAATGCCCTGTCACGGTTCGGGCTTCTCTGTCGCGGCATACCACCACCTTCCTATTCGTTTGTTTTTTTCCGCATGAAAAAAAGACACCGGCTAAGGTGTCTTTGTCTCAGTATTCATAATGGGTCCACATACTAATAATTTTCACAATTTTTTCTTCTTCAAAAACCTGATACACCAAACGATGCTGCAGATTAATCCGTCTGGAATAGGCTGTCGCCATATTACCGCTTAACTTTTCATAGGACGGCGGATTTTGAAAAGGATTTTCTTTCAAAATTTCAATGAGCTTTTTCGTTTTTCATCCAGCTTCGCCGCCTTCAACAATGGAATTTGTTTCACCGCAGTTTTTGTATAAACAATCTCATACATTACCAAACGACCTCATTTTTCTGCAACACAGTCCTCCAGCGGAGTATGAATCCCTTCTATGATTTCATCTCTTACTTTCGGATTTGCATACAAATATAGCGTTTCCATTAAACCATTATAGGCGTCTTCACTTAAAACTACCGCATTACCTTCTTTTGTCGTCACATTGATAACTTCGTTGTACTCAATTGCTTTATTCAAGTAGCCAAACACATCTTTACGAAAATTGGTCACATTCACCATTGTCATAGCAAACTCCTCCTTTCTATGTACATTATACTGTACATGTTGCAATATTGCAACACAAAAAGAGCCACCCGCCGGCAGCTCTCTGAAAGGAGGTACATGTCTTAGTTCGCCTGTCCAAAACTTCCACGCTACTATCCTACCACATAAAACCGGATAAAAGGTGGGCATTTTTCGGGCATAAACCGGACATTTTTCGGGTATTTTCCGGACATTTGCAAAAAAAAATTGGGCTACCGATCATCACTCCGGCAGCCTTCTGCGAATAATCCTACCTGATTTGTCTCTGGATAGTACAAACTAATGAACATCTGCAGCGCTCTTACATTCAAATTCTTCCGCACATAATCTTCTGAATACCCTGCGCACCTTTGATACACCATCACCCAAGGCAGCAGTTCAATGTACTTCCATTTTAGGAGGGACTGGTATGGCTCGGAAAGCGATTCCAGAATCACATCTACTTTTTGTTCTGCAATTCCAGCCATGTAATCTGTCTCTGGATTTTGGCCAACTGCTCCGGAAGCTGCTCGATACGCTGCACTTCGCCCTCAACCATAGACGCAACTTGATTGGTATGTGCAGCCATCTGGTCATAGCTTACCGCGCTAACACCAGGCGCCAACTGCTCCAAGGCCTGATATTCGATTTTCAGCAGCTTCACTTGGGCTTCCCGCTTATGGTACTCGCCCAAAAGCACGATGGCCTTCTGTTTATACGCTTCCATATCCATACCAGCTATCCCCTCCATTCCTTACCTATCGCACCACGCATCCTTCACCGGATAGAGTATCCACGGCTTTCCATCTACAGTATACCGTATCATGCTGCCATGCTCAACCTCCATCCCGTCCAGAATATGCAGATGCTTTTCATATTGTTTCTTGTCCTGCTCACTGGCAGCCTGCAAGAATTTTTTCTTTTGCTGAATTTCATCAGGCCTGTTCCTCCTCATACAGCTTGAGCGCGTCCAGATATGTTTTCGAGAAGATGTAGGCGCATACTTCTTCATGGTTCACATCATAAATCTTTAACGCTGCTGCATAGGTCTGGTCATCCAAATTCTGCAGCAATAGGGCCAGCCCGTCATACTTTTCAATCAGGCCGAACTGCTTATTGCTGATATCGATGCAATGGCCTAGTCTATCACTGAACACGCGGCGCAGCTCTGCCGGCTTGTCATCAGCCTGCGGCAGAAATGCGTCTGACAAATAGGCTTCTTCTTCCTCGCTGCTTTCCAGAATACGCCGCAGCCGTTCCGGCAACTCTGTAGCCGCAGCGCATACTAGACCGGTAATGCCCTCCGGAATCCGCGCGATCATCGGGCCGGAGCAAAGATATTTCTGCCCTCTGTATTCTAAAATCGCGCACATGGTTCCTGTGTTCTTTACAAATTTATCGAATTTCATATTTCATTCCTCCACTTTCAGCTTTAAATTCTCCATGCGCTCTGTAAGCGTTTTAAATCGTTCATACGCTTCTGTTAGGGTTAGTCTATTTGCCTTTGCCTGTTCCCTCGTCAGAATGAACCACAACGCACGGACGGCACCTTCTACTGTTTTGTGATAGCTCAATTCTTTATAAATCGTATTTCCGTTTTTGTCTACAGAGCCGGTTTTCTTTTTCAAGATAAACTGTCTGCTGTCTGCCCCAATAGCATACCCGTCAAATAACTCAATCATTTTACTACCTCCCCTTTGGCCTATACTCCTTGCAATATTCCACCAAATTCCGGCCAACTCTGATATATCTCACCCGGCAAAAGCCAAACTTATCCGCATAATGTCGGCAATTATCGCATAGCTTTTTCATGGCTACACCTCCTCCTAGAACTTGCAGTGGATTTTTTCGGTAACTGGTGCAGCGTTTCTTATACTGGTTTTTGCAGAAGGTGATGTCATCTACATAGTCATAGACCACCGGTTCTTCCTTACCGTCAAAGTGGCGGGCAATGCGGCCAACGGCCTGCACGATGATGGCATAGTCTTTCTGCGGTGTGGTCAGATAGAGCCTATCCAGTCTTGGAATATCAATCCTTCTTTGGCCAAACGATACGTTGCAAACAGATACCGTTTCTTTCCGGAGCGCAAATCCTCTATAGCCTGTTCCCGCTCCTTGGGCTTGCTCTTGCCGGTAATCAATACCGCCTGCTGCTGCAATTCATAGGGCAGAAGCGCGAAAATCGTTTCTAAATGGTTAATCCGGTCCGATAGGATTAAGTTATAATGTTCTCGGTTTTGCGCCAAATCTGCCCCAATCAAACGATTCCTGGCGCTGTTTCCGGTCAAATACAACAGCAGCTTATCATAGAGCAGGGTGCCGTCTGTATCCTGGCAGCTGCTGTGCATGGGTGTGCCGGTATCCCGCTTCAAAATGCGCACCTGTTCCACTTTGCCGGCGGTGGCTTCCTCTGGAACAGTATGGCCAATGCCGCCTAACAGAGCGAAGGTCGCTTTTATCATGCCGTCGGCCCGATGCACCGTGGCCGATAAGCCGTATTTTTCACTGGCGGCCAGATTGTTCAGTACCTTGGAAAACTGGCTGTAGCCCGACGGCGTGCCGGCTGCTCTGTGGCATTCGTCCACAATAATCATATCCCATTCGTACTTATACTGGCTCAAATCCAATTTGGCCAAGGTCTGCACAGTGGCAAAGGTGATGCCGCTGCCAATCTGCACCTTGCCGTCAGAGATTTTTCCCAGCAGCTTTTTTTGTCTACATACTGGGCCGCCCGATTGTAGGATTGGGTCAGCAGGTCTTTGGTGTGGGTGAGCCACAGCGCCTTCTGGTGAGAACCGATAATCATGGCGATGCCCATCTGGGTTTTACCGCTGCCGGCAGGGGCCTGCAGAATGCCGTATCGCTTTTTTGCAGCATAGCCTGTACCGCCGTTTCCTGATAATCATACAACGGCACTTGGGCCTGATAATCCAACCAGTCGCTCACTGCCAAATCGTGCTTGACGGAAAAATCCTGCCCCCCCTATGCGCCCAAGATATTGCCGTAGCCCTTGATAGGCGCCGTAAGGAATAATCAGGTGGTCTCCCCCGTTTTTTGTACAAATCCAGATATTCGGGCGTATCGCCCAGCCATAGGCCCCGGCGCAGTCTCCGCTCAAACTCCGGATTTTTCACCGTGAAGTTATCCATGCAGTAGAAAATTACTGCATCCGTGGGGTCATAAATTGTCACTTCACTGCTGATTAGAATTCGCAAGATTCCGCCTCCTATTCTTTCTCTCAACACCCTGGTCTTATAGCTCCGGTCTGCATGGTACTCTTCTACCTTCCGCACCTTGCCTAAGAGCTGCTTTGTCTGCTCCACAAATTTCTTATTGCCATCGGCAAAAGGCTCTGATGGGCTCCAACTCTTCCACTGCGTCTTTATAATCCCGCCGCTGCTTTAAGCAATCAATCAGCGCCTGGTCCAGTTGCAGCAGCTCCGGTTCCGTCATCTGCTGCAGCTCAAACTTATGCAGAATGTCCTGCTTTAGTTTGTCCATCTGGTTTACGCTGTCATAGTTGAAGCTGTATGAATGTTCTGCCTCCCGCAATAGCTCCAGAAACTCCGCAATGATTTCTGATTTTGACCGCTTTTCCTGCACCTGCAATGCTGCCAGCGGCTGTTCTTTCAGCATTTTCAATACTTGATACGGCGCAAGCTGTACTTCGCTGAGCATTCCATGATATTCGCTTTCTATCTGCCTGACAAAATCGTCTACATCTATCAGCTTCACTGCACATCACCCCAATCAAGAGCTTGACCACAACCAGGACAAAAAGTCATATTTGTCTCTCTCCCAAAAGTACGCTTGCAGCAAGGACAATCATAGGCACGCTCCAGAGTAACCAGTTCTCCATATCGAGGACCACACTGACGAAACTTCGTATCGTAATAGACAGGTTTTCCAGGTATTCGCTTTTCCAGCGCTACTTTCGCTAATTCAAAATCTTCCTCGTTATCAAAGCTTAAAATCAATTGCATTTGCTCCACCTCCTACAGACTGCTGCCGCACCTGCGGCCAGCTCCCGCTTCATCCATGCATCATTTCTGCGCCGCGCTTCCTGCAGCAGCTTAGCATTGTTCGTATCGAACAAGGAAAGATATTGCGGGCATTTGACAACATAGATATGCCTTGTTCCATTCCCGCCTTCTGTGTCTATGATGACTGTTTCTGCATCCTCCGGAAGCTGCTGGGCTTTGCTGGCGTCCCAAATACATTGCAGCTCTGGCGGTGCTGCAGAACGAATGCAGCTAACGCAAAGTGTTTTAGGCAGCTTATAGCTGGCTCTCCCCGCTTCTGTCCACTTTTCCCGCTGCTCCTTCCGCAGACAGCCGCAGCTTTTCATGTTACCGCACTTTAAATGATATCCTTTTGCTACGACTTCGCTTTCCGCAATCACAGCGGCAGCGATAACCTGCCAGCCTTTTCTCAACAATAATCGGCTCTATTACTGTTAAGCGCCCAAATCTCTGGCCGCTTAAATCCTCTATTTTTCTGCCCATATTCTTCACCTCACTCCTGCAAAACGGCTGCCAGCTGTTCGCTGACCTGCTGCAGAATCTCCCGCTTATCCGGTGGCAGCTGCGTTTGACCGGAAATATGGATTGTAATGTTGACCGGCTGCGGCGCCAATTCTGCCTGTTCTTCACAGGGCTTCAGCTGGAGCAGGTCAACGGGCCTTCCGGTGAAATTCAGTCGGTCAACGCCCTCCTGATTGATTAAGGTCAATCGCGGTGCGCTGCGGTATTGGGGATAACGCCGTTTAAACTCGGCCAGTTCATAGCCGTCCAATACATAGCGATGAATATTTGGCCAGCAGCAGTTATACATTTTGCTGCTGAGTAGGCTTTTATTGCAGGCAAACAGGGTACACAGGTCATCCAGTGTCAAAACCGGCATATCATTATAGAATTTCACCTGCACCTCATTTACAAAGGGATAGCTGTAATCCTGCTTGGGCCGCATTGTAGCCGCCTGTTTTGCGGATAGTAGGTATTACGTCCATGGCCAGCCATTTTTGAAATTCCTGCGCTGCTTTATTGCTGGCCTTCATGCCTAACAGATAGAACAGGCTGTCAGGAATGTAGTCAGGACACATTTCGCGATAATTGCCATCGTTGCAACTTGTTGCAACGCCAAAATCACACAAATACTTATGCACTGTGTTCCACCGCACGACCGTATTGCCACTTTTGGCAATGGTCGTAAAGCCAAACCCTCTAGCAGTATCCTCCATATTCATGGAGATGCTGCCATCTTCGTTCAAAATCGTTCTGATTTGTAATCCTAACGCTTCATTATGAAATTCCATCACATCATGCATTTGCTTTTCCTCCCCTGTTATCCGGCCAAACCTAACTGCCGGATTTGCGCTTCTGTTGAGCGTTTTTCGCTCCAAAAGTTCATCTAATTTTTCTCACTATTCACAATAATCACGCTGATAGTTCCATCGGGCAGCTTGAGCCAAAAACATGGCCATGGTATTGCCTGTCTGGAACCAGCGCTTCATAGACAGCACCTGATTTTTTCTTCAATGCGGCTTGTCTTGAAAACGCCGTCGCTGCACACCTTAGCATCTATCAGAATGGCCTTGTTATCCATAACTGCAATAACATCCATAGGCTGTCCGTTCTTCCGATTGGCGAAGTTATGCACCCAATAGCCTTCCTTGGCCAATTCCTGGCATACCTCCTGCTCAAAGTCACTGCCCAGCTTTTTATTTGATTTCATATTGTCACCTCGCAATGTCTAACCTTTTCAACGGTCTAACTTATGGTCTAACCTATTTTATCTCCACAAACCTTATTGGTTGGCACAAGTCTAACAATCTAACCTAAAAATCCCGAAGGATATACTATTCTTTTCGTAATGAGAGAATAAATAATCCGTTTTTCATTTTTTCTCGCGTATAATATAAAAAATAATGTTAGACTGGTTAGAAGGTTAGACTATATAATAGAAAAGGCTTCATTGACACATTTTAAAGTCTAACCTATGGTCTAACCTAAAAAAAATAAATGTTAGACTTTTTCACCAATTGATTGTCTGTTCTGTAAATTCAGCAGGCACTGGTTCTGATACAACAATGCCCAGCTCCGTTTTTTTCTTCCGGATTTAGATTGATTTTGACGTAATTCGCTTTTGCCCCATAAACCTTGGTGTTATGAATGAGTCTTCCCTGGCTGTTCCGAATAATATAGCCGTTCTCCGCCCATTTACGGGAAACCGAACCATACTCAAAGCCGCCAAGGCGCAGTTGTTCCACCAACACCTCTTTATTCACTAAAGCAAACTCCTTCTCAATCTTTCCCCATATTTCTCCGCCCTGCTCCGGTGAAAACCGGTTTTGATTTCTGGCTATCCAGTTGATACACCATTCATAGGCTCTTTCTGCAATATCCACCGCTTTATTGCTGTGCAGATATTGACGAATATCCCTCTACCCGGATCGGCCTATCCTGCGGAAAGATAGAGCTGCAGGACAGTTCATCGGCCAGCAATATCAGCGCCATGCTATAGGCCTGCTTGTCTGTGGTGTCGCACTTCTGCATGATTTCATCGAAAATCAGCTTGTATCTGGCCCGCAATTCTTCTACGCTAATCAATTTCACATATTCAATAAACTCTTTACCGGCCCAGCCGTAATTCTCCCGAATGGTATTGGCCACCAGATAGCCCGATTCATAGATGGGCTTGGTTACTTCCACCTCGATGACGCGGTTCTTGGTCCCGCCGCCTGAATTATCCTTGGTAACCGGTTCCTCGCCGGTGAAGATAAAGCAGTTGCGCCAGGTTTTTAGTTCTTCAATGCCGCCCCTGGCTTTGGCCCGGCCTTTGTCAATCCCTTCTGTTAGATACATAATCAGATTATCAAAATTGTCCCAACGGCTGCGAATTTGCTGCAGCTCATCGGCGCCAAAGGGCAGATTGTATAAAAGCTGGCGGTGCGGGCCATGGCGTTCTGCGTCATGTTCATGCTGCGGGTCAGGCAGCCGCTTTCCGGATTGCCCCATACGCTCATGGCTACCATCAGGGAAACGGTTTTGCCGAAGCTGGTCGTACCCCACAGATGAAAGACGAAGGGCAGCGCTCCCACCCGCTCAATCAGCGGGCTGGCCAGCGATGTGGCCAATAACAGCCGCACCACAATATCCTTGCGGATTTCGCCGGCCATGTCATACCAGGCCTGTCTGCTGCCTGCGGTCCGCACCTGATTGTAGATGGATTCAAAGTCCAAATCGCCGTCGTATTTCACATCCTGCACATAGGGACAGAAATCATTGCCAATCCAACCCAGCCGGGCAATGGAACGGTACAGGGTATGGCCTTGCCTTCCTCTGTGTCCTTCATGTTCAGACTGACCACGTCAGACAGATAGCACACCAGATTTTAGCTGTCTCTGACGTAACCATCACGCCCCTGTCGCCTAAAACCGTAATATTCTGTTTGTTGTAGCAGGTGGTGCAGTCTACCGTCACATACTGCCAGCGGTCATCCTTTGAAAAGGCCAGCCGCAGCTTTTTCCGTATTGGTATCGATATTGACCAGCCGCTCCACCGGCAGGATGGGATGGGGACAGGCGAACAGCTTATAGGGAACGCCCCTGCTGGATAACTCCGTTTTGCAGATACCGGTGTCCGTTGCTTCCCATGAGCCACAGTTCAGTACCAACGGCCCATAGGTAAATTTAGTCTTGTTGCTGCCCTGCTGCTTTTTTGTTTTGGGCGTTCTTGCTGGTCCAGGCCTTCAACATATTATTAAACTCGGTCAGCTTCTTTTGCTCCCGACACTTGGCCCGGGCCGCTTCAATAAATTTTTGCTGCTCAATCTGGTCTGTGATTTCAAAATCGCCAGAAACAGCTCGTCATCCAGCGGCTCGGGACCTGTCTTGATGGCCTCGATTAGTTGCTTCTGCAATCCGCTTCACCTCCCCATGGTATGTCTGATAAAATGCTTCCGGATTTTCTGATAAGCAATCCAGGTAATACTCTATGATGCTTTCTTTCTGGTGATACTTGATCCACCAGTGATTGCCGCAGTCTCCGCTGCGCAGCCCTGCCAACAGCTCCATCTGATAACCGGTCAGCACTGCAAAGGCCCAGCGCTGCCAGCGTTCCCATTGCACTTCCTCACGCCTTCTTTGCTCCCGCTTTTCCCGCTCCCGCTGCTGCCTCAGCGTTTCCGGCCCATCGGTTACAAGCCCGAAAGCAGCGGCCAGATACTTTGCTGCTTCCAGATTGGATACCTTCAAATATCTGGCCGTAAAGTTGATGACATCGCCGCCAGCTCCGCAAGCCCAGCAATAGAATGAGGCTTCATAGATTTTGCAGCTGGGCCTGTGGTCCGCGTGAAAGGGGCAAAGGATCAGGCCTTTCCGGTTTGGCGTCAGGCCAAAATGCTGCAGCGCTGCTCGCATAGGCACCTGTTCTTTCACTTCGGCAAATACATCCATCCCAATTACCAGTTGGCAGGGAAATCGGCGTCGGTAGGCGTTGGGCCTGTAGGCGGCATAGGCTGTTCTGTATGACCAGCGGATGCATCGGACAATAATCTGTCCTCCGGAATGGCAGCGTTTTTCAGTCCTTCAATACTACGAACCCAAAAGATTTTCGTTGCAAACCGTTTTTGGCCGTCCTGCGTCAGAAATTGTTCACGGCCCATAATGGCGCCAAACCGTTTCCCCTTCAAAGTATTTTCATCCCAATTCCATTGATAGCCTGGATTGCTCTCTTCAATGCTGGTGATTAAGCCTTTGAAAAAGCCTGTGCTCTTCCCCTCGGTATATTGCCGGTGAATGCCTGGCCATTTTTTGTCCGGACTTTTATCGGCGTCATAACGCTGCTGATAGAAGCCTTTATATTCACCTTCTGCAATGTCATAGGCAATCGCTAACACCGCTTTCCCATTCTTATTTTCTTCGATAGCCATTTTTATCTGGCATACATACAGCCCTGGCGGCAACGCCTGTCCCTCGCCGGTAATGGCTGGCGCTTCATCATATCCCTGTGGTTTTCTCATTGTTTCATTCCTCCTAAAATTCCTGCAGCGCGTCAATGACTGCCTTAATATCGTTTGGTACCTCTCTAGTTTCAAATAAGCCCATTGGGCTTTTGGCGGTGCTTCTGTTGGCCTGGGTTTCAAACACATAATTTCCATCCACACACTTAGCCAGCAGCACCGTTGTAAACTTGCTTTCCAACGTGATTTTGTCCAGCTTGCGGCCGGAGGTTTTAATACGGGTAAACAAATAACCGTTATCGTCATGGTCGGTCTGTGTATGCGCTACAAATACAACCGTCAAATCGTCCCGCATAACCAGCGCATAATCCACAATGTCATAAATGCTCTGCGCCAAGTCCACCCATTTGTCATAATTCTTTTCCTTAGCCCGTCGCATTTCATCGGCAATCATGATACCGTTCAAGGTATCTACAACTACAGTCTTGAAACGCTTGCCATTGGGATTTTCATTGGCATACTGCAGATATTTCAGGACCACGGCCGGAACATCGCTTTTTACATAGTTGCAAGCCTCGGCATTGTATTGGCTGCGCCATCCCTTCCATGACAGACCTTTCTTATCGCAGTCAATATATAATGTACTCCGCGGGTCTAAGTTGCGCATGGAGGTGGTCTTGCCTGTTCCGGATTCTCCCATAATACAGATTACATGAGCCATCCTCACAGCACCTCCACATCAAACTTGACTGCCCGCTCTTTGGGCACAAGGCCTTCCACCACTTCGCCGGTTTCTTTCAGCAGCACCTTGGAGCCGGCCACCACAACAGCCTTTTTTCAAATCGCCCCACACTACGGTAGGCGCAGGCACCTTTACGAATTCCGGCGCATTGGCCTGCGCCCAGGAAAGCAAGACATCCTCAGCTTTGTCATAATCCTGCGGCTGCTGCCGGCTTTTTTGAGCGTTGCCCAGGGCAGCTTGATTGTCTTATCGCCGCCAGCTTCCAATGTCCTACGATGATACTCGGTCAGGTTTCCCTTTAACCGCTCCATCTCGCCCTCCAGCGGCTCCAGAATTTCTTTGCGCCGCCCTTCCAGCATCCGCAAATCTTGCTGTAAGGCTGCAATTTCCTGGTCAATCATGGCAGTGGCCAGCGTGGCCTTGCGGTTTAACTTGTGCAGCAGCGCCGCGTCCTTGCTGGCGTCCTCCAGGCTGTAGGTGCTGTAAGCCGTTTCTTCTAACGCTAAATTGGTCATTGCGCACACACCTCCTGATATGCTTTGTTGGCGATACTCAAGATTTCTTCTGTGCCAAAACCCTCCTGGTCATCATTCATAGCTGCAAAAAGACGAGCTATCTTATTACCATCCCAAGCTACATCGCACAAATCCTGCACTGTTGCAATGTTCTCAACCTTGTTGTTCTTGTTCAAAATCGCTTCAAACAGCATTTTCAAAATCTCTTCCATTTGACATCCTCCTAACGTGGTTCCACAATGAACTTGATAGCGGTGCGTTCTGCACCGTCAATCATAATATCGGTAAAGGCCGGAATGCAGATTAAATCAATTCCACTGGGCGCTACAAATCCTCGCGCGATTGCTACTGCTTTTACTGCCTGATTCAAGGCACCTGCGCCAATGGCTTGCAGCTCTGCGCTGCCCCGCTCCCGGATAACACCGGCTAAGGCCCCAGCTACAGAATTTGGATTGGATTTTGCTGATACTTTTAATACTTCCATTTGACATTCTTCCTTTCATAGTTTACAATTTGATTGAGTTATTTCTGCTGCCCTTGCTGGAGTTGCCGCTCTGCTGGGGCATTTTTTTTTGCATGAGTTCATGTACCAGCTCTTGTTGCATTTCATCTAATGAACAAAGCCTTTCCCACAGAACATTCAGAATGTTTGTTATCCTGTCCTGGTTACCAAGAACGGATTCCCTAGGAGCACTTACATCTTCCAACACATAATCTAACAGGCTTAATGCTATCCGTGTTTCATGCGACACCGCTTCCAGCTTATCTACTGCATCTGTCATCTTCTTCACCACCTTCCGCTGGCTCGTACCAGTCTGTTTGCGTAAAACTCCATGCTGCCAGCACGCTTGCCGGTGCCAATATCGCGACAGCCTGTCCAAAGGATAGCGCACCACCTTCCAGCGCCATGGCTGCAAGTGTTGCGGCTACTAGGCTTGCTATAAACAAAGGTTTAAGGTTCATTTCTCACGCTCCTATCGACATTCAACGCCTTTTTCAGTAAGTATCATTTCTATTTTCAACCGCTTGCAAATTCTTAATAGTTCTTTAAGTGTAAATAGTTCCGGTTGATTATATCTGTTAGTTACCGTCTTACCGCTTACGTCCATAGCCTTGGCTAAATCTTTCTTGCACATGCCGTAATACGCTAGTTTTGAATCTATACAACGAAGCATTTGTTCTTTTGTCTTATCTTCTGGAATTAATACAACTTTTGGCATATTTCCTACGCTCCCCTTTCTTCTAATTGCTTCATTAGTTGGTCATAATCTAAACCAACCGCTTCACAGACTCTACGTCGTGCATTTTCTGATGTTCTGGTTCCTCGCAGGATTTCTCCCACGTATGGAGCGGAAACATTCATTTTTCTGGCTAAGTCCATCTGTGTCATATCAATGTCAATTAAACGCTTTTTTATCTCCTTTCCAAAATCCGAAACCGGATATGTTTTTACCATTTTTTCTCACCTCACTTTCCAGAACAAATTTTCTTTTAATAAAAGAAAAAATTCCGTTTGCTTAATAAATCAGGCTAAAAGTATTGACTTTTAACGGAAAATAACCTATTATGTAGGTATAGAAAACAAACCCGATGTAACAAAAATAATTCTGTAATCTACGCCAATAGATTTGCACGATATTATTTTCTGCATTTGGTACATTTACTTAGTCTTTTTTATTAGCTTGATTATATTATAAACGGATTTATTTCCGTTGCCAAGGATTATTTTCCGTTATATATTTATAATTTTTTGGGAGGTTATTTTTATGGGCATAGTAGACCGAATTAAACAGCTGTCCTACGAAAAGGATTGACAATCGCTGAATTAGAGCGAATTCTAGGATTCGGCAACAATATTATTTCAAAGTGGGACAAAAGTGTTCCTCGTTCTGATAAACTCGAAAAACTAGCCGACTATTTCAATGTATCAACAGATTATCTACTGGGACGTAGTACGTTACGAATGCCCATGGAAAAAAATCTAACTGACAAAGAAGAAAAAAGATGTGGCAAAAAGATTTGGAAAAATCAAAGAACAGCTTATGTCTGAGCAAGGCTTGATGTTTGACGGGGAAATTTTAGACGAAGAAACAGCTCAGTTGCTCTTGGAAGCCATTGAACAACAGGAACGTATGGTCAAGGTTATCAATCGCAAATACACTCGTAAGGATTACCGCAAGTGAGGGGATGCCTATGCAAAAAAGAGCTGGAGGCAGTTCAACAAATTATAAAAAAATACAAAACAGCAGACCCTTTTGACATTGCAGAACGCATGGGATTTATCGTAGAAAAGAGACCTCTCGGCTCTTTACGGGCCTTCTATCGTATTTCCAGAAGAAATAAGTTCATTACTCTAAATTCTAGTTTGAATGATTACCAGAAACGTCTGGAGTGCGCTCATGAACTAGGTCACTATGTTTTACACAAAGAGTATAACACTTTTATGCTGTCCTCTATTGGCCAAAGTTCCGCACGTTATGAGAGAGAAGCAGACCGTTTCGCGGTTTATTTGTTGTTGTCGCAATATTCAAAACGCACTTTTGAAAGCTGCGATATCTATCAAATATCTGCAATGACTGGGATTGAGCTGTATAGGCTAAATTTAATAAAATTTTGATTTAACATTTTCGACAAATATATAAAATGTTTTTAATATATTTATTAGTCTAAAAAAATATGCTATAATATGACAACAGTAATTTGATATTTACGGGGGAATCCGTTTTGTATATTTGGATTGATGAATCTTATGACTCAAAATTTCCGGGTCATATTGTCATAGCAGCTTTAATCTTGCATTCCGAGAATAAAGATGCTATTAGCCAGTGCTATACAGCCTTATTGAAACGAATTAAGGATTATAATCATACTTGCAAAAGAGGAAAGACTATTTCGTGTCCTGAAATACATGAAAACGTTTTGTATAAAAAAATAAGCAATATCGGCAAGTTAAATATTGGGCATTCAATATTTTAAACGAATGCTCCATTTCTACTGCTTTAGAAATAAAATCTGTGTACATTGCCATTCCTTTGAATGAAAAAGGCGTAATGACTAAAGATATGTACTTTTCAATGGTGAGCGATTTAGTATCTCATTGCATTTCATTATGCGCTCTTGATCTTGAACCTGCGTATATTATTATGGATAACATTTTGATAAAAAACAAATGACTACTCTCTTACAGAAATTTAAAGACGCCTTTCCATCATCAATTTATCAATTTTCTTTTGCTGATTCAGCGGTGGAAAAAGGATTACAATTTGCGGATCTCATTACCGGAACTGTTCGCCGTTACCTTAACGGAGATAAAAACGACGCTAGGGCTTACGAACAACTTCAAGATCATTTTTTCTCTTGTTTTGTTAGAAACAAAATAAAAAAGCCACCTCTAATAGAGATGGCTATTTGTTAAACAAATAGGTAGACCAGGCTAGTTTCCTTATCTTACGCTACGTCTTTTATTTACGTCGGACGTACAACCGACAAAGCTCTGCGGATTTCAACCGATACAACTGTATTCACAGCCCACTGCGGGATCGGTGGACTTCTCCTTGCTACCTGCTATTTATTATACCCAAAATACACAATTTGTGAAGTGATAAAGAGTTCGTGTATAAATTATAATTTCTATTATACTTTAAGTAACATATATTACTTAAAGTATAATAGATTACGTTTAGTTTGTTTGTATGTTTTTTTCATAAGCATTTTGCATATTTTTTTTCATATCAATTTTTGAAAGGAGACACAAGATGAAAGTTAATAAAAATGTTCAAGCCTTAGCTAATATTGAACAATATGATCGCTGGAAAAAGATTCTCTAAATGGTAAAGGATATTTTATTGTTTTTCAAAGTTTTAAAGATAAAATATCCTCAAAAACATAAGTGGCAGTGCACTCAAACTGTATCTTTTTTTCTCGGATTGCATAGTGGTAATTTCACGGGTGAATCATGGGTATCCATTTCAACCATCGCAAATTACTTTGGAAAAGATACTAGAACGGTAAGCTATTGGATTAAAGAATTGGAAGAGCTAGGTTTAATCAAACGAATACAATTTTCTAAAACAGAGTCTGCTCATACCTACCTTCAACCTTACTAAAAAAAAAAGCCCCTCCTGCGCCAACAGGAAGAGCTTTTCATGAAATACCGATAGGACGTGCCATACGATACCCTGAACAAGTAAAGTATAGCACGTTCTATCGGTCTCAATCAATCGAAAGGATGTGCTTTTTTATGGCCAAAGCAAAGAAACTGCCCTCTGGCAACTGGAGAGTGAATCAGTATATTGGGAAGAACAAAGATGGGAAAAAGACAATACAAATCATTTACTGCATCATCCAAAAAAAGAAGCGGAGTATCTGGCAGCGGAATATGTATTGAAAAACAAAACAATGCCAGAAAGAAAAATTCTAGGCAGCTTGATTGATGCCTATATTGCTGACAGAGAAAATATCTTATCTCCCACCACTATTCAAGGCTATCGGAAAATTCGCAGAAACAACTTTCAGCAGTTGATGGATTTACCGGTTGACAGAATAGATAACGCTATTTTGCAACGTGCCATTAATCAGGAAGCTATGCATAATAGTCCAAAATCCGTAGCCAATGCTTACGGACTAATCAGTTCCGTATTGCGACAGAATACTTACTATCGCTATAGCGTTACACTACCTAAAAACAGAAAAAGAAAAAGAGCTTCCGGAGCCGGCAGAGATTTTTTCGCATAATTAAGGGCACTGATATAGAATTGCCCTGCTTATTGGCCATGTGGTTATCTTTTCGAATGTCCGAGATAAAAGGTTTTAAAAAATCTGATATTGTTGATGGAATCATTTCCGTAAACCGTGTGATGGTATATGTAGAAAAACAGTACATTGTAAAAGATATGGCAAAAACACCTGGAAGCAAGCGAAGTCTGCGGCTGCCTGACTATATATTATCGCTTACAGAAATGGTTCCCGACGAGCAGGAGTATTTAGTTGCGATGAGCGGTCAAGTTATTTACAAGCGATTCTCGCGGCTCCTAGAAAAAAAAATAATATGGCGCACATTACCTTCCATGATTTACGACATATCAATGCTTCTGTTATGATGATGCTAAATATTCCAGACAAATATGCCATGGAACGCGGTGGTTGGGAAACTGACGCTGTGTATAAAAATGTATACCAACAAACCTTTTCTCGCGAACGGCAAGAAGTGGACAAGAAAATTGACGAATATTTCTATAGTCAAATACCCAAATAAAGCTGTCTTTTTGTGTTGCATTTCGTGTTGCATCGTGTTGTATTTTACTTCTTTTTTCATGAAAAGATTATAATTTAAAAAGAAAACATACTCCCTTGAAATGCGCGATAAATGGACAAAAAAATAAAAGAAGCGCCATTTTTGGCACTTCTTCTTAGTATGGAGCTGAGGGGAGTCGAACCCCTGTCCGAAAGACCGACACCCCAGGCATCTACGAGCGTAGTTTATGTTTTGTTCTCGTCAGCAGCACTCCCATAAACAGGATTGCTGTCAACCAGCCAGGTAAATTTCTTGTTTCGTTACCCAGCACTGGCGAAACAGTAGTCCGCTAAAGTGACCCTCCGTCCCGCACCGCAGACACAGCAGGCGGAGAGTTAACTGCAATTACGCAGCTAAAGCTAAATTATTGTTTTTAGCGTTTAATTTTAAAATGCACCGTTTTACAAGCTGGCGCGAGCTTGGCTCGCTTCCCAGGCTACCGCATATCCCCTGTCGAAACCATTACATCCCCGCGAGGAATTGTTTTACTATCGTGTTATTATACCCTAATCGGAGCAGAATAGCAAATAAATTTTCTGGAAGATTACATAGCAGTAATAAAAAACAGACAACCGACGGTTGTCAATTGCCTGTTTTCACACCATGCCCGCGGCACAGCGTTTACTGCGCAATATATTATTCAGCAGTAGCTGCAACTTTCTTTGCAACCACTTCACGGCCTTTGTAATATCCGCAGGAAGGGCAAACTCTGTGCGGCATTTTTGGTTCATGACACTGTGGGCATTCTACGGTGCCGGCAGCGGTCAGTCTGGACCATGCAGTTCTTTTTTCTTCTTGTTCTTGCTTTTGATCTTTTACTTGGTGCTACACCCATTTTTTACACCTCCTCCGATTCCTTCAATTTTGCCAAAATGGCGAAACGAGGATCTACCTCATGTAAATCGCAATCGCATTGACCTTGATTTAAGTTTTTTCCACACTTTGGACATAATCCGCGGCAATCATCCCTGCATAAAATTTTCTGGGGCAAAACTGCCAATATACTTTCCCGAATGATGTCCGTGATGTCCAAAGTATCGTTATCATAGATAAAATACTTTTCTTCCACTTCACCAACAGCTAGATGGGAAAAAAGCGATACATCCTTCGCATAGAGCAATTGCTCTGCAAAACTGCAATCTACCGGAACTATCACCAGCTCCAAGCAGCGGGAACAAATTCCCTGCACGGCAGTACGGGCACGCCCTTTAATTCCAGAAACTGTCCCTGATGGCTGACTTCCGCATCAATTACCAGCGGCTGTGCTAGCTGCCAGTCATCATCCATGAAATCAAACACATCCGTTTCCAGATGATAGCTCTCCGACTCCCCTTTGACACTGCGTATCTTACTGATATCCAATTCCCACGTCAATTTTGCCACTCCTTCGTCAGAAGCACTGTCAAATGCAACTACTACTTAACCTTTTTAATTATATATATCAGAGCTGTTCTTGTCAAGAAAAGAATGTAACGCATTAACAATTTTATTGTCAGTTTTTTCTGAAAAGGTGTGGGAACCCCCTTATCATTTATCACAGAAATGGATTTACTCTCAGCCATTAAAAATTAGGTAGCCATCTTTTCCTGGACTGTGACACGGATTTTTTTTTTCATTCATAATCAGCATTTGTAGCCGATTTTCGATATTGGCAAAGCTGACGTCGGGGTCATAGTCCAAAGGCAAAATCTGCACGTCGGGATAAAGCTCTTTCAGTCGCTTGATAATGCCTCGGCCTACAATATGATTAGGCAAACAACCAAAAAGGCTGCAAAATGATAAAGTTGCGGCAGCCCTTTTCGGCGTGATGCAAAATTTCACCAGGAATTAGAATGCCTTCTCCAGCGTCAAAGGTGTGATGCAAAATCGCATCACTTCTTTTTTCGGCAAATCCTGAATACGGGCCGTCGGCTTATAAAGCGGATGCTTTTTGGCGATAGAATCGGCCATATCATGGGCTACATTAAAAATTTCGTCAGCAGTGCGCAGCCAAATCTTCTCTTTCAGCGGCTTTTTGATGCTATATTCCTTAATCTGCGTGTCTAAATAGTAATAACTTTTCCGAATCACATCGGCCATGCGGGCTTCGATAATTTCAAATCCATTTTTTTCCAAATAATCTTCAATATCATGGTTGGCACCCGGATGGAAATTGAGCAGATATTCACCGACGATAAGTACCGTAGGCCGCAGATTGCTACGATCATAGCCCACCTGTCCCATCCAGTCAATGGCTTGGATAAAGGCTTTTTTCAACCCAGAAATGCCCGCCTTCTCCATGCCTGCTGCCACTGCATCCATAGACCGGTCAAAAGCCTGTTGGGCACTGCCGGCCAACAGCTCATAGGGCCGAATCTTGCGCAGTAATTCTTCTAAAATGTCAATCACCGGTAACGCAAAGGCCATATTCACTGCAGTTGGCAAACTCATTTTAAAGCCGGGATGCAAATTATGATAGTCCTTATCATCGTTGGTCAAGATGGGCACTTGAGAATAACCGGCATCGTCCAACGCTTTCCGTAGCAATGCACTATAATGGGTCAACCGGCAATCGCCGATATATTTTCCCATACCGATGGCTACGTGGTCGATATCATATTTTCCGCTACGCAAAGCGGCCAAGGCTTCCCCAATGACAATTTGCGCCGGAAAACAAATATCGTTATGCACATATTGCTTGCCCAGTTTAATTGCTTCCTCCCGACCCACTTCCAATGGCTCTGCACGCAAGCCCTGCTTAGCCATAGCTGCCGACATAATCCGGCAGAAAGCGTGGGAAGTGTTAGGAATGAGCACCACTTTTTTCCTGTTGACATGCTTTTGTAAATTTTTTTCGGGATAGGGGTCGGTTAAATTCTGCAACGGTTGCCGCCTGTGCTCCTGATGACGCTTTTCTGCCGTTTCCACAAAGGAACGCACCTGAATGCGCAACGGCCCTGCAGCCTCACTTTCATCTAATTTCAGAATTAACGGATTTTTTACCAGAAATGCTGTTCATCAACCGCACAATTTCATCGGACAGATAAGCGTCATGACCACAGCCAAAGCTGACCACCTGCACATATTCTAGATGGGAGTTGCGAGCAGCCAAAATTGCCGATGACAACATCCGAGCATGAAAGTTGTTTACAATATCCAATCTGCTCAAATGTAAATCCACCTGATTGACCTCCGGCAACGAATCTGCGGTCAACACCGGAATGCCCATACTGGTAAACAGTTCTGGCAAATTATGATTGACAATGGTATCATTTTGATATGGACGGGAGGCTAACACCACTGCATAGCGGCCACTCTGTTCCACCTGTTCCAATACCTGTTGTCCTGCCGCTTTGAGCTGCTCCTTAAATTGTCCCTGCGCAGCGTCACCGGCTGCAATAGCGGCCCGGGTCAGCTTAGGCGCAATACCAAAGGTTTTTTCCATATAGCCGGTAAGCTGGCGGTCACGGTCCTCCAACCGATGCCAATGAAACAACGGTGCATCAAAAGGAATGCCCCAGCGACGCTCTGGATTATCTGAATTGCCAATCACAATCGGATAGCCCTTGACCACAGCGCACATGGACTCGCTGGTCTGCTCCGTATTTTCGGAAGGCATGGTGGTAATCGACGGCATAAAAATTCTATCTACTTTTTTGGCGGCCAAATCACGAAGATGCCCGTGAACCAACTTGGCCGGAAAACACACCGTATCAGAAGGTACCGCACTCAGGCCGCTTTCATACATGGCACGGCTGCTTGGCGCCGAAAGCTGCACCGCAAAGCCCAAAGCCTGCCAGAAAGTTTTCCAGAAAGGCAGGTACTCCCCAGTTTACCAACACCCGCGGCAGTCCAATAGTTACGCCACGTGCTGGGCATAGAATAGGATGGTCATACTCCTGAAACAGTAACTGCTCCCGCACTTGGTATAAATTGGCCACTGTATCCTGGGTACGGCGAATTTGCCGCACCTGGGAACGCACTGCCTCATCCTGCGGGTCACCCAGCACCTGCCCCCGCTCGCAGCGGTTACCGGTGACAAAGCTACCGCCGCTAGAAAATTGCACCACCGTACGATTGCAATGGTTCACGCAGAAAGGACAAGGCATATCACTTTTCTGTTCATAAGTAAAGGCTTCCAAGGCTGCAAACCCAATAAAGCTGCTATTCTGCACATGTTCTCGCTGCATTTTTTTGGCGGGTCAACAGCGCCGCGCCCACCGCGCCCATTTCGCCTGCATAGGGCGCACGGGTTACCGGACGGCCCAAATATTGCTCCAGCGCGCACAAAACGGCATCGTTTTGAAGGTGCCGCCCTGCACCACAATCTGCGCGCCCAAACTATCCGTATTGCTGATGCGCACCACCTTGGTGAACACATTCTCAATAATAGAACGACACAAACCAGCCATGATATCGTCGGCACTGCAAACCGTTCTTCTGCTCGGTGATAATGTTACTGTTCATAAAAACCGTACAACGGCTACCTAAATTGGCAGGACGTTTCGAGCGAAAGGCTGCGTTGGCAATCTGCTCTACCGGAATATGCAGAGAATTGGCAAACTTCTCTAGAAACGATCCGCAGCCAGAGGAGCATGCTTCATTGAGCATAATATTGGTCACTACGCCGTCTGCCACCCAAATGGCTTTCATGTCCTGCCCGCCAATATCCAAAATGAAACTGGCATCGGGCACATAGTGGCAAGCAGCCGCTGCATGGGCCACCGTTTCCACTGTATGATAATCAGCGCCATAGGCTGCAGCCAGCAGCAATTCTCCGTAGCCGGTAGTCCCCATGCCCAGCACTTTCAGCGTTACGCCAGCATCGGTATACTTCTGGTGCAATTCCAACAATCCCCGCTGTACCACATGGAGCGGATCGCCTTGATTGTTGGCATAGAAGCGATCTATCACCTGCTCTTGCTCATCCAACAGCACCAGCTTCGATGTGGTGCTGCCGGCGTCAATGCCGATATAAACAGGCAGCACTGTGCCGGCCTGCAGCTTCGGTGTTACCACTGTCGGCGCAGCATGGTCCTGCCGCCATGCGTCGCAATCGGCCTTGGTTGCAAAATAAGGCTTACCCAACGAACGGTTTTCCCCCTTCCATTAGAACCGGTTCCGACAAGGCTACGATGGCATCTGCCAAAGAAAAGGCTTCCGTCTCCTGCTCCGGAAACAATTCATCAATGGCAATAGCGGCCCCATGGGCCACAATGGTATCAGCATGGGCCGGACAAATGATTTCATCCTCCGCTAACTCCAAGCGCCCGCAAACACCTGCACCAACGTGGGATGATAGGTCAGTGGCCCACCTTCAAAAAAAATGATGGGCGGTTTCAACTCTAGCCCCTGCGCCAGTCCGCCAATGGTCTGTTTGGCAATGGCATGAAAGGTAGACAAAGCCAAATCCTCTCTGCTGCCGCCCTGGTTCAGAATCGACTGAATATCGGTTCTGGCAAAAACACCGCATCGTCCTGAAATATTATGTATGGTTTTTCCCTTAGCTGCCAGCGTTTCAAACTGCTCCGCCGGTGTTTTCAACAGCGCCGCAATCTCATCAATAAAAGCGCCTGTACCGCCAGCACAACTGCCGTTCATACGCATATCGGAGGCCTCCAGTTGGCCTTCCGCTTCATCATAATGAAAAAATATAATTTTAGCGTCCTGCCCGCCCAGTTCAATAGCTGTCCGAACATTGGGATACAACGCCCGCACCGCAGCTGCATTAGCCACAACCTCCTGTATGTAATACGCACCAATTCGCTCCGCGATTGGTTTCCCACCAGAACCGCAGACTGCCGCCCGAAAGCCTTGTTCCGGAAAAGCATCTGACACCTCCTGCAATAGACGGCGCACCGTTTTACCCCTGTTCTGCATGATGCCGCTCATAGCGGGCAAACAGTACCTGATTGCTTGGCACTTCCATCACAATCACCTTTACCGTGGTAGAACCCACATCAATCCCCAGTCGCAATGATTTGTTCTGTATCGTCATACTAAGATCTCCTGTTCCTCATTGTTTCTATTAGCAATTATACCCCTTGATGATTTTTCTGTCACGCAACAGTTGCAATAAAATGTCGAATGACAACACATTCTGATGTCAAGCCGTCCGTTCTTGTAAAGAAAAAGCGCAAGCCCCAGCAGGACTTACGCTTCCCAAAAAATTTCCTGTTGATTGCCATCTATCCTACAAACAGCCTGTAAGATTAAGATTGCGCATTCCAGTCCTGCAAGCATTTTTCTAATAACAGACACAGCGTTTCTTTCTCTTCCTTACTTAATACAGCCAACAAAGTTTCTTCCGAAATTCCCGCTTTTGCACCGGCTGTGTGATGCAAATAATGACCACACTTGCGCATAGCCACAACAGTTCTCTTTTCCAAACTTTCTACTTCTGACATTTCCATCATCCTCCTGACTAAATGTTTCTGCACAGTTTCCTTCAAAAAAGAAAAAACGTGCAGCGCTTACTGGATTTACGCAGTTACGCTACACGTTTCAACTAGATTATAGTACATTGGAAAATTTCTTGTCAAGCGGAAAAATATTGCGGTTCCTCATGGTAACGGTATTTAAAATTTACTTAAATGTCAACAAAGCAGCAGCCTCTGCCATCGGCAAAAGCTGCTGCTTTGTTATCCTGCTATTAAGATTTTTCCCAATCTTCTTTTTTATAATCGAATTGATAATCCAAATCGCCTAGTCAGACAGCAAAAGACAAGTCTTAGCTATTCCAGATATCTAAGCGATTAATGGCCGCACATAACGCCTCAATGGACGATTCGATGATATCTTCATCAATGCCGATACCCCAGACCATCTTACCCTTCTGAGTGATGGCTACATAGGACATAGCCTTCGAGGAAGAGCCTTTGGATAAGGAGTGTTCCTTGTAATCGGTCAATTCATAGGAGAAGCCCAGACCAATCTTCAGCGCTTTGCTCACTGCATCCAGACGACCATTGCCTTCGGTTTCGATGGTTTTGGTTTCGCCCTTCATGGTCATGGTCACCACCGCTGCGATGCCGCCGTCTTCCTTCTGACGGAAATGGAATTCATCTACCGTAAAATGTTCTTCAATATCGATATATTTATTTTCCAAAATGGAATAAATCCATTCCGGCGTTAATTCCTTATGCTCTTTGTCCGATACATCTTTTACCGCATAGCCAAATTCTTCTTTCATCTTATCGGGCAGGGTAATGCCGTAGCTCTGTTTCAGAATGTAGCTGACGCCACCTTTCCCCGACTGGCTGTTAATGCGGATAACGTCTGAATCGTAGGTGCGGCCCACGTCTTGCGGGTCAATGGGAAGATAGGGCACCGACCAGGTGGACAGATTTTTTCCTGCCGATAGTTCATTCCCTTGGCAATAGCATCCTGATGGGAACCGGAAAAGGCGGTAAACACCAAAGAGCCGCCGTATGGCTGCCGCGGATGTACATGCATACGGGTCAGCCGTTCATAGGTTTGGCTGATATGGGCCATGTCATGGAAATTCAGCTCTGGGTCTACACCGTGGGCATACATATTCATAGCCAGCGTAATCACATCCACATTGCCGGTTCGTTCGCCGTTGCCGAATAAAGTGCCTTCAATGCGGTCAGCACCGGCCAGAAGGCCCAGCTCCGCATCAGCCACGCCACAGCCCCGGTCATTGTGCGGATGCAGTGAAATCACCACATTTTCCCGATATTTCAGATGCTTGCTCATATATTCTACTTGGCTGGCATACACATGGGGCAGCGAGGTTTCAATGGTAGCTGGCAAATTAATGATAATTTTGCGCTCTGGACGGGGCTGCCAAACATCCAGCACAGCGTTGCACACATCCAATGCATAGTCTACTTCGGTGCCGGTAAAGCTTTCTGGACTGTATTCAAAGGTAACGTCGCCTTTGATTTCTTTGGCCAGCTCGTTGAGCAATTTGGCCCCTTCTATCGCAATCTTTTGATTTCTTCTTTTGATTTGCGGAACACCTGCTCCCGCTGATTGACAGAGGTAGAGTTATACATGTGTACCACGGCATGGGGCGCACCGTCGATAGCTTCAAAGGTTTTGCGGATGATATGCTCCCGAGCCTGAGTCAGCACCTGAATTGTAACGTCGTCGGGAATCATCTTATTTTCAATTAAAGCGCGCAAAAATTGATACTCGGTTTCCGAAGCGGCAGGAAAGCCTACTTCAATTTCCTTAAAGCCCACATCCAGCAGTAGCTGGAAAAATTCCAATTTTTCGTCCAGGCTCATAGGCTCGATGAGCGCCTGATTGCCGTCCCGCAAATCAACGCTGCACCAAATGGGCGCTTTGTCAATGGCGTCTTTTTTCACCCAGTCGTAGCATGGTTCTGGCGGCATAAAATATGCTTTTTCGTACTTCTGATATCCTTCCATGATTAAATCTCCTCCTGTTTCTCTCACACTGTTCACGTTCTGTATAAAATATCCTGTATGCAGTGGCAGAACCAGCCACCGCAGGACGTTCTGCGTTTCTCCCGCAGACTTTACCGCCCGCTTTCGGCAAACAAAAAGCCCTTTTCTCTCCGTTGCCAGAGACGAAAAAAAGGACAAATTCCGCGGTACCACTCCATTTGACAACAGCAACATAAACAAATGCTATCGCCCACTTAATCCCTGTAACGGCGGGACTCCGGCCATTCCTACTTGATCTTCAGAACAGCGACTCCAGGGCCAGTTCACCAGCCTTCCGCACCTGCCTTGCACCAACCGGCAGTTCTCTCTGTTGCTTTCAGCGGGCTACTCTTCCCTATCGCAGTCTTTTTTCTTATGCAACTGCTATTTATTATAGACAAAGGATTTGTTGTTGTCAACCATTGAATTTGAAAAGTTCTTATTGTAAAAATCCGTGCAAACGCTCGATGCCAATTTAAATACCCATAATTTATGCAACATCGTACTTTACTCTATATCCAATCACATCATTTCCCTCTATAACACACTTGTAATTGATTTTCATATTCACACGTTTTTCCAAATTTACTTCTATGTTCGGAAGCATTCTGATATTTTCAAATTGAAACTAAAAATCCTCTCGTACTTTCTGCACCAGTTCTTCATGCTAAAGAAATACTTGCCCTTTACAATTTTGCAATCTCATCTTTCCAAAATTGTGCCAGCCACGGCTTCTGTTCCAGGGTTTTCAAAAAGGCTTTATATTCAGCCAGGTTTGGATTTTTATCGTCTGCTATCATACGAAACATAAGCGCAATGGTGTACTCTGTGGGTTTTCTTTTTTTTAAAGATGCCAGCAGTTCTTCTTCATATCCAGCATGATAGAATGTTTCCAAAAAGCTTCCTAATGGCCCGGGGCCGCCAAAATCAATAGCAGGCCCGTTTTCAATGAGCTGCAAAATCGGTCTGACCGCATCAAAAGGATTGTCACACAGCTCCAGTTCGTCTACAATTTCATACGCCAGATCTTGAAACTGATATTTATCGCCTGTTAAAGCTGCCTGTTGCATGGCTTCCTTCAACTTCTCTATAATATCTGATATTTTACTATCCACTTGTAGTTCCTCCTGGTTCCATTTGTCGCTTTCCGTTTCTTCTACTTTTCAACTTTATTCTCACAATTTCAGATTCTTCTGAGCCAGCCTCTGCTGCGTAACCTGGCTCAGTAGCTTAGATATTACGGTAAACAGCGGCACGCCCAGCAGCATACCCAAGATACCGCCTAACCCGCCGCCTACCACAATGCCCATCAGCACCCACAGCGACGGCAGCCCCACCGATTCTCCCACCACTTTGGGATAAATCAGATTGCCTTCAATATGCTGTAGCACCACAATGAACACGATAAACCATACAGCCTGCATAGGCTCCACCAAAAACAGTAGAAACACTGCCGGAATGGTGCCGATAAAAGCGCCTACCACCGGCACAATGGCGGAAACCCCCACCAGCAGGCTAATCAAAAAGGCATATTCAAAACGGAAAATGCGCATGCCGATAAAGCACAATAGCCCCAAAATACAGGCTTCCATCAACTGACCGCTGACAAAATTGCTGAAGCACTGGCTGATGAGCTGGCAAACTTCCACGCATTCGTCGGCCACGCGGCGAGGCAAAAAGGCATACGTCATCCGCTTTACTTGCCGGCACAGCGTTTCCTTGCTGGAAAGCAGATAAATGGACACAATCAGCCCAATTACCGTATTGACCACACCCTGCACAATGTTGGTGGTGACGTTAAAAAATTTGTGGAAACAACACCGACATGGCGTTGATGGTCTGCTCCATCAGGCCCTGTAATTCTTGCTGCAAACTATCAAAAAGTGTGTTCAAATCCCAATCGGTTAGTTGGGGCAGGTCAGATTGACTGAGCCAAACTAACACCGACTGGAAATTTTGCATATAAGTATCGCTGTTGTTGACAAGCATATTGACGCTGTGTACCACTTCTGGAATGACGATAGCAATCACGCCGCCAAAAAAAATGCCAAAGCTCAATACATACGCACCCACAATCCCCAACGGCTTGCTTAGCTTCTGCATTCTCCGGCTGCGGCTATATTTGTGCAGAGCGCGGCGAATGGCCTCGTAGGGGATATTCAGCACAAAGGCAATGGCAAAGCCGATAAAGAACGGTTTTAACAGCCGCAAAATGATAGCAGCACCGCCAGCCAGCAAATCAATTTTGTAACCACCAGCACCAACAGCACGGTAAAAGTAATCAACAGTAAATAACTGCGAAACAGCTTTTTATCCATAACTCACGCCTCCTACAAAAAAGGGCCGCCACAAAACAGAACTCTATTTTGCAACCGCCCTTTTCTCTTATTCTTCTACAAGTTGTAACGCCCGCTTGCCGCAAACTCTCGTACATGCACCACAAGCCACGCAGGTATTATAATTGATTTCCGGCGCGCTGTGGTCGTCACGCTGATGCAAAGCGTCCATAGGACAGACCTTTACCGCCGGGCAGCTATGATTGGCAGGACATTTGTTCAAATCCAGCATTAATTTTTTAGCCATAGTATATCTCTCCTCTCGCAAAATCATGCATCATAAGCATTCTACATGAGGAAGACCAATTCCTGCTGGAAAAAAACTGTTTACTGTCCGCCAGCTTTTACCTTAATCCACAACTGCGTCAAACGTTCCTTCAATACCTGATTGTCTTCAAATACTTCATCTTTGTCGTAACCATCTCGAGGCAGATAAGCTTCATTGCCTTCAAAATAGCCGCCTTCTCCGCTCAGCTCGTCAATGACTTCCTGATTGGACGAGGTGTAACCAACGGTTTCGCTGTTATCATAAGAAGCCTCATAGGTTAAAATGTAATTGATAAATTCATGGGCCAGCTTAGGATTTTCCGCATTGGCCGGAATTACCATAGCGTCGCTCCACAAATTGGTGCCCTCTTTAGGCAGATAAAACCGCATATCTTCATTTTCCGCCAGAATGGTAGCAGCGTCGCCGCTATATACCACAGCCATATCTTTGTTGCCGTTAATCATGCCGTCGATCACTTCATCGGCCACATAAGCCGGATCCGTGGTCTGACGCTGTTCCATCAGCCAGTTGTAAGCAGCGTCGATTTCCGCTTCATTTTCCGTATTCATCGAATAGCCCAGCGCTTTAAAGGCCACCATGAAAGAATCCCGCCCGAATCGTACATATAAATTTTGCCAGCATATTTGGTGTCTTTTTAAAATATTATAGCCTTCTGCTTCCAAGTCGGCATAATCAACGTTATTCTGGTTATACACGATGCCAACGCTGCCCCAGAAATATGGCACAGAATAGGTATTATCCGGATCGTAAGGAAGCGCCTTCACGCCATCGGCCAAATTCACAATATTCGGAATTAAATCCAAATCCAACTCCTGCAGCATACCTTCGTTAATAAGCCGTTCAATCATATAATCGGACGGCACCAGCACATCATAAGAATCACCGGCCTGCAGCTTGGTATACATCATTTCATTAGAATCAAACATTTCATAAATCACTTTTACGCCAAACTCTTTTTCAAAATCGGAGACAACATTATCCCCAACATATTCGCCCCAGTTGTAAACCTTTAACGTATCGGAACCATACTTTTCCACAGCATCGGCACTACTGGCGCCCGAACCTCCACATCCTGTCAACAGCAGCATGGCTGTCAATAATACTGCAACTACTTTTTTTTCATCCACAGCACTCCTTTTTTCTTCAGATTAAATTGCCCAACCTTTGTGAACCCTCACATTGGCAGAATGGAACATATGCAATATAGCATAATTTGCCGGGAAATACAATAGTATGCAACAGAAACGTCGAAAAATTATCGCAAAATTTACGTCTTAAAGCGACACGCATCAGATAAGTTGAAACTATGTTATAAGCTAAGCACCTGTTTTTCGAGCGTAAAAAAGGCTGCTGCGCCAATAGCTTTTCTGCTATTTTCGCAACAGCCTTATCCATCAAGATACCACTCGATGCATTCTTACTGATATTGCGCCGGCAGTGTATCACTGTACAGCAACTGCAGAGACCACTGGCCGCCGTCGCTCTGGTTATCCCGCAACAATACAAAGTGACTGTCGTCAAAGTCACAGAAGATACCGCCGCTTCTCAACAAACTGGTGCTTTGGATAAATTGTCCCACGGCCTCTGTGCCGGTAATATGACCGGTAGGCTGCGCTACGCCTTCTAACTGTTCAATACAGTCTTGGGCAGACAAATTAACATACCCGTATTCATCCTGCATATCAGCTACAACGACATTCATCATATCCCGCAATTCCCCTTCACTTGACGGTGTGCAGCGGAAAATCAACGCTTCACTGTAATTGGAATTTATTTCGGCAAGATTCATTTCTGCTAATACTGCCATGGTGCGTTTATCAGCAGCATAAACCGGCAAATCCCAAGTCTGATAACTTTGATACGCATCGATGAAGCCTCGCGGCCCCTCTAACGTCAGATTATATCGCTTCACTTGGGTGATGGCGTTGAACTGACGCTCCCGCAAATCCTGCTGATAGGCGGCCAAAATCTGTTTGGCCTGTGCATAGCCGTCTCACATCCTCTGTCGATGATCCCTCAGCGCTGCCTGCTCTGGTTTCTGCATATCTGCGCCCATCTTCCTCTATTAAAACAATGGAATCGCTGCCATTTCGATCAAACAGCCAGTAATCATCCACCACCATTCCGTTCAAATAGTCTGGCTGTAGCTGCAGCACGCCGCCATACAGCGCTTCCCGATAAGCCGCTTGATTATACAGTTTCTCATAGTTTTTCCGCAATGGCGCTGCGAGGCACCATATAGTAATTGCGCTGTACTTCCCTGCCGTTTTTCAGCACATATCGCACCGTAATCGGGCTGCTGTCCTCGATATATTCGTAAGAATTTTGCAGCCATTCAAAGTCGCTGCCGCGATACTGCTTTTCCTGCACCACCGGCTGCAACAGATCATAAACGGCCTGCTTCACCGTTTCGTCCTGACTGTAACAGATGTTGCCTAACAGGTCATAGTTCACTATGCTGGTCTGCTCTGCCTCGCTTACAGTCAGTGCCACCTTTTCCACCTGAGAGGGCTCAGGCAGAAAGCTGTCATAGCCCAGCAAATCGAAGCGGAACACGCCCACGAAAGCTAAAATCAACAGTAAGATGACGGCACACTGGGGCAGTTTGCTGCCCATGGCCTTTAAAGTCATGCTGGATGATCACCTCGCAGGTCATGTGTGTCAAAATGGCAAATGCAATTATCGCGAAGTAGAAAAAAATAATTTGCTGCCAGCCAGTGAAAACACCATGCCAGCTCCAATGGCAACGATAAACATCAGATAGGCCTTTAAAATAGGCTGGCTAATCGGATAAACCAGCGCTTTGCCGGTAGCCTCGCTGGGCCGTTTCTGATAAAGCAGCCATGACAGCGCTGTGAGGACAGCGCCCATCAACAGCAAAGTTGCAATCATACTGCCAGCCATAGGGACAGCGCTCATCGTCTGGGAAAAAGAAAGATTGGGCACTGTATCGATATAAGCGAACACCGCACACAACGGTGAGAACTTCAACGAAGCTACAATCAGCGCCGAGCTGTTGACATAGGTGGCAAAAAACATACCATACATCAGATGGACCATCCAGGCTGCCGCCGGTACGCATACATGCAGCACCGCGTTCAGCGCCATTTGGGTCAGCATGGTGCCGGCTAATTGGCTGCTCAATATGGCAATGCTGTAACTGGCGAAGATGAGCAATAGCATATGACCTACATGGATCAAAATCGCTGCCAGATTTAAAGCGGCGCCCAGATGATAGCCTATCACCAGCAAGCAGGAGATAGCCAGCATCACCAGCAAAGGAATCACGTTTACCAACAATCCTGTAAAATATTGATTGAGAAATAAGCGGGTACGGCTGATAGGTTGACTATGATAAAAATGAACCTGCTTTTTCTGCTGCAAGTAAAAGAACATCACGCAACCAATGACAGCAGCCAGCACCACAGCAGAAACATACAGCATGATAAAGCCTTCCACATGGAGCCATCTGACCATATTTTCAAGCTGGACTGCCAATAGGCTTTCCTCGGTGCTGGCAGCCTGATAGTTACTCATAGACGGTCTGGTCACACTGTCCAGCTTCAGCAAGGTGTAAACCGGCCCGGCAAAGCCATAAACCACCGAGCAGATCACGGCCAGCCACCAATAGCTGCGGCAGCTATGCAGCAAAAAAGCTTTGCCTTTCTTGGTTTTATTAGTAGATAAGCTGTTGGATGTCATAGCCCAGCACCTCCATTTCGGTAATAAAGATTTCTTCCAAGGTCAGCGGCAATAATTCACAATAAAGCGGCTGCATAGCCTCTATGCAAAGCCTCGGTAGCAGCGCTGTTGCCCCGTACCACCAAAACGGACAGATTGCCCCGTTGTTCCAGCTTGACAATCTCCAATCCGGCAAAGTCCTCGGCTTTTTTAGGTGCGGAAAAGCGCACTGCACCTTATGAATGTCGCTCTGCAGGCTATCCAGCTCCCGCTCAAAGATGATACCGCCCTGATGCAGCAATCCGATATGGTCGCAAATATCCTCCAGCTCCCGCAAATTGTGCGAAGCGATGATAGGCGTTAGCTGCTGAGAAACCACCGCGTCAGCCAGCAAACGCTTCACAGCCTGCCGCATAACCGGATCCAAACCGTCGAAGGTTTCGTCGCAAAACAGATAATCGGGCTGGGAAGCCAGCGCCAAAATAATATGGGCCTGCTTTTTCATCCCCTTTGGAAAAGGTGTTCAGCTTACGTCGGCTATCTAACCGGAACAACTCCGTCAGCTCGCGAAAACGCTCCCAGGAAAACTTCTGATAAACCACGGCGTAATATTGGGCCATCTCCTCCATGTTGCTATTGGGAAAATAAAACTGGTCGTCGGAAATATAGAAGATACGCTGCTTCAGCGCCTCGTTTTCATAAACAGGCTGTCCGTCAATCTGGATACTGCCCGCATCGGGACGGTAAATACCGGCCAGCAGGCGCAAAATGTAGATTTTCCGGCGCCGTTGGAGCCAATCAGGCCAAAGATGGAGCCTTTCTGAATGGTGGCTGATACCTGCTGTAAGGCTTGGATGTTGTCAAAACTTTTGCTCAGTTCTGTTACTTCAATCATGGGCCTTCTCCCCTTCTGTGCTTGATATGTCTGTTGTATCACCGCGCAAGCCTCCTCCTGCGGCACCGCTAACCGGTAAAGCTCGGCGCTGAGCGCGGCAAGCTGCCCCTAGCAATTTTTTTGCTGTACGCTGCGCAGTTCTTGTAAGCTGCTGCCCACAAAGCTGCCCCGGCCCTTCAGCGAATAAATCACGCCCTGCCGTTCCAGTTCGGTGTAGGCCTTCTGAATGGTGTTAGGATTGATGGCCAACTCCTGAGCCAACTGCCGTACCGAAGGCAGTTGATCGTCCCGCTGTAATACACCGGAAACAATCAAACTTTTTATGTTGTCAACCAACTGCTCATAGATAGGCTTGCGGCTTTTTTATAATCAATGAATATCATCACGTCACTTCCTTTCCAGTTTCAGTTCCATCTGTATTATTTCAAATAGTACACTTATATCATAACAGGATTTGTCAGTTTGTCAAGCAGTTCTTTTCTATTTTAGAGCTGCTGCGACGATTTTTCCGTCATCGGACAGGCAAGCGCTTTTTCATCGCTGCAAGAATATGGTATGATAAAAACAAAACGTATCGGCGCTGAGACCGGAAGTTCCGTCAGATTCATCATAAAATATCCGCCTTCCCGCCTCAGTCCGCCAGAAAGGATTTTCGCTTATGCCAAAAAATACTTTTTCACTGCCGGAGCCCAGTCAATTTTGGGACGATGACCGGTTGGCTTTTAGAAGAATATGTAGACGAAGCGCCCAGCGATACGCTGATTGCCTCTGTAGAAACCGAATTGGGCTATCGGCTGCCCGAAACATATCTTGCGCTGATGAAGCAGCACAACGGCGGCATTCCCTATGCCACCTGTTATCCGCTGCCAAACCCACAGGAGGGAGAACAAGAATATGTAGAAATTACCGGCTTTCTCAGCATTGGCCGCAAAAGCCCAACTCGCTGTGCGGCACCGCCGGCAACAAATTATTTAAGGAAGGCTGGCACTATCCCGACTACGGCGTGTATATCTGCGATTGTCCTTCCGCCGGCTTTGATTTGATTTTGCTGGATTATCGCCAATGCGGCCCCGATGGCGAACCGTCGGTGGCTTATGTAGACATGGAGAAACGCCAGGTTATCACTTTAGCGCCTGACTTTGCCACCTTTCTGCAGGGGCTGGTAGAAGAAACAGAGCTGACCACACCGGAAGCCGACCGGGCTTATGAGATTGCAATGGTGGAGGAAGGCACCTTTTTCACCGCTGCTAATCAAAATCTGCCGCAATTGCGGCGTACCGCAGGCCGAGCAGTGGATTCGCTCGGTAGCCCGGCAGGTGGTGGAAGAAAAAAATCTGTTTGCGCTGCACGAGGACGCCCTCTCTTGGCTGATGTATGACCTGCAATATATGCTGTACAGCTTCGCCTTTCCCAAAGCCTCGGTGAAACAATACTTGCACGATTACCCGCTGATTCTGGCGGAGGACGGTCAATTCACCACCAACGGCTACGCACCCGCCTTTGTGGCAGACTGGATGGAAAGCCGCCTCAAAGAAGGCAAGCTCAAACAGGCCGGCAAAATGATTGGTCAAAAAAATTGCCTGGTGTTCACCACCGAAGCCATGGAGCAAATCGTGCTGCAATGCAAAGAAATTGCCCAACGGTACGATTTATAGAATGGTCCTTGCATCAAAAAAGGCATACAGCAGGAAGGTGTGCGTCCTGCTGTATGCCTTTTTGCTTTCTCCACTATGCCGCTCAACCCGCGGTGACGTTCGGCGTACGGTACAACCGTCCGGCAATCAACTGACAAAAAAGCTGCCCCTCCTGCACATGCAGCTTTAACATCACCGCTTCCGAAAGTTCCCTGCAAGCTGCCCAAAGCTGCTCCTGCTCCAAATCGCAAATATCGGCCAACTGCTGAAAGGAAATCTGCGGATAACAGGCCCGGCTTTGATTTTGCAGATAAGCGTAAAAATCCATCCATAACATGATGGCCTGCTTGCTCAATTGGAAGCGGGCCGATTTTTTGCAAAAACCAAATCATGGTTTGTTCGTTCATGGCATTCTCCCTCTCCGAAAAAATTTCTATGATTTCTTGTTCTCACTATAGCATAATTTACAGTATCTGTAAATAGACATAATTTGTTTTATTTTGTCGAAGTATACAAAAACATTTTTTGCAGTCAATTTATTCGCTATATCTTTTTATGATTGACAATAGCTAATTTAGGTGATATTATTTAAACATAATCAATTGGCCATTGATCATACAAAAACAAATTATCATTTTCTGGGAGGTCTTACAATGGGGAAAAATTCTTATCGCTTACTGGAGTGGCACTGGCCACACAGAAGCCATGATGAGTGCAATCGCGGACGGAATCAAAGAAACAGGTGCGGAAGTAGATATCATGGGGCCTGGCGAATACGATGCAGCGCAGGCTGCCGCCTATGATAAACTGGTGCTGGGCTGCCCGGCTATGGGCGACGAACAATTAGAAGAAGACGATTTTGAACCATTCTTCTCTGCGCTGGAAAGCAAATTGTCCGGAAAAAAAGTAGGTCTGTTCGGCTCCTTTGACTGGAACGAAGGACAATGGATTGTAGACTGGGGCTATCGGGTCAGCAACAGAGGCGGTCAGTTGCTGGATGACGGTTTAGCCATTAAGGCTTCCTCCGATGTGAATGTAGACCAGGTCTGCAAGGAATGGGGCAAAAAGGTAGTTGCCTTCTAACATGCGCCGTCGGCGTAAAAATGATACTTATCAAAAAAGAGACTGTTGCTGGAAGGAACCTATCCTTCTGCACAGTCTCTTTGCTTTTCCGTCAGAAAACCTTATTATTTAGAAAACCTATTATTCGGCCAGCTTGGCTCTGGCTTCATCCACCAGGCTTTGCAATTCTTCCAGTTCTTTTTTAGTGTGTCCATTTGCTGCTGCAACTCTTTCACCTTTGCCTGCAGTTCTGGATTTTCCGGGTCGCTCTTCAATTTTTCATCATAACTGTCCAATTCCTTCTGCAAATCCTCCATGGTGTCCATCACATCGTCCAGCGCTTCCTGATAAAATTGAGCCTGCTTCTGTAGCTGTTCCAAGCTCTCCGTAACATTGCGGCTGGCCTGCATGCCCTTTTCCAAAGCGTTGTCCGCCATCTCTAAGCCCTCTTCCAAGCTATAGGCGGCAATTCCATCGTCAGGGTCTGCCGAAGTTGCCGACGGCGTCTGGGTTGCCGCAACATGGAACCCGTCGTTGCTGTCGGAAAAAACTGTTTCCGCTTGATTGGCCCCAAGTGGCTCCTGCACTGTCTGCTGCTGAGGTTGCTGCGCCTCCGATTTTGCCGGCGCCATTTTTCTTTGCTTTGTCCGTTTGTTCCGCAGAAGCCTCCTGCTGGGCGCTGCGATCCTGCGCCACCGCTTCGCTGGACTCCAACCCCTCTGCCGCCATTGTATCGTCAATCTGCTTTTTTGCTGCGTCATCAGCCCATCATTGGCCGACTGGGTGATATCATGGCCAAATTGAGCCTGCACCACCGGAATGCAACACAACACCAGCACCGCCGCTGCTGCCGCCGACATCCACTTTTTTTTTTTCACAAACAATGAAATGACATTGCGTTTCTTTTTATTTTCAGAAGCTGTTCGCTGTTCCTGCCGCAGCCGCTCCATCGTTCTTTCATGGAATCCGACAGGCGGTTCCAGCTCAGCCTCCGCCCACTGAGCCAGCAGCGCGTCCAACGCTTCATCATTGACCGGCTTGCTGCTTGTTTCTTTGTCGTCTGCCACTGTTTTGACTCCCTTCCGTTTTCTATCTGCTAAAATCTGTTCCTTTAAATAACTTCTAGCCCGCGATATGCGGGATTTCACCGTTCCCAAGGGAGCAGGACAGTTGAGCGGCAATTTCCTCATAGCTGCAGCCCTCCAGCTCCCGCAGCACCAACACAATGCGGTATTCCTCCCGCATCTGCTCCAGCATGGACTGCACATAGTGTACCGTTTTCCTGCCGCACCGTATGCTCCTCCGGCGTATCGCCTTCGGCGGCCAGCTCCTTTGCACGCTGCCCTCCTCCAGCTCTACCTCTTCATCCAGAGCAGTGACCTGAATGCGCTTACGCTTGCGCAATTCATCCAAACATTTATTGGCCGTAATGCGGCCAATCCAGGTGCCATAAGGACGCCTCGCCGCGAAAGCTGCCGATAGACTGATAAGCCTTAATCAGCGCCTCCTGGGCCAAATCACTGGCATCCTCATGGTTCCCCATATATTTATATGCAATGGTGTAGACCTTTTTTTTCATACCGCAAAAGCAGTTGTTCAAAAGCATCTAAATCACCCTGCTGACTCCGTTGAATCAGTTCTGTTTTCTTCCACGCCGGCTCCTCCTTTATCCGGTAATTCATAGACGCAATTACTCCCTGAGAAAGTTCCCCATTTTTATCCCAGCCGGTCAGTTTTCTGGCCCGTCGCAGCGTATCGCCGCCGTACCTGCCATTAATCTGATCCACAACCTTGTTCAATTGCTGATATTTTTCTACTGCAGCAGTGTCGGCAAACAACTCCTGCTGCTCTACAATCTGCTGTTCTTTTTCAAATTGGACACCGTCACGCCAATCAACCGCACCGCCGTGCCGTCTTGATAATGCTGGTCCATCAACCGCCGCACCGCCTCAAACACCGGCTCAAAGCTGGCCGTATAGCGCTCCAGCGTTACCGCGCGGCTGATGCTGCGAAAATCGGGATAACGAATTTTGATAGACACCGTTTTGCCCTTTAAGCCGCTGCTGCGCAGAGTATGACAAACATCGTCAGTTAACGTAAACAAAATGGTTTCCAACACATAGACGTCGCTGATGTCCCGGGGAAAGGTGGTTTCCCGTCCCACCGATTTGCTCTCCCGCATCGGCTCCACCGGACGCCCATCGACGCCATTGGCCAGTTGATGCATCAAAAGGCCCTGTTTGCCCAGCAAATGCTCCAACAGCCCCGCGTCCATCACAGCCAGCTTGCCAATGGTGGTAACGCCCATCCGCTCCAAAAGCTGCGCCGTTTTGTTGCCCACACCCATCATACGGCGGATAGACAGCGGCCATACCTTTTTTGCTGCAACTCCTCCGGCAAAATCTGATAAAACCCGTCGGGCTTATCCAAGTCGGAAGCCAGCTTAGCTAAAAATTTATTATACGACAAACCTACCGACGCCGTCAAATCTAACTCTTTGCCTGATAATCCTTTTTAATCTGCCAGCCGATTTGCTCCGCTTCTCCGAACAGCTTTTGGCTGCCGGTGACATCTAAAAAGGCTTCATCCACTGAGATAGCTTCTACCTCCGGCGTAAAGCGCTGAAAAATTTCCATAATCTGACGGGACACCGCCCGGTATTTTTTTCATATCCACCGGCAAATAAATGCCGTCAGGACAGCGGCGCACCGCCTCCGCCATGGACATGGCCGAGTGAACGCCGAATTTACGAGCTTCATAGGAGGCGGTAGAAACCACGCCGCGACTCTCTTTGCTGCCGCCCACAATAACCGGCTTGCCCTGCAGCGCAGGATTGTCCCGCTGTTCGATGGCTGCAAAAAAGCGTCCATATCCACATGTATGATTGCCGGTTTCATAGGCCCACCCCTTTTTTTCTGCGATTGCAATTAGTATAGCACAGAGCAACCGTTCTGTGCTATACTAATTGCAAGGTTTTTTTTATTTCTTTTCATACTCATCAAATAAACGGAGGGATTTTTTATGGACGCAATACAAACCCTACAGCAATACATCGACCAGAGCAACCGTATTGTCTTTTTCGGCGGTGCCGGTGTCTCTACCGAAAGCGGCATCAAGGATTTTCGCGGCGTAGACGGCCTGTATCACCTTAAATATAAATACAATCCGGAGACCATTTTAAGCCATAGCTTTTTTCTGCGCCATCCAGAGGATTTCTATGAATTTTATCAGGATAAAATCGTGCAGCCCACGCTGGCTGCCCAACCCAATGCAGCCCACCGCAAGCTGGCCCGTCTGGAAGAACTGGGCAAGCTGACTGCCGTTGTCACCCAAAACATCGACGGTCTGCATCAGATGGCCGGCAGCCGCAACGTGCTGGAACTGCACGGCACCATTCATCGCAACTACTGTATGCAGTGCGGGCAAGCATATCCGCTGGAGGCTGTAAGCCAGACTGACGGCGTGCCCCATTGCCAATGCGGCGGTATCATCAAGCCCGATGTGGTGCTTTATGAAGAACCGCTGAATGATATCGTTATCGGCAAAACCATTCAGGCTATCAGCCAAGCCGATTTGCTCATCGTGGGCGGCACCTCGCTGACCGTATATCCGCCGCCAGCTTCTTGGATTTTTACCAGGGCAGCCGTCTGGTGGTTATCAATTTAGACGTCACCAGCTATGACAGCAAAGCGGCGCTGACCATCAACGGCAAAATCGGAGAAGTCTTGGGACAACTGAAGCTGTAAGGTTTTTGATTTTATTTGCTACACTTCGCCCGTTCCATTTTTTGCTATTCTTTTGCCTATCCTGCCCCTACCCGACTATTCGCGCAAAAAACGCGCTTCAAGCGTCGGGCAATGGACACCGACTTGCCTGTCTTTAGCTTTGTGGACTACGTCCACCGCCTAAAGACAGCCTGCGCCGTTCGTCCATATTGAGGCAGAATTTTGGCAAAGCATAGCGGGGAGTTGAAACCCATAAAAGGGTAGAAAGTGCTTTGTGCCCTTTTTGTATTCTGTACGGCGGACACATTGTAGGGTACGCCGCCACTAACGCGTTTTGAAGCACGTTTGAAGCACGTTTGAAGCACGTTTTTCTGTGCGAATGTGCGAATGCGCTGAAATCGCACCGCTGGCCGTTAGCCAATTGTGCCATTCTGTGACATCGCTACGATGGGGTAATGATTTGTTATACCATTGGCTTTTGTATCAGGCTTTACCCTGTAATGGGTCGATAAATTACCGAGTCCTTGTTCGGCTTGTTGTGTAATGAATTGTTATATCGTTGTTGTTTTCATAGAAAAAATCACAATTTATGAAGGTGAAGTCATGAAAAATTAAAGTGGTATGGCATATTGTTTGCTTTGTTCATCCTGTTCTTATATATCATGGGTACATACGATATATTTATGATGTTATCACATAATGAAACATACTATGCAAGCAAAGAATACGGGGAATCTGTAATCAATTATTTTACAAACTATCCACTTTATATGATAGTATTCTGGATTGGCAATTTGATAGGAGGTTTCATAAGCCCTGTACTCTACTTTGCAAAAAAAAACAAGCATGCATATAAAATTGCATTTATATCAACTGCGTCCGATTTTATATTGATAGTATTAGGTATCGCTTTTAGAAACAGGTTGAATGTATTTGGTATAAATATTTTTTGTTTTGACTTATTTATTTTAATTGCTACATTTTTATTCGGGATATATTTATATCAGGCGAATAAAAGTGAAATTTTATATCATTAGGGGCAGATTTTTTCAAAAAACAGAATTGATTGGAGAGACACCAGCTTTCTGGTGCCCGCCTTTTTGTTCAAAATCAGACGTTCACAACACAAAAGGAAAATGGGCGGAAAAATCTTGTGTAACCAATCATGATAAAGGAGTCGGCCAATTACCGACTCCTTTTGCAGGGCATTGTGTGATAAATTGTTACGCAATGATTTATAATAAGGGTTCCTCATGGCAGATGGGTAGGCGATTTGCCCTGCCATTGCTTTTTTGTGAAGTGGTAAACTAAAATTGGACACAAAATATAGTCCCATGTGGACAGGAGGTTTACTATGAAATACACAAAAGAAGAAAAATTGAATATTGGCCGCAGGATTTATGAAGGAGAACTCACCCGTTACCAGGCAGCCGAAGAATATGACATCGGAGAAAATACCGCCCGTTCTTACATGCGCATGTATCGGGATTTGAATCAACTGCCGCCAAAAGGAGAAAAGGATTATCCACAGACAAATCTCCAAGTCTGCATACATCACAGAACCTGGAAGCATATCAAGCTATGACAAAGGAAGAATTGATTCAAGCTCTTGTAAAAGCACGTATCGCAGAAGCTCGGTTAAAAAAAGGCTACGAAGTGAAGGGGATGGTTCTATCATTCGATACAGCAGCAAGAATATCAAAAATCCTTGAATTATCGGGAGAATTTCCAGTAAAACTATTGTGTGAACTGATGAATATTAATCGAAGCAGCTTCTACCATTGGAAGAAGCTGCTTGGGAATCCATCGCCAAAAACCAAAGCATTTCTTGAGAATGTCCGGCTTTTCCAGGCCTATCACGCCCAGTATCCATCGCATGGCTATAGATGGCTGAATGCTAAAAATCCGTTTGGATAAAGGCATTATATTATCTAATCCGCGCATAAGTGCTGTAAAGCTGCTGGCATCAAAAAAGTGAGGCGAAGCATTATAAATACAAAAAGCCTGGCACTGCCGGAAAAGTATTTCCCAATCTTCTTATGTCAGAGATTCAGATTGATGGTCCACTTCAATGTATTGTAAGCGATATGACTGCATTTCGGGTAAAAAGGTGTTTATTACGAGCTGACCTTATACATGGACTTGTGGAATAATGAGATTGTCAGTCACTCGCTTTCTTTTTAAGCGCGGAGACCGCATGACCTATATAAGCGGCTTGAAGGAGCTTCTTGAACTGGAGAAGCAACATCCCGAATATCAGATGATACTTCATTCTGACCAAGGCTCTGTATATGCTTCCCAAGGCCTATAATGATCTTTTGCCGATGTATGTTACCGTTCTATGTCACGGGCGGGAACGCCGACTGATAATGGAGCTATGGAATCTATTAACGGATGGATCAAGGCAGAATTATTCATGGACTTCTATGTCACAGGGGACAGGCCTGTTGAAACAGAGATTGATGAATATATCACATTTTTTAATGAACAGCGGCCAGCGTATGCCTTGAATTATCTGACTCCGAAACAATATCGGGAAACTTATGCACCTTGATGTCTATAGCATCGATATTGAACTGTCTGATGATTTTCAGAGTGGCTGTCGCAGGGTTTCTATGACGTGTATAATTTTACAATTTTATTGCTTTATTTACTAAACATTCGTGTCCAATTTTTTCTTGACCAGTGCAAAGAGATGACTGGGCGTATCGCCGACCCATCTCTTTACCCGCTTTGTAATTGTGCGCTGGTTACGCGCCATTGACCGTCAATCTGTTCCAAATTCATTCGCAGGTATTGGGCCTGTGTATCACTCTGGTTCACGCCAAACTCACATCCACTTGATATTGTTCTTCGCCTGCATAATTTCGCATAGCCAATTGACAGCTACGCACCAATTCCCACTGACCATCGGTATAGGTTGTATCGGAAAACACCACGCCATCGGTTCCACCGTACAGCGCCATGGCCTCTGGATAATGATGATTCCAAGCATTGGCATAGCTGGCCGCCGTCCAGCCTAGCTGCAGCGCCGAATCCAGCCGCTGCCAATCCTGTTCTGTCCACGGTTCTTCGTTGGTAAGACTGCCGGAAAACACTTGCAGACTGGAAGATTTCAATTTGCCGTTCCAGCCAACCTCGCCCTGTACCCGCATCGTAGCCACATATTCATAAAGCCGCTCCATATTATCGGCAAGGAGCTGATACTGGGCTTCATCTATTTGCTTTAACTGCTCCAGTTGCTGCTGGAATTGGTCTGTCATCTTAGGCCGCCAATATACAACGGGATAACTATTCCAGAGATACATGTCATCCTTTCGTAGCTGTACCTCCCCACTGGCACTGGTCACCCAAACGGCTGAGGAAAGCTGAAAGTGTTCTCCCAACCGGGTGCGGTACTGTTGCTGCAGCCAATCATAGGCCCTGCTGCCGCTGCTCTGTATGATAATATTCCTTGCGGAAATAGGATACATAGCCGTGTTCCGTAGACAACCCGATTGTATATTGAAATGATTTTTCTCGTCCAGAGCCGTATACTGCTGCCAACGGGGCTGTTCATATTGTAGCTGAAACTCCAAGGTCTCACCATCCTGAATGAAGGCTTTGGCAAACCGCTGCAGATAGGCAGTGCTTGCTTCCTGCTCCTCATAAAAGGACGGCTCGATTTCCGGCAGCATGATTTTTCTTCATCATACCAGTAAGAAAAATACCGGATATCGCCGGTTTTTGCATCGGCTTGTATGGTCACGCCCTGGGGATACTGGGCGGACGGCGGATACTGGCTGCTGGTCAGCACCGCCAACTCATCCTGTCCCCAAACAAACTTGATTTGTTCCAGATATTCCAGCTCACGTGCAGTATATTGCGCGGTATCCTCTACAGCGCCCTTTGGCAGCCAAGGCGCCACCGTTTCATACAACATCATAACGCCCCCTCTGACGTATCTAATGGCGTCGACTCCACCTGCGCGCCTACCTGCAGACATCCGCTGGCCATTACGGCCAGCAAAGTCACTGCCGCCAAAGCCAGCACCCTTTGCCATATTTCTGCGGATACAGAATGGCGGCAAACCGTTTTTTGCTGTTCTGGGCCTGTTTGCTCAGATAAGTAGACAAAGCGATGCCTCTTTGATTGGCCATGTCATTTAAGATGGTCATGCTGTAGGCCTTGCGATAATTCAAATCCTGATTGCGCACCACCTGTTCATCACAAACCTGCTCCGCGTCCCGATTGGCCTGCCGCACCATCAACCACACCAGCGGATTGAACCAATGCACGGCGTTGGCCATCAGCAATAGCAGCTTATACCATAAGTCATGGAACTTGTAATGCACCAGCTCATGGCGCAAAATCAGCGCCAATTCCTGTTGCCCGTAAAAGCGTTGGGGCAACAATATCACCGGCTTTACAAAGCCCATCAGCATAGGCCCCAGCACTGCCGGGCTGACTGCCACATGGGGCACCGCCTTCAACTGCAAATCGGCTGCGGCCTGTTGCAGCAGTGTTTCGCTATCCTCTAAAGGCTGGGCCACCGCCAATGCTTTGCGGCGAAAAGACGCCGTACTGTACGCCATGCCACAATAGAAAGCCCACTGCGCCTGCCAGCCAGATTGCAAAGAACAACGCGCCGCGGGAAATTGGCTGCTGTATTGGCGTTACTATTGCAGCCGGAGAAGCGGCTGCTTGTGACTCCGCTGCCCTATTATCAACAGTTGGTATGACTTCTACATCAGCAACCGGTATGATAGCTGGCTCGACGGGATTGCTATCGGAAATCACTTGCCCGCCTGCCAGGCCGGCGCCGCCTGTAAATCCATCTCTAGCTGCACCGCTGTCTGGGGCAGCTCCAACGAGAAGGGCACCAACAGCCGCACCGCCAGTATCAGCCAAATGACCTTGCGCCAACGGGCGCTGTAGCGCTTCTGCCACAGCGGCACCAACAGCAGCAATACACCGATAACCACCGCCGTACTCAAGCTGATTTGCAGCAGAGCCGCCGCATATTGGGGTATCCAATCCATAGCTGTGTCCTCCTCTCTATTCCAAATCTTCAAACCAACCGGGCATGTCGGTCTGGCCATTGCCCACATATACCGACAAACTAGGAATCTGCGTCCATACCTCATGTCCCTCTGCATCATAGTCCCTGCCATAAAGCGCGCAATACTCCAAATCCAGTGTGCCATCGTCCTGCACCTCTGCCACCAGCTTTAAGGGCAAACTGTTTTCCTGCGTCTGACCATAGGCATCGTACATAGCCTGATATTCCTCCGGCTTGTTGACGGCAATCCACTGCAAACGGGCGTCGTCCTCCGGTATGCCTTTGTTTTGATACCGTACCTGCTGCCGCAAGGTGATAGTATAGGTATCGCCGCTTCGATATTCCTGCACATCATCAGCCGAAACCCCTAAAACCTCGTAGTCCTCGCTATATAAAGCCCGTTCCTCCGCCGCCAGCCAATCCAGCGCCTGCTGCCGTAACTGGGGATTGCAATAGTTGCTGTCATAGCTGCTCACATAGCCGTAGCGCTGCTGCACTGTAATTTGATAATGATAGCTGCCATCGGCGCTATCAGCCACATAGCACAGTTCCTCCGGCCTTTCTCCAATATTCCCTTGCCCAGCCTGTTCCTCCTCTAAAAGCTGCAGCGGCAATGTTTCCCGCCCGGCTAAAGTCTGCAAACAGTCATCGGCTACTTGCTGCGCCTGTGCCGCTGTGAGAGGATGTTCCTCTAAAAAACCGCTCTGCGCAAATATCGTCGCATAGCCTTCTATCTCACCGGAAGGATTGGTCGTAATTACCACAACAAACTCCGGTTCGGCATAGGCATTGGTATGCAAAATCCAACTATGACCGATAACCAGTTCATCAAGCTGCTCCATAGTATAGTCGGCTTCCTCAAAAGCTGTATTGGCAGGTAAAAAAATTCTGCAATCTGCCGGTAGTATGTCCGCCCGTGGGTGTCCTTTCCACAGCCGCCAGACAAACAGACCGACAGCAAAAGCAACAAGGCCAAAAGCCATTTTTGATTTCGTTGCTGCACCAAGTTCTAGGCCTCCCCTCTTTCTGCTAAACCAATCGCCATCAACGAATGTTTTCTACCGACGCCGCTGTCACCTTCCATTGACCGTTCAGCTTCTGCAGCGTCATGGACAATAAATCGCCGCCATAGGCATGGTCGTCAATCGCTATACTTACCTGCAGCTGCACGGTTGTGCTGTCCTCTACAGGCGTCTGGCCGCCGTATTGGGCTTTGAAATTCCGCACCAACTGATTGCGCTGCTCCTGGGTCGGAACCGAAGCGTCCTGCCATTGCAGCTCATAATTATCCGGCGTTGCCAGCGGCGCTATGGTGCTGAACTGTTGCATCATAGCGGTATCGCCGTTTCCCTAGGCCTGCAGGTAGCAATCGGCCGCCCACAACGCCTGTGTCTTATTTTTTGCTCCAACCGGCTGCCTCCGCCTTGCCAACGCCTACATAAACATAAAGGCCGGGAATTTGCTGCCAGCCCATGGTGCCTTCGGCGCCATCCACAGCCTGATAGATGGTGCAATGCTCCATATCCAAAATACCGTCGCGCACCGCCGCCTCCAACTTCAGCGCCATAGTACCAGATTTCACCTGATTATAGTCCTCATACAGCCACTGGTATTCCTCCGGCTTGTTTTCCTTTGGCCCACTGAATATAGCCGGCGTCGTCGGGATTTCCATCGTTTTGGTGATACATGGTGTGCAGCAAGGTGATGGTATAGATATCGTCCTGATCATATTCCTGCACACCGTCTACAGTAAAGTATAAAATGTGATAGTAATTATTGTAGAGCCTGGTTTCCTCTGTCGCCAGCCAATTGATGACCTGCTGGCGTAGCTGGGGATTGGCATAATATTTTTTGAACTGCTTCACATAGCCGTATTGACTGTTAATGATAATGTCATAATAGTAGTCTGCTTCTCCACTGGCGGCTGTCCAGCCGTATTCCTGGTCAGCCAGCTCCGTGGTGTAAAAGGCTGCACCATTGCTGCCCCCAGGGCAAAAGTTCCACCGCTTCGCCGCCCCAGTCGGTCAAACAGGCATTGGCCAGCTGCCGCGCTTGCTGTTCGGTCAAGTTCTGCTCTGCACTGTGCAAAAAGCTGCTGCTGGCTGATGGAATTTTCCATCTCCACGATCTGTCCCTCTGCATTGCAGTATAAGGCCACCCAGTAATCGGGATTGGTGTCCGGCGCGCTGTATTGCCGCCACAGACTGCGGCTGTAGCCCATTTCCAGCGGCTCCTCCACATAGTCTGCCCCTTGCAGATTCAAGCCTGCCGGCAGATAGGCCGCAAGCTGCTTACCGTCTGCTGCAGCGGCGTCAGACGGCGTTTTGGCGCTGCCGTTTCTGTGGCCAGCACCAGTGTGTCCAGCATGGCCTGCATGCGGCTGCCCCAGCCTTCTTCATAGACCGAAGGCATGCTGAGTTGCGCCACCAGACAGCCCTCCCGATAGGCGGTTACATAGCAGATGTTGACCACATCGGTTCCGTAAGCGGTCAGCACCTGCCACGGGCGGGACGGCTCCGCTGGGAAATACTTGGTTTCACTGGTTTTCGCCCAGATAAATGGCGCTGCCGAGGAACCGGCTTGCGGCCTGTAACGGCTGTCTGGCTCCAGGTCGGCCAGCCATTGGCCGACGGTGCAGTCTGGCACAAAACCGATTTGCAGATAGGTTTTCACCGCTGCGGCTTGGTCGGCTTGCAGCACATAGGAATCACAAAAGGCGCCGTTTTGCTGAATACCGTTTAATTGACTGCGGAAGGCAGAAGCGTCGGTAAACAAAACATAATAACCCGGCTGCCGGTTCATACGCAATGTCATGGTTTCCTCCTGCCCCTCTATCCAAACCGGAACCTGCCGCTCTACAGCGTCGGCCCGCAGCAAATCAGCGGCAGTTTCACGCCGAAAGGCTTCCAGATAGCCGTACTGATCGTTGACCTTCATGGTATACCAGACATCATCGGCCATGGTACCGCAGGTGAAATAGCTGGAAAGCGGTTCGCCCTGCTGGTTCTGCTCTATGCGCTGCTCCGTAAACTCCAGCGCGGCGCCGCCGTCAATCAGCTTGCGCACCGCTTTCTGCACATAGGCTTTGCGCTGCTCTGTGCTCCACGGTTGCTCCAACGGTGCTATAGCTGCCAATGCCTCACTATGGCACTGATAACGATAGCCGATAATCTGCTTGTCTTTCTTCGACACCACAACGGACAACGCCCGCTGAGGCCAATACAGCTTACCAGTATCGTCAGTCCAGCCGATGGCGTAGCTGTCCGCTGTATCTTCTGCCGCTGTGTAGGGCTCCTCCATCCACAAATAGGTTACGCTGTCGCCTGTATCGTCCTCCTGTACGTCATACACCGCTGGCTCCGCTATGGCGTTATCCGGCAAAAAGCCGGCAAGCTGCTTGTAAGCCGCTAAGCCATCCTGTATTTTGCCTACCTGCAGACATCCGCTGGCTGTTATAGCCAGCAAGGCCACTGCCAGCAGCGCCGCAATGCCTTTTTGACCTGCCTAGGATATAAAATGGCGGCAAATCGTTTTTTGCTGCTTTGGGCCTGCTTGCTTAGATAGGTGGACAAGGCGATGCCTTTTTTGATTAGCCATGGCCTTTAAGATGGTCATGCTGTAGGCCTTGCGGTAGTCAAATCCTGATTGCGCACCACAAATTCATCGCAAACCTGCTCCACGTCCCGATTAGCTTGCCGTACCATCAGCCACACCAACGGATTAAACCAATGCACCCCATTGGCCATCAGTAATAGCAGCTTATACCACAAGTCATGAAATTTATAATGGGTTAGCTCATGGCGCAGAATCAGCGCCAATTCCTGTTGCCCGTAAAAAAGCGCCGGGGCAACAGTACTACAGGCTTTACAAAGCCCAGCAGCATAGGCCCCTGCACCGCTGCGCTGACTGCCACATGGGGCACCGCCTTCAACTGCAAATCGGCTGCGGCCTGTTGCAGCAATTCCTGACAATCCTCAAAGGTTGAGCCGCTGCCATCGCTCTGCGGCGGAAGAAGCCGTACTGCACGCCATGCCACAATAGAAAGCCCACTGCGCCTACCAGCCAGATTGCGGAGAATACTACGCCGCGGGAAATGGGCTGCTGCATCGGCGTGACTGCCACCGGAGAAGCGGCTACTTGTGGTTCCGCTACCTTATTATCAACAGTTGGTATGACTTCCCATCAGCAACCGGTATGATAGCTGGCTCGACGGGATTGCTATCGGCAATCACTTGCCCGCCGTGCCAGACCGGCGCTGCCTGCAAATCCATCTCCAACTGCACCGCTGTCTGAGGCAGCTCCAGCGAAAAGGGCACCAACAACCGCACCGCAAGAATTAACCAGATGACCTTGCGCCAACGGGCGCTATAGCGCTTCTGCCACAGCGGCACCAACAACCGCAATACACCGATAACCATCGCCGTACTCAAGCTGATTTTGCAGCATGGTTTCTATTAAAGTTGTCATCTTCTACGCCCCCTTTCATGGCATTGTCGTTATCATTTTTCCAGCAATGCATCGGTTACCTGCCATTGACCATCTATCCGTTCCATGGTCATGATGAGATAGCCGTTGGCTTGGGTATCATTGGGCAGCTCAATCTGTAGGGTATAGCCGCTCTCGCCTGTAAACGCTATGGATTTCTTATCACATTCACTGAGCAGATAAGCAATCGTGGTATTATAGTCATAGTCGGCAAACTGCGGATGCGCTGCCTGTCCAAAGAAATCCATCATAGCCGGCTGCTTTTCGGTATAGCCTTGGGCAAAATGGGCCGCTGCCCACAGCATCTGCCACCGCTCCGCTTCCTGCTGCCAATCTAGGGGCCTTTCCCGCGATAAGAGCGATTATCTTTGCTATACACCGGATAAGCCACTGTTTGTTCCAAATCTAGCGTACCATCCTCCAGAATGGGCGCTTCTATCGTAAACTGATACAGGCCATTACGCTCTTGCTTCAAATTTTCCCAAACAAATTGATGGCCCTCTGGGTCTGTTTCCATTAAGGTGTCCAGCTTAGCCCATTGCTGTTTGGTGATCTGAGGCCGCCAGGATATTAAATAATTATTCAACTTCAAGATATACGTATCATCCTGTTTGGACTGTGTCCATGTTGCGCCAGAAAAACCGCCGTTCTCCAAATAGAAGGTATCGTCCATTTGCTGATAAAACTGTTCCGACAGCCAATTTTGCGCCTGCGATAATTGGTCCGGATTGTCATAAGATCTCTGCACACTGCTCAAATAACGATATCGAGTGTTAATCACAATATCATAACGGTAATAGTCCGCTGTAATTTCACTGCGATAATGCTCGGTGAGGCTACTAGGATCTAAGCTGATTTCCCGTAATTGCAGTTTTGCACCACCTGGAATAAGCGCCTTGGCAATCTGCTTCGCATAATCCATACATTCGTCATCTTTTCCATACAGCGACACTTCTGGCTCTGGCAAAACAAGCTCTGTTTCATCACAGCTGTAATATATGCCATAAATTTTGTCGTCGCCTGTAGTATATACGTTTAAACACCTTTTCGGCGGGATATATTCTTCCAATTTTTGGCCATTTTCGTCCCAAAAATAACCTGCGGCTGTTTCACTTTGGCCCTCCAGCCAATCATAGGCATATATTTTTTCACCAACCTCAAATGTCATGCCATAACTTTCCGTGATTTCACCCACCGTATAATTTTCCGGCTGTTCAATCGCCCCTTCCGGCAGCCACGGCGCTATTTTTTTCATACAAGGCCAAGCCAGCATCCACCGGTTCCTCCGGCCCTACCTGCAGACATCCACTGGCCGTTACGGCCAGCAAGACCACTGCCAACAGCGCTACAATGCCTTTTTTGACCTGCTTGGGATATAGAATATCGCTAAATCGGCTTTTGCTGTTCTGGGCTTGTTTACTCAGATAGGTGGACAAGGCGATACCTTTTTGATTAGCCATGGCGTTTAAAATGGTCATGCTGTAGGCCTTGCGGTAATCCAGATTCTGATTGCGCACCACAAATTCATCGCAAACCTGCTCCACGTCCCGATTGGCCTGCCGTACCATCAGCCATACCAGCGGGTTAAACCAATGCACCCCATTGGCCATCAGTAATAGCAGCTTATACCACAAGTCATGAAATTTATAATGGGTTAGCTCATGACGCAAAATCAGCGTCAATTCCTGTTTCCCGTAAAAGCGCTGGGGCAATAACATCACCGGCTTTACAAAGCCCAACAACATAGGCCCCTGTACCGCTGCACTGACTGCCACATGGGGTACCGCCTTCAACTGCAAATCGGCTGCGGCCTGCTGCAGCAATACTTCACTATCCTCCAAAGGCTGAGTTGCTGCCAAGGCCTTGCGGCGAAAGACGCCGTACTGCACGCCGTGCCATAGCAGAAAGCCCACTGCGCCTACCAGCCAGATTGCAAAGAATAGCACGCCGCGGGAAACAGGCCGTTGCATTGGCGTGATTGCTGCCACCGGAGAAACGGCTGCTTGCGGTTCCGCTACCTTATTATCAACAGTTGGTATGACTTCCACATCAGCAACCGGTATGATAGCTGGCTCGATGGGATTGCTATCGGCAATCACTTGCCCGCCTTGCCATACCGGCGCCGCCTGTAAATCCATCTCTAGCTGCACCGCTGTCTGGGGCAGTTCCAGCGAGAAGGGCACCAACAGCCGCACCGCCAGCAGCAGCCAAATGACCTTGCGCCAACGGGCGCTGTAGCGCTTCTGCCACAGCGGTACCAGCAACAGCAATACACCGATAACCGCCGCCGTACTCAAACTGATTTGCAGCATTGTTTCTATAAAGTGAAGCATCATTCCTCCGCCTCCTCAATAAATCGCTTCAATTCTTCTAAATCGGCTTTGGATACCTTCTGACCGTCATAGAGCGAAGCGACCAGACTAGTCAGCGAGTTGTGGTGCAGCTTGCGCAGCAGCGTACTGCTGGCTTCCTGCACATAATCTTCCCGCGGAATTAACACCGAATAAACATTGTGCCGCCCTTCCTTATCGCAGCACAAAAGCCTCTACCGCACAGCCGCGTCAGCAAATTGAGCAGCGTAGGTTTGGTCCAATCCTTGTCCAACCGCTCCATAATATAATCGGAGGTCACCGGCGCTTTTTTGGCGTCCCCAAACCACCAGCATAATTTCCAATTCTGCATCCGGTAATTTTTTTGTTGTTTTCATGGTTCCCACTCCCAGTTTCAAATTTACATCTCGACAATTGTCTAACTTAAGCTATTTACATTTTGACATTTGTCTAACAATATGTCAAGCACTATTTTATTTTTTACAAATAAAATTTCTTACTTGTCGGGTTTACAGACTGCTTAGCAACAGAAAAAATAGCAGCCGAAAAAGAACGTCCCGTTCCGGCTGCTATCCTCTCAAAAAATTTTATATTTTACTTTTCACTGGCTTTTTTGCTGTAAATACACCCGCACCTCCAGCAAATTGTTGCACACCGTGCAGCTTAGCTGCTCCATCTCCGCCGTCACCGGCAGCAAATCGGGCACCATGATGGGCTGCATACCGGCTCGGCTAGCTGAACGGATACCGTTGTACGAGTCTTCAATGGCATACGCCTCTGTCGGCGCAACGGCCATTTTTTCACAGGCCATCAGATAAATATCGGGCTCTGGCTTGCTGCGTTTCAAATTTTCGCCGCTGACAATCACATCGAAATACTCAATGAGCTGCGCCTGCCGCAAGCCGTTCAGAATATATTGCAGCGTACTAGACGATGCCAACCCAATAGCATACCCGTTGTGCTTCAGATAGTCCATCAGCTCCCCGCACACCCGGTTTGACAGGCAAGCCATATTTATCGGTATAATTGTAGAAAAAATTCTCTGGTGTACTTACGGAATTCCTCATAGGAAAACTGCGGACCAAACTGCTCCTGCAGCAACCGCTCCGTAAAAATGTGATTAGTACCCACACACTGCAAAAAACAAATGGTCCACTTGGCCTAGATGCAACCGTTCTGCCGCATAGCGCCAGCCCTGCTGCACCACCTGCTCCGAATCAAAAATCACTCCGTCCAAGTCGAAAATCACCGTTTTTCTCATCCTCACGCCACCTTTTTTCCAGTCTTTTGCTCTATTATAGAGTGTCCAATGCAAAAAGTACAAAGGGCCAGACGTGTTCTTTACATAATGATAAGCCTCAAAATAACTATGAAGATAAAACGCCTTGCGCAATCCACTGTTCTACACAAGTTTCTACCTCTAAACGTGCATCTAACTGATTTCCCTGCCAATTTACGGTGACTGGATAATGGATAAAATCGGATATTGTAGCACTTGTGAAAACTTCTTTGGTAAAACCGCTGGCATACGCCTTACCGTCTCGTAACAACAGACAATGCTCAAACTCCGGCTTGATTTCTTCTGTATAGTGGGTTACAAAAATAAGCGTTATGCCCGTTTTATTGGCCAAATCTTGAATAAAGTTGAGTAAATATTCCTAGAAAAAATATCAAGACCGGCGCACGGTTCATCCATTATCAGAATATCCGGCTTGGCCATCAGTGCGCGAACCGTCAACACACATTGCCGCTCACCGTTAGAAAGCAAATGAAAGGGATGGGAAATCACTTTTTTTAAGCGGAAGGTTTTCAGTAGGTCCTTGGCCTTGCGCACATCCTCATCGGTAATTCCATAATCTAATCCTAGCGTGGCAAATTTTCCGCTTAAAACAATATCTAAAACAGATTCCTTGGTATAATATTTTTCAAAATAAGACCCGCTAACTCCAGCCAATTTTAGTCCGTAAAGTTAATGTATTTTCTGCGTCATAGCGCTGTCCAAAAATATGCAGGTCTCCATGCGTATAATTGCGATACCCAGCCAGCAGACTTAGTAACGTAGTTTTGCCGCTGCCGTTTTTAACCCAAATAAAACCCAGTGTTCGCCCTGACGAATAGTCCAATCAATACCTTTTACAATAAAATTATTGCCAGTTTTAAAACCCAGTTGTTCAGCCTGCATTACGACCTCTGCCATTTTACCAGCCCCTTACTTTTGATTTTCATCGCCGTTATTCCCAAGGTGAAAGCCATGTTCGTCCAAAATACCCCAATCCTTGCAACACCAACTAAGCATATCACACACCTTTGCCACGTTGAACTGATAGGTTACATCATTGTCCTCTAACTCGGGAAAATAATTGAAATCCACTGCATCAATAAAATCCTTAGCAGTATTGTAAATTTCTGGTGCTGTGCCAAACTCTATCTTCATACAGTTATCACAAAATATTTCTGCGCCTGCGCCACCGTATTTATTGTAGATCACCATGCGTACCTCCAACGGCTTACCGCAGTAACGACAACAGCACTTTTCTGAACGCTGCTTTAACATTGCATACCGATCCATTAGTCATACTCCCCTTCTGTTTATAAGCTTCTACTTTACAGCCTTCATGGCATTTTATATTGTTATTATCTATTTTTATTATAGAAGTTCCACAATTTCATCGTCAAATATGGGAAAACTATTCACCGTATAGTTTCAAATTATAGAGTCATGCTTCGTTTTTATAAATAATCTCAATATTGATAATAATGAAAATTATAGTTTAAAACTATCACCGTCAATAGTTTCCTGATATTTGACGGGACTATAGCGGTCCAATATAATCAAAGTATAGAGTTCCTAAACGCATTGGCCAATGCATCCACTCAAACATACAAAGAACAGGAGGAATTGTAATGGGTAAGAAAAAGAGCTATGATGATCGGCTTAGATGGCGCCGATCCCTGGTAATTAAACGTATGATGGATGAAGGTCGCTTGCCGAATTTCAAAAAAATTTCTGGAACAAGGTGTGGCCCACAATTCATTAGGTATGTTAGGGGTAAACCCTACTGTTACGCCGCCTAACTGGTGCTCTATGGCTACTGGTAACTGGCCAAGAACCCATGGCGTAACTGATTTCTTCACACATACCTTAGGTAAACCTCTTGACTTACTGGAAATGAACTGGGATTCCAGACGGGTAAATTCTGAAATGATTTGGGAGTCTTTTGAACGGGGCGGTAAAAAAGCAGTTCTATTAAACTACTGCGAAGCGTGGCCACCACGCGTAGAAGGCACACAAAATATTTTTATTGATGGAACCAGCGCTACGCCATTTTTAAGAGATTTCTGTGACTTCCAAAAAGTAGCTGAATTTTCCGGCGAATACACAGAAGTAAAATATATTCCGCATTATATGGATCCTTCCGACGTTGGCGACTGCATCGTATACAGCGACCAGTTGGAAGAAATGCAGCGGGAACAGGCTGAAAGCGAAGCCGACTCCCGTGACGCTGGAGAAAAAGCAAAAAAAGCGGGCATTGATATGAGCGGTTTCTACAGCAGACCTGGCGTAGAAATTGTAGATGTAGAATATCCTGAATTAACCAACACACCGCCACCAATTAATTTCCCAACTAACGTAGTTATCGACAGTAAAGTTGATGCTGGCGGTGAACAAAAATCATTTAAAGCCTCTGCCGACTTTTTTTTTGCACCAACTAAAGAACCTAAAAACTGGAAGGGTGACGTCCCTGCCGATGCTTTAGAATCTGTCATTATCATGAACAGCGGTTTAGAAAAACGTTTCATTCTAATTAAGAAAAAATAATGGTGTTTACAACGAAGTTGCCGTTTATAGTAAAAAAAGATACCACTAAATTGCTGGGTTATGCCAAAGCAGACGAAAATGGTATGTGGAGTGACTTCATCTATGACCAGTTTATGCTGGACGAAAAGAAAGTAAAGGTTGCTTATCGTATCAGAATTTTAGGAATAGAAGCTGACGGTAGCAAAACAAAAATCTTTATTGGACAGGCGTTGACCATGGGAAATTCCACCTATTTTTATCCAGAAGATATCATGGACGAATTCTGGGAAAAGGTTGGACCAATCTGCAGTATGGCAAGTTATGGCCGTTATGAAGCCTTATCTGACAAAGTGACTATGGAATCTTTCGCCCAGATTTACGATTGGCATGAAAAAGCAACTGATTATCTGCTAAAAGAAAAATGCCCAGATTGGGATTTGTTCTATCTGCATATTCATGGTATTGATTCCTGCAACCACTGGTATATCAATCAGTCTATCCCAGACAGCCATCCAGAATGGGAAAGAATCAGACACGACTGCATCGAAGGTATGTATGAAATTTCTGATAAACTAGTCGGCTATTATATGCAATATTTGGATGACGATACTGCTTTAATTATCACTTCTGACCATGCTGCCATTCCAAAGAGTCCAGGTTACGAAAACCCAGGTTTGGGCGAAATGGCTGCTTTAACACCAAAAGCTATGATCGATTTAGGTTTGGCAGCTGTTTATAAAGATGACAAAGGTAAATGGAAAATGGATTGAGCAAAACAATTGCAGTTGCTCAGCGTTCCGCTCATGTTTATATCAACTTGAAAGGCAGAGAACCACACGGTATCGTAGAGCCGGAAGATTACGAAAAAACAGTAGAGGATGTTATCAGCAAGTTGTACAGCTACCGCGATCCCAAGAGCGGCGACCGTGTCATTGCTTTCTGTATGACCCGTGAAGAAATGGAAACCATCGGTATGGGCGGTCCCCACTGCGGCGATATTTTCTTCCAGGTAACCCATAATTTCTGCAATGAACACGCCAACTCTATGAATCATGTGACCAACCACGGCTATTCCCTATTATGCCTGTGTATGATGGCTGGCGGCGGCTTTAAGAAAGGCGAAATTATCAAACGTCCTATCCGTTTAGTGGACATTGTACCGACTATTTGTCATCTCTGCAATGCGCCAATGCCAAAAAAGAAGTAGAAGGCGGCATTATTTATCAGGCTATTGACCAAGAATATTAATGCTTATTTGGCACGAAAGCGACTAAATATAGAAACTTATCGAAAACGCTTCATATAAAAAAAGAAACGGGAAGGTTTTATTCCTCCCGTTTCTTTTTTACTTATGACACCGTCAACTGTCAAACTATCAAGAGGATTGCGTAAAAAATAATCTCTTACACAATCACACAAGGCTTGATAGATAATTCCTTCGGTATGAATCCATTGCTCTCGTTGGCTAACCAGAGAAGCAATAATAATTCTCCGCCGCAACTTTTCTTCGATTTGCAGTGGAACCACCTTACCACTTTGGATATAGATATCATCCCTCATGGAAAGCTTCGATGTAATAGCCACCGCATGTTTTTTCTTAATCAAAGCTTTCTTTAAATGCTCACCATCTTCATATACATCCCCCTGCTTCAATCCATTGGGCACATGTCCGCTGAAATATTCCTGCAAATTACGTTTATTGGAACTAATCGGATACTCTTTTAAATCATCCACCATAATTAGTGGTTTTTTGTCAAAGGGTGCCCTTGTGCCACAAACAGACACAACTCATCATAAGCAATAAAACCATACATCAACTTGGCTTCTTCCGCAGCTTTGCGGATATTAACCTCTTCAGCTGCCCAAAAATCGACAATAGCAATATCAGCCTGTGCCTTGGCCAGCTTTTGAATGCTTTTATATACATCGCTTTCACTGAGTCGCAGCCTCAGTTTTGGATACTTTTCCTGAAAATTCGTAATTAAATGGTACCCCACATCGCTGGAAGAAAAAAACGGCAATAAAACTTTAAAATCCCCTTTTAAATCTTTTTCCGTTAAGGTCGCAATGTTCTGCAGCTCAGCTACTAATCGCAAAATCGTTTCGGCTTTCTCTAAAATAATTTGTCCCATCAAGGTCGGCATCATACCATGGGTTCCACGCATAAAAATCGGTACGCCCAATTCCTGCTCTAAATTGCTCAATGCAACACTCAACGAAGGCTGTGAAATGAAAAGCTCCCGTGCAGCTTTGGAAATAGACTGTTGACGTTCAATTTCTTTAATATAAACCAACTGATCCAATCTCATATACAAGCTTCCCCTTTGCTCTTCCTCTTATATTCATTTTATCTGGTCCGCAAAAACACAGCCAATATTTTATAACTATAGTGCTTATAGTTATAAAGTATACTTTTAACGCTAGAAATCAATATGTAAATAAAGTAAAAATTGCAACCTATTTAGTTTTATAATATAATAAAAATTCTAAATATCTGAATAATTTTTTATCCAGAATATTATACATATTCCAACATTTTACTCATTATAAATCTTTTTTTATCTGTCTGTCAAGTTACCCTGTTTATCCTCTTACTCCCATTTTTTCTAGAAACAACGAAGGGCTGTCCCCACACGGTGAACAGCCCTGTAAATTATGTTACCGTTATGCTAAGAAAATCTCAGACAACGGATATCCTACCACAATCAAAATAATCAAAAAAAAGTGAAACAAGTAATGAACGTATAGACCCAATGTTTTTTATTGTCAATTAACTCATGACCAAAAATCATAGCAGATACAGGAGAAGCCGACGGTAAAATAAAAGCAATATTTACGGCAAAGGTCAATAGACACACAATCCCCATAACATGAAGAGATGTATAGGTTAACCCAAAGGTTGCAGCAATCGGTGCTAATATCAAGGCAACTACCATGTTATTCCCTACATTAGTCAGGAACACAGCGATAAATAGGAATACCGCAATAAACACCAGTGGATTTAATCCGTTAAACACAGGGGAAAGTACCAGCAATAAAGCTTCCTTGATACCAGTAGTTTCGTCTAAAAGAATTGTGGACAGACACATCGCCACCGACAGCAGGAAAGCAATATTCCATACAATATTGGTAGAGGCTAATTCTTGGAAATTCAACAATGGCTTTCCATCTACCTTAATAATGCACAAAATTACGAACATAATAATTACAATCCCAATAGTGCTTACAGAAGCATATTTTTTGTGCAAACCAACTTTCGGCTGGTACAAAACCAGGCGCGGCTAGGAAAAAATAATATAGGCAAAGAAGAAACCTAATAAAAACTTTTGCACCTTCGTCATAGGCGGTAAATCTTTTCTAAAGAAATCAGCATTGACATTTTTCAAATTGCTTACATCAGCGCGGAAAATAAAGCGCATTAGTAATACAAATCCTAAAATCAAACAAATCAATATAGGAAATGCGGTACAGATATATCCAATAATATCAACAGATTCTCCCGTAATAGCTTTTACCGTGCCATAGAGATAAAGAGGCAATCCCTTAAAAGGAAGCAACGCGCCTGCAAAACCGGACACAGCAGCTGTACCTAAAATCATCAAATGAGCCCAGGCATCCCCTTTTTTATAACCAACCCGATTACATAATGGTACTAAAATGCCCCACATAATCAAAGTTGTCAACAAAGGATTTCCTGTGAAAACAGAAAATAATGCTGTTGCCACCAGCCAAATGGTAGAAAAGACCCAAGGACGACCATCACAAATTTTTCTCGTCAATAAAACGTAATGATATGATCATTTACACCTGCACGAGAAATAACACCTAGAACACCCATCGCTAAAATACAAATCCAAACAGTGTCATTCCCTTAAAGACATGGTTAAAATTGTTGTCAATTTATTATATCCAACAAATGAAAAAGCAAATAAAGCTAACAAGCTAGGCCACAGTAAATCTACCGTTGACCACAGAAAACTACACCAATAAAAATTCCCAATACTCTCATTCCTAACTCTGTAATAGGCGCTATTGGTGGTAAGAAACCGAACCCAAACATAATAAAAAATACCGATAATGGACAATACATAATATTTCGTATCTTTTGCTTCCATTACAATCACCCCCAAAAAAATTGTGATTTCACTCTTCAAATTTATTGGGAAAACTTTTCTCTGGCCAGTAGGAACATTCCCATAAATTTATAATATACAAAATATATAAATTTGTCTAATGCATATAAAATATGAAACTTATAGTTTGAAACTATATGCCGCTGAGAAAACATATGCACGATTGTTATACGGTTTTTACAAACAAAAAAACGCCGCGTCATCGCAACAAGCACAAAATTGTCACAATAAAACGCAGCGTTTTTCTTTTTTAACTGTACTTCTTCTATTTCTTCCGATAAATTACTTCTCCATCCTTAATAGTTTCCAACACCTGAATATCGCGGATTTTCATAGGGTCTACTTTCAAAGGATTGCCATCTAGAATAACCAAATCGGCCCGTTTTCCAACTTTGATAGATCCTTTGCTATCTTCTTCAAAATAAGCATAAGCCGAATTGATGGTGATACCTTTCAAAGCGTCATAAACGCTAATACGCTGTTCCGGTCCAATTTCTACGCCGCTGCGGGTAATGCGGTTGACAGCGGCCCATACGCTATGCAGCAATTTCGGCCGCACAATGGGCGTATCGGTATGGAAATTATAAAGCATGGCTCTGTCTAAGGCTGATTTCACCGGACTGACCCGACGGCCCCGTTTATCACCAAAATTTTTCAAATGGACATCGCCCCAATACCAGGTGTGCGCTACAAAAATAGACGGCAGCATGTGCAGCTTCACCATACGGTCTAACTGGTCATCTCGTACAGTCTGACAGTGAATCATCACTGGTCGCAAATTATCTTTATTGGGATTGTCAGAGGCAGCCAGCTCTGTTTCATACACATCCAACAACTGCTGGGAAGCGGCATCGCCGTTGCAATGGGTTAATAATTGCTGATTATCGGCGATAGCTTTTTTCACACAGGCATGCACCTGCTCATCCTTTAGCCAAGGATAGCCGCAATAGTCACCGGAATTTTCATACGGCGCACTCATCCAAGCCGATTTGCCCTGGGGGAACCGTCCAATAAAATTTTATAGCCGCCAATTTTTACATGATTGATATAAGTTCCCACAATCTCCTGATTTTCTGCCATTACATTGTCTAACCCTTCTGGGCACATACTTTCTAACGGACTAGGATAGGCAACAATATCCACCTTTAAACGGCCTGCAGCGCCAGCCTTGCGCATAGCTGCCAAGCCAGCGCCAGAGGTACCGCCATCCTGCACAGTCGTGATACCGTTAGAGGTATAGACTTCCTGTACCTGTACCAACAAATCTTCCAGATTCTCATCTCCGCTGGCATTTAAAGCACCCAACGCCATAATAGCTGTTTCTTCCAAATAGCCGGTTGGCTCCTGCGTGCCTGGATAGCGAGCAATTACACCGCCCTCTATCTCTGGCGTTGCTTCATTGATGCCGGCCTTGGCTAGCGCCAATGAATTGGCTACCCCCCATATGACCAGAAGCATGCAAAATGATAATCGGATGCACTGTGGAAACCCTATCCAATATCTTTTTGTCAGGATGCCGCCCCTCTACTAAATAGTTATGGTCATACAGACAGCCAAAAACAGGTTCTCCCGCAGCAATCTTGCGTTCCGCAATGAAGTGTTGCAGAATTGTTACAATATCATCAAAATTTTTTGCGTCTTCTAAGATTGCCCTAGTGGCATACTGTGGGCCGGCCATGGTAATGTGACCATGCCCATCGATAAAAGACGGCATTAAGGTGTTACCTTCTAAATCCCGCAACTGACAGTGAACGCTTTTTGCGCTGCTACTGCATCATAAGCACCTACCGCTTTAATTTTTTCCGTCAACCACCAAAACGGCTTCTGCAAAATCCTTTTCGCCCTCCATGGTAATCACATCGCCATTAAAATATAAGGTTTCCATCTGTCTCGCTCCTTTTTATCAAGTTATTAGATCGTTCGTTTCCATTGCTCATTTCGTTACTGGCATTATAGCACCGCTGTTTTTTATAAAAGAAAAATATATCTTTCTCAAATCATTTTCTCTATTTCATTTATGTTTTTATATAGTAAAGTTTTTTTTTGCAATTTGAATATGCTTAGATATATTGTCTTTACAAAATAAAATTCCTTATTTTCATAATTTCAAGGCAATTCATGAAAAAAAAAGCTGGACATTTCCGGCAAAAAACCGTTATACTATAAATGTAACTTTTTGTTACTTTTAACTTTTAATTTAAAATGAAATGTATTATCCATATAGACTTCCATTCTCTCGTGAAAGGAGGCCCGCTTATGCGTCTTTTCCAACGGAATATGCTGCTGGCTGTTTTACTGTTGCTATTCTGCTGTATCGCATCCCCGGCCTTTTCTGCCACCAACAATCTGGATGTTCAGGTTGATGGCAAAACTATGCAATTTCAGGCACTGGCAACCAATAATTTAGTTTTTATACCCGCCCGTGATTTGGCAAATCTCTTTGACGCCGAATTGTCCTATGATGCTAAAGAAAAAGAGCTGACCATCAAATCTGCCAAGACCAAGGCAGTGCTTACCATAGGCTCCAGCAGCATCGTTGTCAACAATAAAAAATCCAGTTGGACGCATCCCCTATGATTGTGAATGATACCACCTACGTGCCGGTTAAAGCAGTCTCCGCCATTTGGGGGCGCAAGCTACGGCGCTAATGAGCAAACCTTGTACATGCGCACCGATGGCAGTCCTGTTCAGGTACCTGCTGTAGAAAAAAAGTGCTTACAAAAAAAGAAACCGTTTCTATTGGTGGTAAAAACACCACTGTCAGCTATATTTTAGTGCCTAAATCCTCTAATCTGAAAGCAGACGTAGCACTGGCGCAAAATGCCATTGGTCAAACCGAGTCTTTAGCCAGTCTGGCAAAAACGCTCCTCGGCCAAAGCCGCCATCAACGGCAGCTACTTCCAAAGCTATGACAGTTCTCAATCGCAGGATCCCTTTGGCTTGTTGATTAAAACGGCAAGCTGGTTCATGCAGAAGGCACCGGTAGCGTCATTGGCTTTACCAGCAGCGGCACTGTAAAAATGGACATTGTTCGCAGTTCCATCACAGCCACTGTAGGCGGCACCAACTATACGGTTTCCTTTAGTAAAACCACACACCAGCCGTTAACAGCAACACGGTTGTTCTATTTACCAGCGCCCGTGGACGCAGCACCAGTTGCGCGTTCGGAACATCTTTGGTAGTACAAAACGGTGAAGTTATATCGGTGTCCAATAAAACGGCAGCCAACATTCTAGCAATGGTTATGTACTGTTTTTCACCGGTGATAAAGCCTCTGCCGCCCAGGCTGTCAAAAAGGGCACCAAGGTTTCCTATACTATCAATTATGTCAACCAAGCCGGCAACAAAGTGGATTGGTCCAACGTACAGACCGCAGTAGGCGCTGGTCCATTACTCCTGAAGGATGGCGCTAACGTAGTCAACCCAGAAAAAGAAGGCTTCTCCGATTCGGCAGGCTTTCGATGGCCGTTGCCCGCAGTGCAGTAGGTGTCACGCAAAAGCGGCGATATTTTGCTGGTAGGCGGCGTCAAATGTACGCTAAATCAACTGGCTTCGGTCATGTCTCAGTTGGGGGCAGCGCAAGCCATTTGTATGGACAGCGGTTCTTCTTCCGGGCTCTATAGCAGCGGCAGTACATCCCTGCCGGCACCGAGCAAAGAAATCAGCAATGCTTTAATCTTTAAATAACCCACATAGATGCAAAAAATGGTACAGATGATTTCTATCTGCACCATTTTTGTTTATCTTTTTTCCGCATATACCGCCCATATTGCTCGTCATCTATCATGTTATATACACATACGCAAATAGTACTTCCCTTAGTACCTGACATAAAACAAAACACTGGCTCTACCATAAGACAGAAGCCAGTGTCGAAATACTTACTTCATTTCTTGTATACTCAACAGCGCCGTCAAGGGCATTTCCGTCACTTCCGAGATTTTACTTAAAGTTCTCAAGGTAGTGGACACCTTGCCGGTTTCAATTTTACGATACCCCTTCTGTACTTAAGCCTAATAAATGCGCCATTTCTTCTTGCGTGTAGTTCTCTTTGTTCCGATAAGTCTTCAACTTTTGAGCCAAAATTTTTTTCAGCTTCCATAATTATCACCTCCTTGATGATAATTGTAGAAACCTGTTTCCCCGGTTAATGCTCCTCTTCCACGAATGGGCCCTACCACAGCCAATTTAATTAAGGCTTTTCTTTGTTTTCACGACAAAAAGTTGTATTTTCATTTTATATTTTGTAATAACATCCCATTTTGTTACCCCAAATTTCTTATTGCTAAAAGAATAAAAAGAGGAACAAACCTGAAGCTTGCTCCTCTTTTCAGATATAGCTGTACAACCGTATTCGTAAAGGTAGGTTTGACATTTTGGCAAAGGGGGTTTGTCACGTATGTCGGATATTCTGATAATCTTATATTCCCAATAAATCTTCAAGCACAGCTATATTTATTAGCTTCAGCATACATCAAGGCAGGCATTTGTCAAGTGTTTTGGTAGGAATTCTTGCAAAATTTATCATTTTTTCCGCTAGAACAGAAAAAAGAACGCCATCACCACATGGGATAGCGCCCCTCTCTCTATTTATTTTAAGTTTATCACATAAGCTGTGAATTATTGATTTGGCTCTGTTACCATATCGTCCAAAGCATGACCGCCCAAAACGATCGGCAAGCACAAATCATCAGGGTCAATGGCAATTTCAATAATAGAGAACCGTCCATTGCCAAAAGCTTCTTTCAGCACAGCCGGCGCTTCTTCCTTACTCAAAATCTGATAGCCAGCCGCCCCATAGGCTTTAGCCAAATCCATAAAGTTTACCGATTTGCTGAAATGCACACCGCTGTAGCGCTGTCCGCTATAATGATATTGCAATTGACGCACCATACCCAACACATTATTATTGAACACCATAATCTTGATCGGCAAATCCTGTTCTAAAATGGTCCCCAGCTCATGCATACACATCTGGAAGCTGCCGTCTCCAGTTACTGCGATTACCAGATTATCGGGGCAAGCAATCTGCGCGCCCACAGCCGCTGGAATTCCATAGCCCATAGTGCCTAAACCGCCGGAGCTGATAAATTTACGCGGTGTGGTAAAATTATAGCTGTTAGCTGTCCATACTTGATGTTGACCCACATCGGTAGTAATGATGGTTTTTCCTTATCCACCAATGTTTCCACCAACTGCATGGTCCATGGCACATTAATACCGTCCGACATAGGCAGTGGAATAGGCGGATACAACGATTGGCACACAACCAAATCGCTCTGTTTTTCCAGTTGTGCGTTCAAGTCCACCAACACTGAACGCAAATCACCGACGATTGGAATGTTAATTTCCACGTTTTTGCCGATTTCCGCCGGGTCTACATCCACATGAATGATTTCCGCATTAGGCGCAAAGCTTTCGGCAGTGCTGATAACACGGTCGTCAAACCGCATTCCCAAAGCCAGTAGGCAATCGCAATCCTGCACAGCCATATTGGCTCCTTCATTGCCATAGGTACCCAGCATGCCCAAAAAACCGTGGCTCATCAGCCGGATAACCGGATAGGCCCATCATAGTGGCTACTACCGTGGCGTTTTTCATCTGCGCCAGCTTCATCACCTCTGCGGTAGAGTTGCTGGCTACCACGCCGCCACCCACACAGATGACCATTTTTCGGGAAGCCTTGATAGCTTTTACCGCCCGTTTAATCATACCCATATGGCCCGAAACAGTAGGCTTATAGCTGCGAATATCCACTTCTTTTTACCGGCACATATTCTATCACCGATTGGGAAATATCTCTGGGGATATCAATCAATACAGGACCTGGACGGCCTGTGCTGGCAATGTAGAAAGCCTCGGCAATAATACGTGGTAAATCCTCTCACATTTTGCACTAGATAATTGTGCTTGGTAATTGGAGAAGTAATCCCTGTGATATCAATTTCCTGAAAGGCATCTGTTCCAATCATAGAGCGGGGAACCTGTCCGGTAAACGCCACCAACGGTACCGAATCCATATATGCTGTAGCAATCCCTGTAACCAAATTGGTTGCACCAGGGCCGGAAGTCGCCAGACATACCCCTACCTTACCAGTCGCGCGGGCATAGCCGCTGGCTGCATGGGCACCACCTTGCTCGTTCCGCACCAGCACGTGATGAATATTGCTGTTCTTTAATGCGTCATAAATTTCTAACACTGCTCCGCCCGGATAGCCGAAGATGGTATCAACCCCCTGCGCTTCCAGGGCACTTATTAAAATCTGCGCTCCGTTTTGCTGCATGTAGTTCACCCCTAAATTATTTCTGTAACCAAGGCATTTTATCTCTTAATTTTCCCTACCTTTTCAATCTGATGGTCGGCTACAATAGCGCGCATCCGGTTGAAGGATGGACGTCCAGCCTGGTTTTCCAAAATCCAATTTTTCGCAAATACACCAGTCTGAATATCGGTTAAGATGCGTTTCATTTCTTTCTTGGTTTCTTCTGTTACAACACGAGGACCGCTTACATAATCGCCGTATTCGGCTGTATCACTTACGGAGTAATGCATGTATTCCAGACCGCCTACATACATCAAATCTACAATCAATTTTAATTCATGGAAGCATTCAAAATAAGCGCTTTCTGGCTGATAGCCTGCTTCTACCAGGGTTTCAAAGCCAGCCTGTACCAGCGCGCTAATCCCGCCGCACAGAATTGCCTGTTCACCGAACAAGTCGGTTTCGGTTTCTTCTTTGAAGGTGGTCTGCAGTACGCCTGCTTTTGTGCAGCCTACCGCTCTGGCAAAGGCCAATGCAATATTTTTGCAGTTGCCGGTAGCGTCCTGTTCCACTGCTACTAAACCTGGTACGCCAGTCCCCTGCTGTACTGCTTTCCGGAAGCTATGACCTGGAGATTTTGGTGCTACCATGAATACATCCACATCGGCTGGAGGTACAATCTGTTTGAAGTGAATATTAAAGCCGTGAGAGAAGCTCAACGCTTTGCCTGCGCTCATATGAGGCGCGATTTCATTGCGGTATACTTCCGCCTGTTTTTCATCTGGGATTAAAACATGGATGATATCTGCCTTTTCAGCAGCTTCTGCCACAGTCATAACCTGCAAACCGTCTTCTTCTACTTTTTAGCCCAGGTCTTGCTGCCTTTGCGCAGACCAACGATTACCTGCATCCCAGCATCACGCAGGTTCTGTGCCTGCGCATGACCCTGGCTGCCGTAGCCAATAACTGCGATTGTTTTCCCGTTTAAATATTCTAAATTTGCATCCTGATCATAATACATAACTGCCATTTTTCATTTCCTCCCAAATTTGAAAAATTAAATTTATGTGCAAACAAAATTGCTTTTGTTTCCGCGCAATCCTAATAACACCCTGTTCTTTTGAACCCGACATATCGTTCTGGCAAACCAGTGCGAACTTCTACGCAAGGCATGCTTTGCAAAAAACAACAACGTCAGACGCAAAAATAACAAGTCCGACTACTACTTATCCTTGGGGCTGCGCACCATAGCCGATATCCCTGTCTTCACAATTTCCTGAATACCAAAAGGCTGCAGCGATTTCAAAATTGCATCAATCTTAGATTCATCGCCGGTGGCTTCAATAATCAAAAAGAGCGACGGCCAATATCGATAATTCTAGCCCGGAAAATATCCATTAGCTGAATGATTTCCCCTCTGGTTTCTCTATCTGCCGCTACCCGCACCAACAGCAGTTGACGGCATACAGTGTCGTCGTTGGTCAAATCGTTCACTTTGATGACATCTACCAGTTTGTGCAGTTGTTTGGTCACCTGCTCAATCGTTTTTTTCATCGCCATCTACCACGATGGTCATACGGGAAATGGTTTTATCTTCTGTATCGCTTACCACCAAGCTGTCAATGTTGTATCCTCTTCTGGAGAACAGATTGGATACTTTGGCCAGTACGCCAGGATTATTCTCTACTAAAACTGCTACCTTATGCTTCATATCTCTACTCCCCCACTACAATATCATCCAGCCCTTTGCCGGCCGGTACCATTGATATACATCGGCGTTTGCATCAATCCGGAAGTCGATAAACCAGCCTTCCTTGTGCTGGTTAATGCCGCCGCCAGTTTTTCATCACACTGCGCCAATGCGTCAATGCGCATATAGTTCAAATCGTAAGCCTCTGCCAGCTTGCGCCAGTCGGGTGCGCTATCCAGAATAGTTTCTGAATAGTTTTCATCGTAGAACATCTTCTGCCACTGATGCACCATACCCAAGAAGCCATTGTTCATCAAACAAATTTTGATAGGCAGCTTGAATTTCTTCATGATGGCCAGCTCCTGCATATTCATCTGGAAACTGCCGTCGCCGGTAATCAAAATCACGTTACGGTCTGGGAATCCAAACTGAGTACCAATGGCTGCAGGGAATCCGAAGCCCATGGTGCCTAAGCCGCCGGAAGTGATAAACTGTCTTGGACCAGCCACATTTAAGAACAGTGCCGCCCACATCTGGTGTTGGCCAACGTCTGTCACTACAACGGTGTTTTCATCTACATACTTATCAATAAACGCAAAGGTTTTCTTTCGGCGGCAGTACACTGCCAGCCGGTGATTGAATCTCATAACGGCTCTGCTGCACCTCATCCATCCAATCTTTTGTGCTGACACTGCGGCAGCGCTTCCAGCAGCGCGTCTAAGAAATCAGCACTGTCTGCCACCAATGGATAGCCCACCGTTACCGTTTTACCAATTTCCGCCGCGTCAATATCCACGTGTACAATCATCTTGGCATTTGGTGCAAAGCTGCTGACATTACTGGTTACGCGGTCGTCGAAGCGCATCCCCACCGCCACTAGACAGTCGCAGTGCTTGATGGTATAGTTGGCTTCCACGGTACCGTGCATCCCTGGCATGCCCAAATCGTAAACATTGCCGGCTGGGAACACGCCCCGCCCCATCAACGTGGTGGATACTGGCATATTGGCCTTTGCGCAATTTCATACAGCACGTCCCGATTTTTTAACCGGTTTGTTGACGCCACCGCCCACAACCAGCATCGGCTTTTCCGCCTTTTGAATAAACTGGGCTACCTTGTTGACCTGCTCTTTGTTCACTTGGCAGGGCTTATATTTCATCATAATGCGGTTGCGCACTGTGCCATTGTCATAAGGCACCTGCACATCCTGCACAAATACATCTTTAGGAATGTCAATCACCACTGGTCCCGGACGGCCTGTGCTGGCTACAAAGAACGCCTCAGCCACAATATCGGGCAGTTGCGCCGCATCGGTAACCGCATAGGTATGTTTACAAATTGGCTGACAGATGCCTGTCATGTGAGCTTCCTGGAATCCGTCTTTCCCCTAATAATTCCTTTACAACCTGCCCCATAATGCACACCATCGGAATGGAGTCCATGTTGGCGGTGGCAATGCCAGTCACCAAATTGGTAGCCCCGGCCCGGACGTTGCAAAAAAACAAACGCCCACCTTGCCAGTTGCGCGGGCATAACCATCGGCTGCATGGGCAGCACCCTGTTCATGTCTGGTCAGAATATGCTTAATATTGGGGAAAATGCTTCAGCCGGTCGTACAGTGGGATAACTACCCCGCCTGGCAGACCGAACACCACATCAACATCATGCGCTTCTAAACAATGCAGTAAGATATCTGCTCTAACACGAAAAACAACACCTCTAAAATACGCTCTGCAAAATCCGCTGTCAAACCTAAACTGTGCGCCCCTCTTTCTCGCAGAGTCCATATCAAATTCAAAATTAAAAAGTTTTTTCGCTACTGTATCATAACAGTTTTCTCTGTTATGATACAAGTCGATTGCACTTAGTATACACTTCCCTTTTTAAATTGCAACCATCCAAAAAAAAAATGATAAAAAAAAGCTAATACCGCCAACTATGGCTCTGTTATGCCGTTAGTCACCGGTATTTTTTCTGTCCACGTTGACGGTTTCAGTACTTTTGTTATACAATTTAATCATTAAATTATGCTGACCTGCAATCATTTTCCAAGATCTATACAACAAGTGATGTTTCGTTTCCATTCAGAAAGAAGGCCGTTTTTTTATGTATGCATTGCTGCAAATTCTCTTATCACTGCTCATCATGATTGTGCTGCTGCGCAAACACATTCACATCAGCTACGCCGTGCTGGCTTCTACTGCTGTACTGTTTATGCTGTCAGGGTTGCACCTCAACCATCTGATTCAGGCGCTATATAGTACCGCCGTAAGCTGGACCACCTGGAACATGGTGTTCACCCTCTATCTAGTCATGTGTCTAGAATATCTGCTACGCACCAGCGGCATCCTCAAAAATTTCACCCAAGCCGCCGGCAATCTGTTCCATGACAATCGAGTGGTGTTAGCCTTTATGCCTGCCTTTCTGGGCCTTCTGCCCTCGCTGGGCGGCCTATCTTCTGCGCCAATGGTAGAAGAAGCAGCCCAAAGCTACCAAATTTCACCAGAACGCAAAACCGCTATCAACTACTGGTTCCGCCATGTGTGGGAGTTTTGCAACCCCATTTTGCCATCTATGCTGTTGGCCGCATCCTTCACCGCTATCCCCATTGGCAAAATTGTCGGCCATCAATTTGTATTGTCCTTTGCCGCTATTTTGATTGGTGCAGTCATTTTACTGCACGGCAAAGAATTTACACCTAGTGGTCAAGCTGTATGCAGCACATCCACCGACTCCAAAAACAACAAATTAAAAGCTGTTGTTCTGGCTATCGGCCCAATTCTGCTTAACGTATTTCTGGTTACAGTTTGTAATCTCAATACCACCCTGTCCATGCTACTCATTGTGCTGTTGCTGGCCTTTTTGCTGCATTACCAACCCAAACAATACGGACTAATGCTACGTGACGCCCTGAACCTGCCTATCATCAACAGTATTCTGGCCATTTTATTCTTCCAGGGAATGCTTTATGCCACCGGCACCATCAATGGTCTCATTGAATTTTTCCAAGCATCGGGCATCTCTCCGGCAGCCGTGGTGTACCTGACTGCCTTCTTTATGGGCTTACTAACCGGACTACCTCAAGGATTTGCGGCTATCGCCTTTCCGCTGGTTGTACCCATGCTGGGAGCAAGCAACTTGGACGGCTTAGCCCTCACCTATATTTGCGGCTTAACCGGGGTCATGCTCTCGCCAGCCCATCTTTGCCTGATTGTCACCATCGAATATTTTCATGCCAGCCTATTTTTCATCTCTAAAACCTATCGCCCTGGCACAATGTTTGTTGCTAGGTTTTACGTTTTTATGGATGACAGTTTTTTAATCTGTTTGCTATATACCGTTTCTATTTGCCTTTATAGACAGAAAGTTAGCTGAGCAAAAGCTTTATTATGTTTATACGACTGTTGGGCAAATAAACTTTTACGCATCTAATTATATTTGTTCATTCCACACACTTTTCTGACAGGGGACAAATCGAAATTTTGACAAAGATCGCCCCATACAAAAAGGCTTGCCCGCAATTTGCGAACAGACGCAAACAAGCTATGTCCACTCAGCTACTTAGCACAAATGCATCGTTTGTGTCTAAAATATTACAATATAACTCCATATCTCCGTTTTTATCAGAAAGCAGTTCCTGATTCTCAGCAATCAGCGTAATATCATATAAACATTGCTCATCATTCTCTGAAAACGTGATTGCTGTTACGGTCACTAAAAAATCTTCCTCATCCCAACTCTCACCAACAATGCAAGGCACTCCTATTTCATTCATAATAAATAAATTCCTCATCGGGTGAACCAAAGAATAAAAATCCCATTACATATACAAAAAGCGTTTTTCCAAACAATAGCAAAAAAGAGCAGCAAAATTAAACTTACTATTTTTAATACTCTATAGTAGGTTCCTTCTCCTTTATAGAGTGACAACGATTCAAAACTCAAATTTAAGGCAATTTTATAATAAAAGTTGTATCCCTATTTTACTGCACCAAATATTTAATATTATACAATATTAAATGAACTATTTAGCTAAATTTCGCAATAAACAAATTCATGTTGGTACAAGCAAAAAGGCACTGGAATAGGCTCATTCCAGTGCCTTTTTTCATGACTGCATCGGCAGTGACTAGAAGAAGGTATTACAGCTCTGGTTTTGGGCCGTTGAGCTGTCTATCCATAAATTTTTTCAAAAATTGACCGGTGTAAGATTTTTTTCACCTTCACCACTTCTTCCGGTGTGCCAGTGGCTACAATGCGACCGCCGCCTTTGCCGCCTTCCGGTCCTAAGTCGATGATATAGTCAGCCGATTTGATGACATCCATGTTATGTTCAATAACCAGTACGCTGTCGCCATCGGCCACCAGACGGTTCAACACTTCCAGCAGCTTGTGAATGTCGGCGATATGCAGACCAGTGGTGGGTTCATCTAAAATATACAGCGTTTTACCGGTACTTTTACGGGACAACTCGGTGGCCAACTTCACCCGCTGTGCTTCACCGCCAGACAGGGTGGTGGCCGGTTGTCCCAGCTTCACATAACCCAGACCCACGTCCTGCAAGGTTTTGATTTTGCGGTAAATCTTGGGCAGATTTTCAAAAAAAAACTCTGCCGCCTGGTTGACGGTCATATCCAACACATCGGCAATGTTTTTACCTTTGTAATGCACATCCAGCGTTTCCCGATTATACCGCCTGCCTTTGCACACTTCACAGGGCACATACACATCGGACAAAAAGTGCATCTCAATTTTGATGATACCATCGCCGCTGCAGGCTTCACAACGACCACCCTTCACATTAAAGCTGAACCGCCCGGCCTTGTAGCCCCGCATTTTGGCGTCCTGCGTCTGGGCAAACAGTTCACGGATAGCGTCAAATACGCCGGTGTAGGTGGCTGGATTGGAGCAGGGCGTGCGGCCAATGGGCGACTGGTCAATATTGATGACCTTGTCGATATGTTCCAACCCTTGTATGCCTTTTGTGTTTGCCAGGATGCATTTTAGCGTTTTTATATAGGCTGCGAGTCAGTGCTTTGTAAAGGATTTCGTTAATCAGCGAGCTTTTTCCCGAACCAGACACCCCTGTCACACAAGTGAACACACCTAGGGGAATTTTAACGTCGATATTTTTCAGATTGTTTTCCGCAGCGCCTTCTACCACCAGCCATTTATCGTCTTTTTGGTTGACGGCGCACCGATGGAATAGGAATTTGGCGCTTGCCGGACAAATACAGCCCGGTTATAGAATTGGGATTGGTCTTGATTTCCTCTAGCGTGCCGGCTGCTACCACCTGACCGCCTTCCACACCGGCACCGGGGCCAATATCCACGATATAGTCCGCCGCCCGCATCGTGTCCTCGTCATGCTCGACCACAATCAGGGGTATTGCCTAAATCCCGCAAATGCTCCAGCGATTCAATCAGACGGGCGTTATCCCTCTGATGCAGCCCGATGCTGGGCTCGTCCAGCACATAAAGTACGCCCACCAAACCGGAACCAATTTGGGTGGCCAGCCGAATACGCTGAGCTTCACCGCCGGATAGCGTCCCGGCAGCTCGACTTAATGTCAGATAATCCAATCCTACATTGACTAAGAAATTCAAACGGGCCTTGATTTCTTTTAAAATTTGATGGCCAATAAGCTGTTGCCGCTCTGTTAATTGCAGCGTCGCAAAAAAGTCCGCTGCTTCCAGAATGGTCATATCGGTAACCTGGGCAATATTATAGCCATTTATTTTTTACGGCCAGCACCTCCGGTTTTAAGCGCTTACCTTTGCAAACTGGACACTGATTATCGGTCATATAGCTTTCGATTTCTTCTCGGGCATAGTCCGAATTGGTGTCCCGGTAGCGTCGGGTCAGATTGGGATAATCCCTTCATACAAGCTGGTGTGAGTCTTGGCTTCGTTAAACAGGTTGATGTAGTGAAAGGTAATGCGTTCCTCTCCAGCACCATATAAAATAATTTGCTTATGTTCCTCCGGCAAATCCTGCCAGGGAATATCCAGATTGATGTCCATTTTTTCCGCAATAGCTTCCAGCATCTGAATATAATAGGTACTGATGCCGCCTTTGCTCCAAGGAGCCAGCGCGCCCTGCCGGATAGACAGAGTGGGGTCGGGAATGACCAGCGCCGCGTCAATTTCCATCTTGCTGCCCAGCCCGTCACAGGCCGGACAAGCACCGTAAGGATTGTTAAAAGGAAAACATGCGGGATTGATTTCTCCAATGCTGATACCACAGTCCACGCAAGCAAAATTGGAGCTTAATGTCAGCATTTCCTGGTCAATGACATCAATCATCACAAGGCCGTCGGCCAACTTCAACGCTGTTTCCAGCGAATCGGACAGCCGGCCCTCAATACCTTGCTTGATGACAATGCGGTCTATGACCACTTCGATGTTATGTTTTTTGGTTTTGGTCAGCTTGATGTCTTCTTCCAGCTCCCGCATTTCACCATCTACCCGCACACGCACATAGCCACTTTTTTCAGTTGCTCAAAGGTTTTCTGGTACTCTCCTTTTTGCCGCGGGCAATAGGCGCCAATACCTGTAGCTTGGTGCGCTCTGGATAGGCTATCAACTGATCCACCATCTGCTCCACCGTCTGCTGGCTGATAGGCTTACCGCATTTGGGACAATGGGGCGTCCCCACACGGGCAAACAGCAGGCGCAGATAGTCATAAATCTCCGTCACTGTACCCACCGTGGAGCGGGGATTGCGGCTGGTGGTTTTCTGATCAATGGACACCGCCGGAGATAGCCCCTCGATATAGTCCACATCGGGCTTATCCATCTGGCCTAAAAACATACGGGCATAGGAGGACAGCGATTCCATATAACGACGCTGTCCTTCGGCATAGATGGTGTCAAAGGCCAACGACGATTTTCCCGAACCACTGAGCCCAGTCATAACAATGAATTGATCGCGGGAATTTCGATATCAATATTTTTCAGGTTATGCACCCGGGCACCCTGAATTTTAATTATATGCTTTGGTGTATTGGTCATCATAGTTTACTCCTGTTCTTCTCGCAGCTTCCGAATTTCATCACGCAACTGGGCGGCCTTTTCAAATTCCAACTGTTTGGCCGCTGTTTTCATGTCTTTTCCAACTGGCGAATTCGTTTTTCCCGTTCCTTCGCGCTGAGCATTGGCCGTTCTGCCACATAATCGGCAATTTCTTCGGCCACCATAGTGGCTTCAATCACGGCTCGAATATCCTTTTCAATGGTTTTAGGAACAATGTCGTGTTCTTTGTTATAAGCCATCTGAATAGCGCGGCGACGCTCGGTTTCGTCAATGGCCTTGCGCATGGAGCCGGTGATGACATCGCCGTACATAATGACCTTGCCCTCTGCATTACGGGCCGCACGACCAATGGTCTGCACCAACGAAGTCTCCGAACGCAAAAAGCCTTCTTTGTCGGCATCCAGAATGGCCACCAACGATACTTCTGGCAAGTCCAGCCCTTCCCGCAGCAGATTGATGCCTACCAGCACGTCAAATTCGCCTTTACGTAAATCCCGCAGGATTTCCATACGCTCAATGGTTTTACCTCCGAATGCAAATACCGCACCCGCACGCCCACACTTTTCATGTAATCGGTCAAATCCTCAGCCATTTTCTTGGTTAGCGTGGTCACCAGCACCCGCTGGTCCTTCTCTGCCCGAATTCGAATTTCCTCCAGCAAATCATCAATCTGATTTTGCACAGGGCGCACCTCTACTTCCGGATCTACTAAACCAGTAGGCCGGATAATCTGTTCCACCACCTGCTGGCTGTGCTCCCGTTCGTAAACGTTGGGGGTCGCGCTAACATAGATGGTTTGTCCTGTTTTCTGCTCAAATTCATCAAAACGCAGAGGCCGATTATCCGTGCCGAAGGCAAACGGAAGCCGAAGTTGACCAAATTCTCCTTACGGGAGCGGTCACCAGCATACATGCCGCGCCCGGGATACCGTCACATGGGACTCATCAATAAAAAGTTAAAAAATCATCGGGAAAGAAATCCAGCAAGGTGTTGGGCGTAGAACCTGGCTCTCGGCCCGACAACGGCCGTGAATAGTTTTCCACACAATTGCAGAAGCCCACTTCCCGCAGCATTTCCATATCATAGCGGGTACGCTGTTCAATACGCTGCGCTTCCAACAGCTTATTCTGCGACTTGAACAGCGCCCTTGCTGCTCCATTTCCGCTTCAATAGCGGCAATAGCCTTTCCATATATTCAGGGTCGGTGGCATAGTGGGTGTTGGGATAAATGCTGACATGATTGCGCAGCCCCAGCACCTGTCCGGTAATCACATCAATCTCCGCAATGCGGTCCACCTCGTCACCAAACATCTCAATGCGGATGGCTCGCTCACTGGCGCTGGCCGGCAGCACTTCAATACTGTCACCCCGCACACGGAAGGTGCCACGGTGAAAATTAATGTCATTGCGCTCATATTGAATTTCCACCAGCTTATGCAAAATTTCATCTCTGTCATAGGTTAATCCTACCCGCAGCGACAATGTCTGCTCCCCGATATTGCTCCGGCGAACCCAACCCATAAATACAGGACACGCTGGCCACAATAATCACATCGCGGCGCTCCAGCAGAGCGGCCGTAGCCGAGTGGCGCAGCTTTTCAATTTCTTCGTTAATCTGTGCATCCTTCTCAATATAGGTATCAGTGGACGCCACATAAGCCTCCGGCTGGTAATAATCGTAGTAGGAGACAAAATATTCTACCGCATTCTCTGGAAAAAACTCCTTGAACTCACTGTATAACTGCGCTGCCAGCGTTTTATTATGGGCAATAATCAGCGCCGGCCGATTAGCCTCCGCAATGATATTGGCCATGGTGAATGTTTTCCCGAACCAGTAACGCCAGCATAATCTGCTTGGGATAACCCTGAATCCAGGCCATCCACCAGCTTGGCAATGGCCTGCGGCTGGTCGCCGGTAGGTTGATATTCAGAATGTAATTTGAAATCTGGCATAGCTTCACCTCAAATCTTGTTTATAGTAAAAAAAATGTCCTGTTACAGTTTCAAAATTCTCAGAAAATTTTATAACGAACCTCGCAAATAGTATACCTGTTTTGCCAACCGTGCAAACCTCTTTTCTGTCGTTTTTACAGAAAAGGGAAGATACGTTCTATTATAGCACATTCTTACCATTTGACAAGTCCGACTGTGCAGGTTTTGCTTGTATTTCGTTCTGCACATAAAAAAAACAAAGCTCTATAATAAATGCTAGATTAAAGAGAACCTTCAATATTTATTTTTTGTAAAAAATAGAGCAAAAATCAGAAAATCCGTCATAATGAAAGCGTCAACACTCTCAGTAAAAGGAAGTACTCACTCATGCTCTATGAAAATAACTTTATTAAAAAACTTTTAGGATTGGAAGCGATAATTATCACAAATATTGAGGAAACAAAAAGAATCCTTTCTCATCTCTCTAGAAATGAAACATAATGCTCACCCGTCCGTAATACGGCATTATTGTGTTAAACAATTTTTGAAAAATAATCTATTTCTGTCCCATTACTATAAACGAATTTAAGGGTAATACTAACGGCCATAAGTATCAACCTATCCTAAGCCGATATTGTAAAAAGTGCTGAATATCTTACCCTTCAGAAGCTAGAAAGCGCTCTATGAACACTTTTCACAGTATTCTATAGAAGAATGAAATAAGGTTATCCATGTAATGATGCACATGAACAAAGTTTTCCGCAGTACAATGAAGATATGCTTTCCCAACGCTGAAATTATAGCAGATAAATTTCATGTTCTTCAACTGGTAAACAAATCTATGGAGACAGTGCGCAAGGAAATACAGAAGCTATTTTATACACACCGAAAAAATATTTCAAGAAAAGCAGCTAGCTATTATTGCCATTATTAAAGAAAAACACAAAACTAATCGATCGAGAAAGGCACAGTGAGAAATTATGCTTTCTCTATTGGAAAAGCTGGCAATGGATTATTCATCGAAAAGAATGTTTCTAAAACATGATAGAGGCAAAAGATACAGAAGCTTTCAAATAAGCTTACAGCGACTAGCATATGACAGTGGAAGCAGTGGTACAGAAGTGTTTAAATACATTGAGTTACTAGTATTGTCTATTGCGCAGGCCCTGTAAAACCGGTCACAATAATGAATCGTGGAAGATCACAATAACAAAACTAAGGGGGGTACAGAGAGCTTGTTATGTTATCACCAATTTCAAGCATTTTTTGGGAACAGGCTGCTTTATATAACGAATTCCTAAATTAAGAAAACAGCCAATGAATTAGTTTTTCACTGACTGTTCGCAGGTTACTTTTTATTTCTTATTTATTCTATCATTTTACAAAGAACCTTATTTGTTCTACTCACCCACAGCGCGATTTTCCTGATGATACGATGGTTATTGATTTGATGATTGTTGACGCTTATCCTCCGAACTGGTGCAGCTATCGTTCTTCTGCTTATAGGATTTCCAAAGCATAAATAGCACCCAACCCAGCCCAATGGCTGCTATGGCGATAACCAGCATGGGCATGGCTAACAGCAGCACAGCTATCATGGCGAAAACAGCCAACTTGCCTTTATCCCATACAACACCTTTCCCATTGCATGTAGGGCAAACCCGTTCTTTGCTGCCATGGCAAAGATAGCAATCGACTACGCCGCGGCCATTGCAGACATGACAAGTTTCATGCTCTAACCAGGACTCCTGCTTTACCCGTTCCACTCTGTCAGTTCCCCCACAGACTGTACAGATTACCTTCCCGCTGCCATGACAAACAGAGCAGGAACCGCCCTGCGTTTTTTTTCCGGTTCCGTTGCAAATACCGCACAGGACCTTGCCCTGCTGACACTGCGGATTATCGCAGGGCATCTCCATTTTCTGCGTTGTGGTTACCTGACGGGGAACCACCCTTTGCCATCACAATTGGGACAAACTATTTCATGATTTTCGTTACAGCTACAGGCTATCCTGCCAGTACCAGTGCAAACGGAACATTCTTTTTTTGAAACTGGTCAGCCATCTCACTATCTGTTTCATCGTAATCTCCCCCATCAGGTCAAGCCATGCTGTTTTATTCCACTATAACAAAAGTACACGCCAGCTATCACTGCTGCCACAACGACACAAACTGCGCCGACAATCAGCGGCGTATTATAGGATACCATTTCACCAGAACCGTTGCAAGACGGACAGACCAGTGTGTGGCATTCCTCATCTGCGCTACAGCTACAACAGACAATGCATTTTTCTCCGTTACAAGTTGGACAAACCTCGCGGTTTACAAAAATATTTGCCATATGTTTCATCACCTTAACTATTCAAGATCTTAATATTAATTATACAGCAAATATTTATATTTGAACAGCATTATTTCTAATTTTAAAAGACAATGTTTTTTCCCAACCAAAATATCTTCACGTATTTGTAGATAGTATATCCTGCAATGCAGCAAATAAAACACAAATTTCATCTATATGCTACAATAGAAAATAACTGCCATCGGCTGCCCGCAAAGAAACATCGCCAGCCACTACCGGCTCTACGCCCTGTGCCGTTTGCACCTGCAAGGAACCGTCGTAGCCCAAACCTACCGCCGTTCCAGTCAGGATGGCATCACCCTGGCGCACAATCTGCACTTCTTTGCCAATCACGCAGGATAAGGACAGCCATTTTTCCCGAATGGCGTCAAAGCCTTGCCGCTCAATAACAAACAGTTTTCTTCAATTTTTTGCAGTACGGCGCATAAAATGCTGGTTCGCTGCACCGGATGCCCCGCTGCAACAGCCAAAGATATGGCTTTCTGCTGCACCTCCTCAGGAAAATCGGCAAGCTGTTGGTTAGCATTGATGCCAATACCGGCAATCAACTGATGTACCTGACTCATCTCTGCCACCAATTCCAACAAAATACCGCAAACCTTTTTCCATGCAGCAATACATCATTGGGCCATTTCACCTGCACCTCCAAGCCGGTAGCCTGTCGAATACCTTCAGCCACCGCCACCGCCATCACAAAAGAATAGTTGCTGGTTTGCTGTAAACTAACGCCTGGCTCTAAGATAACTGAGAACCAAATTCCTGTGCCGCTGGGCGATTCCCAGTGTCGCCCCAGTCGACCTCTGCCAGCAGTTTGCCGTTCTGCCACAATTACAGTACCCTGACCATGCCCCTGTAAAATCAACCGCCGGGCTTCCAAATTGGTAGAGTCGATTTCTTCATAACAAAAAATTTGCTCTGTAGAGCCGAAAAATCCATCAGGCAAAGCACGGCAAATCTCTTCTCGATTGAGCACATCAGCGCCATTTAACAGCCGATAACCCAATCGGCGCTGCCCTTCAATCTGATAGCCGGCTTCCTGCAGCTTCTGAATTTGCTTCCATACTGCTGTTCTGGAAATACCACATTGCTGGCTTAACTCCTCCCCTGAAACATAAGAAGTGGTAGCCGTCAACGCTGCCAAAAATTTTCTCCCTTGTGGTCATATCGCCTTTCCCCCATTCTCTCCAATCCGTTGCTCTGACTCTATCATACCACATGGAGTAGGAAACTGTCTGCAAAAAAATATCAAATCCACGCACTTTCTACACAATTTCTTGAACGGTTCTAGCAATGGCTTGGGCAGCCTTAGCCAATTCCTCTTTGGTATGAGACGCCTGCAAGCAAGCACAAAACCAGCAAACATTCTCCTGAAGCTGACGCACCCTCTGCAAATTTCCCATCAGAATTCCCGGCCCTTAAGTTTTCCTCCAACTGTACATGAAGCGTTTGTCGTGCCAGTCAGCAAACGGGAGCCGCCGGAACCGGTACCATATTGCTGCACAACGGTCTGTCCTTCCAGAACAGTTCCCATTTCTATCGTCGTTACTGATAAAGCAGGCAACAATAGTAACTGGTTTCAATTTTCAAATTTATAAAATTGGGCTTGCCCTTGCTGTGCTGTAACGCCCGCCGCAAAAAGCTGACTACAACAAACCTCCGAATCCTTTTCCGGCACAATTTTTTTCTGCACCGAAGATATGCGTCTCCTCTCCGTTCACCTTTGCAGAAGCCCGCATTTTAATACTGTATCGTTGCATGACAAATACGCGCTTCCTTCTACAAAACTTCTACCTCTAAATTATTGTGTACATGGAAAAGCGCCCGCTTCATCACTATATATAACATACCCGGAGCAGTGGCAGCAGCAATCAAAGCCAATGAGCTAACCTGCGTAATCTGACCCAAAACAACTCTACAACCACTGTCACATTCAAAACGGTATGGGTTCCCAACAACAAATTGTGTTTTTAGGTTTAAAATAGAATGACACCTTGGTATACAACCCCATCCATAGCAACTCCTATTAAACAAAATCACCATTTTTTGAAGATAACTCTAGCTCTGCCCAAGCACCTCTCAAAAGCCATTTATTTTCCATCAATTTTAAAAATTTATCTTGCATTCAACATGCCTTTCTGCTACAATAATACAAGTGATTTCAAAATCAGGATGATAGATTAGGTTGTTGAAGGAGGTGTACACTGATGTCTAGAAAATGTGAAATCTGCGGTAAAGGCGGCAGCGTAGGAATGCAGGTCAGCCATTCCCATATCAGAACAAAAAAGAAATGGATGCCAAACATTCAGAAAGTAAGAGTTGTTGTGAACGGTACACCGAAGAAAATTAACGTATGCACCCGTTGCCTGCGTTCCGGTAAGGTTCAGAGAGCAAACTAAACAATTCCGCACCTTGTGTCTGCAGGGTGCATTTTTTGTGTTTGAAATTTCATCACATTGGTTATATCCAATACATCGTCTTACATTTACAGCAACTTAAAAATCCATTCATATTATTATTTAGGAAAGGATGTTATCACCTTATGTTCATTACTCAATTAGAATATCGGGAAAAAAACACCACAACCAACTGGAAACGCATCACCTTCCCTTTGCAGATCAACCTAACTTCCGAAGATGCACACTTGCCACAGCGCCTATTGCACATTATCGCTTCTCTGCCCGCTTTTGGCAGCAATCAGCCCAATCACGGCTTTGCCGATGCCATCAACCGCATGACCTTTCAGGCAGCTCACAGCGAATATATGTGGTTTGCCAAAAGCACCCTGCAAGACGGCAAACTGCTGGTTGACGAAGAAGAACTATACAACCAGGACAATACCATGTTAATGCGCCGCGCTTTTGGTGAACTAACCATCGGTGAAGCTCCTACCGAGGCCATTCCGGTAGAACAGAGTATGCTGGCCCAACACCCCGAACTGGAAGTGCTGCAAAAATTGCAGAAAGCCTTCCAGCGAGTACAATATTATCAACCAACAGACGCTAATCAGGAAACCCTTCTGCAGCAAATGAAAGAGGTCCCTCATGGCACCTTAATTCTGCTAGACGGTTGTCAGCTCTCTGCACCGCTGGACTTATCGGCATTGACAACGCGCAAAGACGTGCAAGTGCTTGCTACTGGCTGCACCGGCTTGCCGACAATGACTATTACCAAAAAGGGAAAGATGATTAGCTGTAGCATGGAATAAAATCAAAGAAAAAGAATGGTCGTGATTTCCATATAAAGAGGAACGGATTACAAAAAGTTAGATTTCAAATTTAACTTTTTGTAATCCGTTCCTCTTTATCGAAAGCTATCTTTGCCTACGTACTTCTCAAAAATGCTCTTTTCTTTGCAAAAAATTCATCACAAATTATTTCCACACAGCCATCAAATTTACAGCAATAAAGTGTCCTTTTTATAATCCACTAACTACACGAATTATCGACTCCATCGCCATACCTATATCGTAATAATCATAGTGCCAAACTCAACCTAACATAAATTTCGCCCAATTGTAACCTACTAAAACAATGCAGATATAAAACAACATCATAATCATCGGCACATATTTATAGATTTCCTTGGCCGAAATCCATTCTGTATTGCCCCAAACCAGCGCTGCATACGGACAAGCTCCAGGTGTCAACATAGCCAGATGGACTGCAAAAATCATGCACATATAAATTGGCGCTGGATCTAAACCGGTTGTTCCACAGACATTGATAATAACTGGCATCAACAAAATACAAATGGAAACATTATTCCCAAAATTGGTCAAAATCATACCCAAAAATAATACAGCAGCAACAAAGACAAGCGGCGGTAAGCTAGCCAACGCGTCACCCAATATCGAAGAAATGAACAGGTTAATCCCAGTCCCTTCCATGGTCAACATTCCAGACATGGGCATTACCACTGCACAAATAAATAAACAATCCCATTGAATTGTATTTGCATACTCGCGAAAGTCAAACAGATAATGTCCTCCAACTTTCCAATATGTCATAATGCCCAACAAAATCATAGAGATACCTAGTAACCCCAATTGATTTAATATCTGCGTCAACGTCCATTCTGCCGGCAACATTGCCCCACCAGCGATACCTAATACCAATACAATTACCAAAAAGAACATGACTTTTAATTGTGGTGTCACTTTTAAAGCATCCATATTGACAACGGTTTCTATATCAACATTAGCCAACGGTTCCAAATCACAACGGAAAATAAATTTTAATGCCAGACAATACACCAGATTTAAGAAAACACTAAATAACCAACAAACCTTAATAAAATCAATTAAAGTTAAATCTATCCCGCTGGCAGCCCGGAACGCATTGGCCAAGATCAACGGAGAACCTAACAAAGAATGCGATACTGAACCAAACATAGCCATAAATGTAATTCCGAAAATCATAAAAACAGGATATTTTGTATGCTTCTTATAACCAACTTGTTCGCAAATTTTATAAAGAATTGTATAAAACAGCAGACAGGCTGCAATACCATTTAACATCCCAATCAAAAATGCCGCAAATAAAAACATAAAATTAAACAACACCGGTTTTCCATGTAAAAACTTTCTAGTGATAAACCAGGTAGCTACAAATTGTGTCCCTCCAGCTCGTTCAAACACCATAACAAACATCAACATAAACAAAATAATCCAAAACGTGCTGCTACCAAACCCGCTGGCTATAATTGATGTTAAATCGAAGCCTTCGACAAAACTCATGGAAATAATGGCAAAAAAACCGGGCCAAATTAAATCCACTGTTGACCAACCATAAACTACTCCCAAGAAAATTCCCAAAACGTGCATACCTGTTGGCGTCAAAGTACTAAAAGGAGGTATATATCGAAAACCAAATATCAAAAATAAAACAATTATAATATTGATATATTTCATTTTACTGCTGATTGCTTTTTCCATCTCTAGTCCCTCCTAAAGATTATTGGCATCCTCCCAGCTTATTTCAACTGAGAGGATGCAATGTAACATGTTCTTCTCTAAAATTCTTCCGCTAAAATCTGATAAGCAGGCGAACCTCACATTGAGCCGGCATTCTTACGCCACCCAATACAGCCATTGTCGCTGCAAAATCGGCCTCCCGAATAATACGACTTGTAACAAAGTTTTCCTTAATACCCGGACCAGCAGCCAAGAAAATTGGAGAAGCGGAGGTTTCCACTGCGCCATAGGCAGTAGACAACATATCACCGTGGTCAAAGTTAAACCCTTCTTCATTGAAATATATAATATCGCCAGAAAGAGGGCCGCCTAAACCAAAGTGAACAGCATCTCGGTTACGCACTGCCACAGAGACAATCCGTCTTCCCGTTTCAGGATCTCTATATTGATACAGCGCGTCAATAATTTCCCGCTCTACTTCATATTGGTCTTCCGGCTCAACAATGCCAAAAGGGTTCTCTGCCTTTTAAGTTGATCCAGATATGACATTCACCGAGCGCCACTGCTTTTGTTGTAGACCAATCAATTTCATTTGTTTCATTTCCATTCTCATCCAATACAACATTGGTAAAACCTAATTCGTGCATAATTCGATAATTTACGCCATTTGTATCGCCTAAGAATGGCTGCTCATACTCTGCAGATACCAGACCATGATCAGAAAATACTACAATCGTCCAGCCTTCATCTAAATAGTGCAGGAATTTGCCAATATAATAATCAGCCTGTACATAAACTGCTTCACATTCATCAATCACTTCTTCTACAGGACGTTTATTGTACGGTTTTTCATTCATATGTTTTAAAAACATATGAGTCTGCAAGTCAATGGCATGAAAGTGAGAGAACACGACTTCAATATTTTTCCCGTTCCATCACATACTGCATAGCAGCTGCCTGCCAATCGGCATTCACATACCAGTCATCTAACATACATTTGATCAGATCCGCACTCTGACAACCAAACAATGTCGATGGTGCAATTGGTCCAACGTTATCCAAAACATCGTGAAATAAGCGTTTAGGATGCCAAGTAGAATCATTGGAACAATCCATTGCCATGGAATAATACATAACCAGTGTAGAACCGTCTTCTGCCAGCTCCAGAATTTTCATCGCGCGTGCTGCTGGTACACGAGTACCATCAGCTTTACAGCTTCGTCGATAATACCACCGTACATTTTTCCCACTTCCTGCAAATCTGCAAATGGCTCCGTCGCTTTTTATTTTTAAAAATCTGCACTCTGGAATATTTTCCGTCTTCACCTTTCAAAATCAGAGCTGGACGTCTTATTAAACCACCGGAAAATAACACTGTAAATTCCTTTGCACCCGCTGGAGCATTGGCCCAACCTTCCGCATCTTTAACTGGAGATTTTACAGCATCAGGCGGAACATCTGTAAACTGGCCTGTTTTCTGTGACTGACGAAGAATAACCATGACCGCACCATTTTCATCAGGCGTACCACTAAATTCCGCTTGGTCACCCAAATCGACATCTTCAACTACACACGCCGCTTTCGCATCGGATGCTGCTCTGGGCTGGAACGTTACTTCCCGAATCATAACACTTGCTCCAACCAAAGCGCCTTCATCGCATTTGTTTGTTCCCATACCAACGCCGCCCGGCGAAGAACCATCAACGACAAACAGGTTTTCACTGTCAGAGGTTGGAGGCCAAGAGGAACCAGGCCAGTGCCATACTAACGTTTTCTTGCCTGCTTCTGCAAATACATTCCACAATGGCTCTGCCTGACACAAACGAGAGTCCAGATTATATCCTAATGTATCAATTGTTTTTCCTTTGCGGCTAAATTGTGTAATTCCGTGAACATTACAGTTACAACCACATGCCAGGGTTGTCCACATCGGTGGCGTAATCGTGGGATGACCACCTAACATAATCAAGTCTTTACTGGATGCCCCCTTGTCCAGCAACTTCTGTACATTGGGCATTTTGACTTTTTTCAGCATTCTCGTCGTAAAACGCGGATCCATACCATCCATACCCAGCATTAAAATTTTTATTTGACAAGGCTTTTTTCTTTCCATAAGTCAGATTCTCCTTTTTGCGAAATTTGAGTTTATTCATCGGCCGAAAATAATCTCTATTGTTTTCATACTTTACATCTATATCATATCAATTAATTTTATCTATAAAAAGCAATCACATTTTTACTTACTGCCGAAAATCAAAAATTTATTGATTTTCTCTTCATTCCACTCTAGAAACATTTCTTTTGAAAATTGTTGGTAATAACCACTACTGCATTTTAATACTTGCCAATTCTTAAAAAAAGCCTTAAACTTAACTAAAATTAAATTTTGACTACCATACAGGGGGAAATTCTATGCGTTTTGACCAATTGGAATATTTTTATGCTCTTGCGTCCTGTCAAACAATCCAGGCTGTAAGCGAAAAATTTTATACATCGCCGCAGGTTGTAAGCAAAGCCATCAAACAGCTAGAAGAAGAATTAGGCACCTTACTGTTTATACGCACAAAAAAAGGCCTGCTGTTAACAGAAGCCGGAACCGATGTATACCCCTATATCGCTGGAATCTTAAAAACTACCAATACTTAAATGACAAATATATCAACAAGAAAACAATCGAACTTCAAAATTTAAAAATTCTTTCATGCAAGGGAACTCTATTTTATTTTTTCAAAGCTGATACAAGACATGAATTTAACCACCCCTGAGCCACTTAACTTCATTATAAAAGTTGCCACTGTGCAAGAGGTGCAACAAATTCTCTATGCAAAAAACGATTATGATGTCATTGCAACCGTATTAGGAGATTCTGTTATCGAAACAATCAGAAAAGATCCATTTATTAAAAAAAAATTACGAATTGAATATTATTCAACGTGACCCTTTAAAAATTTGGATGAGTAAAAATTCTCCATGGGCTGGAAAAGAGAAGCTTTCATATAAACAACTAAAAAATTTTTCCCTTTGTACGATACAATCTGGAAGAGATCTCCTTTGACCAATATCTAAAAGATAAATTTCATATTAAATTGCACTATCCTTATCAAGTCAGTGAAATTTCATTGGCTCTTGAATTTGTTTTAAAAAATCAATGTTGCTTTTTTGCACCGGAATATTTTATTATGAATACGCTTTTAGCTGCACAGCGTCAAAATATTATTTCTGTTGATTTAGATATAGAATTTTTTTTTCAAAATGTAGTTTTCTAATAAATAAAAAATAAATTAAAGGACCCTTATTTCTCTGCAATTATAGAAAAACTGCGACATTAATAATAAACTTATATTACTTATATAATAACAGAAAAAGAGTTACTGTCCTAGCCCTGGACAATAACTCTTCTCCGCTTTTCTCTCTTTATTTACAGAATCTTACGAATCCAACCTTCTGGCGCTTCTATGCGGCCCATCTGAATACCAGTTAAGGTATCGTACAGTTTTTTCGTAATTGTACCCATTTCCGTCATACCACTGGCGAAGCAAATTTCTTTGCCGTGGTCTACTACTTTGCCTACTGGAGAAATAACGGCTGCTGTACCGCACAGACCGCATTCAGCAAAGTCAGACAATTCGGCCAAAGCGACAGGCCGCTGGGTTACTTTTTAAGCCTAGATAATGTTCGGCTACATATACTAAAGAACGACGAGTAATAGATGGCAGAATGGAATCGGATTTTTGGCGTTACCACTTCGTTATCTTTGGTGATAAACAGGAAGTTAGCGCCGCCGGTTTCTTCTACATAGGTGCGGGTAGCAGGGTCTAAGAACATGTTTTCATCATACCCGGCTGCATGGGCAACGCTATGGGCGTGCAGGCTCATGGCATAGTTCAAGCCTGCTTTGATATGGCCCGTCCCATGGGGTGCGGCACGGTCAAAATCGCTGACACACAAAGTCAATGGTTTTACGCCGCCTTTAAAGTATGGCCCCTACTGGGGTACCGAAAATGCGGAACTGATATTCAGCAGACGGCTTTACGCCAATTACCGGACCGGACGCAAACATATAAGGACGCAGATAGAACGTAGCGCCGCTACCGTAAGGCGGCACCCAATCTGCATTGGCCTTTACCACAGCATCGACCGCTGCTAAAAAGCGTTCTTTCGGAAATTGGGGCATTTCCAAACGGGCTGCCGAATCCATCATCCGTTCGGCGTTTAGGTCTGGACGGAAGGTAACGATGCTGCCATCTTCTGTGCGATAAGCCTTTAAGCCTTCAAAGCATTCCTGGCAATATTGCAGAATCCCGGCACATTCATTGATAACGACGTTGGCATCGGTGGTTAAGCCACCCTCATCCCAGTTTCCGTCTTTGTAATTTGAAACATAGCGCTGTTCGGTTTGCATGTACTCAAAACCGATATTGGCCCAATCTAAGTTTTTCATGGTATAAACCTCCAGATAAAATGTTTTTCCACTAGTTTTTATGATAGACCGTTCTGCCCGTCCTGTCAAATAAAAATCGTCATGTATCATAAATACAAGATGCAAAATGTTTCTGACATACGTTCTGGAAAATCCATTTTCTGGTCAGTTTGCCGCCCGTAATTTGACCATATCAACTACAGCAATTTTTCTAAGGTGTTCGTTTTTTCATATAGTCTGGCTAAACTCTCTTGTTGTTCTGTCCCCATGACATTAGTTACTGCTAAGATCAGCCTACATGTTTTTTCATCAAAGTCATTCTCTGTTCCAATTTTGCCGGAAGCTTTTTCCACATATAGAATAACAGAAACGCAGCATTATAAAAACTGCGGCAAGAATCTCTCGCCGCAGTATAAATCTAGTATCATTTTTTCATTGTCTGGTGTGATATATGGTGGATAGTTTGATTGTTTCAATTGTTCGTTATAGATTCTTTTCCATTACATAGCAGTCCGCAGCTTGAAAATATCGTTGGTGTTGACACGAATCATACGTTCCAACTCTTCATCCTTTTGATGCAGTTGCATCAGCTCCATCCGCTGGTCAGCTCGCGCTATATTCGTTGCTTCCAAAATCAGACCTACATTGTGCTTCATCATCGCAATATCGGATCCGAATTTTTCCTGTCCTTTTTCCAACTGCACCTGTCTTGCTTCTAATCGTACTTGACCTAATTTTAATTCTTTTTTGCCCTTGTTCCAGGCGTTTTTGTCGTCTTTCCAAATTCTCCTGCCGTTGCTCCAGTCTTATCTGACCAGCTTTCAGTTCTTCCTGTCCTTGTTCCAGACGTTCCTGCCGTCTTTCCAAATTCTCCTGCCTGTTCTCCAATTTTTCCTGTCGTTGCTCCAGTCTTACCTGGCCAGCCTTTAGTTCTTCTGACCTTGCTTCAAATTCTGCATATCATTGTTCATAGTTTCCAATAACAGCACAATCTGATTTAATTTATCCTCCATATAAATCACCTCACAGCCATTATAGCAGGAATGCCCGTGCTTATCAAGCATAAAATTAGTAAATATTCATGCGAACACTAATATTTTGAGTATCAGGAAATACAAAAACCGCCGCCCAGTTATTGATTTACCAGGCGACGGTTCTTTTCTAACTATTTTTATAGATCTTAGCCCTGACTCTGCTGGGTCTTCGCATACTGTACGCGGTCCTTAGCTTTCAGGAACCGTTTACGCAGACGTAAATGCTGCGGGGTCACTTCCAGATATTCATCGTCGTTCAAAAGGCGATGCATTCTTCCAAAGACAAATCCCGCGGCGTTTTCAGACGAACGGTATCATCTTTGGCCGCAGCACGAACGTTGGTCAGATTTTTCCCTTTGCAGACATTGACTGCAATATCCTGCTCCCGGTTTCCTTCGCCGATGATCATACCTTCGTATACATCAACGCCAGCGCCTAAGAATAAGGTCCCCCGTTCTTCTGCTGGGAACAGACCATAAGCAGTGGTAGTGCCAGTTTCAAAGGCCAACAGCGCGCCGGTACGACGGCCCACAATATTGCCCGAATATGGACGATAACTGTCAAACACACTGTTCATGATACCATATCCTCTGGTATCGGTCAAAAAATTCGGTGCGGAAACCCACCAAGCCACGAGCTGGAATGATATATTCCAGACGGGTCTGTCCATTAAAATTCTGCATATTGGTCATTTTTCGCCCTTACGAGCGCCCAATTTTTCCATTACAGGCCCCATATATTCTTCTGGCACATCGACAGTCAGATATTCATAGGGCTCGCATTTTTTCCCTTCGATCTCCTTAATCACAACCTGCGGTTTAGATACCTGGAATTCCATACCTTCCCGACGCATGGTTTCAATTAAGATGGACAAATGCAACTCGCCGCGACCTGCCACTTTGAAGGTATCGGCATTGTCGGTAGCGCTTACCTTCAGCGCAATATCGGTTTCCATTTCCTTAAACAAACGGGCAGCCAGCTTACGGGAGGTCACCGGATCGCCATCTCGGCCAGCAAATGGAGAATTATTTACCATGAAGCTCATTTCCAGCGTTGGCTCTTCAATTTTCAAAAATTCCATCGGGTCAATATGCTCTGGATCACAGATGGTCTCCCTACATTGATTTCTCCTAAGCCTGCCACAGCCACAATTTCGCCTACAGAAGCTTCTTCAATTTCAAATTTTTTCAGTCCCTGGAAACCAAACAGCTTGCTGATACGGGCCTGTTTTACCTTGCCTTCCCGGGTTTGCATAGCCACCATCTGACCGGTTTTGATAGTGCCGCGGTTTTACTGTACATACTGCAATGCGGCCCAGAAAATCATTATAATCCATTAGGGTAATCTGTGCCTGCAGCGGACCATGGGGGTCGCCGCTAGGGGGAGGCAGGGATATTCTGTACGATAGATTCAAACAACGGTTTCAAATCCACGGCCTCTACGTTCAAATCGCTGGTCGCAATGCCGGCAATACCAGACGCAAAGATAACCGGAAATTCAATTGGTCTTCATCGGCACCCAAATCGATGAACAAATCCAACACTTCATCGACAACTTCTAACGGACGGGCAAATTCGCGATCCATTTTGTTGATAACCACGATAGGAGCCAGCTTCTGCTCCAACGCCTTTTTCAACACAAAACGGGTCTGCGGCATGCAGCCTTCAAAAGCGTCTACTACCAGCAGAACGCCATCTACCATTTTCATAATTCGTTCTACTTCTCCGCCAAAATCGGCATGACCCGGAGTATCTACAATATTGATTTTATAATCACCATAATGAATGGCGGTGTTTTTTGCTAAAATGGTAATTCCTTTTTCACGTTCCAAATCGTTAGAGTCCATGACCCGCTCGGCAACCTGTTCGTTTTCACGGAAGGTACCGGACTGACTTAACAGCTTATCTACCAGGGTGGTTTTTACCATGGTCTACATGGGCAATAATTGCTATATTTCTAATATGATCCTGTTGCATAGCAGCCTCCTAAATATTCTCTCTCAAAATAGCATACAGAATATTTTAAGCCTATTTTTAACGGAATACAAGTGCTTTGCGCAAAAAAATTTTGTATATTTTATGGTAGTGCCGGTAAACTTGATCATTGGTAAAAAGAAAGATAGAAAAAAACAAGCCATTTATGATATGCTGTTTACAGAAAAAAAAAGAACGATTGATTGAGGAATGCCCTTATGACTCAAACAGAACAATTCCCAGCCCAGTGCGCCGCTCAGAATCTGCCGCGCCAGATGATGAGCCCCAATTTGACATGCAACAGGTCTTACAAGACAATGCCCGCTTAGACCAGGCTATTCTTTTTGCCACAGAGCGCCATGCCGGTCAGCTACGCAAAGGGACTGCTCTGCCTTACATCCTGCATCCGCTGGAAACCATGCAAAATTTTATCCAATATGCAGGCCGATATCAATTTACAGATTGCTGGATTGCTGCATGACACCATAGAGGACACTGACACCACTGCCGCAGAAATTGCCGCCTTGTTTGGCGATGATGTAGCTGCACTGGTGAATCATCATAGCGAGGATAAAAGCAAAAGCTGGCTGGAACGCAAAACACAGGCTTTGACCGCACTGCAAACAGCAGACGACCGACTCAAGATGCTGGTATTGGCCGACAAACTATCCAACCTGCGCAGCATTGCCCGTGACTATAAACAACTGGGCGACGGGCTTTGGCAGCGTTTCAACGCGCCTAAAGAAAAACAGGCCTGGTATTACAACGGTATTGTCGATACGCTGGCCGAACTGGATCAATACATCGAAACTTCCGACACCTATCAGGAGCTACTCAGCCTTTACAAAGACGTTTTTGTCATCTACAAAATCAATCCAACTTATGATAAGCTGTATCAAGCCAACACCTTTGGTCAAGCCTACTGTTTAAGCAAAGGCAATCCCCAGTGGGTACCGGTCAATTACCGGTTTCGGCAAAATGATATTCCGCTTACCCGTAAAGAGGCCGAATCGCTGGAGGATAAATGGTACGATTTGTTTCTTAATGCTGTAGAATTGATTTGCAGGACGCCGTCTATCCCCCTGTACACAGCGCCGGAAATACAGCTTTCTATCCTCTTAAAAGATGGGCAATTACAGCTACAGCAACAAACTGCAGCGGGCAAGCAGGCTCTTCTGCTCAGCGAAGACGATACTTATCAATGTATTACCCAACTGCGTATGCAATCGGGCATCGCCGCACCGCTGGCCCAAATACTTTTGCAAACCTTTGGGCATCCCAACGGCGCCGAAGCTTTTCAAACTGCTTGCCAGCAAATGGGCCTTACCGGAGAATTGGTGACTATATAAATCTTGACCATATTCAGTCCATCCCGTAAAGGCCCAAACAGTTTTTCGATTGCCTGCTTGTATCGAATTATAGTTGTTTTTCATTGATACAAACTAGCGCAACCCATGCCCAACTGCAACGCCAACACAAAAATAGACCTGCCAACGGACAGGTCTATTTTCATGTTTCCAATATACTGATGCGCACTGCACTTAGTGTTTATAAAATTCGCTTTTACCTAAGCCGCACAGTGGGCAAACCCAATCTTCCGGCAGTTCTGCAAAAGCAGTGCCTGGCGCGATGCCAGCTTCGTCATCGCCATCAGCAGGGTCATAAATATATCCGCAAGGGCATTCGTATTTATCCATTCTGATTCACTCCTCGTTTTGATGATAGTAATATCTTACCAGGTTCCCGGTTGTTTTAAACATACAAACTATCAGTTTTCATGTTTTTGCCAAGTTTTTATTTTTATCGCTATCTTTTTATTTCATAGAAGCAACAATGGCATCAGCCAGCGCGTCTAAATCGACATTCTGCTCTTCTTTCAGACGGGATTTGAAGGTTACCATATTTTCTAAAATGGTAATGTTCTTCATGCCTTCCAGCAAATCCTTCATCTGTTTGCCGGCGTTTGGTCCCCAGGAGCCGTTTTGCATTAACGCTACGGTACGGTTGGACAGATTGTGCGCCTTCAATTCATGCAGCAAGTGTTCCATGCTGGAGAAAATGCCGTTGTTGTAGGTAGAGCTGGCGAACACCAGATGGCTGCAGCGGAACGCGTCGGCCAGAATATAGGACGAATGGGTAGCGGAGGTATCGTACACCACGATATTCTTTACGCCCCGTTCAGCCAGCTTATTGGCCAAAATTTCAGCAGCATTGGCGGTGCAGCCGTAGATGGTACCGTAAGCAATCATAACTGCCTTCTCTTCCGGCTCATAGCTGCTCCATTTCTGGTATTTATCCAGGAAATAGCCGAAATCGCTGCGGATAACAGGGCCATGCAGCGGACAAATCATCTGAATGTCCAAGCCGGCTGCTTTGCCTAACAACGCCTGCACCTGAGAACCGTATTTTCCAACAATATTGGTATAATAACGTCTTGCGTCATCCAGCCAGTCGCGGTCAAAGTTTACGTCGTCATTGAACAGATTGCCGTTTAAAGCGCCCCATGTACCGAATGCGTCGGCGGAGAACAGAATTTTATCGGTGGTGTCATAGGTTACCATCACTTCCGGCCAATGGACCATCGGCGCCATCACAAAGGTGAACACATGCCGACCGCTGCTGAAGGTGTCGCCTTCTTTTTACTACGGTAGCCCGACCGGAAACATCTTCGGCAAAGAACTGCTGAATCATGCCCAAGGTTTTGCTGTTGCAGATCACCTGCATGTCGGGATATCGTTCTAATAAACGGCCCAGATTTGCACAATGATCCGGTTCCATATGATTTACGATAATGTAGTCTAGTGTGCGGTCGCCTAAAGCATAGGCTACATTTTCCAAAAAATTGTCCAGAAATGGCTGCATCAGCAGTGTCCAGCAAAACTGTTTTTTCATCTAACACCACATAAGCGTTATAGGATACGCCTCTGGGAATTGGATAATGGTTTTCAAACAGCGCCAATCTTCTGTCATTTCCCCCTACATAAATCAAATCTTCCTGAATTTTTCGCACATTATGCATCAATTTTCGTCTCCTTTTTTCAAATTTACTGCAAAATATTTACCCATATTCTGCATGCTTTAATCAAGAATTTTACCATGTTCTATCATACAACATAACGGGCAATCTGACAATTGTTTTCCATCACAAAAAAGCAGAAATGCCGCTTGCAATTCCTGTAATCGGTATTTCTGCTTCTTTGTCTGTAACAATGCTTGCTACTGATCCTGAAACCGCAGCGTGGCGGTCATTAAATTGTCGCCGCATTTGCTGTTGGCGAAAATCTGCTGGGCTGCGAAGAGATACTCCTGCGGATCCAGCATGGCCGGACTGTAGTGGGTCAGCCATAACTCCCGCACCTGAGCCTCCCGCGCCATCGTTGCCGCCTCAGAAAACACCATGTGGCCCTTCTCTGCTGGGCCGGGCTGCTTGGCATCATCGCCGTACAAGCCCTCGGCCACAAATAAATCGCTGCCCTGCGCCAACTGTACCAGCCCAGCGCTGGGCCGGCAATCGGTAGCATAAGTCAGCTTCAGACCGCGGCGGGGCGCCCAGTACATCGTGGGGATAGTAGGTTTTCTCGCCGTCGGTAACCGTTTCTCCTCGCTGCAGCGCCGCCCAATAGCATAACGGAATTTGCTGGGCTTTGGCCCGCGCCGCATCAAATTTACCAGAACGGCTCAGCGACAGGCTATAAGCCAGACAAGGCACCCGATGCTCCACCGGTAAAGCCTGCGCCTGTAAAGCGCCCAACGAAAATTGATAGCCGTTTTCCGCCACATCATGACAAATTACGGCAAAAGGTAACTGGGGACAAACCACCAGCAGGCCATCCAAAATCTGCTGCAAGCCCGGATTGCCCCAGATATGCACCGGTTCGGTGCGGCCATTGTTGCCCATGGTCATCAGTAAGCCAGGCAGTCCCACCACATGATCGCCATGAAAATGGGTGATGAGGATATGGTCTATCTGTTTGACGCTCCAGCCGCATAAATGCAGCGCCACCTGGGTGCTTTCGCCGCAGTCAATTAAGACGCTTTTGCCCTGATGACGCACCAACAGCGACGTTAAAAAACGCTTGGGCAAAGGCAGCATACCGCCGCAGCCCAATAAGCATACATCCAGCATCAAACGCCACCCTTTTTCTTCCCTGCCGCGCAGTTTTTCTTATTTTTATCATATAAAATCCGCAAGCCCTGTAAGGTCAACATCTGATTCACCTGCTGAATGGTTTCCGAATTGGCGTGAATGAGCTCTGCCAGCCCGCCGGTCGCAATCACTTTGATTTGCTCCAGCGGCGTATGCAATTCTTTGGCAATGCGCCGCACCATACCGTCCACCAAACCGCAGTAGCCGTACAGCAAGCCGGATTGAATGGCATGGACAGTCGTTTTGCCAATCACCTTATCAGGCACAGTCATTTCCACTTTGGGAAGCTGTGCTGTTCGTTCCACCAGCGCATTTAAGGAGATGCCGATACCTGGAGCGATGGCTCCCCTAAATATTCGCCCTTTTCATTGACCACACAAAAGGTGGTAGCTGTGCCAAAATCCAAAATAATCAACGGTGCGCCGTACAGCTCAATGGCCGCCACCGCATTGACAATGCGGTCAGCCCCTACCTCCTTGGGATTTTCGTAACGGATAGGCATACCAGTCTTTAAGCCGTTACCCACTACCATTGGCGCCATGTGAAAATAGCGCTCGCACATCAGCTTCAGCACATCGGTCAGATTAGGCACCACCGAAGAAATAATAATATCGGTAACGTCGGCCCGCCGCAAATTGCTGCACTGAAAGAGCTGCTCTACCAAAAGTCCGTATTCATCATAAGTTTTCAGCCGGTCGCTGGCAATGCGCCAGTCGGCCAGCAATTTTGCTGAAACACCCCAATGACAATGTTGGTGTTTCCAATATCAAAAAGCTAATAACAAAATTCATCATCCTCTGCGGGCAAACGCTTTGTGCAGAACAAGAATCAATACCACTGCCAGCACCAGTTCAAAAGGCGTCTGGGTTACCACCACCGTCAGCGAAGCGGCCCATGGCATATAGCCAATCAGACTGGCCAGTCCCAAATAGCCGATGGTGTTGGTCAGCGTACCTACCACTGCCGCCATGCCTGCACCCAACCGGGAACGGCGAAACAGCACATAGGTATAGTAGGACGTCACGCCAATTAAAATACGGGGCAGAATGCGCACAATGGGATCGGCCGGAATGGCACCCACCGGCGTCATAAAGCTGTACAGCCCAAAGATAAATCCGGTAAATGCGCCTACCACCGGCCCTTCCAAAATGGCGGCCAAAATAACCGGCACGTGCATAATAGTGGCCCGACCTGCCAAAGACGGCATGGGAATCATACCCAAGCCGGTTACACTGAGTACGATAGACACTGCGCCCAGCATTCCGGCCACCGCCATCTTTCTGGTGGAAATCCGTTGTCCTGTCGTGTTGCGTGTTGCTGTTTTTTTCTGTTTGTACTTCCATGTTTTCACCTCATTTGATTTTTGCGGCAAAGCCCAAATGAAGCAAAGAAAAAAGGCCGTCAGAGCGCAGTCTGACAGCCGTTACCCTTCTTTCCTGTCATCCATCCCGGTCCTTTTACCGATCCAGGTGGCTCTCCCAAATTGTCTTGCTATCAATAGATTGACTCCTGCAGGGCTCCAGGCTCCCGCGGAACAGTTGTATTATACCCCTTCAGGCGGCTGATGGTCAATATATTTTACAACATATTCTTCCAAACAGCGGATATTCAAATCGTGCATGGCCTGCGCGACCTCTGAACCTACATAAGTTATGTGCCACGGCTCATATTTGTAGCCGGTCAGCGGTACAATATCCTGCTGATAGCGAACAATAAAGCCATATTTATAACAGTTTTCGTTCACCCAAGGCCCTTCCGGCGTGTTGATAAAATCGTTCAGAGAGCCAAAAGAACCGCACAAATCAATGGCCCGGCCTGTCTGATGTTCACTGTGACCCGGGCGGGCGCTGTAGGTGTCTACCTTCGCCCTATCGCCGCCCTCCTGTTTGAGATAGCCGTTGTAAAGCCGGTTCTGCAAATCATAGGAGCGGTAGGCTGAGGCTGCATACAGCGATAGTCCCGCCTTACGGGCGTCGGCTGCCATGGCCTTATAGGCCGCGCAGGTAGCTTTAGTGGCCGGCTTGCCCGACGGCAGCGTTTCCAAATCGGCAGGTACATAGCCATCTGGCAGTTGATGATATTTATTGACAATCAACGGCAGCGTTTCCGTATCGGTAATCGTGGTGATATTGGTATAAAAGTCTTGGTCTAGCCCGGCGTTCACCTGCCAGACCACATCCTCCACTGCCAAATCGGCATGGGCGGCTTGATACGCCTCATAGCGCTGCTGCTTGTCGGCCTCGTAATAATAGATTTGCTCGTATGGATTCTTTTCCAGTCCGGCAATCACCGGAATGGCATTATCCAACGGCGCAGGCAATTCTGGACTGAGCAGATTGAGTGCAGCGGTCAGCCCTACGGCCAACGCCGTCATAGCTGCCAGAAAAAACAGCCTGCCCCGCTTTTGTTCCTTTTTGGCGTGCATCGCCCCAATGATACAGCCCCTTGCAGCATCTCCATCACTCCCTACAGTTTCTCTACAATGCGGCTGATGAGCGCCTGGAAAGCCGCGCCCGATTTTTCACCGGTTTCCAGCACCTCGGTTTCGGTCAGCGGCTGGTCCAGCACACCGGCGGCCATATTGGTGATGCAGGAAATGCCCAGCACCCGCAGCCCGCAATGATTGGCCACAATCACTTCCGGCACGGTGGACATGCCCACCGCACTGGCACCCCAGCTCCGAAACATACGGATTTCCGCCGGCGTTTCATAGCTAGGGCCGGTCGTCGCTACATAAACGCCCCTGCCGCAAAGGTTGCCCCAGCTTCGCAGCCGCTTCCAGCGCAAGCTGCCGCAGCGCCGGATGATAGGCATAGCTCATATCGCAGAAGCGTACTCCAAAATCGGCCTCGTTAGGGCCCATCAACGGATTGCGGCCCAAAAAATTGATATGGTCGGTGATCAGCATTAAATCGCCAGGGGCAAAGTCCAGATTGATACCGCCGGCGGCGTTAGAAAGCAGCAGATTTTTCACGCCCAGCCGCGCCATCACCCGCACCGGATAGGTAATCTCCGCCATACTATAGCCTTCATAATAATGCAGCCTGCCCTGCATGCACACCACCGGCTTGCCGCCCATATGGCCAAACAAGAGCCGTCCGTTATGTCCCGGCGCCGTACTGGACTTCCAATGGGGCAGCTCCTCATAAGCAATGCTGCACCCATCTTCCAGCCTATCGGCCAGTTGGCCCAGCCCCGAACCCAACACGATAGCCGTTTCCGGCCGATAAGCGGTTTCGCTGCTAATATAAGCGATCGTTTCCTCCACCTGTTGTAATAACGTCTGCATCCTCATTCCTCCTCTATTTCACCAGCAAGACAGCTCTGTTTCCAGCAAAGAGCCCGTCTGCCATTTCTTTTATTATTATGTATTGCACATCACAATCTCATTCCCTGCCAGCAACCCAATTGATACGCTAAAAAATTTTTACAGCCCGCGCTGCCGGAAACCATTGATTCCCGCGCCCAATCCCGATATACTGAATAGTAAGAACTGTATTGCAGAAAGGATTGTTCACCTTGCAGGAACCAGACTGGAAAACAATCAAACAAAAATTGCGCTTTCAATTCAATTACAGCAGCCTGTACGTGCTGTGGTTTGTGCGTTGGCTTATCTTCGGCGCCATCACCGGCGTGGTCTGCGGTTTGGTAGGCGCCGCCTTTCATCTCAGCATCGACTGGGTCACCGCCACCCGCCAGAGCCACGACTGGCTGATTTTTTGCTGCCCTTCGCCGGCCTGCTCATCGTGTTTACCTATCGCCGCGCCGGCTTGGCCCAAGATCCGGGCACCAATCTGGTGCTGGCTTCCATTCAATCTAAGCAGCATATTCCCATCCGCATGGCGCCGCTGATTTTCTTCGGCACTATCATCACCCATCTGTGCGGCGGCTCCTCCGGTCGGGAAGGCGCTGCACTGCAAATCGGCGGCAGCATCGGCGAAGCGCTGGGCCGGTTGTTCCGCCTGCGGGATACCGACATCAACATCATTGTTATCTGCGGCATGAGCGCCGTATTCGCATCCCTATTCGGCACCCCCATCGCTGCCACTGTATTCAGCATGGAGGTCATCAGCGTCGGCGTTATTCACTACAGCGCCTTCGTGCCCTGTATTGTGTCGGCCTCCATCGCCTATGGCATTATCCAAACCTGCGGCATCGGCGGCACCGCCTTTCCGCAGATTTATCCGCCGGAGCTGTCAGTGTTCCTCTTTTTGAAGGTGATTTTGCTGGCTATGGTCTGCGGCGTAGTCAGCATTCTGTTCTGCGTGGTCATTCATCAGGCTGGCCATCTCTACAAAAAACTGCTGCCCAACGACTACGGCCGCATCTTTGCCGGCGGCTGTTTAGTAGCCGCGCTCACCTTGCTGACCGGTACCCGAGCCTATAACGGCCAAGGCTCCGACATGCTGCTGTTGTCCATGACTGGCACCTGCCCCACCTTCGCCTTTTTGCTGAAGATTGTATTCACTGCCCTCACCTTGGGCGCTGGCTTCAAAGGCGGCGAAATCGTGCCCGCCCTGTTTTGTAGCGCGCTACCTTGGGCAACGTAGCCGCGCCCCTTTTGGGGCTGGATCCAGCCTTCGGCGCCGCCATCGGCATGATTGCTCTTTTTGCAGCGTAGTCAACTGTCCGCTGGCCTCCATGATGCTCAGCGTGGAGCTGTTCGGCCATCACAGCGCGCTGCTGTTTTGCATCGCCTGCGCCGTCAGCTACGTGTTCTCCGGTTACTATGGTTTATACAGCAGTCAGAAGATTATGTACGACAAGCTGCATCCCCATTACATCAATACCCGCTCCCACTAAACGCCGTCGATAAGCGCACAAGGGCGGGTATCCGTGGCATCCCGCTGAACGCCAGACTGTTGGCGCAGAAACACGGTTGAACACGGTTTTCTGTGCCAACGGCTGCCCCCTAGAATAGCAGCTTACACTCCGCAGCATAGGGTTCTGCCATACCAATGCCAATGCTAACTTTTTATTTCTGGTTTTCTTCCGCCATTTCTTCGGCAATGTCCAAAAATTTATTCATCAAAGGCAGGCAAGCGGCCACAAACACACCGCCAGCCAGAATGCTGGTCTGCGCTTTCTTTTTGCGCGGCGTGGTCGTGCCCACTAAAACCGCCAACGCGCACAAACCAACTTGCAGCAACCCCTTTTCCATCCATCCCAGGCGCTGGGCAAATAATTTCGCGCCTCTCCATAACTGTAACATAACCCTCTCTCCTCTCCATTAATAGGTAAGCATTTCCTCCAAACGCTGCAGCAGCCGCTCATATTTGGGCCGCAACTGCTCCGCCCACCGGCCGGAGGTCACATACTGCACCTGTCCCGTTCCGGTTTCCAGCAGATTTTTCTCGGCCAGCACATGCCGCAGATTATTGACCGTACCATCGCTGCCATCCAGCATGGCAATGTCCTCCGGCAGAATTTTATGAAAACTGTCCTTAAAATAATTGAAATGGGTACATCCCAGCACCACTGTACAATACTGCTGCAAATCAAAGGGCGCCAGCGTTTCCCGCAGATAAGCTTCAGCCTGTCCATCACTAAAATTACCGGCTTCGGCAAATTCGACCAAACGGGGCAACGGCAGCAAATCTACCTGATGATGCTGATCCACCTGATGCAGCAGATTTTGCAGCTTTTCCTCCCGAATGGTAACCGGTGTGGCCGTCACCAAAATCCGTTTGGTGCAGTGCAAATCGTTTACCGCCGGTTTTACCGCCGGCTCCATCCCCAAAATGGGAAAGCTGTACCGAGCCCGCAGGCTCTGAATGGCAACGCTGGTAGCCGTATTGCAAGCCACCACCAACGCCTTCACCTCCTGCTCGGCGATAAAATCCACAGCCTCCTGCACATACTGCCGGATTTCTTCTTTCGTTTTACGGCCATAAGGAACATGATCCGTATCGGCATAATAGAGATAATCCTCCCGGGGCATCTTCCGCTTGGCCTGATGCAGAACGGTCAAGCCGCCTATGCCGGAATCAAAAAAACGCAATCTGCATCACTTGTCACTCCCAATCCATCTTCCATGATTCTTGTCTTACCGCTGCAAGCACCGCCGTTTTGCCATCTTATCACAGCACTACAGCCCATTGCTTTCATTTTCTCTCACTTCGCTTCAATCCCAGTCCACCAGCTCCGCCGCAGACCAGCCTTGCTCCTCGTCATACAGCATGGGCTTGGCCACAAACACCGCCCGATAATCCTCCGGCTGCACCGGCTGCTCCGTCAGCTCCCGATAAACGCCAAGCACCTCAAAATCGCTGAACTTCAGCCAAGTTTTCAGCATGTCCAAGTCATAAACCTTTTCCTGATGGCACTCAGTCACCCGCCGGTACAAACCGTTTTTCCTGCCGAATAAAGAACGTAATATCCATCTGACAAAGCTGCTCCTCCTCGTCAAAATGGTTCTCCCACATATATTCCACTTCCGGACGGTGCAAGGTAAAAATATTGTTGCCCAGATACTGCCGCAGCTTGTAGGGCGTCTGCACATCAAACAGCAAAATGCCGCCGTCGGCCAGCAAACCGTTCAGCCGATGGAGTAACTCCTGCAAATCCTCCGGCTCCGTCAGATAATTAAAGGCGTCAAAGGTCGCGATGACGGCGTCAAATAGCGGTTCCTCGCCGGCTTCATCAGCCAAATGCAAGGCGGTCATATCCTGCTGCCGCCAGTCAATGGATAATCCCAAAGCAGCGCTCTTAGCTTGCGCCTGCGCCAGCATCTCCGCCGACCGATCCACCGCCGTAATCTGATAACCCTTTTGCGCCAACGGAATGGTGATATTGCCCGTCCCGCAGCCCAAATCCAGCAGCCGTTTGCCAGCGCAATGATTTTTCTCCAACAACCGGTGGATATACGCGGCCCACTGCCCATAATCGATATCCTCCATCAAACAATCATAGAGGTCTGCCAGCGCTTCATAAGCCATGCCTATTCACCCAGCATGGGCGTGATGTCCACTTCCGGACTATCGCCCCACAGCTTTTTCCAAATTGTAATAAGCCCGTTCTTCCGGCTTAAAAATCTGCACAATCACCACGCCGTAATCCAATAAAATCCAACTGCCGCCCTGATACCCTTCCCGGCGCAAAATCCGTTCGTTTAAGGCTTTTTCCACCTTTTCTTCCACAAAATCAGACAGCGCCTTGGTGTGGGGCGTGCTGGTGCCATTACAAATCACAAAATAATCGGCAATACCGGTCTGTGCATGGATATCCAACACTTTGATGTCCATGCCTTTTTTTCGTCCAATGCTTTGACAATTTGTTCTACTAAGGTAATACTTTCCATAGGAACCTCCCTGTTATCTTTTTCATTTTTATTTACTGCACTTCATTTTGATTCTCTGAAGATGCTGTTATAGCCAAATTGCATATTACAGTACAGGTGTCTATGATTTACCGACACCTAGTAACAAAGCGTTATCGCAGTGTCATACACAATCGTTTCTTATCACCGATGGGCGGGCGCTACGCCCAGTCATCGCTTTTTGCAGCGGTTTATGATAAACGTTTGTCATGACAGATAGGGAGGCGATACGCCCCTCATCGCTTCTCAACTGTTAGAGCAAAAATGTTTCACGTGAAACATTTGCAATTGTGATTTTCTGTGTTTTTCAGCGTTTTCTGTATTGGTAGCTCTAATAGGGGGGTGCAAAATACAGCCAAAATGCCGGTTTTCTGCTCAACCAATGGGCCTACAGCGATTTTAGTTTGCTCCGTCGTTTTTATCCCTCTGCCCGCCTAACTTTATCATTCCGAATCCGATTTTTTCATTCTAAAATAAGTGCAAATCAAGTACGTCTTGACCTAGAGAGCGCAGGATTTTTTGCGTCTAGCTAGGCGGCTTTTTGAAACGTGCGGCGACACTAGACGCAAAAGACAAGTCCAAAAGCGCAGGAAATTTCTCGCAGAACAAGGCGGCTTTGAAAACGGCGAAGTGAGACTATACATAAGGTATGCGAACGAGCCGTTTTCAAAACAACGCCGTTATGCGGGAAATTAACAAGCTTTAGCTTAGTTGGTTGTTGATGCGCTCTTCCACTAACCTATTCCTCGCCCCCACCGACCACGGATGGATAAATCCGCCCTGCTGGATTAAAAAGTTGAGGGTATGGTCTAATCCGGCTAGAGTGCCCAAGTTCAAATCTCGGTGGGCGATCTGCCGCAGCGCGTCTACGCCGGGAAAATCCCGATTGGGCTCGATATAATCGGCAATATAGATGATCCGGGCCAGTTGATCCATATCGGGATGGCCGGTAGTATGCCAGCGAATGGCGTTCAACAACTGCTCGTCGTCGATGATGCCTTGCTGCTGCAGCATCCAAGCGCCTACCGGCCCGTGCAGCAAATTGGGCTGCAGCAGTTCTACCTCATCGTGGGTAAGACCATGTTCCATGGCCAGCTCCAGCAATTGGCTGTTAGACATCTCGCGGGCATAATCGTGCAGCAGTCCGGCCAGATAAGCCCGCTCAATATCGCCGTTAAACATACCGGCCAGCTTGGCCGCGGTGTTGGCAACGCCGACGGAGTGGGTGTACCGTTTACCGACAGCCGCTTTTCAGCAGCTCTTTATAGCCTTCCACTTTAATTTCCATACTATCCTTCACCTCATCGATAATCTCCGCCGGAACCAACTGGCTGATATCCCGCCCCAGCGCAATCTGCTCCGCACTTCTGTAGATGAAATATCCAAAGCGTCTATCTCTACACAGAGAAGGCCGCCCTTTTTTTTCGCTTCTTTTTTAGCTTGTCCGGAATTTGGCTGCCATATCCGGGCCGGCTGGTAGCCACAAATGGCATAAATCTAAAATTTCTTCCCAATGATACCAAGTATCCAGCTTTTCTAACGAATCGGCGCCGGTCAAAAAATAAAATTCACAGTCCGGCTCCTGCTTGTGCAATGCTTTCAAGGTGTGATAGGTGTAGGACTTGCCCTTTCGCTGCTGCTCGATATCCAAAATCCGGCACCAGGCTTTGCCGGCAAGGGCCTGTTCCAGCCAACGGCGCCGTTTTGCATAAGGGCTGACGCGCCAATCCCTTATGGGGCGGCAGGGCTGTGGGAATAAACCAGATTTCTTCTAACTGCAGCGCCTCCCGGCAGGCTTCGGCCAAACGCAGATG